>SDBT01005014.1_pt1 | contig 22351 bp, 30 predicted proteins | sample 2277101 | NCBI WGS metagenome assembly SDBT01 (sample SAMN10404973, study PRJNA504765) | marine sediment metagenome | isolation source: marine sediment core GS10_PC15, 103 cmbsf | place: Arctic Ocean: Southern Knipovich Ridge | collected 2010 | reverse complement strand
GCTAACACCCCTCTGAGCCAGATGAGCAGGACTATCACCAATCTGAATAAGACCATTTTCACCCAAATTAAGGAAACCACTTGTTAAAGTTCCAAAGCCATCTGTAAGAGTTGTTCCAGTAATATTATTCGCAGTAAAATCATTGCCGAAGGTTATCAAGTCACTACCAAATAACATACAGGGGTCTGTCCCTGAAACGTCGAATATCCACAAGTTTGAGGCATTCGCACCATCCGACCAGGTTGTTGCATTGATTAAAGTTGAGTCCCATCCAACGTCATCATCTGTTAAAGTAATCGGTGCAGTTACAGTAAGGTTTGTATAGTCTGAAATATCTATCGCTGTAGCGTTCCATGTGCCGGTAACGATAGTTCCTAAAGTCGTTATCGATGTTGTTGCCTGCCAGTCCGGAAACCCTCCGTCAATTCTTAAATAATCCCCTGCTGCCCCGATTCCTAGATACTCTAATTTTGGTGTAGCATTACCAAAGATAATATCACCGGCAGTTACACTTACTCCAAGTGCGTCTGTATGTGTAACAGATAAGACCTCATGCGTTCCTGCAACTGCATTGACGTCTGCAAAACTAAGAATAGCAGGATTCCCACCATCAGTTATTAACGCTTGGCTTGCACTTCCTTTGTCTGTTGGAAATACAAGTGTGTATGTTTCAGACATTGAAGGGGAACTTGTCAAAGACACGGTTTGTGAATTATTGTTCAAAATCATCTTCGCACCATCGGCAGTCAGTTCGACATTAGCCCCATGCTCTACGTCACCAACAGCACCAAAGAGACTTGCTGTTAATAAGAAAAACCAAATTATAAAAGTTTTAATTTCCATATCATGCCAACTTAAGCTTCCATCCGGTATCAATCCAGTCAGACCCATCATGTGCCTGCATAATTAAATCATCGCCACTGATAATCAGTTTGCAATTACCCGCTTCATTCGTATCATTGCCTGTTTTAATCAACTCTATAAAATCAGTTCTGTACTCATTGTTATAAATCCTTTTAATGTCCAGGTAGTGATTACGAAGATGTTTTTCGATAAACACCAGTAATTTACTTTTGCTTTCCTTCGGTATCCCTTGTACCGACCTGCTTACCATTTCACCTGCTGCTGGCATACGCTCAAACCTCGCCCATAACGATAGGCTCAACTAAACCATAATTACTAATCTGGAAATCGTCACCATCGGCGTTTGTAAACCTGAACTGTATCTTCTTTGATGTTTCATTGATTGGGCAAATGTAATCAACGAACTCACTTGTCAAAGCAAGTTCGGAGAAAGATGTCCATCCGGTACCGATAGTTTGAAAATTGCCCGTGCGGTATGAAACTATCAAACCGGTACCTTTGGCCGTTACCATAAAGGCAGGCCATACCTTCTTAAATCTTGGCAATACTAAGTCATATACCTCAGTAATATGCCTTGAAGGAATATCAACTGTATCATCCTGCGTTAAGTCACTGTCATATTGGTAAACATTTCCATCTGAATCACCAAGAACAAGACGCTCTTTTGTTAAAACAGTCTCCAATAGTTGGGCAAAAGTTTCACCACTTGTTACTCGGTCAGCGAAAGTCTCGCCGGTAGCTACTGCCTCATCGAAAGTTTCACCTTCAGTAAAACTGCTTGCACCAATAAGACCGACCGCCGTTATACCGCTTGTAGAATTACTCCATTTATGCGTGAAGTCTCGCTTCATCCAATTACCAGTTACCATATCGATTGCATAAGCCTGGGTTGCATACACCTGCCCATTCGGTACGATAAATAACCAAAGCCTGGAATTTTCAGCTCCCATCTGGAGCCAACTCCTTTTGGCATAAGCAGGGTCAAGGTCTCTGCGAAGGTACCTGTCAATGTTCTTAGAGATTTTTGTAATATTGGAACCACCCTGATAAGCGTAAATATTAAAATCATTGCCTACGAAATAGTGGATATTGTTCTTGGAATGTAAAAGATGAGGAGCCAAAAGCCCAAGGTCGGGCATTTCGATATCCAATTCAAATACTGTGGTCCCTCCGACGTGAGTTAATGACCAGATAGAGTTGTTTTGATATTGAATCCACTGAGTTCCAAGCAAGGCACCCCATACATTATAACCTCCTGTATCAAGCAAATCTTTAAAACCCGAACCCGTCCCTGTCCAAATCTCAGCTTTACCGGCTTGAGGCCAGCGTATTCGTTGATTGTTATCGACAAGATTATTATTTGCATCAGCTTCTTTTGCACTTACAAGTATCGCTCTATTGAAAAACGCTCCGACCTGTAGAGCATGATGTGTTGTTCTGCCTGAACTTACGTGATGATAACCGTCAGCACCAAGCAAATCCGCAAAGTCGGCCTCAAACTTGCCTGCCCATCGCTGGATAGGGGTAACGCCGTTACTTACCAGCACATGATGGAACCAATCGTCACCGGAACCATTAAGCTTCAAAGCGTCTGTGTGGAGTATTGTAGCCATACTGATAGGATTAGCGATAGTTGCTCCGAAATCCTGCCCCGCTTGAGTTATATTGTCCCAAGCCTCCGTGACATAGTTACGGTCATATATCTTCTCGTTCGCAACAGCTATCATGTGCTGTGTTTTGTCAAGTTCAGAAAATACATCAAAACCAAGAACAGGATTACCGCTATCGAGAGGAAGTGATCCGGAGTTTACTTTACCAAAGCCAAAAGGTGTTTTAATAAGACCCCTGCTATAAAGCACGTTCTGGCTGCCATCGTCAGCAGAACCACGAGGCAGCTCCGAAGCGTCCACTACGTTTGAATCAAAACCTAAATCAACTTGTTTTGTGACTATGTCGGGCATTATAACATATAATCCACTCTAATTCGGTAAGGATTGCCTTGTAAAACTGTACCAACAGATGTAAAATTTATAGTATCTGTATCATAAGAAAGAATGAACGCTTGGCTTGCTGAGGTTGAGGCGTTCCATACATCAGAAATAACATAATTGTTTGCATGTGAGCCAGTGTCATCCCAACATGCTGCCGAAACATGCAAGATATTAACCAATGTTACACCATGAGCAACATTCGTTTCCGAATCAGCATCCAAATTTCCTGTAAAATACTTCGTATAAACCTTTGTTTTTGTGCTATCTACGTCTGCATTATTAAACCCACCTTCTGCATCGTGCATCAACACTCCGCCCGCATCAAGAGTTGCGTATTTCACAATAGAATCTGAACTTGCTACTTTATCATCACCTGCCGATGCCATTGTATCGCTATTCTGGAAACCGCCATTGGTTGTCTCATAAGTTGTCGGGTCAATATTGCCTGTAACATCAAGTGTTCCTGCAACAAGCGTATTTCCGGTATCCCCTGCTACAGTGAACTTATTAGTGTTTATCGTAATATCAGAAGTGGCAGAGCCAATTAAATCGTCACCCGCACCTAAGTTTATATGGTTGTTAAAAGTAGATTCTCCTGTTACGGTGAACGTACCAACAACAAGCGTATTTCCGGTTGCGGCTGCTACAGTAAACTTGCTCGCTCCTACATCAACATCGCCGAGTAATGTCCCGATAGATAGCCATCCACCATCAACCGTAGGGTCTGAATAATCGTCAAGAGCATAAATATAATCAGTTGTAATATCGTGCCAGAGCATACCGTTGTCTGTAGCGGCCAATGCCGTACCATCTGGTTGCAGGGCAGGAATAGAAGCTGTTGCCAAATAAAACATTCTCGCCGAACCCTGCAAGTGTTCACCACCAACCGAAGAAGATGCAGCGTCAATATGTTCCTTGTCATAACGAATACCTACGCCTTTGCGAAGGTCTTGTATCTCTTGATAGGTGTTCCCGACAAGAGCCTCGTTGTTTGGTGCTCCTGTATTCCAACCCGTACCGTCATAAGGTGCACTGGTAACGGCTGCACCATAAACAGGCGCAACCATGCACAATATAAGCAACAACGAAATTATTTTTCTAAACATCATCTTCATAGCTCCTTTCTAATAATCTGAATTAACATATAAACTTTCATCGTAAAGTTCTTCGATAAGACTTTCCTGATAAGACTTGTACTCATCAAGCCAGGCGTGAAATAATGTTCTTTCCTTCAATGCCTTACTCTCGAACCTGGGTTGAGCAAAAGCTATTGCATCATAACATTCGGCAAGAGCAAATTTTATCAAACCCTTATTTGACAGTGGTAATTCGGAAACGGTACCGTTATTCACCAAGTCTGTAGCCCATGCGGTATAATCCATCCTCAACCTCAAGCCCTGATAATCTCTACTCACCGGACGGTTATAGTAAAGCGTACTGCCTTGCCTTGTGTACTCAGTTGGCTCAGAAGGCGATTGTTCAGACAGGGGGATATACTTCCGTCTGAAATCTGTCAATTCCCGATACCTCAAACCAGCCCTTCTGGTACTCCCACCGTTAAGTATCCACAGACCGCCAATGTGAGCAGGGTCAAGTGAACTAATATTAAGCGTAGGCTTGGCAGCCAGCTTAGTCACTGTCCCTACGGTAGTGGCAGCTTCGTCGGCAAGGTTACTGAAGTAAGTAAAGGTGTTTGTATCAGCAACAGACAACACTTCGAAGTTTCCATTGAAAGTGGTATCTGTCCCTGATGTGCCGGCTACAGTAGCTATGTCAGCAACCTCAAGACCGTGTGCCGTTGCGGACACAGTAACTATTCCGGTAGACGCCCTGGTAGCGGATATGATCGTAACCGCCGACGTACTCCACCGGTCAATTCTAAAACTCGTCGCATCTGTCTTGTCCAAAGCCACTATCCTTGGTGTCTCGCGAACTATCTTTATTTGCCCCTCATTCAATGTTTCGAGAACAAAAGTCTCGGTAATCAATGCCGTGTCAGTCGTCCTTGCTGCCTGCTGCCGTACAGCGATTATTAAATTAGCACCGCTTTTATTTGCCATGTTTCAATCCCTTTAAGATTCCGGAATAAATCAATTTTGGATTCCCATGAGCTGCAAAGAAACCGCACCCTGAACATGGAAACTTATCCTCTGAAAAAACGGCTCCCCGATACAACTCAAATATCCGGCCAGGCGTATCGTCCATTTTTCCAAGAAGGAAGTCTTTGTGAGGTTCATAATCACTTCTAATCTGACAGCATGGAACGGCCCAACCGTTGTGATTTATCCCAAATGCCGTAACAGGCTCACAGCAGGTATGAGCCCTTGGCGGGCCTTTCTTGCCGACACTAATCCCGCATCGATCGTAACCTCGCCCATGAAAGTTTTTGGAATAAGCGTGGATAACCATATTGTCACCAACCAGAGCAAACCATTGGCAACTGACTCTTTCCTTGAACTCAATACCAATTAACTTGGATTTCAATATATCCATTTTCTTGCGAATTGCGATGTCGTTGTATTCCTCTTCTTTATCAAAATACAACTGTGCTCGAATGACATTAAGACCCACCTTCTCAACCAACCGTACAAAATCAGTTGTTAGATAATCGGTATTGCTACTTGCACTCAACATAACATTTGGTAACGATTTTCTTGCAGCTCCTATGTAATTAAGAATCTCTTTTTGACTAAATGGTTCACACCAACCAGCAAAAACCATTGCCCCGGAATAATCAATATCAGCAAGATCTTTTAGTACCTGAGAATAAATCTTATAATCCAGAAATTTCGCAGGCCCCGTTCTGTCAATAACAGTGTTCGGGCAAAACCAGCACTTCCGGTTGCAGTAGGAATGCGGTTCAATCTCAAAGAACCGCATATTTGCTTTGAATCTTTCTTTGTTTGTAAACATAGTAATATTTTCCCTTCTGTCTTATTTCAATTCACTTTGTATTACCATCCTTTTCCGTGTTGGTGCTTTCTCCCCTTTTTTTGTAAGGGTCCTCTCGATCTTCATATTGCAATAAGGACAGTTGCAATAACCTAACTGCTTGCCCCAAAAAATATTCCTGCAACACGGACACGCCCATCGAGTAGCACCCTCTTTTCGTTCCAAGTGGACGCCAATATCTTCTGTAAAATACTTAGCCTCTTTCGGCCAAGTGTCGGGGATTGTGTTCTTGGTTTCCTGCCCCAAAGGAATTTCAATATCGAGACCAAGAAGGTGTTCTTGGATAAACTCCGCCGCCCTCACACAAGCTTTGCCGTCTATTCTGCCGTAAAGATGATCCTGCAACTGGCAAAAGACATCATCGTTTATATTCGATTTTCCAGGAGTAGCCCTGCACAGTAAAAACTCCAACTCACTATATGAGTATGCCGTTGGGCTTACCTTTGAAAGCAATGGGTCAGGATTAACGTTGCAGAAGTTGAATGAAGGAATATCAAGCAAGTGTGCCTCGAGAGCCAGTGTTGACCCGCTATGAACAAGAATATCTACGTTCTTCAAGACTTCTGATGAGGCTGTATCCTGAGGGTGTATCTTCACGCACGATGGTACTTTGTCGGTGTATTCTGTAGCTTGCTCACCAGGACGAACCTTCAACTCAAAAGCCCAATCCTCACCAAACCATTTGACCAACTGCCCTATAGCGTACAGCCAATTTTCCCTTGCTTCACTATGTAGTTTCTGAAGTTCGCCGTGATAACTAGACCCTTCCGGCAATCCACACTCAACGTATTCAGGGTTGCAATCGGCAGTAGAAAATCCAGTTGCAAAAAGGATTGTTTTCTTGCGGTTAATATCATCGTTCTTTTTGAAGTCGGGTTTGAAATATGGGTCAAAGGCAAAAGCTCCACAGGGTTTAATTTTCATAGCTGCCATGTGTCCGTTATCTGCCAAAACTTCAGCAAATTCACAGCCCCAAACTAACTCAAGGTCAACGTAAGGCGAATAATCCCAATTACCGAGATGTATCTTTTTCCGGTTATCGTCGAGGTCTCTGAATTGTTCCAAACCCATACCGGCCTCGCCACGCCTGACAATAACCTCAACTCCCCATTCTTTGCACTTCTGAACGGTGTCCATCTTGTACTCACCGCCAACCATCGGGTGAATAATTATGTCCGGCTTTTCGTAACAGATAGATTCCCTTGCACTGTTAATGTAACTGCGAATAATAACTTCGTGTCCATATTTACGAAGTTCATCTGCCAGCATATTATCGATATACTCATCCCTCTGCGACGCTAATGTGTAAATTGCAATCTTCATAATTAGGTTTTCCCTTCTGTTAAAATTCTGTTAATTTTTATTTGACATTGATTGAATTGACGATACAATAAGACAAGCCGACCGCAAGCGTGTAACTTGCAACCGGCTCTAATCAAGTAATTCTTTTTAAAGGAAAGAATCAAATGACTGAACCAATCATAACTAAAAACTGCTCTAAATGCAAGCAACCCAACTCTATCTCGGAATTTCATAAAAACAAAAGTTGCAAAGATGGGCTTCATCATCGCTGCAAAGTATGCAAAAGAAAATCCGACCAACAATACAAACGAAGTGAAAAAGGTAAGGCCGGTCAGAAACGTTACCAAGACAGTGAAAAGGGTAAAATTACTCGTCTTGGCAATATTCGCCGTTACAAAGCTCGGCATCCAGTACGCAGAAAGGCACAAAGCGCTGTAACCAATGCTATCAGAGCTGGCAAACTGCCTCCAGTTAATACCTTGATATGCCAAAACTGCCCCAAGCAAGCAGAGGAATACCACCACTGGAGTTATCTTCCTGAACATTGGCTTGACGTTATTCCTATCTGTATAAAGTGTCATGGTGAACTCCGGTCTTTGACTGCTCCGCGGGTTCTCCAGTCTCCCTCTAACGGACTTTGCCCGTTATAAAAGAAAGTTCCTGGGAACGGCTGAAATTTGTAGTTGCCTGATATGCACAAATAACGCTCGTTCTTCTTTCTGAACTTTGCCGTGAGTTGTCTGTCCTCAACGGTTTCACCTGGCAAATACTGTATGAGTGAAGCACAGACATTAAGACCTACCTGCTTGCATATATCTACGCATCGCTGATGATCCTCAACTGTTTCCTGCTTATTGATTAACTTGAGCATACGGTTACTACCAGACTCCGCACCAAAGCGAACTCTCCTAAAACCCATATCCTTCATCTTCGTTGCAATCTCTACAGTCATACTCTTAGACCGGACAAATCCCTTTAGCTCAAATCTTTTATCAAGCCCTTCGGACATCCACTGCTCATATATTTTGTTAAATCTTGGCATGTTGACTATAAACAGATCGTCCATTATGTATAGCACCTTTGATTCAGGGTATCGGCTTTTGATAAAATCTACCTCGTCAAGAAAATACTCCGCCGAGTGCCATCTGGTTTTATCCCAATAGTTTTGCGAAGAACAGAAATGGCAATTAAACGGACAACCCCGACTTGTCAGGATAGGAACCTCCTCACCACACCTTCCCCTGTCTGGAAAGCATAGAGTGTCGAGGTTAGGTATGTTGGAACAATGGATATTTTTAATGCTTCCCCTGCCATCTTGAAGAACGATGGTCTGTAAAGCCCTCTCACCTTCACCGTGAACAATATACTTGAATGGATAATCATTCAGCCCACCCCACATCGTACCTTGACCACCTATCATTACTGGAATAGTTGTTGATTCGAGTATTTCAACAGCTTCTTTGATACCGCCAGCAGTTGAACTCAGACCAATCAGGTCGCAGTCTTTTAGTTCGTCCCTGCTCTTAACAATATCAATATCAGCACCGACACAGTTTGACTTTAAGTAACCAAGTCCAAGCGAATATTCGCTAACTGGCTCCTCGCCTCCACACAAGAAAAGTTTAATCTTCATCAGCGAACGCCCCTCTCTTGCCAAAAAATAATGGAGCATAGGTCAGTACATAACCATCAGGGATAGGACGAACATCGTTAAAAACTCTCTCCGCCCTCATCATCGGGCCGTCCCTTTTTGCGATACGCTCAAAATTACGGAGCAGACTCCATGAGAAATCAGGGCAATTATCCATTAATTGATCTAACCACCAACTCGGGTTCTTAACTGTAAGGTGGAGGGGGGCCTCGCCCGTACACGACACTTTGAAGATGATACCATTACGGCTTAACCGTGCCATCTCTTGTAAGGCAGTGGCAATGTATTTTTCTTCCAGATGTTCCATTACATCGAAGGACAGGCAGTAATCAAACTCATTGTCCCTGAAAGGGTAAGATGTTTTCGATAGGTCATGCTTAATGAACTTATACCACGACCTATCATAAACAACTTTGTTATCGAATATGTCCGTTCCAGTGACATCTAAATTCAAACTTCGCAAAAAATCACAAAGTTTGCCATTACCACAACCTAATTCGATTACGGAAATAACTTTATCTGTCCAAGGGTTATGAACCACACCCTTTTCATCTCGTAAAAGATGAAGCCAATCACAAACAACGGCCATTCCCTGATTTCGATGCCTGTAGCTTATATTTGAAACGTGCATAGTGTTATACAGTGTTTGGGCTGTATATTTTTGCCTGACCTTTCTTTTTTCTTTAACTGCTTCCATTGGTTTATTTTTCCCTTCTGTTTATCGTAGAAAATCCTCCTGTGGAGACCGCCCAACAAGGTACGGTCTCACACAGAAGGGAAAATTCTTACTAATTTCCGTACAAGACATAACTTATGGTATCAGCAGATGTCTCGATGGGAGCACGCCTTGAGAACGTGACCTGACCATTAGAAACAAGGCCAGGAGTAGCTATAGCTCCCATACCGTCAGTGTCCATCATACCGAAACCACCTTTAACTTTACGCAGTTTCGTAGCAATGGTGAAATCCTGTCCGGATACGCCTGCAATGGTTACGCCTCCGCCTATTTCCTTGCGAAGTCCATTTAAGCTAACCATTTGCTGCTTGATATTATCGAATGCCGCCATAATTGAAACCTCCTTTCAAAAAGGTTAAAGGTTAGTGTTTCAATTAAGAGGTGGTGTCCGTTACCAAGCTGTAAGCAGAATGGTTGCAAACGTCCGTTGCTGTTGCAAGATGGAACACGGCATAGCTTTGGCTACTCGCCATTACCATAAATGTCTGTGCTGCCACACTCCCTGCCGTGACGAAAGCTGCGTCATTCAATTCAGGTACGAGAGTTTCAGGACAAACCCCGCCAACCCAGAACCACGCATAAGGCAACGTGTTCACGGAAAGATTTGTGGCAAGGCATATAGCCATTGGCCCAGTCAAATCTATCTCGTCGGCATCGTTGTTCACAACGAAGTAATCACCTGATGCTGCTGCTGCCGTGTGCATACCGCACAACGGAAAAGCATCCGGACTCGGCTCCGGTACAGAACCATCTTTGTACTTCAGGAACATCAGCGTAGCCCAGCCCTTGTTCGTATCGTCATAGTACATACGCTTCGTACCAAGCGGAAAATCCTCCGTAGCAGAAGCTACAGTCCAACTTGACGGTTCATTACCGGCTGTTACCTCACCAGGCCAGTTGTCGATAAGGTAAAACTCTGTTGACAAAATTCCAACTGTCATAATCAATTCCTTAAAAACTTGTGGGAAAACATTTCAAGCTTAACGCCACGTCCCAAGTTACGTTAAACTACGCAACCGACACTTATGCGGTCACGTTTGAACGGTATAACTGTGGTCCAGGCTTCCAGCAAACCAGATTACCGGCAAACTTAATCCTGGACAGCTTCGAGTCCATCCCACCCATAATCTGCGACTGGTCGAAGAAAGGCATCATCTTGAAGTTGCGAGTGGGATGGATATAGAAGTCCCAATCTTTCAAGTTGATACTGTAAACTCTCAATTCAAGAGCACCATCTGCACCAGTTGTTTCACCCATGATGGTATTGTTAGCTGACTTCAGGAACGGGTCTTTGATGATTCTACGCTCATCAAGAATCATTTCCGTAAAGCCCTGCTTTGCAACACGCTGGTTCACCAACTTGTAAGGCTGGTTACGAGCTTCAGCCTCAGATTGCAGGCTTAACCACAACACGCCACCAAGTATGGTGATTAAATCAATATTGTCGCTCTCCAAGTCCTCAAGGGGTTCCTGAAGTGTTCTCAATGCTGAAATGGATATAGCCAGTGCCGTCTGCTGAACACCTTCTGATACTGTGCCACCCATCGGCTGCCACCAGAAACCAGTGTCGGCTTTAGTACCAGCACTATACGTCCTGGTAACTCCACCATACGTCTGGTCAACTTCAAGAGCACTATTCAAACCTTGCATCCGTTTGTTGGTATCAGAAGGTGCGGTTGAACCAGCATTTTCAACTGACATGTAAATCTGTTTACGCATGTGGACACGCATAGCTTCGTTGCCCTTCTGAACACGCCACTTAGCCATATTGTGCAACTGCGTACCGTCAGCAGTTTGCTGTGCATTTTCCAATTCTTCATCAACATCAATCTGAATCGGACACTGCATTTTCTTTCTCCGAAACTCGATACGTTGAGTAGTGTCCTTAACGCCGTGAGTCAGAGTATCGTTAACATTATAGTCCTGGACGAGGTCTTCGTGGGTGTCAATATCAACATTCCTGGTGTACTTCTTACCACCCTTAAACCTCAAATCCTTACGCTCAAGAAGAAGTGCCGTGATAGGGTTCTTCTTCATGTACTCGGTGTTCCACGTTTTATCGTGCATATCCCTGGTGAGATTATCTAAATCTTGATGAAAACTCATCGGTCAATCTCCTTAGATTTTTCTGGCTCCTATCTCTGTCTTTGCAATTTGTGCATCAACGTCGTCTAGCGAGCCTTCCTTAATTTCAACACCTTTCAGGTCGATGGCGGAACCTCCACCACCACCTGTGTCGAGATCTAAATTGAGTTTCTTGCTTTCGTCTTTGGCCTTGTCCTTGGCTTTTTTTGCAGCCTTGTAACAAGCCTCCATAGCCCTGGTAGCTTTAGCCGGTCTGCCTTGTGGAATCTTTCCATCAGTACGAAGTTGATTAAACGCCACAACAGCTTCGTTGCGACAGTCAGCTCCGTACTCGCCATCCAGGTCAGTCAACAGTTCTTCATAAGCAGCATTGCCGGCTTCTGTGGCTTCTTTTTTTGCAGCATTAGCTTCGTAAGCAGTCGCTTTCTTTTTAAGTTCAGCGATTTCTTTGTCCTTAGCTTCCTGCCGAGCTTCGATGTTCTTGATGGCCTTGACTAAAACTTTATCAGTAGCCGTCTCGTAATCATCTTCGTTCAATTCAACTTCCGTAATGCCAGCTACAGAAGCCTTCGCCAGTGCATCATCAAGTTGCTCTTGCAGTGACTCATTCTCACTGTTTGCTGTTTCAAGTGCTGATTGAGCCTGGGTTGCTGCCTCATTAGCCCTGCGAGTATTACTTTGCTCCTGTTCAAGCTGTTGTTCTGCCTTACGAGCATCGTCAATAGCTGACTGCTCTTCAGGAGTCTTAGCCGCCTCTTCGCCGGTTTTGATGGCTTCGTCGAGAGCGTCTTTTTTACCCTCATTACCTTCACCTTCAAACCGAACAAACGGACCGTGAATACCTGCCAACCTGATTGCCCTTGCTTTTGCTACCTGCATATCAAACTCTTTTTTTTCTCTCAACATGATTTATCCTTTCGTTTGTGAACTTGCCACTTTCCGGAAACTTACTTCATAGCTTCAACAACCCTTTAGAGAGACCCTGTTTGGTTGCGTCCGCATAACAAAGCCACAACAAGCGGCTTTGATTTTCATAATAAAAAAACCGTGAAAGCCCACTGGTAAAGTGAACTAACACGGCTATCTTCCAAGTTATCGTGTAATACTTATTTAGTTTTCAAAGATTGTGATTATGCAACTCGTATATCTTCTCTAATCTGCCATTCACGTTCACCGTAAGGCTTCCGCCTGCTATCATCGCTTTGCCGTATAGATATAAATTCTTCGAGAAGTTCGAGTTTCTTAGCTTTCACTTTAAGAAAAGGTCGGACAACCTTTGCTATTTTTTGCAAATTATCAAATCCTACCACCTGAATATGGTAGCAAGGTTTCCATTTCTTTCTTCTTTGGCTTTTTAATGTCACTATTTTACAATGAACATTTATGTTAGCCAGCGTGTCAACTATCCATTCAATCAAAGTCTTATCTGTATTTACTATACTTATTGTAGGGCGTAGTTGGACTCGACCGTTAGGATGTGTTTTGTCTGCATAGTTATTGTACCCAGCCTTACATATACAAACACTTCCTTCGCCGTCTATAATTCCAGCTAAATAAGCCCAATCAGTTTCTGTTATCATTAGCCTTTCCCTTTCTGTTTTAAAATCTTCTTTCTTTCGTAACCGTCCATCAGTTCACCGTCTTTAAAGTGTAACTCTACGCTGCCGGTAAACTTCTCATCGCACAACAGCAACCCTTCAAGATAACTCTTTACCTTATCAGTTATTCTCTCTACGCCTGCCATTGTAGGTATTGCCTTTCCACTCAGTTCGAGTCAATCGCTTCCTTGTCAGCTTTGGCCTTAGCGTCTATCCTGGCCTTAGCTTTCTTGTTCTCTGTGTCCACCTTAGCTTTAGCTTTGGCCTTAGCAACTTTTTCTTTCCTGTCCTGTTCTTCGGTGATGCGAACAATGACTGTTTTCCTGCCCTTGCAACGTGGACACACCCTTGAAGAATTTGTCAACGGCTCCGAAACTGTAGCAGCCCGAACACCAGTCCGGCTACTCACCCACGTACCGGTACCTTTACAACGAGGACAGATAATCCGTTTTTGAACCATCTTGATTTCTTTTTCTTCCATTTGTCAATCTCCTTATTTTATCGACCAATCAATTTTATTATAATTCCGGTCATAGGCTCTGGTATTGCCTTTAAGACCACACTTAGGATGTTCTTTCATATACTCACGCTTACCGCGAGCCTCACCGGAACGAACAGCCTCACGTTCTTCCGAGTTAAGTTCGCAAGAAGTAAAGATTGTTTTGTTATCGTCGCTGAGCAACTCCTGTCTCTTGCGTGGTTTTCTATTTTGCTTTGTTGTAGCCATTATGCTATCATCGCCTTTTTATATAAAGCCCTAAAGTCTCGATGACATTGCTGGATGTCCTTCTTTACATTCCTTAAATTCTTACCGCTTAACCGCTCCAAATCTAATAACAGGGCCTTCTTGCCTAACTCTATACATCTGTTCATGTAATGACCTTGCAATTTACTAACAACAACGCTAAAGGGTACTTGTAATTTTCTGCGTTTAATCATTTTTTCCCTTCTGTTTTAAAATCTTCACATATATTTCAGGTATCCCATTTTTACCTATTCGCCTCGTACCCAGAGGATGTTTCTGTTCTTTGCTAAATATCATATCGCCTTCAGCCATACCTTCATCTACTTCAACATTAAAAATGCCGACCATAGCTCTTTGTACCTTTGGTGCAGAGGCTTCGTAAATATCAACCAATCTTCTTGCATTGGCAATAGGGTTAAGAGTTTTTATGTCACTTATCATAATCAAGCTGCTCCCTTCACTTGCGGAGCCAACTGCCCTGCTTGTAGCAACAACTTTATGAGCTGCTCCATGCCTGGTATGCCCGACAGCCCTTTTAGTATTTTCTCAAACTCACCTCCCCCTGATTCTTTCGATGCCTGCTGTGCTTGAATAAGCAACTGCCCCATTTGGATAAACTGCCGGAACAACTGCAAACCCTGATACTTATCTAAAATCTCTTTGCGTTTTGAAATATTGAGAATACGCAGCATGTCCTCTATCATCGGATTCGGTATCGGGTTCTCCAGCATTTTATAAGCAGCTCCGTACTCAGCCTGTTTCTTCTGCTCATCAAACGGTAATGTTGAGCCTGGTTCAATGTCAACATCAAAACGAACATCAAGTGCCGCCTGGTCAACCTTCATCCCTTGCTTGACTTCATCGAACAACATCTTCATCAACCGGCCAATAGAATAGTTACGCTGACAAATCTCAGCAGTAAGCGTACTTATATCGTCAATAAACTTATCGAGGAAGATACCCTGCAAGCCAACGTAGTCCAAACTGTTCTGATTCAGCCGGACTATCTCAGCTTTTGTTTGCTGTCCCTTCTGTGCTGCTCCTCTTGCCACATCCTGCATGAACATCTGGTCGTCAATGTCCTGCTTCATTGCTCCTGCAAGCATGATAACAGCAGGGTCAAGCGGCGGATGAACCCAATCTGTCATCATCTTTAACTTACCCCTTGCAGCAATAACGATTCTGCCCAATCCCATTATACCGTCCTTCTGACTGCGGAATTTACCGCTTCTTGATTTTGCTAACGCACCAGACTCAACTATCTTTGTAGGGTCAGCAGCCCTTCTGACTTGGTTGAGCATTGTGCTCATTGTCATATTGAGCACATCGTTGCTGTGCTTACTCAGTTCAACCGCATTTCCACCCTGCCACATGTGAGGTAAAATATGATATGGCATCACAACAAACGGCCATCTTGATTCTTTGTGCACTTGGTTAGAAGCAAAATCTTTATGAATTTTTTTATCTTCCTTTGTTTGGGGATTGAGTATTGTCTTGCCTATCCGCAGCACAAATCGGCCATTGGGATATAATGGCTCTTTGTATTCAGTAGTAACTTCTTTAGGCCAGTCCTCTTTCAGAAGGGGTTTGCCTGTCCTAGTGTCAATATTCAAGCCTGTCACTTTTTCCACATCAATCACGCCTTGGCTAATGAGTACCTCCCTCGGTATATTATCCTCAATCTTTATGTCCCTCTCGGTATAGTCACGCCAAAAGATTTTCTCAACATTTACATACTTCTGGTCAGAAGCCGTCTGCTCCGGTTGGTCTTTCTCACCAGTAACAAGCCCATTGTTTAAAATCAAATCGACCAGCATACTGAACTTTTTCTTCCTGGATACAGTCAGGGTTTCACCCTTTTGGTTCTTATAAGCAATAGCATCGCCGGCATAGTAGTCAGGGTCACTCGACGTAAACGCCTCCGTCTCAATAGCGTCTTTATGTTCAGGCCATTTATTCTGTGCCCACTCCATTTTGACCCTTCGCTTCATACCGCAATTCTCAGCGGTCTCCAAGCTGTCGGCAGAAGGATCGCACCAGAACATTGCAGGATGACTAAATCTTATACCGGCCTTGCCAATCCATTTTTTCTGCGCATCATCCCACCCACCACGAGGTTTGGTGTCCCAATACGGTTCGCCTACCATGTAACCAAAAATAGCACAATCGAGCAGACCTTTAATCAACTTCAAACGCATGTTCAGTTCGTAAGGTGACTTCCATAGATAATCCAAGTGTCCTGCCCACTTCTCAGCATACTCAGTAGCACCTTCCTGTTCATCGTCCCAGGCATGGGTCATTATTTTCGGGTTATTACCGGCCAGCTTAGCGATTGTCTGGAACATTAGGGGGTAAATCCTGTTCGTCACAACATAGTCCCAATCCTCTTTTAGTTTCCATCCCTCATAATGCCAACCCCAGGCATACTTGATAGCGGTAAACCACATATTCTTCCACTTGTTAGTAACCGCCATGCCAGCAAGAACCATATCATCAAGAAAAGTATTCAGCTCAGGGTCATTGTCCCCGCCTGTATGTGCCGGACCGTGCCTTGTCGATTCGTTTTTCTTAACCATATTCTTAATTTCCTGTAATAATTGCAGCCATTGAAGCGGCAGTTGTGCTGCCTCCGGTTAGAACTATCTCGCAGAATAACTCGTTAATGTGGTTCTTATCGAACTTCAACATACATATCCTGTTGTTTCCAGTATCAAGGATTTCCACAATACCTTCCAAAAGACCGCCTGTTACCGTGATTGTGTCCACCCACTCGCCATTCGTGATTGCGTCACCGGTAATAGGATTCTTTGTGCAGTTCTGCGTTCCAAGGAAAAGCGTACCCTCAAGCAATAGCTGAACCGGCCCATTAGTCCTTGTCCTGCCGTATACCTTGTATGTCGTATCCTCGTCAGCAGCATCGGCACCATGAAACGCAATGAACATGACGTTGGCATCTTGAAGTTCTGGACCATTCAATTTAATTGTATTGGCACTAGGCCAATCATTGAAGTCGAAAGCTGATAGTGGGGTATCGTCCCCAGAGACTAATGCCCTCAACTGTGTCCAAGGCAATCTTGCAGTGTTTAAAAACATCTCTTTATCTCCTTAATTTATATTAGTATCTTCCTCTTGTCCGAGAGGAACTTATTTGTTTTTTACCACTATACCTGTGTCGGTAACCACTTACACCTTTTCGATACAAAGCCCTTATATCTGCCATTGTCAATGCACCCGAATAGATACGCACATCATCAATATCACCGTTAAAGAAGTGGGCAGGAACGCTGTTATTATTAACACCTATTCCCCACTGGTTTACAGCAACATCAAATGCTAAACTAACAATATCTGTTTTTTCAAAAACACCGTCCACATAAACATCTCTTAGAGTTTCTGATGTCCAAACACCAACTCCGTGATGCCACTTCCCATCATTTACGACGGTAGTACTGAAAGGTTTGTATTTTCCTACACCAGTAGCCAGCACTCTAGTCCTCATATATAATTTACCTAAGCTATCTATACCAAGGAAGACGTATCTCTGCTCGCTGCTGCTTCCGAGGGATATTATTGTAAGGGAAATTTGACCCCCTGCTACCCTAAACCATGCACTCATAGAAAATGGATAATCAGCAATTAATGTATCTACTGCCGTTATCTTGTCCGTAGAACCATTGAAGTTTATAGCCATACCAAACACCCCATTGGCTGATACAATATTATTCGCAGAAGCTCCCTCGTTTGCACCTTGCGAATCTACCACTACCTTTTGTCCGGCAGCATCATCAAGTTTCCAGTGACTTATAAGTGCCATTTAAAAATCCTTCTCCTTTTCTTCCTCTTCAATTAAGTCCAACTCGCTTGGGTCTGATTCAGGCCCCAACAAACCATCGTCATTGACAATACCGTCCCTGTTGTTACGAATATCGTAAGAAATCTTAAAGCCGACATAAAAACCAAAGAAGGTAAGGCCTGCTCCAGCTAAAGTACCGAGTAGAAAACAAATTATTGGTAAGTATTGGTTCATGGAGTCTACTTCCAATCTTCTGAACTATCGTTATCATCTTCATTACAACTACATTCCTGAATTGTTTCTCTTATAATGTCGGACTTAACTATCTCCAACACACCTACCACTTCTGCATTGGTGATGCCTGTTTTACGATGAATATCAATTACATTATCAATGCGGTTACGAAGAACATCGAGGTTTTGCTTACTCATCCCTTCAACCCCTCCAACAGCTCATCACAATAAGCCATAGTTAACGCATCGCTTCGCTGACCTTCAGCAGGAGCACACCTAGTCTCAATCATGGTCTTGAAGTACCCAACTAATCTTCTAAGGCTGTGGGCGTGTTGTGGGGTGATAACAATATCACTAATCGAGCATGTTTTCACATAAATAGTACAGCCACAAGTTGCTTGCTGTGCCTGAACTACAGGGTCAGAAGTTCTCGGCAATCCACACTTTTTGCATATTTCTAATTCCATAATTCATTTCCCCTTCTGTTAAAGTTATTCGAAATCATCCATATCGGCATACATCTGGCTTTCAAACTCATCGTCACCATCCAAGTCATCATCATCGTCAACCTGACCAGCCACCGCGAAATGTCCCCTCTTTTCCGGTGCTACCTCAGTTAATGACAAATCATCGTTATACGGACATCTTTGGTGCATCTGAACAAGACCGGCAACCATTATCACGCAGTCGTCATGTTCGCCTACGCTTGCACCAGGCTTGCCCTGGCTATTCCAGATAAAGACACGGAACTCCTCAATAATCCTGATGTCATAAATAATAAGAGAATGGTCAATAACAACTTGAACCAGGTCAGCTATCATCGGCTTTTTGGTAAGCAGGGTGGTTTTCCAGCCGAGCTTATCTTTGTGGTCTTTCTTCTGGTACGAATCCTCTTTGACTTCACGCTGGTAGATATACGGATAGTCAGCCCTCTTGAAAGCATCCAACACGCTTTGCCCGATACTGTTCATTTCAGGAGAAGCCCATGCGTAGTTGTAATACTTACACGCAAGAACAAACTGGTCAGCAAACTCAATAGTGTCTGGCCTGCCATAGTAAACGATTGGTACGTCATGCCTTACCCTGTCCATGATACCAGCGACAGACCTGTCCGGAGCACTCTTCTTGTCATGGGGGTCACACAGCACACCCTCAGCAACATCACCGAAGCCAACGTAACTGTGGTTCTTTTCAGGCAATCGCCACACGCTCCAACTATTGACACGCTTGGATACTTCCCGATACTTCACTTTGATAGTAACCTCATTATCCACACCCTCAACCTCGTCCTCATAAAACTCAACATACATAAGAGGCGGCTTGCAGCGTTGCTCCATTATATCCAGGTGAATTGGCCTGAATACCATCCGGCCAGTAGCTATCTCGGCCTCACGAGCTGTACGAGGATATTCCTGCTTGAATAAATCATAGTCACCCCCGCACTTGTTCTGAACTTTTAGCAAGGCAAAATATATCTGCTCAGGAGTAAGGGACACACCCATCGCCAGACCTTCTTTGACATAATCCTCCATCTCCGGAGTCATGCCAGGCACGTTACCTTTTGCGTTCTTTGGTAATTCAACCTGGTACTCTGGAAAGTCCTGCCAACTTAGAAATATAGGCAGGTCGCCACGCAACACAGTTGGATCTATCTCCTTCTTGCCGGTCTCTGGATTGACCTTGTAGAGACCTCGCAGCCTTTTCACAGCAGCCCAATATCGTTTACTGAACTCATTGCCTGTGCCATTAGCGGTTGTCTCCAACACTGTGATAGTGTCCGGTTCGTCTGGTACCTCCTGGAGCAAGCTAACCAACTGTCTTTTTGCATTAGCCCAGAAGCATACCTCCGTCGCATGAACGCCTTTTGTTGTCCCACCACGACCGAGCACCTTCTTGCCTGCTGTCTGACAGAGCATACTCGACCTGTGTGGGGCCGCATATTTAATCTCTTTGGCTGATGCCTTCACTGTTCGCAGTTTTATATCTTTAGGCATTTCCTGCTGATAGGTATCACACATCCGGAACACCTTAGCTGTTGAATCATCATCAACACTCACAACGCAGGCGTGCCAGTTCTCATTGCGGTTCATCATTTCAAATAGGTCAGCTTCAACCTTCGTGCTTATCCCCTCCTGCCTGGCTTTGTAAATGAGCAGTGACACCGGCAGGCCATACTTCCGTTGCAACTGTGCGGCATTGTGAACTTTAATCTGAGCGATATTATGATTCAGTAGTGCGAGCTTTGATTTCTTAGTTACTATTTTAAGGTTTTGGGATTGCCAACCGAGCGATGTCTGCTTGTAAGCTGCAAGTTTCTCTCCGGACAGTACTGTTTCTGTGTGAGGTTGAGCAAAGGCTGTTACCATATCAACTATCACCCCCTTCGATGCTCTTGGTATCAAGACCGGTACCTGCACCCTCGATTTCTACCAATCTCCGACGCAACTCCTCTTCGGTCAGTGGCTTCGATATGTCCTGGACACGATGGTCAATCTCTTTCTTATCGCTCCACCTGTCCGGATTGCGGTTCTTTAAATGGAATATAATAGCAAGGTCTGATGGGTTGACGTGCTTGGTCACAACCTTTACTACAACCAACTCCTCCTTACCCTCTTTGTTCTTCCTCAGTTCCTTCGTCACTTCATCAAAAGAATATCCCTGAGTGCGTTTTAGCAGTGACGCTTCCACTATCCGGACATCAAAATCGTCCTTGCCTTTTTTTAAGGCGTAGGAAAACTCGGAGTGAACCTTTTTCCATTCATAAATCGTGTCCTCTGAAACTTTGAAATGAATTGCCAGGTTCTTGTTGGTGTAGCCCTCAACTCTGCATAACTCCTCTGCTGCCTGAACATACTCTGTCCGGTACTTAGTAGGCTGTCCCCCTTTTTTTTTGCCTTTTCCTTCATGTAAAAGAACATCGGCGAAGGAAATAGTTAAACTTTAATCATCAAATAATGCCATCTGGCCTGCCCTTGCCTCTTTAATCGGCACACCTGTTTCAACAGCCCTTATTCTGTCCCTTGCTATCTGACAGTATTCTTCGCTTATGTCAATGCCTATATAGTTCCTGCCAAGCATCTTAGCTACCTTTGCAACAGTTCCAGAGCCAGACATTATATCAACTACCAAGTTTTTTTTATCACTCCAACTCAGAATATGGTCAATAGCAAGTTGCTCAGGAAATATAGCGGGGTGTTCATGGGCGTTGCTATCATCTGAACAATGTCCGCCACCTACATTATATGCCCATATATTACCAATGACTTTATTGTCTGTTTTGGGATTACTCCCTTGTTTTTTTGTACCACACACGGTTCTGCCATAGTTTTTAACTGTTCGGTTGTCTTTCCAGATTTTACGAGATTGCAACGGATTAAATGTTCTTGGCCGGCCAACTGAGAACACAAACATATATTCAAAATCCGACTGATAACGGTTATGTTCATGAGGAATAGTATGTCTTTGATATATCATTGTATCGTGCAAATTGAACCCTATTTCCTTAAAGTACAATGCTTGCCGGAAACTCGTCCCTGTCTCACTGCCATCAATAGTAGCATCATTTACAACCCAAACCACAACTCCACCTATTTTTAAGACCCGGTGAAGCTGAGCTGCTATCCCCTCGAAATTAAACGAATAGCCTTTGTAATCCCGCAAGTTATCGTATGGTGGACTCGTAACCACCAAGTCCACGCAGTTATCCGGCCATTCCTTCATAACCTCAAGGCAGTCACCGCAAATTATCTGGTTTATTGGTAAATCCATATTTAGCTTTCCAGAATATACCCATAGCCAATGCAAATGATTAAGACCCCTATAGCTGCTTCTGCTGACTCAAATCGCCCCCTTTTCCTCCAAGACCCATCCTCTCCTCTATGCAACAGGTCTGCGAATCCTGTGACGTGAGAATGACTCTTCTGACAACGTATTTTATAATTCAGGGGAGTTATCTTCCCCCCTCTTCTTTTCGTGTTATACCCTCCTCTTCTGCCCTGCGGTGCTGTTGAATAACCTTTTGGCATATTTGTCACATCCTATTGGCTTCCTGAATGTAAATTGCTGTTACTATAATCTTCCTTACTGTCAACTCCATGCAATTAGCGTCAAGGTCATTCATAACGCCCTTGATGGTGATAAAGCCTCCCCCTGCTTTAAAATCGACCTCTTTTAAAGTTTCCACAAGGCCGAGAGCATAAGCCCTCGATACAACAAATATCCAATTACCATTAGTGCTGGTATGTACCGAGAGCTTTACCCTATCACTGCTATTCGCCGGCATTATGCTTCATCCTTCAGCTCGTCAGCCGTTTCAACATCGCCGGTTTTATGTTCCTCGTCGTACTTGTCCATATCACTATCGTTGTCTGGACTTGGTGATTCTGTTTTTGTGCCGGTTTT
>SDBT01005013.1_pt1 | contig 22352 bp, 16 predicted proteins | sample 2277101 | NCBI WGS metagenome assembly SDBT01 (sample SAMN10404973, study PRJNA504765) | marine sediment metagenome | isolation source: marine sediment core GS10_PC15, 103 cmbsf | place: Arctic Ocean: Southern Knipovich Ridge | collected 2010 | reverse complement strand
ATGGGGCCTAACTTTACCGGGTCGGCATGAATCTGTGTACTGTCTTCAGGCTTAATGGAGACAAACCGATCGTTTTCCAAACGGTATATTTCTTCTTGTGTTGCTCCGTGAAGAACACCATGATGCATGGTAAGGTCTACAAACTCCTGGTCATCAATTTTTCGCCATTTTTTTTCCTTTAGTCTGTGAATACCATTTGAAGTAAGAGCCCAAAGGCTGCCATCCATGGAGATTAGCCTTTGAATTCCTGCAAGTCCGGATTTCATTTTGTTTACTTGCCCACCTTTAATAACATAAATATGCTCATCGATAATTGCATAACATATACCTTCATGTTGAGCTACAGAAAGAACAGGACTGTCAGTCGGTATCTTTTCAGAAACCTCTTGCAGGTAAACATTATCTTTCTGTGGCTTCCATAAATTTTGGGTAACTCCATATAAATCCTGGGCAGAAATTGAATTTGACAACAGGTTCGTATTTTGATGATTTGGTAACGGCCGATTTTAAATTGTTAGGTACAATCGCCTGAGGAACACCTCCAAAAAAATGAAGACAGTTGCCAACCGATTTTACCAAGGATTCCCGTGTTTGGTCGTAACTGGCTTCCACATATGTGTACGAACTTGCAGGAAGAATACCTACAAAAACTTCAACATCGCGAATCTCTCCGGTTTCTTTATTTACAATCTGTAGTTTCTTCCCGGCATAGTCGATATAGAGTTTATCCCCTGCAATATGGTTGAGCTTACCACTGGCTTTTTTGCTATCAAGCCAATCGCTGAACAATTTGCAGAACTGGGAGTAACCGTAATGGTCGATGTGTTCTTGCCTGTACCTGTGCCACAAATGTTGCCGTGTACAACCCGGTTTCTTCATCTCGTTTACAAATCCCGGGAAAAGCCTGTGCAGGACAGCATAACGATCCTGGTCAAGGGCTTCCTTCGATGGAAAAAGCTTTTGTAGTTCCAGCTCCTCAAGCCTTAGCAGTTCATCGTAGCTGTACCCACTGGATTGTAGTTTCCTCACGTATTGGTTAACCGTATTGCGGTCAACCCCAATATCCAGTGCTATTTTACGGTTCGATTTGTTTTTGCTTTTTAGTAGCAGTAACTGTTTTATTCTCATAATGTCAATTTGCAATGCAGCCATATCTTCTCTGGTTATGTTTAATGAACCAAAGAAGTACAAATTGAAATCGAAAAATGAAAAAAGTGGCAGTGTTTACTTCGGAATAGTTTCGCGCCGCCGCCCAGACAAATCCAAAACACCTTTAAAAAAGTGGCAGCATTTGGCCGGAATCACTGGCAGCATATCATCGGAATAGGTGGCAGGGTTTGCGCCGGATTATCCAATTATGTTCATCAATGAAAGCATTGGATGTGAAAAACACCATAAATAAGGCTTTATTCACGGTAGATTTACCTAACAACAGACCACCAAAGTTATTGTCAGACAATGGTTCTTGTTATATCTCAAATGAACTCGCAGAATATTTACAAGAAAGAAATATGGTTCATGTAAGAGGAAGACCATTACATCCACAAACCCAAGGAAAGATAGAAAGATACCATCGTTCAATGAAAAATGTGGTTAAACTGGATAATTATTTTAGTCCTGGTCAACTCGAAGTAAAAATGGAAGAATTTGTAAAATATTACAATTATCAGAGATACCATGAATCCTTACAAAATCTAACACCAGCAGATGTGTATTTTTGTAATGGACAAAAGAAGTTAAAACAAAGAAAATTGATTAAAAACAGAACATTACAAGCAAGAAAAAAACAGTTCCAAAAAATTAGCTAAATTTGTGAAAGAACTCTCTTAAGTTTTAACCCAAAAAGTTCAAATTTATCTGACGACATACAATTATAAAAATGATCAATCCTTGTTATTATCTACCAATTGAAATGAAGAACTACTTATTTATCATGCTTACTGTCACTACTTTTTCCTGCTCAGAAAAACCCCGGTTTGAGTTGCTAGATTCAAAGCAAACAGGGATTACTTTTGAAAATTCTGTCATTGAGACAGATAGTCTCCATTTGTTGAATTTCGAATATATTTACAATGGAGCCGGCGTTGGGATTGTGGATCTGAATAATGATGGCAGGCAGGATATCATTTTTACTGGAAACCAGGTGCCTCCCAGGGTATACCTCAATGAAGGTAATTTCAAGTTCACTGATATCTCTACAAGCTTTGAAGAGCTGGATAACGGCCAATGGTACAGTGGTGTTACATTTGTTGATATCAACAACGACGGATGGACGGACCTTTATTTAACATGTACTGCATATAACGAATCTGAAAAAAGAAAAAACAGATTCTGGATTAATCAGGGTTTACAAGATGATGGCCAGCTGCTTTTCAAAGATATGGCAGAAACCTATGGTATTGCAGATACTAGCTATTCTGTTCATGCTGCATTTTTTGATTATGACAGAGATGGGGATTTAGACCTTTATTTATTAAACAATTACATTCCCGAAAGATTATCTGCAGGCTATAGAGTAAAGATCAATGATGGAAGCGCTGCAAGTAATGATAACCTGTACAGAAATAATGGTGACGGTACTTTTAGTAATGTAACTGTTGAATCAGGAATTATCTTTGAAGGTTTTGGGCTTGGATTGGCACTAGGTGATGTGAATAAAGATGGATACCCTGATATTTATATATCAAATGATTTTGTATCTAACGATTTGTTATATATAAATCAAGGTGATGGTACCTTTAAAAATAAGATTGACAAATATCTTTCCTATCAGACTAGATCTTCGATGGGCAATGATATGACCGATATTAATAATGATGGAAATCTGGATATGTTCACACTTGATATGGAGCCCGAGAACTATCCTAAGAAAAGGCAAACCATCACTGGGTTTGATTATATCTATTATATCTATGATGCGAAATATGAATTTGAGCATCAATATCAAAGAAATATGCTGCACCTCCATAACGGTTTATTAAATGGTGAGATGATACCATACAGTGAAGTGGGTCAGATGATGGGCTTATTCCAGACCAAATGGAGCTGGTCCCCCTTGTTCGCCGATTTCGATAATGACGGAGATAAAGATCTGTTGGTCACAAATGGTTATCCTAGAGATATGACAGATAAGGATTTGACAATGAATATAAGTCCATTTGCATCAGCTCAACAGATAATCAGTAAATTGCCTGCAGTTAAGCCTCCTAATAGTGCGTTTGAAAACATCGGGGATTTAATCTTTGCTAAAAGATCCAGTGAATGGTTTGATAAAACTCCTTCGTACTCTTATGGAGCTGCTTTTGCAGACCTTGATAATGATGGAGATCTGGACTACGTGGTAAATAATCTGAATGCTGAAGCCTTTATTTACAAAAATACAACCATTGAAACCGCCAGAGAAAACAGCAATTATATCAGGTTAAAACTCAATGGAAAAGTGGATAATACGTTTGCTTTCGGTGCAAAAGTAGAATTGTGGAGTGGTGATAATTATCAATTTTACGAGCATTTTCTTTCAAGAGGGTATATCTCATCTGTGGATCCCATTGTTCATTTCGGACTTTCGGGCCATACATCGGTTGATTCATTAAAAGTTACCTGGCCTTCTAGCGAGCGGTCTTCTTGCATTAGGAATATCCAAACCAATCAGCTTGTGGAAATTGACGAAAAGAATTCCATTCTATCCCCTGAGTTTCCACAAAATCCAAAAGAACATGAATTACTCTTTTCAAGCATGGATAATGTGATAGAATATGAACATTTGCAAAATGATTTTATAGATTTCTACTATTCTCAATATATTATTCCCCATAAGTTTTCACAAATCGGGCCACGTATGCAAAAGGGAGATCTGAATGATGATGGTCTTGAAGATATTATTATAGGTGCAACAAACACATTGCCTACCAAAGTTTTTCTACGCGATGGAAACAGGTTCAAAGAAACAGAAATTGAAGGCTTAACCAATCTAAAAGAATTCTCTGAATCAGACTTCGCAATAATAGATGTTGATAACGATGGGGATAATGATATCATTGCATTAGCAGGTGGTTATGAGAACCGGGAAGAAGAGTATATACATTATCTTTATGAAAACATCAATGGTTCATTTTTTAGAACAGAGCTTCCTATACCTCCATTTCCAGCCTCAGTAGTAAAACCGTTTGATTTTGATCATGACGGAGATATTGACCTTTTTATCGGAGCAAGAATAAAAAAAGGAATGTTCCCGCTTGCGGCTGATTCTTGGATCCTGATCAATGAAAAAGGAGTGTATAATGCAGAAAATACTATGAATTTCAACCTGGGGATGGTAACAGATGCTGCATGGAGTGATTATAACGGGGACGGATGGGAAGACCTTCTGATAACACGGGAGTGGAATTCGATCGCAGTTATCAAGAATTTGGAGGGACAAAGGCTTCAAAGTCAGGAAATAACTGAAATTGAGGCCATGCATGGGATCTGGTATTCTATTACTTCCGGAGATTTTGACCAGGATGGCGATGATGATTATATTTTAGGAAACTTAGGAGATAACCACCGCTTTACAGTTAGCGATCAATATCCACTGAGAATATATGTCGGTGACCTGGATCTGAATGGCACATTAGACCCCATTTCAACCGGATACTGGAAGGATCAGAATGATGTGATGACAGAATATCCTATTAATTATCTTGACGAGCTTGTTGAGCAGTGTTCTTTCTTCAGGTACAAATTCCAGAATTATACATCCTTCAGTTATGCATCCATTGAAGAGGTGTTGGATACTATTATCATGAGTCGAATTGAATATACTTTTCATATCAATACCACCTCCAGCTATATATTATGGAATAACGGGGATACATTTCAGTGGGAGAAATTACTCAGGGCTGCTCAGGTCTCACCCATAAAAAAGGTCATTGTCCATGATTTTAACAATGATAGCTATCCAGATGTGATCTTAGCCGGAAATGACCATTCATATGATGTAAGCACCGGTTATTATGATGCCAATAAGGGGCTGGTGCTTTTGAGTAAGGATAATCAACCCTTATCGGATCTAAAAACATCTTCACAGAGCGGATTGTTGTTTCATGGAATGGTCGAGTCTTTGCTATATTTTGAAGGATGTACACCCTTTGTTGTAGCCGGATTTAACAGGGGTAGTGTAAAAACATTTTCTGTCAACCAATGATTAAACAAGTTAATATGCGTAATAAAATATTGAACTTATTTCTAATAACATTATCTGTCCTTAATTATCATGACAAGACAATTTGCTTGGAGAAGCTATTAAAAATCAAAAGTTTAATACTATTGGAACTTTTGATTTTCCCAGTGTGAGTTGTAAACCATTGGGTGATGCTTATCTTTCTGATAGTGCATATCCTGATTTATTTCTTCGCTCAGACAGATGGAGTAATTTATACCATGTGGAGCAATCAAAAGTAGTTGAAGATTCTCCTGCATCCTTTTATTAAAAGTTTTTTTGAAAGACTTGATTTGCTTGGGTTGAATGGTTGGGTTAAAATGGAAAAATTAGACGTTGCAGTTCAATCACTTCATTATCTGGCAACCGGCCATGAAAAGTTTTTTGAAGGGAACTTAGTTTTTGAAAAATTTATATGTGGCATTCCTTTAAAAATACCTGTTCAAAAAGAAAGTTTGGTAACCGATGATATTAAAGACGAAGTTCAGGTTTTGTTGAAAGAAGCAATTAGAAACTGGCCGGCACTTAAAAATACATCACCCGATGGATTGCGCGAAATGTTTATTCATCGCGATGGAAAACTTTATAAAAATAGCATTAGCAACCTGTGCCCCTAAGCCATGAGCCAGCATATATGGATACCCCACTTGATCCATAGATTGTTGGTCCACCACCCAACCACCTTGGTTGGTGAAGCTTTCCACTTCCACAAAAAGCAAATCCCCTTTGTACTAATCATCCCTGAATAGCTTTTGCCAATGGTTTTGCTTAATCAACAATCGCAACTAATATTTGAATTTGTTCCAAAATCAATCACTCTATACTTTCTTCTCAGAAGGATTTCTTTTACCAATTCCTTCATATTATAACCGGCATGGTCAGCGGCAAGTCCAATTACCATAGCTTTATCCGTAGAATCTCTCATTAAAACCAATTCTCCTGACTAATATTAGACTGAATTAAAAGGAATTCACTTCTATAAATTCTCCCAGCTTTTGATATTCTTCATAAAGCATTTGATATTTTTCTACATTTTCAGGAATTGGCTGGTATGTTTTTTCAAAACCTCCACCCATTTTTGTCTGTGCTTCTCCCAATTCATTATAAATTCCAGCAGCAACGGCTGCAGCCATGGCTGAACCAAGTGCACAAGCCTGTTCCGAATGCGCCACTTTTATTGGCATATCCAAAACATCGGCAACAATTTGCATAACGAGTGGCGACTTTATTGCCACACCACCAAGAGCAATTACTCCATCAATACGAACACCTTCAGAAATAAACCTGTCATTAATTGCTTTTGAACCAAAAGCAGTTGCCTCAACCAAGGCACGGAAAATTCGTGGTGCGTCAGAGCCCAAGTTTAATCCGGTAATGGCACCTTTTAAAGCCTGATTTGCATCGGGTGTGCGACGGCCATTCATCCAATCCAATGCTACAATCCCACTCTCTGCAATCGGTATTTTTTCTGCTTCAATACTAAGTTTCGCAATTATTTTATCCGATGTTTCATCAATCAATTTCTGTTTGATTTCAGTATCAACCAATTCCGTTTCAGCAAGAATATTTTGAAGTGGCCATTCTAATACTTTTTTAAACCAGGCATAAATATCACCAAAAGCTGATTGTCCGGCTTCCAAACCTAACATTCCCGGGACAATGGACCCATCAACCTGTCCGCAAATTCCGTTTATCAGTTTATCGCCAACCTCATCCATTGGGGCAATTAACATGTCGCAAGTTGAAGTACCCATTACCTTTGAAACATAGTAGGGTTCAATTTCGGCACCAACCGCACCTAAGTGTGCATCGAAGGCACCAACACCGATTACAACATTTGTTAAAAGCCCAAGCTTTTCCGCCCATTCAGGAGTTAACTGTCCGGCCGCAACATCGCATGTAAAAGTTTCCTTGTACAACCTGTCTTTTAAACCACTTAACATCGGATCAAGTATCACCAAAAACTCTTCTGAAGGCAAGCCTCCAAAAGCGTTGTGCCACATAGCTTTGTGCCCTGCTGCACATCTGCTTCTTTTTAATGTCTTAGGGTTTGTATCGCCCGTTAAAATTGCCGGGATCCAGTCGCAATGTTCCACCCATGAATAAGCTGCACGATAAACCCCTGCATCCTCACGAATTATATGTAACAACTTCGCCCAAAACCATTCTGAAGAATAAATTCCACCTTCAAATTTGGTAAAATCTACTTCCCACATTTTTGAGAGTTCATTAATCTCATCAGCTTCTTTTACAGCAGTATGATCTTTCCACAAAACAAACATAGCATTCGGGTTTTCTTCAAAACCGGGTGTTAGCGAAAGCGGCACTCCTTTTTCATCAACAGCAACTGGGGTTGAACCAGTGGTATCTACTGAAATACCAACCACATTTTCGGCAACATTTTCAGGAGCCTGTTTCAAAGCCTCAACAACGGTATATTCTAAACCTTCCAAATAATCTTTTGGATGCTGACGAAACTGATTGTTTGGTACATCGCAATACATTTGTTTTTGCCAACGTGGGTAATTAAAAACTGCGCTTGCAACTTCTTCTCCGGTTTCTACATTCACAATTAACGACCGCACGGAGTCGGAACCGTAATCTAAACCGATAGTATATTTTGACATATTTTTAAATTTAGCCGGAAGACAGAACCCCGAAGTTTTATTCCTAACGAAGTCTCACTTCCATTGATTATCATCACCTTACATAATCAAACTTTTTTATTCTACTATCCTAAGATTTCTGGTTAAGATAATAACATTATAAACACATTAGTTCATAGGCCATTCACCATTTAAAATTGGTTTAGATTTCAATTTTGAAGGATCGACAACAACATGTTTTATTAGTTCCCTGTTCCACGTGTAAGTTATATGAACCATGCCGTCGCTTGTCTGGATAACGGCGGGGTACGAATATTCTGAATCAGAGTTGCTATCATTCTCCAGCAAAACAGCGGCATTCCAATTAATTCCATCCTCCGAAACTGCCATGTTCAACACATTTCGCGCGCCCCATTTTCCGGCTGTATTTATGTGGTTGTAAACCAATACATGCATTCCATTTTTTAATGTAACAGCGTCAATCCCCGAATTTGGATTTGGCAGTTGGCTCGATTCAAATTTACTCCATGTTTTTCCGTTATCCGTCGACCATGATGTAAGAATCATTTTACCTATGCTTCTGTTTAATATTTGAAGTTTTCCATCCTGATGGATAAGTACCGTAGGTTGGATAGCTCCTTGCTCTTTGCCATTTAATGCTTCTGTTCGCTCCCACGTTTTCCCCATGTCTGAAGTTCTTTCCATATGTACACGCCACCCATCTATTTCAGTACTCGATGGGCATAAAAGGTCACCATTTTTCAACAGGACAGGTTTATTTTTTATGGGTCCCCAAATTCCTTCAGGTAATCTTTTCCAGTTTGACCATGTTTGACCATTATCTGTTGATGATAATACTTCACCCCACCAATCGGAACAATTTGGGCCAACTTTATAAAATAGTTTTATTTCTGTTCCGGTATTGAAAAGCACAGGGTTCCAGGTGGGATAACGCAAATCTTTGTGTTGAATCCCGTTGGCCACTTCAACCGGAATTGTCCATTTTCCAGCAGAGAACCTACTTACCCAAATTCCAACATCCGGATTCTTTTCAGCGGTACCACCAAACCATGATGCAATCAGCCCATCTTCTGTTTCTTCAATGGTTGAGGCATGGCAACTTGGGAACGAAACATCCCCTTTTTTATAAATAAATTCAGTCCTAATAATTGCATCAGAACCGGAATCACTACTTTGAGCACAACTGATTAAAGTTATAGAACAAACCAAAAATGTAATTGTCAAAAGTTTCATAATGATGTTTTTATAAAGTTTAAAAATAATTTTAAAATAGAAGTGAAAGACACCCAAAACACTAGTGCCTCTCATTCTAAACTAACTAACTAACTAACTAACTAACTAACTAACTAAGGGTACTAAACCAAACCCTGTTAACATTAAAAATTATGGGGATTTTCTTCCATGTCAAACTTTTCTCTACTTTAATAATGAATTTCATATTTTTAGTTCACATATTATTATTTAGTCGATTTTCCTGTAAAGAACTTCATTATTATAAAGCCCACTAGAAAAATAACCAGTGTGCCTATAACGATTGTCAGGTTACTATGAAAAGGGCTTTTGAATGCCAATAGGTTTCCTTCTGTAAAATAGAGTGGAGATAAACTCATCCATATTATTACAAGTACTCCTACAATGACACCGATAGCAGCATCGATATTCCGTACTTTTTTGGAAAGAAATGCCAATAGGAACAGACCGAGCATGCCACCACTAAAAATTGAAGCAAGCGACCACCAGGCATCCAAAACACTTTCAACACCAACAAGGGCTAAAGAGATAATAATTCCTAAAAATCCGAATACCACTGAAGAAAGATAGAGCACCCTCATTTCTGATTTCCCTGTTGCATCTTTATTGATATAACGCTTATAATAGTCAAAGAGGACAATTGTTGCTGTACTGTTCACGCTCGTGGAAACGGTACTCATTCCTGCAGCAAATATTGCAGCAATTAACAATCCGGTTATACCGGTTGGCAGTCCATTTACAATAAAATGTGGAAAGACTTTATCACCAGCTCCTTGTACCCTAAGTTCGGCAGGCAATAAATCGGGTTGTACTGTGTAATATGAGTAGAGTGCCGTACCAATATAAAAGAATAAAAGCGAAACAGGCACGTACAATAAAGAACCAAACAAAGTGGACGATTTGGCTTCTTTAACCGAACCTGTTGTCATATACCGTTGTACAAAATTCTGATCGATACCAAAATTCTGAAGATTGATAAACAAACTGTAAATCAGGATAACCCAAAAGGTTGATTCAGAGATGCTGGCACCAAAACTTCCCAGGCTAAATTTATTACTGGCAGCTGCAATCTCAAAAACCTGCATGGGACCTTCCGGCATTGAGAATGTTAATACCCCAGCACAAACAATGGCCCCGGCAATCAGGATAATCCCCTGGATAGCATCTGTCCAAATTACAGCCTGAATGCCTCCAAGCATTGAATACGCCGTAACGGCAATCCCGGTAACAATAATGATTGTCTTTACGTTCCAGCCAAACAGGGCATTGAGCGGTAGAGCAAGTAATAAAAGTATTGCACCCGTACGCATAAGTTGTGTTAGCATGTAACAAATTGAAGCATAAATACGTGCCCATGTTCCAAAACGAACTTCAAGATAATTATAAGCAGAAATACTGTTTAGCCCCCGGTACAGAGGAACAAAAAACTTAACTGCAAGAATGGATGCAATAGGAATAGAAAAACTAAAAACAAGGGCATTCCAATTCGATATATAGGCTTTTCCGGGTAAGGCTAAAAAACTGATACTACTAACAAAAGTGGCAAATATAGACATGCCAACTACCCATGCCGGTAGTTTTCCTCCGCCCGAAGTAAACTGGTCTGATGTTTTATTTCTAAAATAAAAACTGGCTCCAAATAAAACATTCCCGAATGTTATTATTATAAAAACAACAAGATCAAAAACTGGCAGCTTCATAATTGAATTTTATTAATAGGATTAGTGAATTAAAGTTAGTGTTAAAGATTAATCTCTTTTAAATTTAGTTCGATTTGTTTTCGCTCAGCAGTTTCAAATTTACGAAGCGGATGTGCAACGTAATCATTACAAATTCCCATTACTGATAAAGCACATTTTATACTTTTAATATGCTTCGAGGAGTATTTGCCTACATTATAAATCTTTTCCTCAATTTGTATGACCTTTTTACGAAGTTCAGCAATCCTTGTCATATCTTTTGCCTCCGAAGCTTTATACAAATCCACATATAACCGTGGAAATAAGTTTGCCCCTCCGGCTACCGCACCATGGCCACCATATATAATTGTTTCAGGAAGAAAAAGTTCGCTACCTGCGATGATCGAAAATTCAGGTGAATCCTTAAATTCTTCAATAAGGGAATAAAAGTAAGACACGTTCCCCGAACTGTCTTTAACACCAATAGCACCTAATTCTTTAGCTTTCTTAACCGTTTCGAGCGTCATATGCATTTTTGTACAGGCAGGCATATTGTATAACATGAAAGGCAATGGTAATTGGGGAACCAGATCTTCGAGATATTCTACCATTTCAACTTGTTCAATTGGAATATAATACGGAGGGGCAATTACCACAGCGTCGGCACCGGCAGTTTTTGCAGCTTCAGCTATTTCAAGCGATCCTTCAAAAGAAGTATCTGTTATTCCCACCAAAACGGGAATCCTTTTATCTACAAGAGCACACGCTTTTTCTATAAACTCTTTACGAAGCTTATAACTCAGGTTCGGGGCTTCACCTGTTGTCCCGAGTAAAAAGACACCATGTACACCGCCGGCAATTAAATGTTCAATCAAATTCTTCAGCCCTTGTTCATCAATCTCATTGTTGCTGAGTAAGGGTGTTACAACTGGAGGGATAATTCCTCTTAAAGGTAGTTTCATAATATATAATTTTTTGATATTTAAAATTCTTTAATACAATATTTTTGATAAAAAAGATATTCAGGATTCACCTTTTTTTAATCTATTTTTACTTTTACTACTACTTTCCTGACTTTATTGTTTTTGTCTGTTTTTACACAAGGGCGGTGGGCATCTTCCTGGAAAAAGACAAAAAACTTTTCAGGATTTGCCAATCGGTAATTATTCTGAAGTGAGGAAAAAAAAGAGATATCTTTTATACTGTCGTAAGGGATTATTTCTTTTGTGTTTTTTAAAGCGGTAACACCAATTTTTTCTTCCCCATAAACCAAATACTGAATATCAGCATATCTTTTATGGGCTTCGAAACGGCAATTTTCTTCACACTTTGTAGTGTATTCATCCACATTCACAAAAAGGTTATCCCCATCCAGTTCGTATCTTCCTGTTTTTAAACTATCCAGATTATTCTTTTCGAGAAACTCAAATGCACTTTTCCAACGTTCCTGGTTTTTAAAATATTGATCTTTAAATTCCGTTTTATCTACCGTTTCATCTGGTTTGATTTTCCAACCACCCAGCCATTCGCCATTTTCAAACCATTGGTTTATCTCTTTTTGACTCCAATCTTCTGTTTTATTTGAAGGAGTATTTGAACATGATAGTATCATTGTAAATATTATTAGTAGGTAAAACACATTAATTATTTCTTTTTGACTACAACAACGCATGCTTCATTTGGATGTTTATCTGTACCATTCACTCCCGCATAAATAATACCATCCCAACTCATTGTGAGACCTTCGCTGAATCCTCCGGTTGCAGTCCCAACTTGTTTTGTCCAAAGTATTTCACCGGTTTTGACATCCAGTGCATAAATTTTACCGGTGCCATTTAATCCAAAATAGAGCGCTTTGTGTGTTACAAACATTCCACCTGTACCATCGCCATTTTTGAGTGTGCGTTGCCATATTTCTTTGCCATCTTTATTCACACCAAAAATCTATCCCGGGAAAAGTAGAAGGAGCGTATTTGCAAAAATGAGTCATAAATCCTGTGTCCCAAATCCAAATTGCTTCCTTCCAGTGAGCCTCATCCATATATGGGCTTTGAGGCACATCTTTAGCTTCTTTTACATGATCCCAGGCGAGTTCCCAAGCTTTCCAATACAAATCAATAAAACCAGGTTCAGCATCGAAAACAGGTTCAGGCACCTGAATTTTATCCTATGGCAATGGATTAGGTGAATTATCTAAAACCCACCCTTTACCATTATCGCTTCCATCAGATTTAACTTTTATTGTCTATTCATCAGTATTAGTAGGCTTTTGACCACATGATGATAAAATTAATACGGCTAAAAATAAATGTAAAATTTTCATAGTTGTTATTCCTTTATTGCTTTAATATTCAATCTCATTTTACTGTTGTATGATTCATAATTTAACAATCTCACTAATTGGAATACGTGTTAGATGTACATCTTCCTTACCAACGTCATAAATCACCCACAGATTATCTCCCAAAATAAGCGAATGGGGATATTTATACCCATTACTTTTCCATCTTCCTTTGTACGTCAGTTTCGGTGGCGAGATTTTAATCAAGGCCACCCGATCAAAATTTAAGCCGTCTTTAGATAATGATATTGTCAAAGGATAAAAAGGACCATGATATACATTGCTTATCACATATATCTGCCCATCAGGAAGTACGCCGGCATTGGCTCGTGAATCTGCATCCGGAAAATCAGTAATGGTTGGCACAGTCCATTCTTTCCCATTATCAAAGCTGAATGATGCATATTTAAAGTAATTTACAGGCTTGCCAAGATCACGATATATTTTTACCCAGGTACCATCATCAAGCTGCCACGCCGGCGTTGGCTCACAAAGCTGATGACCGTCTTTTGCTTTTACTTCTGTTGTAAGATATCTAAAATCCCAGGTAAGTTCATTTTTAGGAAGTTTAAGGAAAGAGTTTATCTTATCAACAAGTTTCGGATTACCAATAGGGAATACTGGTATTCCTGTTATCACTCTTGCAGGTTTTTTACGTAACCAAAATATTTCACCAAGCGTTCCATCTGTATGAATGGAACGAAATAACCTGCCCTGACCGGCATCTCGAGCATCACCACCATCATCCCAAACTTCTGAAAAAGCATACAAGGTATTTTCAATAATTGCAAAACCGTTGGCACATTGTGTACGTCTTCCCTTGCCGTCTTTGTCAGCACCACCAACATAATCAAGGGGAGGGAACAGTTCAACAAAGTCTTCCCACGTTTCTCCCTGGTCGGTTGAGCGCCTCATTAGCACACGTTGTCCCGGAGCGTCTTCATCTACCTGGTGATTGCTCCACATGGTATAAATTGTCCCTCTAAAATAGGTAATATAGGAGTGATGGGAATATGTACCGGTTTCAGGTTTTGCATCGTACAATGTAGTAGTCTGCGTATTTTGTAAAAGGTCAAATCCTAAGTCAATTTTACTTGCGTCGGGAAGTTGGGCAGTCCACTTGACTACCGGTTTTTTATTGACTTTGTTATTACAGCTTGCAAAAAAGAAGACGCTTAGAATTGTAAGTGTTAAAATTAAATTTTTCATTGTTAACCTACTTTATAAATAATTATTGGATGCAATAACTATTTCTTTTCTTTTTTACCCGGATCCCAGATAGTGGCGGAGATATATCGTTCTTTACTCGATGCATCCTTGAAATAGTACACTGTAACTATTTTTCCATCTGTCCGTTGAATGGTTCTTGGGTATCCGATATCCCAACTATCAGCATCATCGCGAATAATAATCTCGTCGCCCCAGGTCTGTCCCTGGTCTTCAGAAATTCGGGCACGAATACCGTAGGGTCTATGTCGCGAACCATAAGTAATAACAATTCTGCTGTCGTTAAGTACAATCATACTGGCCGGATTGCCGGAATTATTGATAAACGGCTCGTTGAGCATGTACCAACTCTTGCCATCGTCTGGTGACAGGAAGCTTTCTAACCACCAACTTTTCTTACCATCGATGACCCCTCCCCTGCGAATTGCACTGAGGAGCGCTCCATTCTCCAACCGTACTGTTGATGGCATGATGGCATAACCGTAGCTGTCCACCGGTGGTTGTTTACCGATCCAACCTTGCAACTGCCAGGTTTTCCCCCCATCAGTTGTTTGTGCACAAAATGGCCAGCCTTCATCACCATTATCCTTCTCAGATGTTATAAACACTAACATGTCGTGCTTGCCGTTAATGATGTAGTCGGTTCGGGTAAGCAACCCTTTTCGTTCGAAGAGGGGCATAGTAAAAGGGCCATTCCATGTTTTGCAACGGTCGGTGCTATAATAAAAACCTGCACTTTCAGAAAAGTGCCGGAACTTGAAAGCAAAATCGGGTTGCGTGAAGTCAATATTACCAGGACAGGTTGTCGGTTCTTTTAGTTCTTCGTTCTCGTCCAAAAACGTAGGTTTTTCTACTTTCCAGGTTTTACCACCATCTATGCTGCGAACTTGGCGTGTAGTAGTAGGATCTTTAATTGGATGACTTGTTTGCTTGGGATCATCATCATGATACCCATAAGTGAATCCGGTTACGATCTCGTTTTCCCACAACCAAATGCCGTAGTTGGCAGGCCATCCGGCAAAGCGATTTTTTTCTTTATAAACGGTTACATTTTCTCCAACAACCTGTTCTTGTGCCCAGGAAGAAACAGAAAATAATAACATAACAATAAGTGTGAAAGCAATATTTTTAATGATTGAATTCTTCATTTTTTACTCCTTTAGTTTTAGTTTTGATTACTGCATTATTTTCAATATTGGTCGTTCATTCTTTACAATCTGAATATTCCGCACGAAACTTCACTTAGTTTCAATGCTGTTCCATTATTTTCCATTGTCAGTACTGAATGATGCATATTTTTACTTAAGCTTAAAAAAAAATAGCAGAACCCATTAGCAATTTCTTTACATTATTTCAAAATTATATGTCAGATTAATGGTCACCTTCCATTATCCACGCCTCATTGATATGTGCGTATTTTATCGATTCTCCTCCTCCCTGATTCTCTTCAGGGTAATTATGACTATAACTATAAATAACGTGTATTGAACCATCTTTTCCCTGAATAATTGATGGATAGGCAGCCACAATATCGAAACCTTCAGCCTGCCCCTCTACTTCGAGATGCCGCATATAATCCCAGCTCTGCCCCTCGTTTGTAGAAATAGAAATTGCCAAACTTTGACGACCACGGGCAATTTCACCATCATTGTTAGCCAACACCCAATGACCATTTGCCAGTGTTACCACATCGGCACCCGAGCCAGGGTTGGGAATTTCAGTATCTTTTACAGCACTCCAAGTCATGCCTTTATCTTTTGACTCACTAATATGCATTCGTTTAGGTGGCCAACCGCCGTCTCTCATATAAGCAACCAACGTACTGTCTTTTTTAATGGCAATACTAGGTTGTATAGGTCCAGAACCTATTAGAGGTTCACTAAACTGCCATGTTTTTCCGTAATCATCTGTAATTGCCATCAGCGAAAAACCAAACCCATCTGAGTACAACGGAAGAATTAAACGATCCCCCACAAAAACAGCTTTATTTTTGGTTTGCCATCCCATACGCTGAAAATAAGCATAGCCTTCACCTTTACGTATCATATCCTCGCCACGGGCTTTGGATAAATTACGGTTTCCCGATTTTTTCCACCACTCAAGTTGTCTTTCTGAAACACCTTGCTCTACAAGGTAATCTGCATACTCTTCAACCTTTGTTTTCACAGACTTAACAAACCGGTCGTCGGGCTTGATTCCACGCTCCGAAGGATCTCCGGGTTTTACATGTATTACATCATTCCATGACCACTCTGGTGGACCATCAGCCTGCATATAATTTTCGCTAATCCGGTATTTAAGCAATGATGTTTCCCATTGGTTAGCAATTACTGTGTACCATATAAGCCAGAGTTTTTCTTGAGGATCTAGAAATAATACAGGATTAATATCTGGAAAATCAGGTACATCTGCCATTAAGAATGGTTCACTCCATTTAACATTTCCTTTAATCAATCTTGCTCCTTGTATTGTTACATCGTCTGCCCAACGTTCTCCTGACCCCTGAAACCATGCAGCCAAAAGATCTCCATTAGGCAATTCTACAATGGTTGAACCGTGAGCATGCTCGTTGACAAATGGAATAATCTGACTGATATCATAAATACTTTTCCCATTATCAAAAGAAGTGTGTTCTGTTGCTGTATTGCAAGATGTAATTAAGATTGCCGCAATCATTATTGAACACAATTTAAAAATACCTGAAAAATATTGTTTTATCATTATACGTTTCATTTTTTTATTTTTTTAAGGCTTATTTTAAAATCATCGTTATTACTTCCCTAAATCTTAATCGTTTAATTCCATGGCGAACTGTATTGTATCTAGTTTATCTTCTGTAAATAAAAGATGGGTATATATAACAATACATACCCATCCTTTAATAAATACTATCCTTAATTAATATCCTGGATTATTCGGTAATAGATTAGGATCTTTGTCTGTTTCATTTGCAGGAACAGGCGCCAGATACATTTGTGAAGGTAAAACAAAATCTTTCCAACCCTCATAAGCATACGATGATATTCCAGCTCCATCCTTTGTTACAGTCGTTCTCCAAATCTTATCTTTAAGACCGGTACTGCCATCAGCAGAAGTAGTCAGTTTCCACCTGCGGATATCAAAATAACGGTGTTCTTCCAAAAATAATTCAACTCTGCGTTCATTCCTGATACGCGCTTCTAAATCTGCTCCAGAGTCTGTAACATTCGGCATATTTACACTTGCACGGCTTCTTACCTTATTAAGATATTCTCTTGCCACATCTTCGTTGCCAAGATAATATTGAGCTTCAGCCATAATCAAATACATCTCTCCTAAACGTGTATATGCCCAGTTTGGTTGTGAACCTCTACCACCATTAGACGATACTTGGTCTGATGACACTCTAATAAACTTGAGTGGATAGTAACCCATGGCAGTTGCTTCTCTCATTTTAGGACCATCTACTGCATCCAGTCCACCAGAGACTACATCAATTACACGCATTTCCCCAGGTTCTCCCAAGGGTCCCGTACCTTCTAAATATGGGAAAGGTGAACCCTGATGTAAAATAGAACCACTTAAACGAGGATCTCTATTTGCATAAGGAAAGTTAGGATCGTACGCAGGATCATCCGCTATAGATAGCCCGTTTATTGTTTCATAAGCATCAACCTGATTCTGAGTAGGAACCATCCCTTTCCATCCCCCATTACCAGGAGGGTACATTTTTCTTTCAATCCTGTAATTCCATACAAAAAGAAGGTTCATATCTTTTTGAAATACAAAAATTGCCTCATCATTCCACTGACCGGCTTCTGTAAACAATTCGGTATAGTCAGGGTATAAAGAATATATACCAAGAGCCTCAATATCTTCTACAGCCTTAGCCGCTTCTCCCCAATGAAAAGCCGCATTTCCATCATCAAACAATGGACTAGCAGCAAACTGGTGTACTCTTGCTTTAATAGACAAAGCTGCACCTTTAGTTACTCTTCCTCTTTCTCTTCCACTATGCTCCTCAGGTAATAATTCTATCGCTTTGTCTAGTTCGTCTATTATAAAATCACGAACAGTTGCATATGGATCTCTGGGTACAGAAAAATCATCATCTAAACCAAACGGCTCTGTAATTAAAGGAACATCTTTAAAATGAGCTGTTAATTTAGAGTAAGCGTATGCCCTTATAAATATAACCTCACCAATCAATCGGTTAATTTTGTCTTCATCCACCTTTTTCAAGGCCTCTAAATTTTCTCCTGTTACTTCTGACAAAAATTTGTTTGCTTTAGTTATCTTTGCATAATACATTTGCCAGGCAAAACCAAGATAACCCATGTTTGAAGGAGTTACTTCTCCCCTTTGTACTAATAGAGAATTATTTTGGTCTCTTTCATACCCCTCATCACTCATAATAGAAAATCTATTTCTTTCTTGCCAACCTGGTTCCAATGTACCAAAGATAGCATTAGCAGCAGCTTCAGTTAAATTTAGATCTTTCCATACAGCGGCATCAGATAATGCATCTAAAGGCTCCTGATTCAGAAAATCCTTATCGCAAGAGTTTAACCCTCCTAAAATAACCAATCCCATTAACAGAATTCCAATCTTTTTTATTTTAAAAATATCTATTTGTAATTTCATAATTTTATAATTTTATAATTAAAATGTTAAATTAATACCAAGATTAAAAATCTTATTTTGAGGATAGAAAGCTCCCCGACCTGTAGTCCCTTCAGGATCAAACCAATCAAAATCAGAAAATGTAAGTAAATTAAATCCATTTACATAAATTCGACCACTATCGATACCAATTTTACTAAGAAAATTGTTGCCGGTTGATAAATTATATCCAAATTCTAACGTTTTTAAACGGACGAAACTAACATCCTTTAACCAAAAATCTGATTGTAAACCGCTGACTTCACCGGGATCATCCGTAATATTAGGATATGCAGAATTAGTTGGATTTGACAATGGATTATCTAGCAAATCATGTAACATATTTATACCAGTTACTTGCTGTCTGATATAATAGTATTGCGATACATTGGATTGCCCTTGAAAAAGTGCACTCATATAGAATTGTTTATATTCCATTCCTAAGCTTACACCATATACAGTCTGCGGTATGTTTGTTTGATCCAAACGCTTCATGTCATCGTTATCAATGTTACCATCACCGTTAAGATCTTTGTATTTTAAATCTCCTACCCGTGTTCCTGCAACGTGTGGGCTGTTATCAATTTCTGCCTGGGTCCTATAAATCCCATCACTTATATAATAAAGGTCTGCTCCCACTGCATGCCCTGTTTTCTCTTGCCAGGGTCTCTCATCAAGCGGTACCTCATCTATAAATACAACTTCATTTTTAGCATGTGATATATTTGCTGATACAAAATAGCTAAAATCACCGAAAGATTTACGATGAGACAATTCAAGTTCAAACCCATTACTTACAACTTCACCAATATTTTCATTTGGCAAATTCAAACCTGTAAAATCAGGAATTGTTGTACTTCTCATTGTTAAAATATCGGTTCTCGTTGATTTAAAAACGTCAAAAGCCACACCAAGTCCTCCATTCCATAAGCTGGCGTCTATACCAAAATTTACGGTAGTAGCAACTTCCCAGGTAATATTTGGATTAGGCTCTACTCCCTGATAAAGTGTTGACCCTAAATAAGCAGGATCTCCAACAATGTAACCTTCTTCTTCTTCACTATCACCAAACCTATAATTGGCTAAATACTGGAATGGATCCACTTGATCATTACCCATTTGCCCCCATGAAGCTCTAAGTTTCAAATTATCGACAATATCAATATTTTGGATAAACTGTTCTTCTGACAACCTCCAACCAACTGACACTCCCGGGAAAAATCCGTAACGACTACCTTCTGGAAAAATGGAAGAACCGTCATAACGCAACGTTACATCTACTAAATACTTATCCTTAAATCCATACCCAATGCGACCAAAATAATTCCTTCGGGTAAATTCCTGTTCAGATCCGGTAGTTCTTTGATTTTCTGAGCTTCCGGCAAAAATTTGTTCAACCTCGGTAGTAATAAAATTCTCTCTATAAGCAGAAAAGTCTTTGAATTTTGTTTCTGACTGTTCAAAGGCAACAAATGTATTGATGCGGTGATCCCCGAATATCTTTTCATAGTTAAGCTTTAAATTAGTAGTTAAAGCAGTACGACTACTAGAACCTTCAGTTAATGTAGGTGCATTATCGTCACCTCCTGGTGCAAAATAAGTATCGGTAAAAGGATCGTAACCACTTTGTAGGTGTAAGTAACTTTCTGTCCAATGTTTACTTATTATATTCCTTTTGTCATACGCAATAAATCCATCAACGCTAAGCCCCTTTACCTGTGGTATTCTAAGCTTAAATGCAGTTTTTGTAGATATATAGCCTCTTTGTTCTTTTCTATAACCAGCTTCAATCCCAGCCTTTAAAACAGGATTTGCCTCACCATATGAACCATCAGGGTTCATAGCTAATAAATAAGGAAAGTTACCATATGTTTGAAGCAAAATATTTGGGGGGTCAGCATTATCCGAATTATATGTAGCATTCTGATTATTAAAAGACAAATCGAGTGATACATCTAAATTATCAGATACAGCAATGTCAACATTGGATAAAACCCCTACCTTTTTAGATCCATTAATTCCATCTATATAAATTGATCCAACTTCAGATAAGTTAGAGGAAACAAAATATTTGACAGCTTCAGAACCACCACGGATAGACAAACCTGCTTTACTTTGCGTAGAGTAATCTTTAAAAACCTCATCAGTCCAGACTGTATTAGGATAACGAGTAGGATCACTTCCATCTCCTAATTTCCTTATTTCATCAGCATCCCATGGCAAAGGATCATTTAAATCTGCCGCCCTTAGGTTTTGGAATGTTGCAATTTCCTCTGAATTAGCATGTTCTGATATAAAAGTGGGTTTATAAATACCATAATTATAGGTGAAATTAATTGAAGGTTTCCCTGATTTCCCTCTTTTGGTAGTTATCAGAATAACACCATTAGCAGCACGAGCACCATAAATAGCGGCTGATGCGTCTTTAAGTACAGATATACTTTCTATATCGCGGGGATCAATTTGATCTAAGGTTTCACGTCCGGCAACTCCATCAATTACAACTAATACATCGTTATTACCTAATGTACTCTTACCACGAATTAATATCGACGAAACATCGCTTCCAGGCTCACCAGTACGGTTTAGAGCAACAACCCCTGGTAATCTACCGGTCATTGAATTAGTAATACTAGTGGTTGGAGCTGCTTCTAAGATTTCTCCTTTGACATTCACAACGGATCCTGTCAGAGTTGCTTTCCTCTGAGACCCATAACCAATGGCCACAATTTCATCAAGTCCAATAGCATCCACTTGTAAGGTAATATTGATGGTAGTTTGGTTTTCAACCACTACCTCCTGTGTTCTCATCCCAACAAAAGAAAACACAAGGGTCGCATCAGGATCATCAACCTCGATGTTGTAATTACCATCCGCATTGGAAATGGTCCCAGTAACTGTCCCTTTAATAGTAATGTTAACCCCCGGAAGAGAATTTCCATCTTCGTCGGTTACTTTTCCGGTAACAACAATCTGTTGTGGTGTCTCCTTTTTAAATGGTTGGATCATTTCATCGGTTGTAACAACAATTTGCCGGTCCTTTATAACATAATCCACTCCTGTGCCGGCAAACATCTGATTTAATATAAAGTCAACCTTTTTATTAGCTAACTCAATATCAACTTTTCTGGATACATCAACCATCTTCGGACTATAGAGGAAAAAGAATTCGCTCTGGTCTTCAATGGTTTTCAGTGCATCTTCTACAGTTACATTCTTCAGGTTCAGTGTTAATTTTGTGTGCTGTGAATAAGAATCAACAGCCCAGACCTGCAGAATAGTAAGCATTAATAGTAAACCTGATAGTTTCATGATATTAATTATTCTTTTTTTCATACTTTTGTAATGTTAAAGGTTAAACAATCCCTTTTAATTAGGGTTTTTGT
>SDBT01005012.1_pt1 | contig 22354 bp, 26 predicted proteins | sample 2277101 | NCBI WGS metagenome assembly SDBT01 (sample SAMN10404973, study PRJNA504765) | marine sediment metagenome | isolation source: marine sediment core GS10_PC15, 103 cmbsf | place: Arctic Ocean: Southern Knipovich Ridge | collected 2010 | reverse complement strand
GCTCATCCGTCAATTCCTGGAAATTGTCCATGGCCCGATGCAGGTTATCCTCCGAGATATCATGTTCCTTGGCTAGCTCCTTGAGTTCGTTATTGGCGTCCCGGCGAATGTTGCGCACCGTCACTTTGCCCTCTTCCACCAGTTGATGAGCCACCTTCACCATTTCGGAGCGCCGCTCCTCAGTGAGTTCCGGTAGCGGTAGACGTATCACATTGCCATCGTTGTTCGGGGTCATGCCCAGGTTGGCCAGGAGGATCGCTTTCTCCACAACACCGATCTGGCTTTTGTCATAGGGCTCCACTACCAGCAATCGCGGCTCCGGTGCCGAAACGTTTGCCAGGGTCTTAAGGGGCTGGAGAGACCCATAATAATCAACTTTGACATGGTCCACCATCCGGGGATTGGCCCGGCCGGTGCGAAGGGTGGCCAGTTCCTGCTGGACATGTTCGATGGCCATGTCCATCTTTTGTTTGGCTTGTAAATGCAACTCGTTGATCATTGGCTCCTCCCCCTCTAGGAAATTACGGTTCCGATTAACTTGCCGGTGGCAGCCTGGAGCAGATTGCCTGGCGTCCGGATATCAAAGACCATCAAAGGCAATTTATTCTCCATGCATAATGTAATGGCAGTCAGGTCCATCACCCTTAGCTTTTTTGCAATCACTTCCTCATACGACAGGCGTTCGTAGCGCCGGGCGGTGGAATTCGTCTCAGGATCGGAGTCATAGACTCCATCCACCTTAGTCCCCTTTAGAATCAGATTGGCGTTGATCTCGATTCCTCGTAGAACGGCGGCGGTATCAGTAGTGAAATAGGGGTTGCCGGTACCACCGGCACAGATGACGACCCGCCCTTTTTCCAGGTGGCGAACGGCTCTCCGACGAATATAAGGCTCCGCCAGTTGAATCATTGAAAGGGCGGACATGACCCGGGTGTCCACGCCCAATCTCTCCAGGGAATTCTGCAGGGCAACCGAGTTCATGACAGTGGCGGTCATCCCGAGGTAATCACCGCTGACCCGCTCCATACCGGTGGTCGTTCCCGACAAGCCCCGGAAGATATTGCCGCCCCCGATCACCAGCCCCACCTCCAGGCCCGCAGCGACCACGGCCTGCACCTCCGCGGCCAGGAAATCCAACCGGTCGGCGTCGATGCCAAACCCTTTTTGCCCGGCCAGAATTTCGCCACTCATCTTAAGGAGAATGCGGCGGTAGGGAAGGTCAGCCATGCAGGCCAGCCGTCAGGATTGGCTTGAGCCGGGGACCTCGTTCTGTCCCAGCTGAAAGCGGACGAACCGGGCAATGACTATATTCTCGCCCAGGGTAGAGATGGTTTCTTTGAGGTAGTCGTCGATAGTCTTCTGAGGATCTTTAACAAAGGGTTGCTCAAGCAGGGTGTTTTCCGCAAAAAATTTCTCCAATCGGCCGAGGACGATCTTTTCCAGGATCTGCTCCGGCTTCCCTGATTGGCGGGCTTGCTCGACCAGGATGCCCTTCTCCCGTTCCAATTCCTCGGTAGGCAGCTCTTCCCTCCTGATCACACTCGGAGCAGTGGCCGCGATATGCATAGCGACATCCTTGACAAACTGCTGGAAACTGTCTGTTTTGGCCACAAAATCGGTTTCGCAGTTCACTTCCAGCAGCACACCGAGTTTCGCGCCGGGGTGAATATAGCTGAATACAAGGCCGTCAGCTACCTGTCGCCCGACTTTTTTTTCCGCCTTGGCGACACCCGCCGTCCGCAAGTGGTCAACCGCTTTTTCCAGGTCTCCACCGGCCTTTTGCAAGGCACGCTTACAATCCATCAGCCCTGCGCCGGTCTTTTCGCGCAGCTGCTTTACCAGCGTTGCAGATATCATGCTTTGCTTACTTCGGAGGCAGTTACGGTCTTTTTATGGGAAGTGGCAACCGCGGCCTTTTTACTATCGGCCGGTTCGGTTTTATCGGCCTGCGGGGCCGAGTTTGTCCCGGCCTGAACTTCCTCGCCGGACGGTTCCTCGGCAGTTACACCACCTCGGGCCTCAATGATTCCATCGGCAACGGCGGCGGTAATCAGCTGGATGGCCCGCAGTGAATCATCATTGGCGGGGATGGGATAATCCACCTGCTTGGGATCGGCGTTGCTGTCCACAATGGCGATGATGGGAATCTCCAGCCGGCGGGCCTCCCTGATGGCGGTGGCCTCATGCTTAATATCCACCACGAAAATGGCATCGGGTAGACGCTTCATGTCCTTGATTCCCCGGTGCTGGTCCGCCAGCCGAATGCGTTCCCGCTCCATCTGCAGGATCTCTTTCTTGGTCAAAGACTGGTAGAGGGTATCAGCATCCTTTTCCAGTTGTTGGAGGCGCTTGATACTTTTCTTGATGGTGGAATAATTGGTCAGGGTGCCGCCCAACCAGCGCTCCACCACATAAAACATCCCGCAACGGTCCGCTTCACGCTGCAGTACATCCCTGGCCTGCTTTTTGGTGCCTACAAAGAGGATGGTACCTTCGTTGCGAACGATTTGGGTGGCGGCTTCTATAGCATTCTGCAGACATTGGATGGTCTGCTGAATATCGATGATGTGAATGCCGTTTTTCTGCATATAGATGAACGGCTTATAATTGGGATGCCAGCGACTGGTCAGATGCCCGAAATGAGCGCCAGTGCTGATCAGATTTTCAACGGTGATAGGTGTCGATGAGGACATACAACTCCGAAAAACTAACGTTTTGAGAATTGGAATTTTTTACGAGCGCCCGGCTGGCCATATTTTTTGCGCTCCACTTCCCGGGCGTCCCTGGTCAGCAGACCGGCCTTCTTGAGCACCGGACGGAACTCCCCGTCAACCTTTTCCAAGGCCCGGGCCAGTGCCAAGCGGATGGCGCCGGCTTGTCCCGCGGGACCGCCACCACGCACATTGATAATGATATTGTATTGACCTTCCAGGCCAACCAGCTGCAGCGGCTCATTCAGAATTATCTTATGCGCCGGACGCGGAAAGTAATCTTCCAGATTGCGCTGGTTGATGCTTATCTGTCCCTTGCCCTCGACCAACCGCAATCGAGCGACCGCAGTTTTCCGTCGTCCGATTGAACGCGCGATAATTTTCGCCATTTTCTGCCTAGATTTCCAAAGGTTTCGGTAGTTGGGCCTGGTGGGGATGATCGGGACCGGCATAAATCTTCAGGTGGCGCAGCATACTGCGGCCCAAGCTGTTGTGCGGCAACATCCCGCGGACAGCATGCTTGATTACCCGCTCAGGATGGCTGCGGAGCATTGTTTCCAGCGAGACTTCCTTCTGGTTGCCGATCCAGCCGGTATGATGCCAGTAGGTCTTTTTGGTCTGCTTTCCACCCGTGGCCACGATCTTTTCGGCATTAGTGACCACAACACAGTCACCCATGTCCAGATGAGGAGAAAAGGTGGGCTTGTGCTTGCCCCGCAGTATCGTAGCGATTCTGGTGGCAAACCGGCCCAGTACCTGGCCTTCAGCGTTGGCCACGAACCACTCGTGTTTAATATCCTTGGCTTTTAGCGTAAACGTCTTCATAAAAATCCATTCAAGTACAGCAGGAAAAATTACCGGCGTTGCTCAAAGCGGGTCAAGGCTTTTTCAGCCGGGCAGGTAGCAACCACGATTAGTTACCGTAGCCATGACCCGACCCGTAAACAAATTCCCCAGCATGGGGGTGTTCCGGGAGCGGGAATGTATGTCCTCCCGGCTGAAGGTGTACTCCTCGTTGGGTCGCAGCATCACCAACTCGGCCGGTGAGCCCGGCTGCACCCGAGGGGGCGCGTCTGCCGGGATCTCCGGCTCCTTTCGGAAGTACCTGCTGGGCAGAGGCCACCAGCGGTAGTTCATCTCGGTATACAGCAGCGCGCCCGGCAGCAGCCAGGTCAGGGCATATTGGGCATAGGTCCAGCAGCATGGTGGGGAAGTTAGGGCAGTGAGAGCGGCACAGGGAAGGCGGCAGGCAGGCCGGACCCATCGTGAGTGATCGTAATCGGCGCGGTGTTGCCCAGCGAGTCGGTTTTGATCAGCCAGAAGCCGGTCCCGTCCGCCCCGAAAGAGTTGGTAGCACCGGCCACCACGAATCCGCCATCGGCAGTTTGCTGGACGGAATGGCCCTCATCCCCGCTGCTGTCGCCGTAGGTTCGCGTCCAGAGGGTATCCCCTTGGGAACCGGTGCTGTCGGACCAGAAGCCGCATTATCAGGGCTCGTCGCTTTGCTGGGTGAGACTCGTCGCTTCGTCATATCAACCTCCCGAAGATTGTACACTCTATTCTATATTATAACGGGCTAACGCTTCGCTTGGGCGGCCGGAGCGGCGCGCAGCGACGCGGAGGTCCGGCGCGCGCAGCGCGCGAACTCGAAGCGATTGTTATGTGCCTCTCTCAACGTGCCAGCACTTCGTTCCGTACCAATGGAAGCAACTTCAGGCCAAACGCAAGTTGCTCCCTTCGCGGAAGTGTTCTAATGGAATGCCCCGCCGCTTCGGCAGTCGCCCGAAAGCTCGGGTGTGCATTCTCATTAATGAATTCCGGGTGTAGGGCCGCAAACCAGCCTACGAGCACAAACATATCAGGCGTTAACTGATGGCCTAGATCCTGGTAGTACAAGGACGCCACGAACAATATGACGTCGTTGACTTCCTCATCGACACTGTCGTGAATCTCGTCTGGATCCCGGTCGGCGTGCTTGAGGAAATTGGAGAAGCTATTCATGGCACCCCAGAATGCTGGTTCCTTTCCAGGTTTGATCATCAAGTTAATGGCCTTCTCCATATTACTCGCGTCTCGCTTAGAAGCGAGATCGTGAAGAATACGGAATCCAGCCATCGCGAGCGTGTGTATTGCCACGGGATCCTCAGCGCTGAACAGCATCCGAATCGCGGTGTCGACCTGTCGCCTCGCTGCTTCGGGCTTGTCAACTCTGATCTTTGTCATAGGATTCGCCAAGGCGTCCGTGCGGCACATAATGGGGTAGCTGAGGTGCGCGAAAAAAATAGTTCCGCTCAACTTTCCCTTTCCAAGTTTACCATTGCAAAATCCAAAAACCTTAGATTCACCGCTGAGCTTTTCAAGTCAGCTCCTGCGGAGGTTGTAAGGCAAATCATTAGAGATACTCACAAAATTTCTTTGCGTTTAGTTCAACAATCCTTGTGTAATAAAATATATATATGTGAATCACCAGAAAATCGCCAAATTTTTCAGACATCTTTTTACCGAAATGCCAAAGGACTGATTCCTTCAACTCATCGCTTGGGACAATATCCTTTGGGTATTTTGCGTATTCGACCATTCTTTCATTGTAGTTAATCATATATTTTTTAGAACCGGTCGGTAAATCTTCTATAGTTATTCTCTGCAACTCATCCATAAAATTATCTCTTTTCTCTTTCCCGGCGTGAAGAAACAAATATTTGTCTATTAGGTAGTGCCAAAAGATTACGCATTCTGCAAGGAATTCTTCTCCCAGTGGTGTTAATGCTTGTTTCCGAAATAATCCCCATTTGCGGGTTAGTTTGATCTTGAATTCTTTCTCAATAAAATTCAAACAAGAGTTCGCTGCCGTGAATATATAGTAGCTCATTATGGCAACTTTTTCACTATATGGGACTTTGTTCAATCCTCCCCATTCTTGTTGGTGAATTGAGTCAAGGTTGATTTTTCCTATCTCCTGCTCGATGTTTTCAGCAATGTCCTTTGTTATTCCGTGGACTGTCACCCTGCTTATTTCCTTAATGGCTTAACAAGAGATTTGCCTTACAACTATCATTTATTAACAAAAGCTGAATACCCCGAAAATATGACATTCTGCTTATCACCGAGCCGATATTACATATCAAGGCTCGAGATGTCAAATAATAATGACTGTAATCAGCCTCCGCGCCCTCTGCGCTCTCTGCGGTAGACCTCTTCCAGCGACCCAACCATCAACAACTGACCACGGACAACGGACAATTGACCTACCACCTTATCAGGTACAGGTATACCAGCTGCCCCGGCTGATGGTGGCCACCACCCGGCCATTGAATGTGCTGTCCAGCATGGGTGTATTCCGGGAGCGGGAATGTATATCTTTCTCGGTAAAGGTCCAGGTCTCATCGGGCCGCAACACCACCAGCTCGGCCGGTGAGCCCGGCTGCAGGGGAGTAAGCTCCAGTCCCAGCGCGCGGGCCGGGCCGACAGTGAGCAGATCGATCAATTTTTCGATGGCTAATCCCGCCGGGCCCAACACGGTGTGCGCCAAGGCAAAGGCCGACTCCAGGCCGATCATCCCGAAAGGAGCCCGGATCATATCCTGCTCCTTCTCTTCGACGGTATGGGGGGCATGATCGGTGGCAATACAATCGAGGGTACCGTCCATCAACCCCTGGACGACGGCCTGGCGGTCAGCCTCGGTTCGCAGGGGCGGCGCTACCTTGGCATTGGTGTCGAACTGCCGCAGGGCGTCCTCCGTCAGGCCCAGGTGATGGGGCGTGGCCTCGGCGGTGATCACCACTCCGGCCTCCTTGAAACGCCGTACCAGGTCCACCGTCAGGGCAGCGCTGACGTGGGGCACATGCAGCCGGCCGCCGGTCTCCTGGGCGATGAGCAGGTCCCGGTGTACCATGGCAGCTTCGGCCTGAACCGGGTTGCCCGGCAGGCCCAGCCGGGTGGAAAGGGCACTCTCATTCATCACCCCGCCGTCACGGAGAGAGAGGTCCTCGGCGTGGTTAATGATCGGGGTGCCGGTATCCTTAGTATATAGCAGCGCTCTTCGAAGAACCTGACCGTCGGCTATGGGGGTGCCGTCATCTGAAAAGGCCACCGCCCCGGCGGCCTGCATTTCCAGAAGTTCCGCCAACTCCCGCCCTTCCCGGCCCCGGCTAATGGCGCCGATGACATATAAGGTAATAGGTAGCCGCTCGGCCTTTTCCAGCAGCGAGCGTACCATCTCCGGTGAGTCGATAGCCGGCAGGGTGTTGGGCATCACCGCTACGCGGGTAAAACCGCCGGCCAGGGCGGCCTGGGAACCACTTTCAAGCGATTCCTGGTCCTCCCGGCCCGGCTCCCGGAAATGGGCATGGATATCGATGAAGCCGTGGGTAACCAGCGCGCCGCGGGCATCCAACCGTTCCACTTTCGCAGCCCCAAGTTTTTCAGGCTCGATCAACCGGCCGTTTTTCACCGCCAGCTCGCCCCGGCTGGTGTTCCCAGTGGCGGGATCGTAAATCGTGGCTCCCTCGATCAGGAGCACCTTCGGGAGTGGGGAAATTCGGCCCATCAGGCCTCCTCCAACGATTCGCGGGGCCCCAGCAGGTGAAACAGCACACTCATCCGTACCGCCACGCCGTTAAGCACCTGGTCTAAGATTATGGCCTGGTCTCCGTCGGCCACATCGCTGTCGATTTCGACCCCCCGGTTCATGGGCCCGGGGTGCAGAATCACAATCTCCTTTTTGTGCCGGGCCAACCGCTCGACAGTGATGCCGAACTGGCGGCGGTACTCCCGCACGGAGGGGATAATTCCCGCGCCCATCCGCTCGCGTTGGATGCGCAGCACATTCACCGCATCCGCCCACTCCAGCACGGCATCCACATCATGATTGACCGTTACCCCCAACTCCTCGATGAATGGCGGAATCAGGTGTCCCGGACCACAGACGGTTACTTGGGCGCCCATGGTGTTGAGGCCAAAAATGTTGGAGAGCGCCACCCGGCTATGGGCGATGTCGCCGATGATCCCGATTTTCAGCCCCTTTATCCGGCCGAATTTCTCCTGGATGGACATCATATCCAGCAGGCCCTGGGTAGGATGTTCGTGGGTGCCGTCCCCGGCGTTGATCACCACCGCCTCAACGAAACGGCTGAGCTGCAACGCCGCACCGGGCGCCGGGTGGCGCATCACCACCGCATCCATCTTCATGGCATGGATGTTCCGGACCGTATCCTTTAGGCCTTCACCTTTACTCAGGCTGGAGGCCGTCGCGGAGAAATTGACCACATCCGCGCTCAGGCGCTTTTCGGCCAACTCGAAGGAGATGCGGGTTCGAGTGGAACTCTCGAAAAACAGGTTGACCACGTTGATACCGGTGAGTATGGGGACCTTCTTGATGGGCCGGTCCAGCACGTCCCGGAAGTAAAAACCGGTCTCCAGCAGGATCTGAATGTCTGAGCGGGGGACCCCCTCCAGACCGATCAAATTGGTTAAAGAGATGGGTGTTTTTCTCATTCGCCGTAGTCCAGCAGCAGCACTTCGTCCTGGCCGTCCACCTCGGTCACATGCACATGGATGTGTTCGTTACTCAAGGTGGGATGATTGCGTCCCAGGTAGTCGGCCCGGATGGGCAGTTCCCGATGGCCCCGATCCACCAGCACCGCCAGCTCGATAGCCGCCGGACGGCCGAAGTCCATAATACTGTTCATCGCCGCCCGTACAGTCCGCCCGGTATAGAGCACATCGTCAACCAGGACAATGTGTAGATTGTCGACACCAAAAGGTATGTTCGTCGGCCCGATTTCGGGGGAGGGTAAGTGGGTGCGAAAATCATCGCGGTAGAAGGTTACATCAACTGTACCGAATTTTACTTCATTACCTTTGATGTCGGCCATCAGGTCGGCGATCCGCTTGCCAATGAATTCACCCCTGGTGCGGATGCCAATGATCGCCAGCTGCTCCAGGTTCTCGTGTCGCTCCATGATCTCGTGGGCCAAGCGTGACAGGGTGCGCTCGAATTCACCGGCGTCCAGTAAGGTAGCTTTAACTTTTTTCACGGCCAGTCTCGGTCGGTAAAATAAAACCTCCTAGCGGAGGCTTTTTTCTGAAACGTAGTGCCCTCGGGGCACGGTTCACAGCGGTAATCACGTTGCAGGGTCTCACTTCAAGGCGTCAATTTAGGGAGTCGTGAAGCCGGAGGACAGGACATTATCCGCGGCTGACCGGCAGAACCTTTTAACCAGGGCGCATTGAGGCGAGGGGAGACAATGCACGCGGCAGGCTGTAAATTCGGTAAGAATCCGGACGTGACGGAGATGGAATTGCTACAGAGTGGGCCCCCTGGTGAGCGGTGAGCGGTCCCCGATAATCGGGGTCATGGGCGGCAGCCAGGTACCTGAGGAAGTTGAAGCGCTGGCCCGGGAATTGGGCCGGGCGGTGGCCTTGGAAGGTTGGGTAGTGCTGAGTGGTGGTCGCAATGCCGGAGTGATGGCGGCAGTGTCGGCCGGGGCGGCCGAGGCCGGGGGAACGGTGGTGGGAATTCTTCCCGACCGGGACCTTGCTGCCGCCTCCCCACATTTGACCATACCGATCCGCACCGGCCTGGGTGACGCCCGGAACGTGATCAATATCCTGTCGAGCGATGTGGTGGTGGCCTTACCCGGTAGCGCCGGAACGCTATCCGAAATCGCCTTAGCCGTTAAAAACGGCAAGCCGCTATTCCTGTTGGGCTGGACGGGGCCGCCCCTGCCATCAGCCGGTGGCCCCGGTGTGAGCAGCTTCAGTCGGGTTTCAGAGGTGGTCGCTGAAATTCGGAACCTAATTAGGAAAGGCTTGAATCACCTGGCGAAAACGCAAAAGTAAATAAGGATTACCATGGAAAAACTAGGTTACGCACTGATCGGTAGCGTGGTCCTGCTCTGGGTGGTGGGCATGATTGTGGGCCTGATCGTGGTACTGCCCTACGGTTTGGTGGGGCTGGTAGCGCTGGCCGGCGGGGGCCTGCTGCTGGTAAAGGTCCTCAAGGACCGGCTGACCAGCGAGGAAGACACTTACTACGATGAAAACATCCAACAATGAGGTGAGCATGCTACTTTCCACGCAAGATCACTTTGAAGACCGGGAAATCTCCGTTACATTGGGACTGGTTCGCGGGAATACAATTCGCGCCCGTCACGTCGGGAAGGACATCATGGCCGCGTTGCGGAACGTGGTGGGCGGCGAAGTCCTCGAGTACACCAAGATGATGGCCGAGGCCCGGGAGCAGGCCTTGGACCGCATGCTGGCCCGGGCGAAGGAGTTGGGCGCCGACGCGGTAGTGGCCATCAGGTTCACCAGCGCCAGCGTCATGGGGAACGCTGCGGAGATCGTGGCTTATGGCACGGCCGTCCAGCTGAAATAGCGCCTCGGCCCGGCACTGGTGCGGTGGCCGGCAGTTAAGCTGCACTTTGTGCTTGCCCCTCTATGACCGCCTGTCTAAAATAGACCAGTCATTGTTCGCCAGTAGCACCGGTGACGGCCAGGCCGGTGGCAAATAGCCGTAAACCAGGGGTAGTGGTATCCTAATCAACCGGCAATGTCACATGGGCTCAGGCAGCCTTCACCCGGGTAGTGAAACTTTAACAGGTAATTGGGAATCCACAGCGAAGGCAGATTTTTATATCAACCGGTTGGGACGCTAACCCTGGCCGGATAGAAATTACTAATTGTACCATTGAATCTCACTCTACGTAACGGTATAATTGTAGTAATAGTCGTGATGGCCGTCTCGGCGCTCTTCAGCCTCAGCCGCCGGTCCCGGGCTATCATTCAACCGCTGCCATTCAGCCATAATCTGCATATCGACGAAGTGGATCTGGAGTGCACCGACTGCCACCTACAGGTGGAGGATCATCAGCGGGCCACCCTGCCGGCCCTCGAGGTTTGCCAGGATTGCCACAGTGAGGAATTGACCGAAACGGCGCTGGAAGAGAAGCTTCTAGCCTATACCACATCCGACCAGGCGATTCCCTGGCAGCGGATCTATACAGTCCCGGACCATGTTTATTTCTCCCATCGCCGGCATGTGACATCGGGGAACCTGGATTGCCAGCTGTGCCATGGGGAGGTGGCCGAGATGACCGAACCGGCTAAATATCCGGTTGTCGAGGTCACTATGGACAATTGTATCGGGTGCCATAGCGAGCGCCAGATAACCAACGATTGCCTGGCTTGCCATCGATGAGTGACCGCAGCAAAAAACGGGGGCACAAGCTGATTTCCCGGCGGGATTTTCTGAAGCTGGGCGGCCTGGCGGCGGGTTCCGTAGCGGCGGGCCAGCTCCTGCTGCCGGAGCTGATGGCGGTACCCAACCGGCTGGTGGAGGACCTGAAACACGGGCCTGGTAAGGAGACCTGGATCAACACCGTTTGCGGCCAGTGCCCGGCCGGCTGCGGTCTCAAGATCCGCCGAATCGATGGTGTTCCGGTGTACGTACAGGGCAATCCCATTTTCCCCACCAACAAGGGCGGGGTGTGTCCCATGGCCCATACCTCCATGGAGGTGCTGTTTAATCCTGACCGAGTCAGAGGCCCTCTCCGTCACACCGGGAAGGTGGGAGCCGACCAGTGGGAAGAACTGGGATGGCAGGAAGCGTTGAGCGGCCTGAAGACCCGCCTTAAACGGCTGGTGGAGCGGGGCGAAGGACATCGCATCGCCCTGATCAACGGCGACAGTTCACCGTTAGTGGGCCGATTGGCTCGCCATTTCATGCAGGCGGTCGGTTCCCCCAACTACTTCGAGGACCAGCGCCTCGGGCTCAGCACGGTCGGCCCGGAACTGACCCAGGGCCAGGCACTGACACCGGCCCCCGATCTGTACAATACCCGTTATGTTATCAGTTTCGGCGCCAACTTCCTGGAGGAGGGCGCCAACCCGATCTACTATCAGAATCTGTTCGGCCAACTGCGCGCCTCCGACCGGGAGCATGATTTCACCCTGGTGCAGGTGGATTCGCGGCTGAACCTGACGGCCTCAAACGCTGACCGGTGGATACCTATCAGACCGGGCACTTATGGCGCCCTGGCACTGGGATTGGCATATATCCTGATTGCCGAACGCCAGTACGACGAGGACTTTATCTTTAAGCACACCACCGGCTTTTGGCCCTACCGGGATGCTGAGGGCCGGGAGCAACCGGGCTTTGAGGCTTTTCTGCGCGCTAATTACTATCCGGAGCAGGTCTCCCGCATTACCGGTGTAGCGACGAGTACCATCATCCAGTTGGGTGAGGAGCTGGGCGCTCTCAGGCCGGCACTGGCCCTGGCTGACGATGGCGCCCGGTACGCTACCAACGGCGGATTCACCCAGTGGGCGGTACACTCCTTAAACGCTCTACTGGGCAACTTCCAGAAGGAAGGCGGCCTGCAGTTTCACCTGGACACACTGGATTTTTCGTTCCCGGAGCCCCCGACCCCTACCAAGGCACCAGGCGGTATAGTGCCCTCCAAGGTCGGCTCCGGGACCGGGCCGCCGGCCCTATTTGGTGAGGTGAGCCTGCACCGTTTTGCCACCGAAGTGGCGGCGTCAGAACCGGGCCTTATCGATACCTTGTTGATCATCGACTCCAACCCGGTGTATCATGCCCGGGACCGGGAAACGCTGGTGCAGGCTCTACAGCATATCGACCAAGTGGTTTACCTGGGCCTGTTTGTGGACGAGACAGCGCTACATGCCGACCTGGTCCTGCCGGATCACAGCTATCTGGAGAAAACCGATCTGTCAGGCCCGACTGGCGGCCTGATGTTCGCCCACGTCGGCTTGCAGACCCCGGTAGTGGAAAAGCTTTTTGATACTCGCCAGTCCGGTGAAGTGCTGCTGGAACTAGGGCGGGCAGCGGTAGGTGGGCCAGCCTTCCCCTGGCCCAGCTATAAAGCACTGGTAACCAGGCAACTGCAGGCGGTCTTCGACTCGGGACAGGGGGCCGTGATCTCGGAAACCTCGGATGCGCAATGGCTGGCCTTTCTGAAAGATAGGGGCTGGCAGTCACAGCAGTATTCTTCCTTCCGCGCCTTCCGGAAGATCCTGACCAAAAAAGGTGGATGGTGGAATCCGCTGACGATCCCCTTGCGGCCGGCTGAGATGTACCGGACCCCTTCAAAAAAATTCGAATTCATATCATCAGTTATGGCCCGGAAACTGGAGGTGGCCAGCCGGGAGTCCGCCGGAAATACCGCCGAAGCGCGGGAAACTTTGTTACGCGCCAATCACATCACCGCCCGGGGAGAGGAATTGCTCCGGCCCCATTATGAGGCGCCTCATGCCGCCGGTATGGTTGAGGAATTCCCCCTGGTGCTGACGACTTCGGAGCTGTTGACCAATCGTGACGGGCGGGGCGCCACTCAGCCCTCATTGCTGGAAGTGATCGGCGTTCAGGTGAGCCGTTACTGGCAGACCTGGGTCGATGTTAATCCGGACACCGGGCGTCAGTATGGCCTGGTGGACCACGAACCGGCGTGGGTGGAGTCGACCAACGGCCGGATTCGGGCCCAAGTACGGTTCTACGAGGGCATTCACCCAGGTGTAGTACATATCCCTCGCGGCCTGGGACATACTCACTATGGACGATTCGGTAATGGTATCGGCAGCAATACCGCGGAAGTCATGGAGAACAATTTTGACGCCCTGACAGGGGCTCCGGCCCTGAACGGGACGCCGGTGAAGGTCTACCGGGCGGAGTCAGGAGCCTGATATGCCTAAGTGGGGCATGGTAATAGACCTGAACAAGTGTACCGGTTGCGGCAGCTGTATCACCGCCTGCCGATCGGAAAATAACATCCCCAATGCCGGGCAGGAAGCTACGCAGGAAGGCCGCACCTTCTTGTGGATGGACATGCTGGAAATGATTGAGGGAAAGTATCCGGATGTACACGTCCGGTACATTCCGCGGCCCTGTTTCCAGTGCCACAATCCTCCTTGTACCCGGGTCTGCCCGGTGCGGGCCACCTACCGCAACGATGAAGGGTTGGTGGCGCAGATCTACCACCGCTGTATCGGGTGCCGCTACTGTATGGTAGCCTGTCCGTACACGGTAAAATCGTTTAACTGGTTCGAGCCTGAGCGGCCGGAAGAATTCACCGCGATCCGCAATCCGGACGTGAGTCTGCGGATGAAGGGGGTGGTGGAAAAATGTACCTTCTGCAGTCACCGGCTGATGAAAGCCCGGGATCAGGCCCGCTTCGAGGGGCGCGATCTACAGGAACAGGATTACCAACCGGCCTGTGCGGATAGTTGCCCCACCGGAGCTATAATATTCGGTGATTTTGATAATGAGGAACATGCCGTTCGCCGGCTGATACGATCCAACCGGGCGTACCGCATGCTGGAGGACCTGGGGACTGAGCCCAAAGTAGTTTATCTAGCGGCCGAAGATTAAGATGACAACCCCGGATATCCATAACGACCCCGATTACGTCCTGCTCGCTCCCATCGTGAACAGGAGCCGGGGCGATTATCTGCTGGGTGGCGGCCTGCTGCTGCTGTTTTTGGGTTGCATGTACCTGTATAGCACCCAGCTGACCCGCGGCTTAGGGGTCACTGGTCTAAACCAGCCAATTTCGTGGGGCTTCTACATAGTCAATTTCGTGTTTTTCATCGGCATCAGTCACGCCGGCACGCTAATATCGGCTATCCTGCGGCTGTCCAAGGCGGAATGGCGGCGCCCCATCACCCGAATGGCGGAGGTGATCACGGCCATCGTGTTGGCCATCGGCGGATTGCACCCTATTCTCGACCTGGGTCGGCCGGATCGGATGCTGAACCTGATCTACTACGGCCGGCTGCAATCCCCCCTGTTGTGGGACGTCACCGCCATCACCTGCTATTTCACCGCCAGCACTGTATACCTGTTCCTGCCCATGATCCCCGACATCGCCCGGCTACGGGATCTGGGAGTGCGGCCCCGGTGGCTTTATACGTTTTTGTCGTGGGGCTGGACCGGCACAAAACGCCAGCATGAGATCCTGGAGCGGGCTATAGGTATTCTGATGGTGCTGGTGATCCCCATCGCCATATCGGTGCACACGGTGATCTCCTTTATCTTTTCCATGACCCTGCAGCCGGGCTGGCACAGCACTATATTCGGGCCCTATTTCGTAGTGGGGGCCATATTCTCCGGAATTGCGGCCTTGCTGATCGTCATGTTGGTATTCCGTAAGGCCTTCCACCTGGAAAACTACTTAAAGGAGATCCACTTCAAATATCTGTCCACCCTGCTACTGATCATGTCGCTGCTGTGGTTCTATTTCACCTTTTCGGAATACTTGACCGGCGTGTTCGGCAACGAGCCCCACGAAATGGCCATCATTATGAACAAATTCACCGGCAGTTACGCGCCCTTTTTCTGGGGGATGGTGATATTGAATTTCGTGGTCCCCGTCGTGATTCTGTCTTTCCGGCGTCTGCGTACCTTGACCGGTATTGCCATCGCCTCGGTGGCAGTGGTGATTGGGATGTGGCTGGAACGGCTTAATATCGTGGTGCCCACGCTGTCCGATCCGCGGTTGCCCTATCCCCACCAAGTATACATTCCTTCCCTGGTGGAATGGGCCTTATTCGTCGCCGGCCTGTCATTGTTCGCCTTGGCCTTTCTGGTATTCTCCAAGCTATTCCCGGTGATCTCCATCTGGGAAATCGAAGAAGGCCGTAAAGAAGGCATGGAGCGCGTGACTGAACGGATCGCCAGTTATCAGCCCGATATTGTTCCAACGACCGGAGCGGCGGAATGACCCGCAAGCGCGTGACCCCCGTATATATTCTTGGCATGCAGGTAGCCAGTATCTCCATGATCTGGATCTTTGTCGCCGCGGTCACGGTCTGGATTATCAATTTGATCGTGACTTCCATAGAGCTTCACGACGCCCCGAACGCTTCGGTAGGTATCAGCATTGTTGTGATTCCCATATTTTTCACTTTGGCCAGTGTTCTGACCTACGTTTTCGTCGGGCTGCGGCGCCACCGCACCATGCCCGGCAGCACTGATGGGGGAGGCGAAAAATGAGCCGTTTCCAATCTAACCGGTCCGGCCCGGCTCGCGGGGCGGTATACCTGCTATTATTGGCATCTATCCCACTGCTCGGCCTCACATTACTAGCTAAGCAGCGGAGCGAAAAGGATGTCCACACCAATCCAATGGCCGGGCGAATGGTATTCGAGGAAAAGGGTTGTACCGACTGCCATTCCATCGACGGTTACGGCAGCAACGTCGGTCCGGATCTGGGACGATCCCGGTTTTTCGGCAGTTTCTACGACCTGACCGCCCGACTATGGAATCACGCCCCACAGATGGCTATCCGGTCCGGCTACCTGGCCAAGGACTGGCCCACTATGACCACCGATGAGCTGGATCTGCTGACCAGCTATTTGTTCTACCTGCGTTACCTGGGTGAGCCGGGCAGCATCGCCAGAGGCAAAGCGCTGATCCGGGATAAAGGTTGCCTGAACTGCCATTCCATCGGGTCTGAGGGTAACAGCGAGGGCATTGCCCTGGATCAACTTCAGGAATACGCCTCGCCGCTATACATCGCGCAATCGATCTGGAATCATGGGCCGGCGATGCTGAAACAGATAGAAGCCCTGGGCCTGGAGCGCCCCACGTTTGCAGACGAAGATATCACTCACATCAGCGCTTACTTGCGGGAATTCAGCCGGGGTACCTCGACCCGCCGGCATTACATGTCACCCGGGAATCCTCAAGCTGGGGCGCTGTTATTCCGCACCAACGGCTGCACTAATTGCCATGCCGGCGAACCGGGGGCGGAGTCAGTGGGTACGCCGCTCAGCGATATGAACCTCCACCGCAGCGTCACCGCCATCGCCGGTACTATGTGGAACCACGGGCCGATGATGTGGTCCGCCATGGAGGATGCCGGCATCCAGTGGCCTACTTTCAAGGGGTCAGAAATGGCCGATCTGATCGCCCACCTCTACTTTTTCGATTACCAGGGGCAACCCGGCGACCCGGCTGAGGGCCGGCTGGTATTCGAGCAAAAAGGCTGTGCCGGTTGTCACGGCCAAGGCGAAGATCTGGAACTGGGGCCGGACCATCCCCTGTCCCACCCGCTGGAACTGGTGACCACCATGTGGAACCACGTCCCCCATATGCGGGAAGTGACCCTTTCCCGGAACATCCCCTGGCCGGAGCTGTCCGCCGAGGAGCTCAGTCACCTATACGCATACTTGCTGCAAATTACCGCCGACCGATAGGTGGCGATTCCAGCATCCGGATTTATTCACCAGCCTCTGAAAGCCATACCTGTTTGCCGCGCCGTTGATTCCGGCCGCCTATTTCCCTTCCAACAACAAGTGGTCGGTTCCAAAGCCTTCGATCTCGAAGCGCACCTGGTAGTCCCGGCCCGGCTGTAGGGGATACAGAGCCGCCAACGGCACTGACACCAGCACCTCTTCCCCGGATTGGGCCGTCACCCAGTCCTGCTCGTCCAATGCCACGATGGCGTTTTCCCGCGGCGAGATAGGCTTCGGTTTCTCCTTTTTGTCGGCAGGCAGGGACTGCAATGACAGTTCCACCTGGGGATGGAGGAAAAGCCGGCCCTCATCAAAGCGGAATTCGGGGAGGATGGCATCCTGTTCACCGGCGTTGCGCACTACCAGGTCCACAGTCAAAGCTTCCGCCGGGGCAGTGGCGTTTAAGCGGATAAACAGCATGTCCTGTCTCAAATACCGCTTCACAGCCCGCCGTTTCTTGGGGTTGATAAAGCTGTACCCGTCCGCCAGATAGACGTCACCCTCAGAGCGTACCAGCAACCAAATGCCGGTATCGTTTGACATCTGCAGTGGATTGACCAAACCGGGAGCATACGGTTCGATCCAAGCTACCGTCAGACGCTGCTCCCCGACGTCGGCGCCAAACAAGAAGCTGACCATGTCCCCCCAAAACACCTCCTCCGCCTCCACAGTCAGCAAGGCCATGGGCGGCATGGAAGTGCTGTCCAATGAAGCCTGGGAAAGCCGGCCCAGCACAATCAGATCGCTACGCCGCACCAGCTCCCGCAACGAGGGGTACTCGATTCCCCGGTTAGCTGCCGGGACCAGGCACCCGGCAGCCAGCAGGAGTACCAATGCCGGCACCGGATTTAAGCGGGAACGCCCATTCATGCCGACTGCTCCCCCACTTGTTGCACCTTCAAAAGGTTGGTTGTGCCGGCCCTGCCAATCGGTATACCGGCGGTAAATATAAAGTGGTCACCCGGCTTAACTAAGCCTTCCCGCAGCAGCAGGCGTTCGGCGGCGGCAATCATCTCATCGGTGCTGGTGTGTTGGGGCACCTGGAAGGAAACTACTCCCCAGCTCAATTGCAATTGGCGGCAGGTCTCAAGCAGTGGCGAGAGCGCGACAATGCGGGCCCGGGGCCGGTTGCGGGACACACCCCGGGCAGTGAGACCGCTATGAGTCATGGTGACAATCACGGAGATATCGCTCTCCCTGACAATATTACTGGCGGCATGGCTGATGGCATTGGCGATACCACGGCGCTGATAGTCATCCTGCCGGCGGATCACCCGGTCGATGGTAGCGGTCTCGGTGGTACGGGCTATGGCGTCGAGAGTCTCCACCGCCTTTACCGGGTAGCGGCCAACGGCGGTCTCATTGGACAACATGACCGCGTCCGTACCGTCGAAAATGGCATTGGCTACATCATTCACTTCCGCCCTGGTTGGCGTGGGTGCGGTAACCATACTGTCGAGCAATTGGGTGGCGGTTACCACCGGTTTTCCCTGGGCGTTGCAGCAATGGATGATGCGCTTCTGGATCAAGGGCACCTCCTCCAACGGCAGCTCCACTCCCAGGTCACCTCGAGCGACCATCACCCCGTCGAAGGCGGCCACGATATCTTCCAATGCCTCCACTGCTTCCGGTTTTTCAATCTTGGCCATCACCGGCAGTCGCCGCCCGGTAGCCGCCATAATTTCATCAATCGCCGCCCGGTCTTCGGGAGCCCGTACGAAGGAGAGCGCCACCCAATCGATCTCACAGTCCAGGCCGGCCCGTAACATGGCCTCATCCCGCGCGGTGAAGGCATCAAGCCCCAGGGAAACTCCGGGGAAATTCACACCTTTTTTTGGCTCCAGCAGACCGCCGTAGATCACCCGGACGCGCAAAGAGGCATCCGATAGATGTTCCACTACCTCCAGTTCGAACCGGCCATCATCGAGTTTTACCCTGGCCCGGTCCACCACATCAATAAACTTGAGATCGGGCTGCACGACCAGATCGGCCTCGCTGCCGGTCCCCAGCACCAGTTTCTCTTCGGGGACCAATTCCCTTCCTTCCCGGGGAACATTGGCTACCCTGATCTTAGGACCGGCCAAGTCCAGAAGAATCCCGATCATCAGCTTCTCGGCAGTGGCAACCTCTCTGATGAGCGCTACCATTTCAGGGATACCCGATGGGTCGAGATGGGCCGTATTTATACGGGCCACATTCATTCCGGCCAGCATCAGAGCGCGGAGGCCCTGTCTATCGGCAGTGGCCGGCCCGATGGTGGCGACAATTTTGGTCCTGCGTTGGGAATCGAGAGGATTCATGTTGGTTTGCAGCAGAAGGTCCAGTCGCTAAGGTGCGAATATTCCAGCCGCCGGATCGAAGTTATACTTGTGGGGACGTTAATGACACGCTGAAAGCGGCACAAGGAGCGAATGTTTTCATTTCCACAGGTGCGACTCAAGCGGGCAAATCATTTGGCGGCCAGTCCTGAAGGAAACCGCTCCCCGGAAGACCGCACGCCCCACTTCCAGATCGGCGCCCGGCGCTTCAATTGATCCACCAGCCAGGCCACCGCCTCCAGGGCAGCTTCGCGATGCCGGGCCCGGGCCACCACCCGCAATGAGACTGCCCCTACCGGCACCTCCCCGACCCGATGCTGGCAGGTGAGGTCCAGCAGGGAAAAGCGCTGGGCTGCCTCCTCAGCGATGGCGCGCAGCTCGCTTTCGGCCAGTTGGGCATAGGCCTCGTAATAAAGAGCCACAATCTCCTGGCCCTGCTCCCGATCCCGCACCCGGCCATGGAAAATTACCTCTGCGCCTGTTTCCGTCAGGCCCTGGACTTCAAGCAGCTGCGGCAGCGGTCCGGGCAGCAGCTCTGTCACCACCATCTTCAACCTCCCTGCACGGGTGGAATCAGGGCTACCTCGTCACCGGCCTGGAGGACGGTATCTTCAGGGGCAAACTTCCCATTAACGGCCACCCGCAAGGGCAATGTGGCCAGGCGCTCCTCAAGCATTTCCCTGATATGGCCTACCAGGTCGGCGGCCGTGGAGCCAGCTGCCAAGGTGATGGTCAATTCCCCGCTATGTAGAGCGTGCCGCAGGTGGGAAAAAAGGAGCACGGTGATTTCGGCCTCCGGCCCGGTCATGCTTCCCCCGGTAATACCGTCCAGGGCAGCAACCGGACGGAGATTTCCGCCCCTTCCTCAAGCGGGCCATTGCCTGGTGACGCTGCCAGAATGCAATTTGCCTCCAGGGTGGCGGTGAACATGTGAGAGCCGCGCTTCCCGGTGGGCCGGGCCACCAGCCGGCCATCCTGCACCCGCGCCTCCCCGAGCAGGAAACGCCAGCGGTCCTGCTCACGGGGGTAGGGAGATGACAACATCGCTCGCAGTTGGGACGTGGGAGTTAAGCCCTGGAGGCGCTCCAGCGTCGGCCAGACGTACTCCATGAAACAAATAAAAGACGAGACCGGGTTCCCCGGTAAACCGAACACCAGGGTGTCAGGGCCGGTACCGAAATAGAGCGGTTTGCCCGGTTTCTGGGCCACCCGCCAGAAACGTTCCCGGATTCCCAGTGTGCCTAGTACTTCCCGAACATGATCGAACCGCCCCATGGAAACGCCACCGCAAACCACCACCACTGTAGCCCGCTCCAAGGCTTGGGCAAAGCAATCAAGTTGAGCGTCCCGGTCATCGGTTACAGTCTCAGCAGAGACTGCTATCGCCCCCGCCAGCTCCGTCAGTGTTTGCAGTACCGGCAAATTGGAATTATATATCATCCCCGGAGGTAAGGTTTCTCCCGGCAAGGCCAGTTCGTCCCCCGTGGTGATTAAGGCCACCTGAGGCCGGGGATAAACTGAAGCTACATCCATACCGCAGCCCGCCAGGACGCCCAGCTCACCCGGCCCCAATCGGGTACCTGGGGTCAGCAGCAGCTTCCCGGCCTGGAGTTCCTCACCGGCGTAGCGCAGGTTTTCTCCGGCTTGGGGGGCCTGGTAAAATTGCACCGGCTCCCTATCGAAGCCGCTGGTATCCTCCACTTTTACTACAGCATCGGCCCCCACGGGGATGGCCGCCCCGGTCATCACCTGCCGACACTCTCCGGGACCGATGACCCCCGGCTCCCGGGCACCGGCGGGGGTGACCCCCACCAGACGTAGAGCGATCGGGTGTTGTTTGTTGGCGCGGGCCAGATCGGTGCTACGGACCGCAAAGCCATCCATGGCGGAGTTTGTGTACCGGGGCCGGGGAAACGGGGCCAATATGGGCTCCGCCAGTACGCGGCCGGTCAATTCGGCTTGGGAAACCTGCTCCGGCGCCGGAACCTGCACAGCCTCGGCTACGATATTCCGGGCTTCGGTAACGCTCTTCATAGCAGTTGCCCCCCCAGGGACGCCAAGGCCATCAATATCACAATACCCAGGACCTGTTGCACTGCCCTGGGTTTGAGCCGGGCGGCTCCCAGATAGGAGCCAATCCCCGCCCCCACAATTACGGCCACTATCAGCGGCGCTATAAGAACGGGATCGAACGCGCCCCGGTGATAGCGGGAGATCAATCCCACCGCCGAGTTGACCCATATAAAAACCGCTCCGGCACCAGCCGCTTGCCGCTCCCCCGCCAAACCCAGAATGATCAATAAGGGCACCAGCAGGATGCCGCCACCAATACCCACCGTGCCGGCCACAAATCCCAATACCGCACCGGAAGCCAGCATTGTTGCCAGACGCCCGGGATCATTAAGGTGTAAGTTAAAGGTGACTTCGCGCCACAGATAGATGCGCGCCGCCACGAACAGCAGCGTAACGAACAGCAACCACAGAAAAGTTACCCGGGATAACTGCAGCGACCCGCCCAGATAGGCCATAGGTAGCGAGGTGATCAGGAATGGCCAGATCAGGCCGAAGCGGATGTGGCCCTGGCGGCGGAAATTGTAGATTCCCACGCTGGTGACTACCAGATTGAGCGACAGGGAAATGGTGGGCAGTTGTTGGTGGTCTATACCGGTCAGCGCCAACAAGGCTACGTAAGTGGAGCCTCCACCCAGCCCCACCGCCGAATAGACCAGCGCCACCACCAGGAAGATCAAGGGCAGCAGGAAAGTAGTCATAGCGGTGAGTGGGACGGGCTAATCGCCGTGCCCGGCTCCCCGGCGCACCTCAAAGGCGTGGAAAATGGCCGGGATCAGCACCGGCAAGGCGTCGCGGACTGCGCCAGAGCTGCCGGGGAGGCAAACAATGATCCCCTGCCCGGCAATCCCAACCGCCAGTTGGGAGAGCATGGCGGTGGGGGTTTGGGTGCGTCCGGCGGCATGCAGGGCCTGCTCCACCCCCGGCAGGCGATCGTCCAGCAGCTGCTCCAGGGTGGCGATAGTGATATCCCGCGGACCAAGTCCAGTGCCGCCGGTG
>SDBT01005011.1_pt1 | contig 22354 bp, 40 predicted proteins | sample 2277101 | NCBI WGS metagenome assembly SDBT01 (sample SAMN10404973, study PRJNA504765) | marine sediment metagenome | isolation source: marine sediment core GS10_PC15, 103 cmbsf | place: Arctic Ocean: Southern Knipovich Ridge | collected 2010 | reverse complement strand
TTCTCCTCTCCTAGGAGATATACCTTTAGCTTTTACTTCTACAAAAGCTTTATCAGGGAAATCTATAATATCTAGTTCTGTTTTAGTTGTTACTTTTTTTGGTTTTAATTTAATCTCTTTGATAGGTTTACCAAATGCTTTGATCGTTAAACTTCTAGGAGTAGTTTCTAAGCCAATTGTAACTCCTTTAGTTAGGGTTCCTTGGGTTAATACACCTTCTTTAGATAATCCTAATATAGGTGTTTTAGATTGTTCTGTGACAGCTTTAAAAGGTTGTTGTGTAGTTCTTCCAGTAGTTCTACTTAATCCTAAAGGACTTAATTCAAATGTTTCAGGGACTATCTTTCTTTTAATTAATGATTTAGTAACCTTTCTACTTGCACCTCTTAATAGTGTGCCTCCTCCGATTAATGCTAGATTAATCCCTGTTTCTAAACCCACTCTAGTTAATTCTCTTTTTAATTGTGGTTTAGTTTCTCTTCTTATTCTTGTTGCTTCTTCAGGAAATACAAATGATCCTAATGCTAATGGAATAGCTCCTGCTTTTAGTTGTTCTCCTTTTTTAAGGGCTTCAGGTACAAAAAGAACTGATCCTCTTAAAGTGCTACTAATAAATCCTTCTCCACCTAAACCTGGTACCTTTCTAACACCTCTTTCTAACCCTTGAAATATGTTCTCTGCTCTCTCAATTCTTGCTACACCTTTAGCACCTAATCTTTGGAATATAGGTTCTCCAACATCTGCAATCCTACCTTCTCTTCGTTTAGGTGGAGCACCCCTTATATCTCTTGGGCTAGCAACAGAACTAGGAGTAAAAAATACACTTGGAATTCCACTTCTTCTTATTTCTTCTGCCCTTACAGTTGCAGAAACATCAGTAATTCTTCCTGGATCTTCTTTAATAAACCCACGACTAACAGGGATTCCGATTGCTTGAGGACGTAAAGTTTGACTTAATTTAGGACTTTCAAATTGAGTAGCAGTAACTCTTGTAACTCTACCAGGATCTTGATCTAATCTTTGTTGGAATTGTATATCTGTTAATGATCTACCTAATCCTCTTTCTACATCTCTTTTAGGAGCATCTGTTTGTAACCTTTCTTCGCTTCCAAAAGCTGCTTGGCCTAATTGAAACTGCGCTCTTGAAGCTGCTTGGCCGATATTAGTTCCAGAAAGAGAAGCTAATCTTTGTTCTGTTGCAGTAACTTTACTAGGACTCTTTACAATTTCAGCAACTAACGCTTCTTGTCTTGCTTCTGCTCTTGCTTTATTTAATCTAGCAACTTTATCCACAGTAGATTCTTTAGCCATGAGGATTACCTCTCAAAGCTACTCATGAATCCACCTTTAGATCCTCCGCCCCCTCCGAAGCCAGAGAATCCTTTACCACCTGAAGAGCTATTGTTTCTAAACATATTAACTCCTAGAAGTCCTAAACCTACAGATAGTAAGATAGCTAGTATTATTAATGTAAAGTATTGTGCTTGAGTATCTCCTCCACTCAAGTATTGTTGTTGTAGAACTATAGAAGTATTATAATTAGCATCAAAAGTCTTAGCAGTATAACTCATTGTATAATTGAATCCTCTACCTAAATCAGCAGAAGCATTACTTGAGTTACCTGCAAGAATTAATATAATTGTTCCTGCTGCTAAATCATCATGAGTTGCATTAAAACTAAACTTATCATTTTTTACACATAATACTTCTGTTTCTCCTGCAACTACACTAGAACCGGTAGTTAAGGTTATAGGCCTACGATCATTAATATCTCCAGTTGCATTATAATACAAATGGAAAGCAGTACATGAGAAATCTGGAGTGGATCTTATTAAAGTTGGAGTTCCATTAAGTATTTTATCTGTGGCTAAAAACTCTTCTCCTGTAGTTATATTAGTACCACTCGCATTACCTAAATTAGAAATAATATCTAAATTTTGTTGTGCATCAGAAATAATAACTATTATGACACTTGCTAGTGCAACGAAGAATATTGCACCTATTAACATTGTAAATTTTTCAGCTACCATTTTATTTTAGTTTTTCCCATTAATATAATGAAAGGTATCCTAAGTATAATCTACTTAATCAAAAAAAGGAAAAAATTAATTCCTTCTGACTAAGAAGACTGCTACCAAGGAAATCAATATTGCTAGTAATCCTAGACTAAATAAAGTCCCAAAGTTACCTGCAAAACTTACAGCGCCTGTTCCAACAGCGGCAGCAACAGCACTTGTGTTACTTCCAGTTGCGGCAGAGTTACCTAAATCGACAACTACATCAGTCATAATGGTTAAGATAAAACCACCGACCATAATAGCAACGACTATTGCGGGTATAGCTGCAAAGCCTGATTGACCTTTCTTATTCATTTTGGCTTTTAGTTTATACATTCTTGTCCTCCTAACTATTAATACGATTTTGCAAGCTAATTCAGATATTATAGTGTCAATTACGTCTTACTAAGAAGACAGCCACTAATGATATCAAAATAGCTAATAATCCTAAACTAAATAAGGTTCCAAAGTTACCTGCAAAGCTTACAGCTCCACCACCTACTGCTGCGGCTACTAAAGAAGTATTATCTCCAGCAACAGCAGAGTTACCTAAATCTACAACTACATCAGTCATGATAGTTAGAATAAAACCTCCAACCATAATAGCTACAACGATTGCAGGAATAGCGGCAAAACCAGATTGACCTTTTTTATTTTTGGTTATTCTATTTGATCTTTTTACCATTTTATAGAAATATGGTAATCGCATTGTTATATAAATAATGGTGGAAGACTTCTATTTACTTATTCGCTTCAGTTCTTAGTAATGCTGTTGAAACAGCGAACCCAATTACAAAAAATGTGAATATTGTCCAATCAATAAACCCTATTAATAAACCTAAGAAACTTACTACCATACCGACGGCAAATGTAACGGCAAACGCACGACCTGTTGATGTATAAGTTTTTAATGCTAGGAATATAACTGCAGTTATCATTAACATAAATGCTACTCCTAAAACTGGAAATCCACTTGCAGTAGTTTCTTGATCTAAGAAAGCTATTAGTTCTAATGGAGTATTAAATCCTGTTGAATTAAAAACCATTATGATTCACCTGTCCTAAATATTATTGCTATTATTCCTGATAGAACTGCTACAATTAAGAATGTAAATGCAGCTGCGACTGCCCAAGCAGGTATATTAAAATAGCTACCAATGATAGTTATTAAAGCAAGTATCTGTTGGGGTAGTTTAAATAAACCTATTAAAAAACTAAACCCTCCTTCAAGAGTCTTTGCAGAAGTAGATGAATCTGTAACTATACCTTTGTTCTCTACCCCTGCTACTTGTTCTTCTGTAAAGGTATCAAAAGTATCAAAACTGCTATTTAATTGGCCATATAATTTTCTATATTCTGTAGGAACTGTAACATTATAATTCTCTGTACCTTCATTAATCATAGCAGTAATACTCATCATCATTACTCCAATCATTAATACAGCTATTAACATTACAAAAGGCCTCATGATCTCAACTCCTTTATTAATAATCCCAGTCCTATAAATATCCCAGTGATAGCGACGGTAGAGAATACAAGTATATTCATCCACCAAGCTACAAATATAGAGAGCATCATTGCAACAATCATAGCTACAGGGTTACCAATAAATATCATAACTATTCCTATCAATAATATCATTAATAAATATATTCCATACTTACCCCAGATTGCTAAGTCATTAGCGATGCCATGTTCAAACTCTAATGTTTCTTTTCCGAAGTTTAATGTGCTTCCATTAAGAATAACATAACCAAATCCTCTTGCAGTTTGAGGAGTATAATTACCTGGGTTGCCCCTTAGAATTCCAATAGATTTCCCAAAACTACAATTTATAGGGTCAAAGAAAGTACCAGTAACATTCCTAACTGAAACTTGTAAACAAGCTCCTGCTATTTTTGCATTAGGATCATTAAATCCATAACTGAAATATTTAGTAAAGTTATCATAAGTTAGGTTAGTTCTGATATCTTTAACATTGGCAATCAAATCTGTGAGTGTGGTTGGTAATATCTTTATAGTGTATGTCGTCGCTAGAAGTTTTTGAAGTGTAGTAAGTTTAACAACAGTCCCTTTTTGAATAACTCTAAATCTATAATCTGCTTCGTTATTTTGTAAGTGAATTAAATCTTTTCCATCTAATCCCGTCTTTAACATTCCAATAGTTCTATGTGTATTATTACCAATATAAAATCTATCTACTTCAACAATAATACTTTCTAAAGGAGTATCTAATGAATCTGTAACTAGAATAGTATCTGCTGTTGCACTAGAAGATTCTAATAAGAATAAACTTTCATTTCTAGTAACGTCAGTAAATTTTTCATTAAAGAAATGCCAATTCCTAAAATTAAATCCATTCTTTTCATATTTTATAGTTGCATTAACTTGGAAAGTATGTGTAGATGGTTTAATACAAATAGCTACAAAAGTTGGATCTAATTTAGTTAGAGTTATATTTTGGAATCCTGCTGAAACATTATTAAGATCTAAAGTTATAAAGGTTGCCTCAAATCTAGTTATGTTATCAAACATAGTTTGGTTAAGTTCGTCGAAGAAAGTAAAATTAATTGCTACATGTTCATCTGCTGCTGCGGCAGAACATTCACTTATTAAAGAATTTGTTGTTACGTCCCAAACTAAATTATTAAATTGAGTAGTATTCCAATTTAAACTAAAAGTATTCTGTGCAAATATTTTAGTTATGTTATGGAAACCAAGAGTAGGGAATACTAAATCTGTTGTGAAATTATCATTACCTCTTGCGTTTAAACTAAAGTTAAGAAGACTAGAGTTTGGAGGGTTAACAGTTATGAAAACACTACCTGCACTTGCATTTAAGTTTCTTATCCAAAATTGATTGATAGTATCTCTTTGAATAGAGGTTACATTTAAGAAAGGATTTCTGAATACTAAGTCCTCTGTTATTGTCCAAGTTAATCCTGAAAATCTAGTTGTATTCCAGAACTCTACATTCACAACATCAGTTTCATTTCTTGCAAACACTCTAGTTATATTATAAGTTCCTACATCAGTAGGGTTAATTAAAACAGACATGTTAGACTTAACTAAACTTTGAACCATAGAGATATTAAAGACTGTAGCATTAGGTGGAGTAACTTCTATATTAGCTATAGAAGAGTTAGTTATATTTATCCAAAATTGATTAGCAGTTCCTATAGTCCTAGTTGAAAAATTTAAGAATTCATTTTGCATAACCTTTACAACAGTTCTTTCTGCTTGGAAGATATCAGTTCCAAGCCCCATTCTCCAAAGCATAATTGTTTGGCCATCTGCGACATAAGCAGCATTTGGAACTATAAAATTAGAACTATATCTTGCACTTGAACTTATCCTTATCTCATCTAAAGAACCTAGAAATCCTTTAGTATTTGTTGCCCAAGTAGTTCCTATTTGAACTGCATCAGTTGTTGATTGAACAGAAACAGGAGTCTGATAATCTTCTTGAATTCCATCAATAAATAATCTTAATGTAGTATTTGTAGAAGTAACATTTTCCAATACTAATGCAAAATGGTGCCACTTACTATCATTGATATAACTTGTGGAAGTTAGTTGAGAATTATTAGAACCTGCTGTCCATTGAACTGTTATGTTTCCTTTTGCCTCTGCAGAAAGAGAACCAACTTGCTCATTTAACCTAATATTAACAACATCAGCAGAACTTGCTCCGATAGCAATTAACCTACCTCCTACATTAGAATTTATTTCATCTGCTTGATAGGTAGAATGATTTGTCCAAACCCACCCTTCTATTGTTTTATCACTAGATAGATTCCAGTATTGTGTTCCATTTGGATTTTCAAAAGCAATAGTAGAGACTACTCCAACAGTATTATTAAACCAAACTGCTTCTCCAAACTTAGGAGTTGGAATAAATCTTATAGCATCTAAAGTTATAAGAGAACTATTTTCTAAATGTTTATCTCCTGCTGTTGAAAAATCTGTAACAATATCTATCCAATTAGAAACGGCACTAAAAGCCATTGGTAAGATTAAGAAGACGAATGTTATAACCAGTAATAACTTGTAATAACTTTTCAAAATACAACACCTCTTGCAACCCATTCAATTTGATCTTCTGTCCAAACTTCACATCTTTTATTATTATCTCCTAAAGTATAGATATTATCTCCATCAATCTTGACAATCCTATGGACAAAACCAGAAGCACTTAAATCAAAATAATCATTATAAGATGGTTCGCTTATTACAACCATCCCTACTTCAAGTTCTTGATTAGTATATCTTTCAACAATAACTTTATTACCTGGCATCAAGAAAGGTTGCATACTACTTCCTGAATTGATTTCAATAGTTTGTGTTTCTTTAATTAAAGTTCCTTTACCTGAAACGTAGATATATTTCTCATCAAAATTATAAGCATGAATTTCTATATCATCTGGACAAGTTTCCCAATTAGTTTCTGGATAAGTTCTTTCCGTTCTAGCTATGAAAGTTTCTGCACTTATCTCGCCTGGTTTAACATCTAAAACTAATCCCCAATAAACACCGTAGAAGAATACCATCATTACAAATAATAACATTCCTATCTTCCATTTAGTTTGGTATTTCATTTTAACCTGTTACACTATCTCTCCTTGCATATTGAACTATTACTATTATAACATATAAGAATAAAAAGTACATAGCTAGGTTTCTTAAAACTAAATTAGTCATCGGAAATCTAACAACAACTCCTGTTAGTACAGCAGAATTCACTAACATATCTATATAAAAATGTTTGAAGACATTAGCAAAATACATTATTAAGAAAACAAATAACGCTCCGAATATTAAGAACGGTGCAGGTATAGGATTACTATAAGCTAAGACTGCTATGATAACTATTCCCATAAACATTACAGTAGGAACAACAAAGTCCATAACTCCCATTGCAGCATCTGTACTTTGTCCTATGCTATTAGTTTCGCTAGATAGGTTCCAAACCTTTCCAGTAGTTTTAGGATCTTTATAAATACCATTATCCCAGATATTCATTATCATTATCATAGTTACTCCAAGAATTAAAACAAAGAAAACTAATATCAGAACATCAAAACTACTCGCTCTTTTTTGATGAAGCATATTGCGAGGATACACACTTCTACCATTAACTTTTACATTCATATTTTTTTTATTCTTTCTTCGCCCCTTCTTTGTTAATTCTTTTACTGGCTTACCTCTCCTAGTTAAATCTATATCAACTTGGCTCGTTTTTACATGGCCAATCGCTTCCGAAATATTAAAACCATACAAACTTTTCATATTCCATGCGATATCCATTGTTTCTCTGATACTTAAATTATGGTGGAAATCTGCTTTCTTAATCAATGATTTCCTTAATTGGTCTATTTCTTTATAAATTTCATTACTTATCTTGACAGATACTTGACTCAATCTTTACCCCTCCTGGAAATCCTAGCACTTAATTCATTTGTTCGATCCAGAACAGTATTAATCAGATAAAGAATTAAGTGAAGGAAGATGTACGCAGTAAATATCCATATTAACCAGATTGCAATAACTTCTGCTGAATCAATCATGTTAACAAATTTCGTTGTAGTAACTCCATTGATTACTAATATCCTTTGGCCAAGACCTAATAAAACTCCATTCAAAGCTAATGCAATAGCAAAGAAAGCATACTTAACCATGATGTGTTCATCGTGAAATCTGTATGCCATAAATAAAAATACATATTGAATAACTATAAACATTAATACTAATCCTACATCCCATTGACTATCTACATTAGGAAAGATATCATAGATTGTTATTTGAGTTCTATCTGATGTTCCATTTCTTATCTGGCCATTTGTAGTCCTATTAGAATTTATAGTTACAGAATAAATAGTTGTATTGCCATTGACTAATGTTAAATTTAAAACTTGTTGATATTTTGAAGCAGTAGAATTAAAAGACATATTAAATTGTCCATACAATGATCCGTTTGGATAATTTATTCTGATGGATGTGATACAATTAGTACATACATTTCCATTCTCTTCTTCCACAGTTTCTTGAATTAATTGTGGATCATCATCTAAGAATTCATCAAATCCAAATAAAGCTTGTGAAGTAGGAACTAAAAAGATGAGAAGAAATATTAATAATAGTATTGCCTTTTTCATTTTAATTGGCTATCTTGAATATCCTAGCACTAACACTCTCAGGTTGATCCCCAAATGTGTGATGTGTAGATAACTCTACATTTGCACCATCTGATATAAATTGAAATATGATTACATCTCTTGCATTAAGTCTAACTAAGAAGTCATGTGATAGTTCTGTTTCTGTATTTTGAGTAGCTAAACCTTCTTCAAAGACAGAACCTATTAGTTCAGTACCATTGACATATATTACTCTACCAGCTACATTGAGATTTGCAGGTGCTCCTGTGTTCTGAATATCATAATCATAATCTATATCATATATGCCATCAAATAGAACTGTAAATGTATGGTTGCTAGTATCTGTTCTGTTGTGTATCCAACCAAATTTAATATCTTCATCAGGTTCAGTTGGATAATCTAAAGGAAATGTTACATTAGTCCATAAGTTAGCACCTAAGACAGGTAAGGTATGATTTGTGTGTGTGAATAGATATACAGGTACAAAAGCACTAGCAGAAGTTATATTTCCTCTAGCTACAAAATTACCTGTTAGTACAGCAGTATTATTTGGAGATGTGGAATTATCTAAATAAATACCAACATCATTTCTACCACCAAAAGTATAATTATAAGCAGTTATATTTTTCCAAGCTAGGGTATTAGTTCCAAAAGCATAATGATTATTAGCATTAGGTAACATATCAGAAGCCCACCAAAAAGGAGCACTAGATGGACTAGTTGTCCAAATAACTGCTTGAGTACCACCAAAATTAGATGGTTGAACTCGTGTATATAAACCATTAGCTCCAAATGAAAATGAACAAATAGAAGTCGATGAAGTGCAATTTTGCCAAGCAACATGAATTAATTCACCACCACCATAAGTTATTGTAGAATGAGAAACAGTTGCAAATTGAATCTGTGAATTATTAATAGTAAGTCCAGCAGTATGTAAATTATCAATATGAATTCTATCTAAAGTATCATTTTGAACAACACCACTAGCTAAAGTTTGATTAGGTAACAAACCTCCTGGCGCTCCAAGTGAAGTAAAACCAGAAACATTAAGAACTAAAAGTAAAATAAATAGAAAGAAAAAAAAAGATTTCATCTTTGTCTTAACCTCCCAGTTAATTTTTCTGTTGAACTCATAACTTTATGATACAGATAATAGAATAGATAGATGAATAGATAAGCAATGTAAAGATAAACAATGTAAGTCATTATCACAGCAACACCATCAACTAAAGCTAAAATTTTAGGATCAGTAACTTTACTTGCAGAAATTATATTGAAAGCAGTTCCAAGCATGTATAAAATAAATCCTGCGGCCAGACCTAAGAAACCTATTCGGATTATCTTATGCTCATCGTCAGACATATATTTTTTACCAAATTCGTCTTCGTGTTCTCTTGGTCTTCCCAACAACGCATACATCAAAGTAAAGAAAATAGTTATGGAACTAAATATCAAAGCAATAGCTAACGCCCATGCCATACTGACCTCACTCTTTTTACCATGGTATTAATTTTCAACATTAACTATTATTTATTACTTTCGTTATTCTTGTGTTTCTTCTACTTCTTCAGGTTCTTCAGGTTCTTTTGTTTGTCCATGACCATCCACCCAATTTTTAACATTAACTAATAACCATCTATAATTAGAATGGATTACATCTATTTTATTATGAGGTATATCTATCTTATTTTCCATGCTTGTTAGTTGTTCCCCTACACTTTTGTTGTCAGGTTTCTTCGCAAGTTTAGGTAAGATTGTTTTTACATCTTCAAATTGATCTGCTTCAATAAGTTCTACATCAATAGGTGGTTCTTCTTTTCGCTTACCGAATAATCCTCTCTTAACTTTCTTTATTACTTTAGGTTTTAATTGTTTATTCCCACAAAATCTACAATGGGCATCTCCGTCTTCTAACATAGAAGCACATTCTTTATTTGTACATTCTTTCATCTTTTTATCTCCTCTTCATAGATTACCATAATAGTCCAACCACCTGACACATCTTCCTCATTACCTTCAGTTGCCCACTCTGATAATTTAATATCTTTAACAGTTATTGAACTACTTGCTAAAAGGAATTCATTAACATTTTCTTCTATAGCTTTTCTTTTCGTTGACGTAAATAATTTTATTTGTATCATTCTTATCCTCCTGCTATTGCTTGATTAATTGCTGCTTCTTGTATTCCTTTTGCTTTGTCTATTAATTGTTTTACTATTCCAATGTGTTGTTCTTCCTTTCTAAGTAAAATATATCCACCAACTATTAATACAAATACAACAACTAGAATTGCAATGTGTGCTCCATATTTTTGGAATAGTGTATCTGACTTCTTAACTTTCTTAACATCGTTAAGTAATTCTCTTGCAGCTTGTTTCATAATGTTGTGATCTAAAACTGGAAGCGCAATACTACCATTAAGATTATAGAATGTCTTAGGTATCATAACTTGATAAAAAGAACCCTCACCTTCTTTAACAAAGATTATTAGATCACCCATCTTTTTATCCCTAAGTATTCCTTCAAAATTAGCTATGTTTACTTTGGTCTTTCTTCTTCTTAGTTTAGCATAAAGTTGTCCCTTATCATCTTTAAAGATACCATACCTATCCCAACCATCAGGTTCATATTCTGAACCACGTTTAACATAAATTAAACATGCTGATTTATATTTCAACATCTTCCAGATGGTCCATACAATTAATAATAAAGCACCACCGAAGATAACAACAAGCAGAATAATATTAATCATCCCAACTAGATTACCAGTATTAAAACCAGCACCTAATGTTTCAAACATATCTTCTAAAAGTCCCATCTAATAATCCCCCTCTACTTCGTTTTCATTTCCTGAAAAGATAGTTAGAATAATTAGTTCTACCCCAATTAGAAGAGTTGATGCAACTGAAGCACTTACAAAAAGAGTATCACCTATTCCTAAAATATCACCAATTAGCCATGCAAAAATTATAATGCCTAATGCAGAAAAGTATAATGCAATTGCCACATAAGATACTACATGAGTTTTATCTAATAAATGCCCCATTATGTATAAGCTCCGAATAGTTTACCAAACATTCCTTTCTTTCTTGGTTGGCTTCCACCACCAGATGCAGTCACATATTTCTCTGAATAAGATTGAGTTATGTAATCTAATAGATGGCCTTTCTTACTTCTTAGAAGTGTTGCGTAAACAATATCAAATACAATATTCTTTAACATCCCCATATTTTCATATTTTAATTCCCACTCTGTGTGGCTAAGTAAAATTTGTTCTGTAAACTTTTCTCCGAAGACTAATGCCATCTCTACTATATTCTCTTCATTAAAATCTGTTGTGGAGAAAGCAGGGTTTGTTAAGTAAGCACGAATAACTCTAATCACTGATCTAATACCAATATCATTTAACATTGGATCTGATTCTTGAACTACTACTTCTTTAAAGTCTTGCAGCGCTTCATCCCATTTCCTATCAACTCTAATTCCTCGAAGTGTGTTTTCTAATTGTCTGATGATATTATCAGGATTCATAATCCACTCTATCAATTTAGAGTCTTGACTTTCAATTAAACTTGTTCCAGTCGATTGACTAAAGGGTAATCCGGTTTGTGGATCAAAGACTGGATAAGCTCCTGGTTGTTCTGCCATTTTTATTTTTTTAATTTAAGTTGATTATTAGTTTTAAATCTTTTTGGATGTTTCTTCTGATATTCTTTACAAAAATATTCCCATACTTTTGGATTTTCTGTTGCAATAAAATCAAACAGATCGGATGGTTCTCTCATATATTCAATCCAACAATTTTTACAAATTGTTACTTTATCTTCTGTGCATAAAATACAATATCCCATTTGATTTATTCTTTCTTTTTCTTTCTACCACTAACTGCAGAGCAGATTGTTAAATAACCATCTTCTGTTCCACAATAATAAATAAAACCTTTTTCTCTTTTTAATGTTGTTTTTAATAAAGTTTCTCCTATTTTAATCAACTCCTTTTGATTTTATTTCTGATAATTGAACAAAAACATCCTTTCTACATCTAGGACATCTAGCATAAAACATCTGGCCTTTATAATCCCATTCATAGAAACAACTCTTACACCTTACTCTTTTCATCCCAAACAAAAACAAAAAGAAGTATATAAATGTTTGTAAAATAATTGAAGGGAGCTAGCCAGGAGAAATAGGTATGCAGACCAGCCCAGCTAACTCCTCTCTTCTATTACTTCACATCTTCTTGTGGTATTGCTTCTGTTTTAGTTTCTTCTTTAGTTTCTTCTTGCTTTGGCTCTGCGGGTTGCATCAGATCTAAAGCTTCTATTATTGTGTAGCTTGTTTTTTTATTAACCCCTTTAACTACTAAAGTTATTGTTTCACCAATCAAAGTGCCTGCTTTCTCTCCAACTAACAGTAGTTGGCCATACAAACTATTCTCTGTTTCACCCATAGTTATTCCCCAATTAAACCTTACTTTGTTTAATTCCATCTCAACTCTTACTTTGTTTATTGTCTTTCCTTCCCACTCTGTTGTGAATTTCACAGGGTTAGTTAGGATAACAATTACATGTTTTCCTGGTGAAGATTTCCACCAATCGTTGTTGTCATAATCTTTTGCCTCCTTTAATTTACCTACTTCCTCTTTAAAGTTAAATTCTTCAGTCATTTTTTGACTTCCTCCTCTCAATTTATGAGCATAAAAACCCACTAAAGAAGTTATGAAGGGGATTAATACCCTATCGTAGGGCTTCTTTAGTGGTAAACCTTTTCAGGATTTAGAGGTAATACCTACGACTATGATTATATAACTTCACTTAGTTTCTTTTGCTCTAGGAAAGGTTTAATTCTTTTATTAGCAATATCAATATATTCTTGTTTTAATTCAAACCCAATGAGTTGTTTTGATAGTTTTCTTGCAACTAATAATGTTGTTCCTGCTCCTGCAAATGGATCAAGAACTATTCCTGCTTTGAATTCTGCGTTGCAGTTGCAGGATGTGAAACCTACAGTTTGATAGTTTGAAGTTAATGCTTTTGTTTTTTTATATTGAACTTTATCTGCTGTTGTTCCCCAAACCTCATTCCAATCTCTCCCCCCTTTAATAATATTTAAATCTAAGATAAAATCAAATTTATCATCAAATGCTAAAACTTCTTTAAGTTTTTTCCATTCTGTTATTGTAGGTAATGATATTCCATTCTCCCAATTCCAGACACATCCAGTAAGTCTTCCTGTTTTTGAAAGAAAATGTTGGGCAACATCTAAAGTAGAAAGTTTCTTTTCTAATCTGGCTTTTTTTAAATACACTCCGACGTTTATTGTATTAACTTGAACTCTTGGATTATAATTTTGAGATAAATTAGATTTATATTCTTCAGTAGGTTCTCTGATCCTCTCCTTAATAAATCCACACTTAATACAAATCTCACTTGGACAAGAGGACTTTATTGGTTTCTCACATAGTTTTTCAGGATAAGTTGCAAAGTGTGCTTCTTTATATGGTTGTGTTGTTATGTTAAAGAAATCTCCTGGATTCTTGCCTAGATGATGCCCAAAATAATCTGGTGGTCTATTTGTTATTAATAGACTATCTCTTGCCCTTCCTTTAAAACCTGGTTGTACTTCTTGTTCCCTTTCTTTAATTATATCTCCTGGATTTTTTCCTAAAGGATTATTTAATTGAGAATCAGGAATGCCTAACTTTCTAGCTTCAATAATTCCTCTGTTGTTGTAATTCTTATGATCTGCTTTAAACATCTTTTCAGATGTACAGATAGGATTTTTACCATCATAAACAATCTTTTTATCGTAATCATACAATCGTTTCTCTCTAATAGCATCTAAATCATAAAAATATTTCCTAGACTTTACAAAGTGAAAGAGATGTTCGTAAGTTGTGTTTAATCTATCTTTAACAGAACTTGGCATAGGATTTGGTTTGTGCCAGATAATATCATTTCTTAATATCCAACCATCTTCCTGCATTGCGATTGCTACTCGTGAAGGCATTAGCATAAGTTGTTTTGGTTGAAGCCAATTAGAATATAAATCTTTATTATTTCTAATAGATTTTTCAGGCATAGAAATCATTTGATTTCCACCTGCACTAATACTTTCAGGGTTTTTAATTGAGTTTTTATCTGAATTAGAACCATAATAAGTATCACCTAAATTTAAATACAAACTTCCTGTTTTCTTCAACTTATTGCGTAGTATGGCAAAGCCATCCACAAGATGTTGTATAAATTCTTTTGGATGTGGTTCTAAACCAAGTTGCCTGTCAACTCTTAACGCGTTACATTTAGGACACCTATGTCCTGTTTTAATTGCTTCATCACCAAAAGTTCCTTGAACTAATTTCTTTTCCATCCATTCATTACTTTTTCTAGTATCTCTACCAACTTTATGGTCGCAATTTAAATCATTACTTTCTATCCATGTTGCAGTTCCATAATCTCTCAAACCCCAATAAGGAGGTGAAGTCATAATCATATCTATTGAATTATCATCTAATTGAGTTGCTAGTTCTTTCCAATCTCCTTGATGTATTTTATTTAATTCCATTTTCTTTTGTAAGTATAAAGGGTTGGCCGCCACAGTTTAGAACACCATTAAGGTATGTGGCAGGGAAAAGAGGTGACTAAACCCATCCTACAAGCCAACCCAAGTAGGACTATTAAGTTAATAACAATCTATAATTTGGATGATTGCATTGACAATATAAAGATTCTAATTCTTCTGGTTTGTTTGCTAAAGTAATAATAGCTAAACAATTCCTGCATTGATATCTATAAAATCCATCTATCTTAATCGCCTCCTTGATATATTGTTTAAAGCTAAATGCTTTTGATTTAAGCAATGTTATTTTCATTTTAACCTTTACCACCTAATTCTTTTAATTTAATGTTGTACCATACTCTAACTTGCGGTTTCTTACCTTCTGCTGTGAACCATTCCATATATTCTCTACCATCATCTATCTCTTTCTCTTTCATGAACTTAGAGATTGTTTTATCTGTTAGTTTCCTAAACTTATTTTCAACACACCAATCATCTAAAAAATCTCTAAGTTCATATTTAGGAAGGAAGTTTCCATAATTTTCTCGTATATTCTCTTTCCAAAACTTATCTAAAGGATTACTCTTCTCTTCATACCTTCTTTGCTTATCTGCTATACTTCCTTCATTAGTAAATTCTCTTTTCTCTAATAGTTTCTTTAAAGTGAATATACTTCTCAAAGCTAAGTTCTCATATTCTTGATCAGGAATATAACTCAACACTTCTTCTTTCTCATTAAACTCATTTGGGAAATCTATAATCAACCAACGCCTATAAAATCCTACAGTCTTATCACTAGTAGTTGGAAGATTGTTTGTAGATATTATTATCTTAGCATAATTCTTATCATGGAAAGGATTCTTATTCTTATATTCAAATCCTATCAAATCATTACCTGTTAGCTTTTTGATTATACTTGTTCTAGTTAACTCATTGAAATTTGTTTCACCCATCATACAAACTAACTTCTTATATAATCTAGTTATCTCAAACCTAGAGTTCATCAAAGTATCTAATTCAGTTGAAGTACAATTCTTTATACCAATAAATTTTCTAAGGAAATCCATGAAAGAAGTTTTGCCATTCATACCCCCACCAATAAAACAAAATAATCTATGTAAAGGATAATTAGGAAGTAAACAATAAGCTATTATTTCATATAATATTTCTTTATATTCTGTACCTACCCATTGTATAAATATCCCATCTATAGTTGGGGTATCAATTTCATCTCCTAAATTATGAGGGATAGGATTAGTAATAAAATATTCTGGAGAAGGTTCAATTAATGTTTCAGGTTTATCTTCATTAATATCTACAATACCATTCTTGAATTGTATCCAAGTAGATGGTGCTTGTTTAGGAATATTCTTTCTTCCTTCTTGCTTTAAAGAATTTAATATCTCTGTTCTAGATTTGCTAGAGATCACATCTATATTAGCTGTTGATGATATCATATTTAAAATATCTACTTCATCTACAATCTCCCAGAACTTTAAATCAACATCCCACAACCACCAACTACCACTCTTATCATAAAAGATAGGTTGTATTTGCATGAAGAGATTAGCTTGATAACTTTTATCTGTGAAAACACTCATTGGTTTATCAATCTTCTTTGCTTCTTCTGTTCTTTTTTTATTTTGTTGTTGTTTATATTCTGCTTTGAGTAAATCAAATGTTTCTAACTTTAAATTATCTGAATCCCATAAAGCAGTTCTATAATCTTCCCAAACTGCTTTAATTTTTTCAACCTCATTAATATCTCTAATGCTACGATTTATTTTAGTTATATTCTCCCTAGATAATATCTCTTCAGTCTTATTTAGATCTAGAAGATATAAACGTAGGAAGAACTTTAATTGTGTAAATTTTTGTATATATTCTTTTTTTTCTTTATCAACCAATTTCCCACCTCTTTTTTTATTAGGCTACTTCAATCTTCTTAATCATTACCTTTACTTGATCTCCTACTTTCAATCCAACATAACTTACTAATTTAGAATCTATAGTCAATTCTAAACTAGAATTTTCTTTACTAGTAGATTGTCTTATTTTTGCAAAAAATGTTTCAAATTCCTCCATTTTTACATTCCCTCCTAAATTTTAAGTTTATGAATATATATAAAACTTATTGTTTATATATGTTTGTATTTATTTATATTTTTGATTTCCCTCATTAAGACAGCTAAGACAGCTGTGACAGGTATACCCTACTTATTCTCTACGTAAGGGAATAAGTGAGATATGCTGTCATTGCTGTCTTACGTGTCTTAATCTTCAATAATTACTTTTACTTTTACGTGTTTTCCTTTTAGTTCTTTGAACAATTTCTTATTAATATATATTCCAGCAATAGGTAATACTCCAGCATCTATATTAGAATGATTTTTAACTAACCACCAATCTCTATATTCACCAGGAGTTCTACCTTTTTTTGTTGATCCTTTTCTACTAACACCTTTATGACAAACATAATATTCATCTCCTTTTTTCTTTAATACTGCCATCTTTATTTTCCACCTCTATTTTATTTATATTTATTATTTTCAATGTCCTCTTCTTCTTAATTTACTTAATCTCATCACTTGACCTTTAACTGTAGTTCTGCACTTTGCACATACTAATTGTCTAGCAGTACACATAACTCCACAATATCTACATTCAAATCTATGTTCAGATCTCTGTTTAGATTTTTTACTATTTTCATTATTCTTTCTTCTTGATATACCTGCACATCTTCTACATCTTTCACTAGATCTAAATATCTCTTTTCCACAATCCTCACATCTTTTGAAACTCATTTTATTATATTCTTATTTTATTATGTGGCTCTCTTGCGAGGTTTGGGATGACTTCCTAGACTTTATCCCAGCTGGTTTCACCCAAACCTTTCGCAGAGCCAATAATAATTATCTACAAACCCCAACTCTTTGCTCTACTTCTCTATCACATTCTAAACTATCAGGACATATCATATTACCAACTTTAGTACAATATAAATAATCATCATCTATTGTATTATCACTTATATCTATCTTAACACAATGTTGAGTAATTGTTCCATCTGCTCTGTAAAACTTTCTCATGATACAATTAGTAGTAATCCCTTCTTCATCTTCAAATATAATTATAGTATTATTTTCTTCTATAGTTACTTTGATATCTTCCATCACTTCTTCTTGTGTTGTAGTAGTTGTTGTTGTAGTTGGTTCATTTGTGTTTATTATATAAACAAACACTCCTGCTACTACTAATATCACTACTGCAATAACCGCTGTAATAAGCATCTTATTGCCACCACTCATTTCTTGATCTGATTCCATTTCTTTTCCTCCTAAATTTATTTAATCTCTTTGTTCTTTATCTGACACTCTTTTATGTTTTTTAATACTCTCTGCTCTTTTTATCTTTGTACTTAAATTTTTAGGGGAACAATGCCTACATCTGGTACTTGTTCGCCCTATATGTGTTTTACAATCTATACATTCTCTCATTTTCTTTTCATGTGGCTCTCTTGCGAGGATTATCGGCGATATTAATCTAACCAATACTCTATAGGATTATAGACATTTAGCCTTTCGCAGAGCCAATGATTATGATTTATCTTCACTAAATTCTTCAATAAAGAAACTATGTTCGTGTCCACACCAACTACAATATCTTCTTATCAAAGTTTCTACTATTATTGAATTATTACATACTTTCGATTTAGCTGTTATTAATCTATTATCTTCCATTTGCCTTGTAGTACCTCACGATTTTTCCTCCATTTGTTTCAACTTTTTGTCAATAAACTCTACGAAAGCTCCATCCACAAATACATCCCAACCTTGAGTAACAAAATCTTTCTTCAATTCTTCAGCGAACTCTTTTCTTGCTTGTTGTTTTGTAAAACTCTCAAAATTTTCAATTTTATCTATAGCATCTCCAACTCTACCTTGAAAACTTTTCTTATCTTCTTCGTTTTTAAAAACTATTTCATCTGGTTCAATTTTACCAAAAGTATCTAATATTTTCTGGATATATTCATGTCTATTCATCTTTCACTAAAGTCCTCCTAACATTTTCAACTCCTCGTTTAACTTCTGATGTTGGAAACTTTAATTCTTTTATATCTAGTGCAAATTCTGAATACAGCTCATCACAAGCATCTTCTACGCCTTTTTTGTAAGCTCGTTTTTCTTCTTCTTTAATATGTTCAACTATTGCTTTTGCTAAGTGTTTGGGCTTTATTTCATTCATTTTTAACCTCGTGTTTATTCTTTAACATAACAAACCTCATTAATTTCTAAAGTGCTATAACAAAACTCCCTAAACTTTCCATCAAGTCCTTCTTCCCATCTACAATTAGGTTCACTAGGCAAAGGATAACAATATTCATCTCCTTCTTTTAAATTTATAGGATGGGCAATTCCAAAAATAAGTTGTGATTCTAGTAAAGTTGTTGTGGTTGTTTCTACAGGTTCTCCCCATTCATTTCCTTCTCTATAAGGGTGTGTTACAATATGTTTAAAATTATCCATATATTTAAATTCACAAGTTTGTCCAACACAATCTAAGATATATTGCATGTTGTTGTCATCAAACAAAACATAGTTATATCTTAACTTCCCATCATTAGGAAATTCTGTTTCTGGTTGTTCTTGTAGAAAATTAATTACAACAAACCAAACTAAAATAACACCCCATAAAAATACTAAAACGAATGCTCCTTGTGATAATCCTAATATCCTATCTTCTTTTTTCATTCTTATTTTTGTTGAAACTTTCATCAAAAATCTTAGATTTTTGAATGTGTTCAGACCGAAGGTCTGACATTTTAAAAGTTTCTCCTCTTATACTTTCTACTACTTCTTTCTGCATGCGCAAGTTCCCAAGCTTCTGTATAATTGATTACAACATCTGGATCAAAAGTTAGATAAGGTTTTAACCAATTCATATAATTTGTATTATCTTGATCTGTATCTGTTTCGTTTTCTATACGCAGAAGTATTGCATCTAATTGAATTCTTCTTTGTTGCGTAATTTTTTTCCTACGATTCATTTGGATAATTTTCTTTCTTACTATAATCTAAATGTTTATTTACAAAATGTAATTCTAAATATCTATTAAGATATTCTCCTCTTTGATCCATTGGAATATCTCTAATCTTATTCCAAAATAATTGTCTAGTACCTTTATCATCTTTCTTAGCTAGATCATCTAAACATCTATCTAACAATTCTCTTGTAAATTTATCATGGTTAAATGTCATTTGTTTTCCTTTCTCTATTTTTATACTTCAATTACTTCTTGAAAAACAGAAGCTCTTTTGATATTTTCTTTTTCTTTTTCATTTAATCCTTCATTAACAATATATCTTCCTTCTTTATTTTCAATTCCAAAATAAATCTCTAAAAAATCAATTGTACTATCTAAACTTCTTTCTTCAAGTTTTTTTATAAATGCAAAGAATGGATTTGTAAATTTACCTCCTCCTATCTGCATCATCAAAAAACCAACATATTCTTCTTTATCTTTTTTAATAATCTCATTTCCTTTTTTCTTTATTCCAAACATTTTTCTCAATCCTCCTTTCAATAAACTTTATTGTCTTCCTAATCTCTCGAGGAGATGTGTTAAATATTATTGTCCAAGTCATTTGATCTCCTGGTAAAAAGTTGTTGTGTTCAAAAGATATAAAAAGAATCCTACAACTATACTTGCACCTATAATCACAAGAGGTGGATTAGATTCAATAAGGAATTCATATAATATAATGCTCATAAATATTCCAGAACCAAAACCAATAAGATATTCTTGCAAATCTTTCCTTTCCCTTTCATTATTCCAAACCCTAACTTTTTTAAATCTTTTAGTTCCCATCTTCCAACACCTCCACACTCTTTTTGAAATCTCTTTTAGTTGTGTAACAAACCACCCCATTTTTTGTAAATATATATTTAATCATTTTATCTCCTCTATTTGTTTGTTTATCTTTTCTATTTTCTTTTCATAATACTCTTTATCAAAATGTAATTCTAACAATCTTTTTCCTTTTCTAGTTATAATATAAAATTTCTTATTCCTGTTGTTTACTTTTAATATACTTCTAATCAATTCACTATATTCTAATCTTTGCAACGCAGAGTGGGCAGCACCTCTTTTCACTTTTGCAAAGGACATTATATGATAAACTCTGCTACTAGGATTCAGGTAAATTAAATATAAATAATTTAAATAAATAGGGTTTTGTTTTATAGGTTTTCTAAAACCAGTAAGTGTCATTCTACTTCCACCCTATCAAACTTAATTATGTTTCCATCGCTATCTTCACAATAAATGTTATCTTTAGTATAATACTTATGTTCTAAATTATTATCGTAGCAAAAGGTTTTGGATTCTTCATATCTCATCAGATCATCCCACAAAAAATACACAGCAACACCTAATAATATAGCTAACAACAAACCCATTGAAATAAAGGTAGCCACAACTTTCATTGCAGCACCTCAATCCCTTTAGCCTTTGCATTGTTTCTGAAAGCTACCATCTCTTTGTGCAGCTTCCAAGTTCTCCAAGTTTTTATTTTAAATATATTCATTTTACTTTACCTCTTTTTTGTTTATTCTCGAATTCTTTTGGAAAATCATAAATATTATTATTACTATTAAAAGATTTATTGATATAATGGTGAGATGCCAAGTGAAAATCCCCTCTACTTGTGCCCACAATATACTAATGACTATATGATTTAAAAGTAATAAACTTAGAGTTATTATATAGGGATTTATTTTCATTTTACTTTACCTCCTTTTTTAATAAATTTTTAATCTCGTGAAGCTCACATAATATCTGTGCTAAAAACACTTCACTTTTATTATTTGAACTTACAGATCCTAACCTACCAACCAGTTCTTCCATATCCTCATCTGTTGTTTCCCAAAACTTTTCATCCATTTCACTCAACCTCCTTTTTTAATATCCTTTCAATCTCTTCTGTAAGTTTCAATCCATTCTTCATGCAATGAAGTTTGAATCTCAACCAAACATCATGATCTATTTGTTTGATGAGTTTATCTTTTCTCATAGTTTAAACAAGTTAAAGTAGTTTATATACTTTGTGTTTTACCTAATTATTATATGACACTATGGTTAAAAGAATTAATCATTGCTTAAAAGTTTTAAGCGTGAGATTATAAATAAACTCTTTTTATATTCCAATTAGTAAACTTTTTACATTTCTTACAAATTGCCATTATTTGATTATCTTCTTTTATTTCTTGATTAGTTAAATAAAAATTGGTTGAACTATCACAACCTTCACAAAATACTTTAACTTCACTAACTGATGGTCTTACTTTAATTTCCATTTTTTCCTAAAGCTTCTTCAATTTCTTTCAATGCTTTTCTTTCTGCAATAGCTTGGATAATATTTGCTATTAAAACAATTATTGCTAATAAAAATACTCCTGTTAAATAAGATAGATCATCTTGAGTTGCATTGTCTGCTACTTTAATTATTAACAAAACAATTAAAGCAATCTCTCCAAACTTAGTAGCTACTTCAAGTTTCTTCGCTGTCTTGTACTTGTTCAGACT
>SDBT01005010.1_pt1 | contig 22359 bp, 18 predicted proteins | sample 2277101 | NCBI WGS metagenome assembly SDBT01 (sample SAMN10404973, study PRJNA504765) | marine sediment metagenome | isolation source: marine sediment core GS10_PC15, 103 cmbsf | place: Arctic Ocean: Southern Knipovich Ridge | collected 2010 | reverse complement strand
ACTCGAGTTTTTCCCACCCGAGTCGAGTTCAAGCTAAGATTACTTCAAAAGTAACATTTTCTTCGTCAATACCTTATCTTCGGTTCTAAGCTTGTAGAAATACAAACCTGAACCGACCGGTTTTCCGTTATCATTTTTGCCTTCCCAGACCACGGAATGCTTACCTGCTGAAAGTTGACCGCTGACAAGCAACCTTACCTTCTGTCCTTTCAGGTTATAAACTGTGAGTTCAATTTCCTGTTCATTCGGTAATGAGAAAGTAAGTCTTGTTTCAGGGTTAAAGGGATTGGGATAATTATTTATTTCGATTGATGCTTTGGCTGGAGTATCATTCTGATCGCCTTTAAAGGATACATAATAACAATCCCTGCGGGTATCGATTTGAATACAGCCTTTTTCTTTTTTCGATGTTTCGGGCTCATAAATAATATACTCTTCAATTCGCTTGTTTTGTCCCCTGTTGCCGTAAGAGAATTCGAACGTCAGGTTCTGCCCCTGGTTTTCCAGGATGTAAGAACAAATCTGAGCAGATGTATCCTGAACTACCGTTGCTCCTTTACATTCTCCATCTACAAAAGCTCCGATCTCAGAAGGAAGATCTTGGGGGTCTAAAGATATGAAGACCGGGATATAATCCGCTTCTTCTTCAAAAGTGAAATCTTGGGATTCCGGTACAACGTATTTTTCACGTGATTCCTCAAAATTCCATGAGAATTCTGGTACATCGTGTTCACAATAAGCTATAACCATATCACCCGGGCTTAATGTATATGGAACATCCGGCCAACCACTACCCCTTTTGATCGCCCAATGTTGTGTCTTGATTTTGGTCAAATTGTCCAGTTGTTCTGCAAATGCATCATAAACATGTTGGGTTTCTAATAAGAAATAACCTATCCAGTTCTCTTCGTTTTCCCCGGCAAGCTCGAAAGTTGTAGTTGATTCACATCTTTCTCCAAATACCGTAAAATAACATTCATTCAAAGTACGGAATTTGTATCCATAGGGGCTGGTGATTGGGTGATCGCCATTAAGCCAAACTTCATCACCTAAATATTCAATTCTTTGAGGTTCCGTATTATGACCGTGATCTTTGAATAGAGCATGATCAAGTAAACTAAAGTCTCTAATTGGATACAGTAATTCAGATGCGATATTATCTAGAGGATCTTCGTTTAGAATATCGAAAGAGAACCATTTCCAGCCGGCATCCGGAGGTTCGTTATTAGGGAAAGTATAGGTTTTGATTTCTGTTGGACCATAGCATTGTAAAATCTTTATCACATTATCTCCCGGATGAAAACAGAGTATGTTGTCATCCGGATTAAGTATAAATTCGCTTTTACAAATTTTACTTGATCCTGGATTGTTGTAATAATAATTTGCAGTAGCATATGAACATACTTCATTCGAAATGCAATCAAATGTAGCAATTTCCAAATTATAATCGTTTGCGATGATTTCAACATAACCAGTATAATTTCCAGTCAATGCTTCATTAATTGCACTTTGTATTGTTGGATATGGTTGTTGGTCATGATGTACTTCAAGAATTGTCTGTGCAGAAATTGAGAGAGCTATTATTACTAATGTAAATTTAAAAATACTTTTCATCTTTCATCCAAGATAAATTTATTTTTATGCTTCCAATTAAATAGAAAAGACTTTTTAAATCAAGAACTTTCTCAACTAACAGGAAGAATTAATGGTTTTCAGTCCGTAAATATAATCGAACTTTGTTTGATTATCGAAATTAACATTTTCCGAAAATTTGCATAACATTTTTTAAAAGAAGAATCAAGGAAAAAATTATTTTTTTTAGTTGTTGTGAAATGAAACGTTTTAAACTAACTTTTGGATATAACGATATCGTCTTCAAATTTATTTAAATAATAATACGGATTTCTATGTTTATTATATCGAATTACTTCATAATGCAGGTGAGGACCTGTGGAGCGCCCGGAATTTCCCATTTCAGCAATTATTTGACCTCTTTTTACTTTTTGCCCTCTTTTGACAAAAATTTTATGAAGATGAGCATAATTAGTTTGATAGCCGAATTTATGAGAAAGTGCCAGATATTTGCCGAAATATTTTTGTCTTCCGATCTCTTTCACAACTCCGTCGGAAGTAGCATAAATCGGAGTTCCTATCTTATTGGCAAAATCCAATCCGTAATGAAAACTCTTCTTTTTAGTAAGAGGATGAGTACGCCAGCCGAAACCTTCTGTGATTCGTCCGTATGCCGGATAAATAGAAGGTGTGTTCCTATACAGAAGTTCTTTTAGTTTTACTTTATCATGAAGTTCCAGATGAGATAAATAATCAAAATCAACTTTGCTTTTAAGCTGGTTCAATTTATTCAAAGTAAGATTATATTTCAAATTAAATATTGGACCTAAAGATGAAAAGGTTGTATCAATTTGAGGATAACCACCAATACCCATTTCCCGAATTTCTTTGCTGATAGATTTTAATTTCTCATCTGAACGAATGCTGTCTTCCCATTCCTCCATGGCTTTTATTTTCACTAAAATCGAATCAATTTCATTAGAAATCTCAGTAATTCTTTCCTGTAATTGCCTGTTTTCATTAATTATATTTTTTGCTGTGGTGGTTTTGTTATGGCTTTTGATTATATAAAGAATTGAGCCACAAAATAACAAAACGAGAACAAGAACGGAAAACAAAAAATAAAGCCCTAGTTTTCGCGATATTTTAAATTCTAAATTTTTAAAATTTACAACTGAAAAAAAATCTAAGATTTTTTTCGCCAATTTTACCATTAATTACCTCAGGTTATCCTTTTGTACAAGCAGAAAAAATCGTTATTTAATGTCAAGTTATTTAATTCATTTAGTCATCGAAAGTTACATTGATTTTGGGGTTTAAATCAAAAATTTCTTGACCAGAAACTATCTCAACAGCTTTGGATTTATAAAATTGTTTTGCGATTTTACTCTAAACAGTTGGAGAAAAGAATGATAAAAAGTTTTGATGAACTACTCACAAAAGTAAAAGAAATGCCTTCAAAAAGAGTTGTGATTCCCGGAGCAGATACAAAAGCTTCTTTATTTGCTGCGACCTTAGCAAAAATGGAGAACATCGCAGATTTTCTTCTCATTGGAGATGAGCACAAAATACGTTCTTTATTGCAACAAGTTGAAAGTTCAATGCTCGATGCCTTTGAAATATTACATGAACCGGATTTAGATAAAGCCATTAAAATAGCTGTAAAATCCATTCATCAGAAAAAAGCAGATATAATCTTGAAAGGTAAAATATCCACTTCTCAGCTCATAAAAGGCGTTTTGGATAAAAAGGAAGGACTGCAAACCGGCAGCATTTTAAGCGATGTTTTCGTATTTGAAGGCAAAGGACGCCTAACTCTTATGAGCGATGGTGGAATAGTTCTTTATCCCGGCATCAAAGAAAAAGTTTCCTTGATAAACAATGCTGTTGAAGTAGCTCATGCTCTTGGAAATCCCAACCCAAATGTTGCCTTGCTTTGTGCTGTAGAAGTATCCAATCCCAAAATGCCGCCCACAATGGAAGCAGCTATTCTTGCTCAGATGAATAGACGCGGACAGATTAGAGGTTGTACCGTTGATGGACCTTTTGCTCTGGATAATGCAATTTCCGAGGAAGCAGCCAGAATTAAAGGCATTGCATCACCTGTTGCAGGGAAAGCTGATATTCTTATTATGCCCAATATTGAAGCTGGAAATATCTTTGGAAAATCCTTAACTTACTATGCAGGATTCCAAACTGCTCATGTTGTGATGGGTGCAAAAGCTCCAATTTTAATAACCTCTCGTGCTGATGATGCCTGGGCAAAACTGTATTCCATTGCTTTGGGAATTATGTGTGCGTAATGAGTATTCTCAATTATGGATAAGAAAAAATATCATATTGCGTTCCCAATCGGGGGATTGGGAATGAGAGCGAAAAAACTTTTAATAATTCTTTTTTTCTTCTTTTCATTTTATATTTACGGATTAGATTTCATTATTAATAATCACGATTTCCAAATAAAATCTAAAGATAATTTCACATCAATAGAAATAGAGAATGAATCATTTTTTCCCGATCTTCCAGGTGCACCTTCTATTCCTCTTAATTCTCTTTTTTTTCAAATTCCGAATGGTAAAAAAATCGGCTCTGTGAGCATAATTCCGCAAAATCCAAAAACTCAAATTCTGGAAAAAAAAATATTCCCGATTCAAAAACAATATCCCTTAAATTATGAAAGTGAAATTCTTTTTAATTCACCTGAACCTGAATTTTATGATTCAGATATATTTCCTGCAAATCTAGTTTATAATTTTGGTGCAGGACAGCTTGGGAATCATAAAATCGGTTTTATTTCTTTTTACAGCTTTGAATACTTTCCTACAGAAAATAAAATTGAAATCCCTGAAAGTTTCAAAATCGAAATTGAATTAGAATATTCATCACAATATGAGACCTTCCCTGATAATTTTGCTGTTTCTAAAATTTTAGAATCAATGAAAATTAATCAAAACACCAGCAGAGACTTCACAATAAAATATCTGCTTATCACTCCAGATATATTTCTCGATGAATATAACGATTTGCTGAATTGGCGAAAAATACAGGGTTTAAAAACTTTCGTGGAAACCGTGGAAAATATTGAAAACAATTTTAACGGAATCGATCTTCAGGAAAAAATAAGAAATTTTATCATTGAAATGTGTGCTGAAAATGAAATCTCCTTTGTCACTCTTGGCGCTGATATTGATTTAATTCCGGATAGAAAAGTCTTTGCATTTGATTGTGGCATCGGACTTTTTACCGACGAGAATGATATTCCATCCGATATGTATTACTCTTGTTTAGATGGAAACTGGGATGCAAACGGAAATGAAATATACGGTGAAGAGGATGATGAAACGGATTTTTTTCCGGAAGTTTTTGTGGGTAGAATTCCTGCAAACAATGAAGATGAAGTGACAAATTACATCCTCAGATTAATTGATTACGAATCTGGCATTCATCCCTATTATAATAAAGCTGCTGGCTTTTCTGAAGAACTTTGGCCCGGAGCGAACAGTCAGGTTTGCCAACAGTATATTTACGAAAATTACTTCCCGGAATATTATGATATTTCTTTTATTTATGGTTCGGAAAACACTCAAGTAAACGCTTACTCCATCTTAAATAACAACCAGAATTTTATTCAACACACAGGTCATGCAGGAAAAAATTCTCTTTCCTTAGAAGACGGACGCATCAAAATAACAAATCTTAACCTTCTGAATAATGACTGGGGTGGTATGCTCTATTCAATCGGCTGCTTTTCTGCAGCTTTCGATTATGAAACTATCGGGGAATTGCTGGTCGTATCGATCGATAAAGGTCTTCTGGGATATGTTGGAAATTCCCGATATGGTTGGGGAGCTCCTTCATCACCCGGATTCGGGTTTTCAGAATTCTATCAAAAGGAATTTTTTAAAACTGTTTTCTGGGAAAATAAGACTTTTTTATCCGAACTAAATACTCTTCAAAAAATTCCTTTCATCCCTTTTTTTGGCGGCACTTCAGTTTACAAATGGGTTGCTTATGAACTGAATTCTCTGGGAGATTCTTTTCTTAATTTCTTCCTCCAAAATCCTGAGGAATTCGATTTTTCAATTACTGCTTTAGATTCAATTTATATTAACGTTTCAAACGATGGAATTCCCATCGAAAACCTAGTCATTACAAAAGCTGAAGAACAGGCTCGAACCGATGTAAATGGAAATGCCTGTTTGTTTAATAATGGCTTAAATGAAACAATTTATCTGTATAAATATGGTTATAAAATCCAATGCATACAAAGTTACCAAATTATTAATTATCCATATATCGGAAATATTTCCGGTAACGAGGAAGTTTATTATCTGCAAAATGAAAATCTAACAATTAATTCAACTTTCTTCAACCCGACTTTTATGGTTTGCGATTTTTATGTGGAATATGAATGGAATGAAAATGAAATCGATATCATGACCTATGAAAATCCTAATCATATTATTGCTTTTTCTTGTGCTGAACTTTCCCCGATTGATATTCATATAAAATCTATTGCTGAATCCTTTCAAATGGAAAATGAAAAAGAAATTTATATTTGGGAAAAAATTTATGACAACGCAACCGACACTTTGCTCGCTCAAGCTGGATTTGTCGTGAAGATAAAATCGCCTGAACTGACCTTAAATTCTCTGGATTACGAGATATACAATGTGGTTCCTGGAGCTGAAATTCCCATAACTTTTGAAATAGAAAATACCGGTTATGTGGAAGCTGCAGGTCTTACTTACAATTTTAGTTCAGAATCGGATTTTATTACTTTTGCCGATTCCACTTATTCGCTGTATTTAGTGATGGTGCCCGGTCAGATAGAAGAACTTGGTAATATTATCTATATTTCTGATGATGCACCGGAAGATTTCCTGGTAGAATTTAATATTGAGCTGATTACATCCAATTCGGGACAGAATTATGTTTTTCCAAAAATTGTTTTAATTTCTTCCGGTAATATTGGTTTTTTTGAAGATTTTGAGAATGATCTGAATTGGAATTGTTCACCCGAATGGCAAACAGTTGATACATATTCATATAGCGGAGATTATTCCCTTTCCTGCAGACCGCAAAATATCGGATTTTATACAGCTGAATCTCCGGATTTTGTTTATCTGCCCGATACGGAATTATCTTTTTGGTATAAATATAAGATGCCAATGTATGGTTGTGATGGTATTTATTTCATTATGAATTATGAAGGAAATGCTGATACTTTACTTTTTATTGGAGCCGGTGGAGCACTTCCTTCCAGAGAACCAAATTTATACATCGAAAACGATTGGGTAAAATATAACTTGAATCTTGATGACATTCTTATAAATTCTGTTGAATTGGGAGCGATCTTCACAATCAATTTGATCTTCAAATTTGAAGAAGAAATCCCGGGCTTCAATCAATATGGAACAATGGCTGATATAGGAGTCTTTCTGGATGACTTCAATATAAAATCTAATATGCCTTTTCTTCCCTCAGAAGATGAATTCAATCCTGCCAATATTTCCATGAAATTCTTTCCAAATCCTGTTAACCCAAATTCTAATTTGAATATCTCTTTCAATATTTCCAAACCTTCGCAAGTTTCAGCAAAAGTTTTCAATATTAAAGGACAATTAGTTAAAAATATTTCTAATAATACTTTTGGGAAAGGGATTTACAACTTGGTTTGGAATGGCAAAAATAACCGGAACGAACAGGTTTCATCCGGAATTTATTTTATAAAGATTGGAATTAACAACAAGGTCATTTTCAAGCGTATTTTATTAATAAAATAAGGAATTATTATGGACAACGATCTGCTATTCAAAATGGCAAAAGAAGCATCACAAAAAGCTTATGCTCCCTTTTCCGGTTTTAAAGTCGGTGCAGCACTTCTCACAAAATCCGGCAAAATTTTTACCGGATGTAACGTGGAAAATTCATCATACGGATTATCAAACTGTGCAGAGAGAACTGCTGTTTTTAAAGCTGTTTCCGAAGGTGAAACTGAATTTTCTGAAATCGTGATTTATGCTGATTCTGATAAGATTTTTTCTCCTTGTGGTGCGTGCAGACAGGTTTTATCTGAATTTAGTTCTGATCTGAAAATAACAATAATTTCTAATAAAGAAACAATTGAAACTACAATAAACGTACTATTACCTCTTAAATTTACTTTACAAAAGGGTTCTGCAAAATAGAAGTGGAAACCGCTGAAGCGGTTATTGTGTGGTTTGTGTATTTTTTAAATCCACAGTTAAAACTGTGGGAAATGTTATAATATGTATTAAATACCTTACCTTCCGAAGCTTTTCTTCCAAGTTTTTCTCATGTCAGAAGATTCGGAAGGTTGAGATGAAGAAGGATTAGAAAAGCAGGTTGAGAAAAAACTTTCCGAATCTTAATTTAAAGAATTCCTTTGGGGGAAGCTTCGGAAAGTAAAAGGATACAAAAATGATTCTATTACCTCTTAAATTTACTTTACACAAAAATTAAAAAGGAATATTTGTATTAAATTCAAAATCAATTAGCTTTTTAGCAAAAATATCAAGCGGAGAAGAACAATGGATTATGATGTTGCTATCATCGGTGGAGGACCGGCAGGATTGAGTGCTGCAATATATGCAGCTCGCGGAGGATTGAAAACAGCTGTCTTTGAAAAAGGATTAATCGGAGGACAGATCGTATTAACTGCGGATCTGGAAAACTACCCCGGATTCGAAGAAAATATGAGCGGCTTTGACCTGATAGACAAAATGAAAAAACAGGTTGATAAATTTAATGCTCATTTCATAGAAGAAAATGTAACTGCTGTTGGTTTGGAAGGACTTTGTAAAATCATTGAAACCAGCAATAATACATACCGGGTAAAATCAGTAATTATTGCTACAGGAGCTCATCCCAGAAAATTGGCTGTTCCGGGTGAAGAAAGACTGACGGGACGCGGAGTATCTTATTGTGCAACCTGCGATGGTGCTCTTTACAGAGATAAAATCGTAGCTGTGGTCGGAGGTGGTGATACGGCAATTGAAGAAGCATTATTCCTGACCAGATTTACCAAAAAAGTTTATATCATTCATCGCAGAGATGAATTGAGAGCAGTAAAAATTGTTCAAGAAAGGGCTTTAAAAAATCCTAAAATTGAAATTATCTGGGACTCGATCGTGCAGGAAATACTCGGTGAAAAATTTGTTGAAAGCCTGCTTTTATACAACAAAAAAACAAAAGAAACATTCTTTCTAAATGTAAATGGTGCTTTCATTTATGTTGGTATCATTCCCAATAATGACCTTGTTGAATCACGGGTAGATTTAGACCAGCAGGGTTTCATCAAAACCGATATGACTATGCACACCAAGATTCCCGGTATTTATGCGGCTGGTGATATTGTTCACAAAGTTTTGCGGCAGGTTGTTACTGCTGCTTCCGATGGAGCAACAGCAGCTTTTTCCGCAGAAAAATGGATTTCTGAAAATAAAGAGAATTTTTAAACAAAAATCAACTTACAATCAACAAGAATCGAGTTCAGGGGAGAGAAGCGAAACTGGACTTGAGGTTTTGTTCTGAACTCCTATACGGATAAATACGTTGTGAAGTCCAGTCCTTTGTTATCAATGCAACTAAATTCAATAAAACAGGGAAAATACAAAAAATTAATTGATCTCAAATTCTTTGATTTTTCTTCCCTCCGAATATAATAATTTCGGGTTTTCCGGAGAACCGTTTTTCTTAATTTTATCGCTATCGTTATCTTCTACCAATCTCCAGATCTCCCAGGATTCGCCCTCACCATCAATGCAAAAAGTAACTTTTTTGTTAACAAAATCATCGATTATAAACTGAATCGAACTGAGTGGCTCAGCTTTTGTAACAGGCACGCAGAATTTTTTTCGTTCATAAACATATTTCTCTTTCACCATTATATCTCCACCTTTTTTATTTATTCAAAAATGCTTCTTTCATTTAAATATTTCAGAATTAAACCAACTGCCAAAACATTAAATAATAGGTTGGAACCACCGTAACTGATGAATGGTAACGGAATTCCTGTTGTAGGAATAATTCCGATATTCATCCCAATATTTACAACAACCTGAAAAGATAAACATGCTAAAATTCCAACCGCTGCATAATACATCTCTTTTCTTTTCAGTTTATTCAGATTTTTTGCTATTCTCATCAGGAACAAGAAAAAAAGTAATAACAGAATTACGCAACCAAAAAAACCAAATTCTTCACCGATTACAGAGAAAATAAAATCTGTGTGATGTTCCGGTAGAAAATGCAGGTTTTTTTGTGTTCCTGAAAGAAATCCTTTTCCAAAAAATCCACCTGAACCAATAGCGATTTTCGATTGAATTATTTGATAACCTGCTCCAAATGGATCTCGCATGGGGTCGATGAATGATAAGATACGGTTTTGCTGATACGCTTTAAGATTATTCCAGAAAATTGGTGTGATAAAAAAGATGAATGAATTTATCACTCCAGTAAATCCAATCGCAACATAAGAAAGTTTATTCCTGAAAAGCAGATAAAGCAGCAGCACCAGGTAAACAAAAAAAAGTGCTGCGGAGAACGATGTAATTATGCTCAAAATCGGGCTGATAATAAGCAGCAGATAGAATTTCGGCAAATTAGAAGAAGCTAAAATTGCAAATAAAATTACTCCGAATGTCAAAGCTGTTCCAAGATCCGGTTCAAATAATATTAAAATTGCCGGTAGCATTAAAATTATAAAAGAACGAATCAACATCTGCCACTCAGATATATATGGCTTGGAAATCAACTTTGCAATCAAAAGAATTGTAGCCAGCCTTGCCATTTCAGAGACCTGAAAACTGATGGGACCAAACAATAGCCAGCGATGAGCTCCTTTAACCTGAGGCATTAAAAAAACCACGATCAATAACAATATACTTACCACATAAAGAGGAATGATCAGGAAGTCAATAACAGAATAAGGAACTTTCATCAGAACAACAAAAGCAACCAAAGATATTATTATCCAGATTATTTGCTTTTTATAAAAATCTTCTGCTTGGAATTCGACGCCAATTTTTGTTGTCGAGGCTGAATAAATCGCAATTACACCACAAACCAGAAGACAAATTAACAGTGCAAAAACAAACCAATCAAATTGTCTTAATTTTATTAACATTTCTATTCTTCTAACGCATTTTTTATTTTATCATAGAAATCAACTATTTTTGCAGCTACAGGTGCAGCTACTCCACCGCCGGAACCGCTATTCTCAAAAAAGACCACAAAAGCAATCTCCGGCTCTTCCCACTTTGCATAACCTGCAAACCAGGCATGAGTTTCTTCACCCATATGATTTTCTGCAGAACCTGTCTTACCATAGACTGTCACACCTTCGACTCCGGCTGCTGTTCCGGTTCCATAACTTTCATTCACGGTTTTGTAAAGTGCATTTTGGATGAGATTTAAATTATATTCCGAAACAGGTAATTTCTTTTTTCCAATAGAAATCGTATTCGTTTTACCTTTTTCTATGGTCTTTTTCACAAGATGCGGCTTAATCCATTTGCCTTCATTGGCAATTGCTGCAAAGTATGAACAAACCTGCAAAGGTGTAGCTAATAATTCTCCCTGACCAATCGAAATATTTACTTTGGGACCAACTATTCCTACAAACTTCCCGTAATTTTCAAAATACCATTTCCTGGTAGGGAAAAACCCGCTTCTTTCTCCAGGTAGATCAATCCCGGTTTTGACAGTCATCATACTTTGTTTTGTATAATCCTCTATTGATTCCAATGATAACTGCATGGAAAGGTCATAAAAATAGACATCGCAGGAATATTTGATAGCATCGAGCAAGCTCAATTCTCCGTGTCCTTTTTCCCACCAGCACTTAAAAAATCTGTCTCCTATCTGCATTCCGCCTTCACATTCAGAAAGTAATGTGTGCTCATCAATCACCTCTTTTTCCAAACCTAAAGAAGCAATAACCGGTTTATAAACAGAAGCCGGAGGATAGGTTCCGTGAATAATTCTATCTAACATCGGTTTGGCAGGATCATTGATGATTTTATCCCAATCCTTTTCTATAAGTTTTTTCAAAAAAATATTCTGATCAAAATCCGGTTTGCTTACATATGCAAGAATGCCACCTGTCTTTACATTAATTACAACCACAACTCCATTTATCTTAGATGGGAAAATCGAACTGATGTAATCCTGAAGGTCATTATCGATACTCAAAATCAGATTTAATCCATTTTGAGGTGAGAGTTCTAAATTGTATTTGAAAAATTCCAGGTTTTTACCAGTCGCATCCACCTGAATAATCTGAAAACCTTTTCTACCGGTTAATTGTTCTTCATAGAATTTTTCTAAACCTGTCTTCCCAATCACACTATTTATTGAATATCCTTTATCTTTTAAATTTTCATATTCCTGTTCATTGATTTTGCTGACGTAGCCTGTGAAATGATTTCTGAATTTATAATCACGGATACTTTCGTTTTTAAATGAAAGTGACGGGAAATAATTTAATTGCTCGGAAATTTCGATAAACTTTTCATATTTAATATTTTGAAGTAGAAGAATATCCTGGTATAATCTGAAACGATTTCTGTAGATTATCTCTTTAACTTCTAAAAATCCGATATCGAAATTATTGCTGACAAATTCAGCAACCTTGTCCTTATCTTTTATCTTTCCTAATGAGATATAAAGATTAAAAGACGGTTTATTAGTTACAATTGCACGATATTTACAATCATAAATCTCACCTCGAACAGGCAAAATCGTTTTGAGGCGGACGTAATTATTCTCGGAGATAAGTTTATATTCCGAACTGTTAATCACCTGCAGATTAAATAAAGAAATAGATAATAACAAAAAAAATAAAATAATAAGATAATTCAGGAAATGCAGTTTTTTTTTATACATCTAAATATAATTTTATCTTATTAATAAAAAGGAAAAAATATAGAGCGAAAAAAGTAACAATCAAATTATAAAGAATAGAGAACAAATTTGAAGAGAACAATTTTATATTAATTTCAGTGGCAAACAGGTAGTTTATGAAAAAAAACAGGTAATAGATAAAGCAAATTACAAAAATGCAAATCAGTACAACTGCTATTTTTTCTTTGTTAATGATTTTGTGATACCGATTCACTAAAAATGAAATCAAAATGAAGCTGAAAGCATTCAATCCTAAGGTTGGCGGATACATCAAGTCAAAAGCTAAACCGAAAAAAAATGCAAAAGCAAGAGCAATTTTATATTTCTGGTTTAGGCTTATAAATATGATATAAGCAATGAGAAAATTGGGAATAGTCCTTAAAATTTCAAATTTCGGTGCTATAAAAATTTGAAAAAATAGAGTAAAAATCCCAATCAAAATAAATTTAACTATTCTCATCTTTCTTCGCCACTAAGACACTAAGACACAAAGTTATATTTCTTATCTGTGACTATCCGCAATATCCGTTTACCCCGTGAAACCCTGCAAAGCAGGAACAGAGAAGCTGTATTTAACGGGGTGTCATCCGTGTTCTATTTCTTTTAGCCACAGACTTTCACTGACAAACACTGACTTTTTTTTACTTCATCATTCATCATTCCTTGCCTGCCAAGCCGTATGCAGCAGATGCCAGAGAAGGCTGGTTGGATATTGGATATTCATTTTTCATTGTTTTTCCTGTCACTCCTGTTTATCCTGTCTATTTTATCCGTGTTCTATTCTTTTTCGCGGATCAAACAGATTGGAGTAAGCTCATCTCCCTGACCTTGCGGATTATCTTTCATCACTTTTTCCATAAAATCTTTATTAATTCCATCACTTCCGCCGATCATCCAGCAACCACCAATATCATTGATGTCCATTATTGCTGTTTCATAACCGGTAGAATCTTTGACCCTCTGAGCTACTTTCTGAGGATTTTTTGGTCCTTTAATGACACAACTTTCATAAAGCGGAACCGGAGAAGTTGTGGCAGCATCAATCAAAGCAGCTTGCTTTCCGGCGATTCTATAAAAATCTCCTTTTCTTCCCAGAATTTTTCCCATTGCTCCGATAAAAGCTGCAAATAAAATCCGCAAACTTCCCACCTCATCGACTGCACATTGCATGCTTGTAGGCGAACGAAGTCCAATACCATAACTCACATTACTCACAAAACGCCAGAGAATCTTTGCTACAATTCCCACCTTTATTTTTTCCGCTGGAATTGCTCTTCCCTGTGTGATGGCAAGCGGGCTTTCACTGATTGAGATGATATCGCCTTTCTGGATTTTCCCTTTTGTATATTTTTTCACAATTTCCAGAATATCGTCCTTCTCAGAAAGGATCTTTGTTTTAATTGGAATCCTTAAATATTTTTTATTATCAATCATTAAGATTGAGCTCTGATTCATATTTTTTATCCTTTTCATAGAACAGGACAATTACACGATCCAAACTGGAAGTATTGGCAAAAGGATGAATTGATGCATTCATATGTGTTTTATCCGGAGATTCATAAAGGCTGTTCACAACTCCAACTGAGAATCCTTCCGGAAAAATAGTGGAAATATTGGAAGTAACAATGGTATCGCCCAAAGTTATTTCAGAACCCAATCTTATGAACGACATAATAGTGTTTCCATAAATATCTGATTCCAATAATCCGAGAAGTTTATTCCTTTTTGTAATTACGCTCAGCTTGAATGATGAATGGTTAAACGGCAGAACTACAGAATAATTTTGCGAAACACTGATAATTTTCCCAACAATTCCTCTGCTGGATATCACAGAATAATTAATTTTAATCTTGTCTTTTCTTCCCTTATTAATTATGAAATTTCTTTCCCGAAAGTTTCCGCTATGAGCGATAATATCAGCTAAAATGAAGTCATAATTATCAACTTCAAATTTCAGATCTAAATTTTTAAACTGCTCTAATTTTCTTTCCAACTTGTCGACTGATAAGGTTTTATCGGCTAATTGGCTTACCAAATATCTGTTTTTTTCTGCAATACCAAATAATTCTTCAATCTTGGTTACAGAAGAAATTAAAGGATAATATAATGTGCTGCTTAAAAAATTTGCTTTTGCCAGTTTTTGCTCAACATTCCCGGAAAATAGAATAATTGAAAGAAAAATATAAATCAAAAGAGGCGCATTTTTTCTCACGATTAAATTTCAATTTTTTTAATTAAAACTTCTTTGTATTCTTCGAGATTGTCCAAAATCATACCGCTTCCTTTCACAACACAAGTTAAAGCTTCAGATATCAGATGAACAGGTAGATCCACGACTTCCTGAATTTTTTTATCAAGACCATTTAGCATAGCTCCACCACCGGTTAAGATAATTCCTCTTTCAGCAATATCTGCGGCAAGTTCGGGAGCGGTTTTTTCAAAAAGTCTTTTTACGGCATCAATCATAGATGTCACTGTTTCAGAAAGAGCTTCCCTGATCTCCTCGGAGCTCACCTCCACGGTAATGGGAAATCCTGTGATTATATCCCTTCCTCTCACTTCCATAACAACTTCTTTCTCCATTGGAAAAGCAGAGCCGATTTTTTTTTTTACCTTTTCTGCTGTTTGAACTCCCACAAAAATATTGTTTTTTTTCCGGAGAAAACTTATAATATTCTGGTCCATTTTGTCCCCTCCGATACGAACGGAACTATGAACCACAATGTGCGATAAAGAAATAATGGCAATTTCCGTGGTTCCTCCACCGATATCCATCACCAGGTTTCCCTGTGGTTTGGAAATCGGAAGGTCAGAACCAATTGCAGCAGCTACCGGTTCGGAAACCAAGTAAACTTCCCGTGCTCCTGCATGTAAAGCACTATCCCGCACAGCACGTTTCTCTACTTCTGTGATTCCCGAAGGAACGCATACTATTACTCTCGGTTTAATGAGAAAACGTTTTTTCTGAGCACGTAAAATCAGGTTTCTCAACATCAGTTCCGTTACCTGGAAATCTGCGATAACACCATCTTTCATAGGTTTTATCACTCTTACTTCATCAGGACTCTTTCCCAGCATTTCCTTAGCTTCTGCTCCGATTGCTATCATTTTCCTGCTATCGGTAGAAATAGCAACAACAGACGGTTCATCAATAACAATGCCAATTCCTTTTCTATAAACCAGTGTATTGGCAGTTCCCAAATCTATGGCAATATCATTTGAAAATAAACCCGAGATATTTTTCCAAAACATATATCCTCCAGTAAGTTTGTGACATTGAGTTGATGAACTAATTAAAAAAAGCTTTCATCTGTCAAGGGTTAATTTCTCCTTTTTTTACAGTGCCCTAAATTGTTTAATTCTCGTTCTTGAAACAGGATTTCGGATAAATCTGCATTATCGATCAGGGAATTTATAAAACCTTGCGAACGATCGAGGAACGAGTCCTTCGCAACGGTTGACATCTACTTCTTCTTTCTAAAAACTTCTTCGTGCTTAGCACTTCCAAGGTTTCATTCAGGTTTTAGTTTCATCCCAACCTTGAAACAAATAAATAACAAATAACAAATTATTCACCCTGTTAAATAATGCTTCGCATTAAATCTACGATTTATTTAATAGGGCAGGTAAAAATCCAAATATCAAATATCAAATAACAAATTACAAATAAGAGAAAAGTTGAAAGAGACTTTTATCATCCCAGCCCTGAACCCTGAACCTTGAAAGAGTCAAATAACAAATAAATAATTGCAACGATAATTTAGAAAACGATCTACCAGGGATTATCTAACTTCAAATTCAACCAGACAAAAAAAGCGAGAACTAACATCTATACCCCGGAATTCACTCGCCAATTCTCCCTTTCTTCGCTTCTCCGCTTCTCCATTTCTCCTTTTCTCCCTTTCTCCTTTTATCCCTTTCTCCGATTCTCCAGTTTCGCATTCTCCTTTATCTTCACATCTCCGATTATTTCCACTTTCTTACCAAAAAACACATCAGCAGATATTTCCAGTTTCCTGCATTTTTTTAAAGATGGAATTCCATCTCTACAATGCTCTTCCAGTTGCTCGATAGTTTTATAATATCTTTCGTCCAGGATAACTTTAGGTGGTTCTTCCAGTTCTTCATCCAGCACAAGTTTGTAATCCTGCTGCAATTTATAGGCATCGGACCAAACAACCAGAAGGTCGTTCGTTTTCTTTACCGGAGCAAATCTATCACGATTTACAACAACAGCTTTGGAATCTTCGAACACGCTGATCGCTGCACCCATTGCAGTTTCGATCTGATAAACTTTTTCGCCTTCCACTTCTTTTGGATTGATTATAAGCGAAAGTGGTAACAAATAATCATTTTTGATTAGTTCATATTTCAAGGCTTTCAGGTTTACCCAAAGATTGTTCGTATTAAAATACCGATATTTTTCGATATCCTGAAATTCGCTGATTTCTTGTTCCGGACATTGGACGGTTTCCCGTAAAAGCAATCGCCCATCTCTGGTTTGAGCTAAATGTCCTCCTTTTCTATTTCCCTGAGAACGTTTACAAACTTCCATCATAAAAGAAATATTGTTCTCTGCAAAATAGTTCAAGATTTTTTCATCGACAACTGCTCCCAAATTATCAGAATTGGAGAGAAAAGCATACTTAAAACCTGAATCCAAAAGCTGTTCGAGAACACCGGAAATCATCAAAACCAAATAAATTTCACCGTGACCTGGTGGATTCCAATTCAGGTTGTCGTTCCGATTTTGCAAAGGAGATAAATCGCTTTGCTTTATCTTAGGAAATTTATTTTGTAGGAAATCAAGCGGCATTTCAGGCAATTTCAGTCCAGGATATTTTTCCAAATATGAAAGTGTATCATCGCGAGTATTGAAGCTATTCATAAATAGAAGCGGAATGTTTTTCTGTGATTTCTCACGTAAATGTAAAATCTGAAGAGCAATAATATCCAGGAAATTATAATTCTCCTTCACCCTCAGCAAAGATTTAACTCTTGTCAAACCCATACTTGTTCCCAAACCTCCGTTAAGTTTGATAACCACAAGTTTTTCCAGATAAGAGGATGTTGGTTTTTTCAGTTGATTGTAATCAATCAAATTTTTCTTTTCAGGTGGAGAAATTTCTTTTTTAGAAAGTTTACCGGTTGAGCCGGATAAAACCTGTTCATAATACTTTGAGAAAGAATCGATAACCAATTCATTCAAATTGGCATTCCTCATTAACCTGATAAATTCAGGAAGATGATCATTTTTTTTCCGCATATTTTCCTTTATCAAATCCTTGCGAATTCCAGCAGCTGCCGGATTCGCAATGGTTGTTTCCTATTTTGCTCGTTACGAAAGTCCCCTTTCGTAATGCATCGTAACAAGCTAAATTTGTCTGATTATTCGATTTACAAATTTATCTTCTTTTCAATAGAAATCATTTTGGATTTGTTCTGTTTCCTGTTCTGGTTCACAAGTAATTCACCGATAAGACCAATCGAGAAAAACTGTAATCCCAGCATAATCAACAAAATCGATAAATATAAAAGCGGTCTGTTATATAAAGGCTGATGAAACCAGAATTTCATGATAGTCAGATAAAGACCAATGAGAAAACCAATCGCAGAAAAAGTTGTTCCAATCCTGCCGAACAAATACAGCGGACTGTGGGTATAACTTGTTACCAGCTTCACAGTTAGAAGATCCAGAAATCCTCGAATGTAGCGCTCCATTCCATATTTGGATTTTCCAAACTTTCTTGAACGATGATTTACAGGAATTTCTGTTATTTTAAATCCTTTGGAATCTGCTAATGCTGGAATGTAGCGATGCATCTCACCATAAATATCCAGCTCTTTGATTACTTCTTTCCGGTATGCTTTGAACCCGCAATTATAATCATGTAATTTCAGCCTGAAAAATTTGGCTGTGATGGCATTGAAAAGCTTTGATGGAAACGTTTTATGAATCGGATCTCTCCGCTTTTTCTTCCAGCCTGAAACAAGATCATAGCCTTGTTCTATCTTTTTTATGAAATTTGTTATTTCTTTAGGATCATCTTGCAGGTCTGCATCCATTGTGAAAATGATATCTCCTTTGGCAGCTTCGAAACCTGCATCCAATGAAGCAGCTTTTCCGAAATTTTTCCGGAATTTGATGACTTTTACATTTTTGTCTTTTGCTGCCAATTCCTGCATAATTGTAAAACTTCCATCAGAACTGCCGTCATCAATGAAAATTATTTCATACTTGCGGTTTTCTATATTTTCAAGAATTTCAGAATATAAAGGTTGTAAGCTTTGTTCCTCATTAAATACTGGAATTATAAATGATAATTTCATAAGCAATCCTCTTTTTAATTAGAAAAAAATATTTACAAAAGACATCACTAAGCCTGAGAAAATGGGAATTTTAATGTTGTCGTTTATCGGAACTTGGGAAAATTCTGCCACTGTTGCGGAAATAGCTCCAACCAATGCAATGACGAGAATATTATATTCAGCGGAGCTCAGGAAAAAAACAGCAAACAACAAAGTTGTTGAGAAACAGGCAATGCTGCCCTCTAAACTCTTTTTTGTTCCAAGCAGCTTTCTCTTCCCAAATGGAATTCCAATCAAAGCTGCTGCTGTATCACCGATTGCCAGGAAAGAAAGTGCAATAAAAGCAATATCTTTGGGAAACACTGCAATGCTGATAATTGCTGAAATCAGCAGATAAGAAGCTCCGGTGAAATTATTTTTTTCATGTTCCCTGAGCATAATTCCAAAAGTATTATAGAAAATTCTTTTGAATGTTTTATTTTCCAAACGAATTATTTCTATAATTAGGGCTAAAAAGGTTAATGGTGCTAAAACTAAAAAAAATAGTTTCCTGTTTGAATGAAACAAATATCTGTAGGAAAACGGCAAAATAATTGAAGAAAAGTGAATCATTTTCCGATAAATTTCGTATTTTTGAGTTCTCTTCATACTACTTAAATTTACTTTTAATAAATGCTTTCGCAATTTCCAGAACTAATTTCGGATCATCCTTAATCGCTTCTGTAAACAGTTCTTTCAAAGTGAATTTTTCTGGAGGGAGCTTTTTGCAAAAGGCAACAATACTATTGAATTTAACGTCTTTCATGCCAAAGAATTTGTTTTTAATAGCGAACATTAAACTCTGGCTTTTTCCGATTCGTTTGTTCCATTCTTTCCGATATTTTTTCAGGAATTTCCGGCTGTAATTTTGTTTTTTAATCGCTTCTGCAGCTACTGTTCCAGCAATGCTTCCAGCGATCATTCCCTGCACAACTCCACCACCTGTAATGGGATTTACCTGGCGGGCAGCATCACCAACCAGCATAATGTTATCTCTCACAATCTCTTTCAATGTATCAGCAGTAGGAACTCCACCGTAAACAGTGTAGGTTATTTTCGCTTCCGGGAAATTCCTTTCCACAAATTCATCTAAATATTCCTTTGGACCCTTTTTATGAGCCAAATGACCGGACAAACCAATGCCCACGTTTGCAGTTGTTTCAGATTTTGGGAAAATCCAGAGATAACCTCCGGGTGAGACTTTTTCGCCGAAATAAAAATCGCAGGAACCTTTATCAGTCTTTATTCCTGCTAATGTATATTGCACGCAAGTATTGATATCTTCCAATTTTACTTTCGTATCTATTCCTGCCCATCTTCCCAGGCGGGATTCGACTCCATCTGCACCAATAACAATATTGCATTTTACTGTTTTGATCTCATTCAGGTATTTATATTTTACTCCAACTATTCTATTGTTTTCCCAAATAAGATCGATAGCATCTGCTTTTGTAAGAAGGTCAGCTCCAAATTTACATGCCAGGGAACAAAGTGCCGCATCAAAAACACGCCTTTCCAACACATAACCTGTTCCGTTATTAAGCATATGTGCTTCGTTTCCATCTGGAGAGTGAAGCCTGGCAACCTCGATAGTAGATGCAATCCAGCGTTCATCGATTTCTATGAAAGGAGCAATACCTTTATGAGAGACACCTTCTGCACAACGAACCGGAATACCGGGTTCACGGTCGCGTTCTAAAACAAGAACAAAGGCTCCATTCTCAGCAGCAAACCTGGCAGCAACGCTTCCTGCAGGTCCTGCTCCAATAACAACCACATCATATCTGTCTTTTAGCATTGCTCATCCTCAATTGCTTTTATGGGACAAACCTTAAGGCAATTCATGCATTTAGTACATTTTTCATTGTCGATTGTTACTTTGAATTCTGAGACAATAATTGCATCAGCAGGACAGACAGCTACGCAGGTTCCGCAAATATCACATAGATCAGGATTTATTTTCATTGCTGCTCCATTTTTTTTATCCACGAATTACACGAATTTTACGAATTGCTTTTTTTCAAAACATTCTTCTTATGGCATTAATTGGTTACTTGTTACTAAGTGTTTGCTCATGCATTGAAAGCTCCTAATTCGCTATTGAGAGAAGCAGAAGCTTCTGGATTTAGCGCCTTCCGAACTGTCTCGAAAGCTTTCGGGAGGAAGGAGTAAATCAATATGTCGGGAATTTAATTTAATCATTATTAATAATCAACTTTAGGAATTTCTCTGTGTCCCGTTCTTTTAGCTCTTTTAGCAAAAATATCAAAGCCGGTAATTCCAAAATAGAACATCACTGTTTTCTCTCTTACACCGTGTTTGCTTTTATCTCCCCTCAAAAGATATTTTATGCCAATATCAATTTTCTTTCCCGAAGATTTCAGAGGTATTGAGCCTCCGAAACTAATAGATTTCTCATCGATTTTATTATCATTTTTTTCAAACGGTAACACGCGATAATGACCACCACATCTTAACGGAATTCTTTCATACCATTGTCCATATCCGCTGATAGGATCGTATGCTACTCCGAGAGCTAATCTATAGGTGTTTTCATCATAATTTTCAGTATTGTCCCAGAGCTCATAATTTGCATCAATAGATACTTTATATTTTTCCATGAATTTCCAGGTGATTCCAGTGGAAATTTTCTGTGGAATTTCATATATCGTTTCGTCTTCCAAATCCAGAGTATCTGCAATATCAGGAGATTTATAAATAGTTTCTCCCTCCAGATCTGCAGCTGAAGAATAAAAAGTACCAAAAGATAAATTTCCGATTTTCTTATTTATGCCAAATGAAAATCCCGCATTTCTGAACCTTTTTTCAACTTCATATTTTGGATTGTAGATATCATCAAAATCCTGTTCCCAAAAACGAATCCTGTGGCCGAAATAATAATCCAGGGAAAAACCTGCATTCACAAAAGGATTCTTAAATGCATAGATAAGTTCCGCTTTAAAAAGACTCGAGTTTATTCTATTGATCTCAGTGTATTCATAACCCTCCCAAACACCTGCTTTTTCGTTTTCAATATTACCGGAAGAAAAAGAACTGAAATTGAAGGCAAACTTATGGTTCGAGATGGGAACAGCAAAATTAAAATAAGGAAAAAATAAACCGTCATCGCGATAGCTGTTGCCTTTATTATCACTGTACCATTGATATCCCATGGAAACCGCAGTTGATAAAATAACCTTGTTTGCAGTGATAACATTTGCAGGATTGAAATAATTTGTATTCACCCTGAATAAATCGCCGCTGCCGGTCCCACCCATTCCCACGCTGTAAACATCGCAGCCGTAACTTTGAATCGGCATGCCTTCAAATGAGAAAATCGAATTACCGAAAATGGCGGTAGAAATAAACACCATTATAATTATAAATTTGAATCTCATTACATCTCCTAAAACCTGAATCTTATATTTTTCTTCTTTTCTTATGATGAAATTTTGAATAAACAAAAAAATTGTCCATCTTTTCTTTGTCAATTTTAAGTTGGAAAGATAT
>SDBT01005009.1_pt1 | contig 22362 bp, 22 predicted proteins | sample 2277101 | NCBI WGS metagenome assembly SDBT01 (sample SAMN10404973, study PRJNA504765) | marine sediment metagenome | isolation source: marine sediment core GS10_PC15, 103 cmbsf | place: Arctic Ocean: Southern Knipovich Ridge | collected 2010 | reverse complement strand
AATTCGGCAAAGCACCGCAAAACCGCAGCCGAAGGCAGTTACTCACCTGGCCGTTGCCTTGATGAGGTGTACGATGAGTTATTGGGTAACCAAAAACTTTAATTTGCTCAACAGCAGCTATCCTAAAATACATAAAATCGAATTGCCCCAATCACCCTTTCTTGAAATGAGGTAGCCTATGTCAACAGTTACAAAGAAAGAACTTGTCAGTCGGATTGCGGAACGCACCCAGGCAAAGAGAGTTTTGGTCAAGCGTGTAATCCAGGCGTTTCTTGACGAGATAACAGCGGAATTGCGTAAGAATAACCGTTTGGAATTCCGGGACTTTGGGGTCTTCGAAACGAGAACAAGAGCAGCCAGAATCGCACAGAATCCAAAAACTCTTGAGCGTGTTGAGGTTCCTGCGAAGCGAACGGTTAAGTTTAAGATGGGTCGGCTGATGAGAGAGAATCTTGGTGTCACTGCTGCAAAATCGGCTGAAGTGAAATAATTAATTTAAGGAAAACTGCGGCTTCACAACCGAGAGCAGTAAGCTCTTCAACTGCGAAATCTTTGTGGGGCTCGCAGAGGATAGTTTTGTTTTAGAAGAGCCGTTCAGAAGGAGCATTTTACGATGCCGGAGGGAACAGTTAAGTGGTTCAATCAAAGAAAAGGCTATGGGTTTATCTCTACCACAGATGGTCAGGATATTTTCGTCCACTACTCAAATATCTCAGGCGAAGGTTTTAAGACCCTTGTTGAAGGTGATATGGTTAGTTTCGATATCGTCGACGGCGAAAAGGGCCCAAGGGCCGAGAATGTAATCCACAAATCAGCCTCAGTAAGCTAAAAAGACTTCTTAAGCTGTGTTTGTTGTAACCAGACATTATTGAAAGCCAGTTCTTATACCAAGCACAAGAGGGGGGAGTTGTAAGTAACTTCTGTGTTTTACGTATTCCCTAAGTTCCTTGATTTAACGTGTAAGAGCGGCAACAACGGACAGCGTTTAGCGAGTTATACTGTGCTATATCGCAGCTAAGCGGTCGAAAGCAGAACCATATTCTTTAAGGTCATTTGAGTATTTTTGCCGCAAATAGCCAATTCTCCACCGCAACTTCAGGCTTTTTACTTGCAACCTATAGGGCTTTTTGCTATTTAATAGGGCAGTTGTAAACGAACTTGGTGCTGATATTCTGGTAACTGGTAATTATGACTTCTGCGGCGTATAAATCCGGGCTGGACTGTAATGTTCTTGTACTGAACAAACATTATATGGCCATCCGTATAGTGGGCGCCAAACGTGCGTTTTCTTTGCTGTTTCGTGAGCTTGCTGAGGTTGTTTCTCTTGAGCAGGGCAGATATTCGAACTATGATGTCCAGAGCTGGTGCGAGGTGAGCGAATTTCGGCGTCATTTCGAGCCGGATGGGCACGACTGGGTATCCACTGTCAATTTTTATATTGCGGTGCCGCGGATTATCCGGCTGTTATTTTACGACCGTCTGCCGCGAAACGAGGTGAAATTCAACCGTCGAAACATCTTCGCCCGCGATAGAAACAGATGTCAGTATTGCGGTAAGCGGCATGCAACCAGCGAGCTGTCGCTTGACCACATTATCCCCAGGAGTATGGGCGGTGAGTCAGTCTGGGAAAATATAGTTTGTGCCTGCGCGAAATGCAATATCAAAAAAGGTGGTCGAACTCCACGCCAGGCAGGAATGAAGCTTATCCAAAAACCCGTCAAACCAAAACACAATCCGCTCGTTCATATTCACCTGGGCCACCGACGCTACAGTAGTTGGAAACAGTTCCTCGACCACGCTTACTGGTCCGTCGAGCTAAAATAATCCCGATAAATCGATTGACCCCCCTGCTTTTCAAAACCGGCACAAAATTAGCGGTTAGCTCCGTATCAACGCTTGACTGCGGTCACATTCCTTTATCAAGCCAATCATTCGCCATATCGGCAAAATCCCTGAAGTCAACCTCGCAATCGCCGGTGAGGTCGGCAATTGAGCATCTTGCGTCGAATTCTCTGCGGATTTCGTTACGGTACGCAGAGACGGTGATACTGCGGTCGGGATGGACTTCGATGACAGCATAACAATTGTTCGCCTCGCCGGAGTCCGTGACCATTGCTATTAAGTTGCAGTAATGAATATCATTGATATAGCTGTACTCTCCCGCGTGACGGTGGCCCTGGAAGACAGCGAGAACTTTGCCTGAATCCTCCAGGATTCCGCGGATTTCTTCAACATCGTTTTTGATGCAATAATTATCATTGTAACCCGCGTGCAGGTCGAGCTTCTGGTGAATGAAAACTAAAACCGGTCCCTGTGCGGCGGCAAGGTCCGCTTCAAGCCAGGTACGCTCAGCGGGCGGGATGTTAGGGTCGGTCCATGTAAAATTACCATGGTTGTAATCGACGCCGTCGGAACGGTAGTTGGCATCGAGAACAACAAGGTGCAGGCCGTTGATATCAAAGGAATAATAGGTCAGATTCGGGTTGATACTGGTATTTGTGATGTAGGAGAGGAATTGCGATTTCGAAAGACGGGACATATCATGATTGCCGAGGACGTGATACGTTGGGATGTTATGCGGGGTAGGGTTGCCCTGGAATATCAGCTCGATGGTCTGCAGGTTAATAACGGTCTGCGGATCGCTGTAATCGTCCTCGTCTATGAAATCGCCATTCTCGATAAGACAATCAACCTGTTGTTTTCTCATTATTCGGATGAACTCGCTCAATTTGTCGTCGGACTCGCGGTAGTATTTTGAGCCGCTGGTGTCCTTGTCGGCATAATGGCAATCGGTAAGTATGCCGATGCGTGCAGTGTTCGGCCTGGGGGCGGCGAGCGTGTAGGAAAGAGGCGACACAACCAGACCGGCAAGAGAAGCGGCAGAAGACTTTAAGAAAACACGGCGACTTATTACCCAATCTCGTTGGCCCGCGGGGAGTTTGGAACGATTAATGCTCATCATAATAACCCTCTCCTAAAAGAAGTTCCGCTGATTATCAGCACAATTGTTATCGGCTCACATAGACTAAATCCGACTCTGAACGGATTACCTGTACACAACCAACTTAGTGATTAACACTCTTTAGCACCAGGGACACCTAACAATGCAGTTTAGCTTATTTTCTTTGCTTTGTCAAACATATTCCCATAACAACTGGTACATAAAATGGGGACAAGTTACACACTCATCACGAGAAAATGCAGGTAACACACTCCCAAATGAGGACAAACAAATCTGCGAAAAAATCCTTGTTTTAGTGGAAAGGTTGCTCGCAATAAGATATAAAAAGTAAAATTATCGGCGAGAACAAAATTGTTATTGATTAGGGAGATAAGGATATGACGGGGTCGGCATTAAGCAAGCTGCTCGGTTTGGGTAACTGGTGGGCAGAGACCATCAATTACGAAATCATCAGGGGCAATCCGATTTGGCGTTTTGGGCTGGTGATGCTGGTGATACTGGCGGCAATGGCGGGAGGGCGAATAGTACAATACGGCATTGAGTTGTATGTCCGGCGCAGGCAAGAGGACAAAGGCGACAACATTGTAACATTGTTTCTGAAGTCACTGAGCAAGCCGATATATGTAGCGATATTCGCACTCGGGCTGTTTGTGTGCAAGCTGTTTTTGTATTTCAACGACGATGATGGCATCCGAACAGCTATTGGAACAGGCTGGATAAAGATAGCTAAGACTGTTGGCGCGATTGCCCTTGCGTACGGGCTTTATCGTCTGGTTGATGTTATTGAGTATTATCTCAATCGCATCGTGAGCAGGACGAAGACCAAGCTGGATGATATGCTTGTGCCGGTAATCCGCAAGTCGCTGCGTATAACTATCGCCATTGTTGCGACACTCTTCATCGCTGAAACTATCCTTGGTGCCGGCCAGATCAAGACAATTCTATTGAGCGCAGGCGTCGGTGGTATTGCAATCGCTCTTGCAGCTAAGGATACGATAGCCAATTTCTTCGGTTCGGTAACAATTTTTGCGGACAGGCCTTTTCAGATAGATGAGCTTGTAAAGATCGGCGGGCATTTAGGACCGGTCGAGGAAGTCGGCTTTAGAAGCACGCGGATACGGACACTGCAGGGCCATCTTGTAACTATACCCAACAGTGTAATTGCAAATTCTCCCGTGGAAAATGTGGGCCGGCGCCCCTTTATTCGCAGGACATCGAATATCACCATAACCTATGATTCGGGCCATACCAAGGCCAAACGAGCAGTTGAGATTATAAAAGAGGTCCTATCCAGTGTGCCTCAGATAAATACCGACCCTGAGAAGCCGCCACGGGTCTATTTCAGCGACTTCAACGACTGGTCACTGAATATTTATATGAGCTACTGGGTCAAGCCGGCCGACTATTGGTTGTACCACCAAGTCAATGAGGCGGTCAACCTGGAAGTAATGAAGCGATTTGAGGCTGAACAAATTGAGTTTGCCTTCCCCAGCCAGACGCTTTATGTGAAGAAAGACTAACTAATTGATTATTGACTACTGATTATTGAAAGAAAAAAACAGGATTCTAAATTCCAAACCAATAGTCAATCGTCAATAGAAAATAGTCAATTATCTTTGGCCCTCTTCTCTGCCCTGGTAAGAGCAGGCTCTGGCCCACTAAACTCCGTTACTTCATACGCCTGTTTCTCAGTTTTCGACAAAACCGACGTGGTAATAATATGCGGCGTTATGAAAACGACCAGTTCGGTGACGGTTGTATCTTCACCTTCGAATCTGAAGAGTCCGCCGAGCAGAGGCAAATCGCCGAGCAGCGGTATTTTGTTAATCTGCTGGCTGACTTCCTTCTTTCGCAGGCCGCCCAGCACCACTGTCTGGCCGTCTTGCACTAATGCTATTGTGTCAATTCTACGGGTATCAATAGTGGGAGGTGAGCCTTCTGAGAAGGTGCCGGCAACAACGCCGAATTCCGGTATGATGTGCAATCTCAGCATACCATCCCTTGTGATATGGGGTGTAACCTCAAGCTTAACGCCGACTTCTTTAAATTCGGTCGAGGTCAAAGTTCCACCGGCAGAAGTGTCGCTTTCCTCCTCGTAGGGAATTTCGCGTATTATCTCGAATGTGGCAGTTTCGTTGTCGAGCACTAATATTCTCGGATTGGCAAGAAGCTTGGCACCGGTAATTTCTTGCTGGGCCTTTAGTACCGCATCTACATCAATAGCGGCATTGAACCAGCCCACACGCAGGAGCCCTGAGCTGCTACTACCAGTTTTGTCGGTTGCATTGCTAAACAGACCACTGATGAACGGCTTTTCTCGACCGGCAGTGGGATTTGAGCCTAATGCTGAGTCAATTGTGGTGTTTCGGCCAGCCGTCCATTCGACGCCGAGGTCGAAAGTGTCCTGGCTGGTTATGTCGTAGATTCTCACCTCCACCAATACCTGAGGTGTGATGCGGTCGATTTCCTCGATGAAAGTATCTATGGCCCTGACATTGCTCTCTGTGTCGGTAATAATTATATGGCTGGTACCCTTATTGAACGATACTATGCCCTGTCTTGACTTGAACTTATTCAGAGCATCTGCGACCTCCGTGACATCTGCGTAAGTAATTCGATAAATTTTGCTGACAAGTATTTCAGCCGTTTCAGTAATTTCATCAATCGATGCTACTCTTATCATATTCTTACCTATTATGTAGCTATAGCCATGTGCGGCAAGAATATTGTCCAGCGCCTCTTTGAGCGGTACATCCGTAAGAGTGGCGGTCACATTGCCGATAACTTTGGGGCTCTTGATAATGTCAACGTTCGCCTGCTCGGTCATCATCCTTAACACATCATCAATGGGCGTGTTCCTGAAATCGACACTTATCCTTTTTTGCATCCGCTGCTCAAGCGTTGTCAAGACCTCTTTTTCTCTCTGAACCTCCTTAACGGTTTCGTCGACAGCTTTCTCCATATCATCATTGCCGTTCTCAGCAACGGCGACAGCGAAGCTCGCCATAACAAATGCAAGCAGCATCAAAAACCTTAATCCCCTGGATTTTATCTTGTAGCTTCTCATAATATTTCCTTTCCTATTGAGTTCGTTATTATAAGTTCATAGTTCATAGACAACGAACAATGAACAACGAACAATGAACAACAAACAACGAACAATGAACTAATTATCATTGAACTTTTTGCGTCCACCTTTTGCCGTCTATCTCAAACTCGACGCTGTCCTTATTTATTTTTACGACTGTTACACCCAATATCCTGTCACCGACGCGCAGTATCTGGTTGCCGATAGCTGCGGACGGATTGTCCTCGCTATATACAATGCCTTTTACGATTAGTCCGCCGGTTCCGGCCTGAGCAATCGTGACCGAGCCAAATTGCATAGGGTCACGAAGCGTTTCCGGATAGGGTGCCGGAATCTGCCAATCAATTTCGTTACCGGAACCGGCAACAGACCGAGCATTCGTCGGCCCAATTTGACCGGCACCGGTTGTCTTAGGAGAAGGCACGCTAAAGACTCGAACAAACACAGAAATCAAAGCGATAAAGAGAACCGGTATCAGTATCGCCATTGTTTTTTGCCTTGCGGTACTGACGCCCTCTTTGGGTGCAAAGAGCTTGCTTTCTATCTGCTGCCAGGTCTTTTTCCAGGCAGGTTTGCTGCTGGTGGTTTTTATAATGGTATCAGCTTTAGACTTTTTAGACGGAGCAGCTTTCGGCGGCGGCTGGGTAGGTTGCTCAGCTTTTGGCGGCGGCGCAGTGCTGGTGGCCGGAGCAGCCGGAGGCTTCGGGGATGTATAGTGGCTGAAGTCCGGCGCAGGGGCGTGAGGTGGCTGTGCCCCCCCCTTGTTTTTCGGAATCGGCACGCCGTCAAAAATCGAGCTGATTCCCTTGTGCAGTCCTGCTCTATTTTTTGGCATCGCTTATCTCCTCAGCCAAAACCTTGCCGTTGCTTATCTCCTCAGCCAAAGCCCTGCCGTTACTTATCTGCTCAGCAGCACCACCACCTTGGTTTATCTGCTCAGCCGAAGCCTTGCCGTTGCTTATCTCCTCAACCAAAGCCTTATATTCAGCAGCCGCTCTGCTTTTGGGGGCATAAGTTAAAATGGACTCGCCGGCGCTTGGGGCTTCAGCCAACCTTACACTTCTGTGGATGACCGTATCAAATACCAAATCACTGAAAAATTCTCTCATTTGCCTTTGTACCTGCCTGCTCAATAATGTCCTGTCCTCCACGAAAGTCAGCAGCACGCCCAGGATTTTCAAGTCGTGATTAAAACGCTCCCTGACAATCTCTACGGTCTCAAGTAACTGTCTTAGACCCTCAAGAGCATAATAATGTGTCTGGACGGGTATTAGTACATCCGTGCTCGCTACCAGTGCGTTCAACGTCAACAAACTAAGGGACGGCGAGCAGTCAATAACGCATATATCGTAACTATCGCTTACAGAGCCAAACTGCTGGCTTAGGACATATTCCCTGCCGTAAAGCGATGCCAGCTCAAACTCGAGGCCGGAAAGCAAAATATTGTTCGGAGCCAAACTAAGTCCCTCCACACCGGTGCTTACCACCACCCTTGACATCGGAATTTGAGCATCGGTGAGAGCATTATAAACGGTCTTATCCAGGGCGTCAGGCTCGTGGCCCAATCCCAGCGTGCTGTGCGCCTGTGGGTCGAGGTCAATTAGCAAAACCCGATTTGCTAATGCGGCAAAAGCTGCGGCAAGATTTACCGCAGTAGTCGTTTTGCCGCAACCACCTTTCTGATTGGCTATTGCTATTGTCCTCATTTTTATACCGTAAAATCAATTGATTATTGACTATTTTTAACGTCTTCTCCAAATTACCAATTACCAATTATCGATAATCAATCCCCTCAACTGCCCTGCTGCTTTCTGACAAAAACCGTCAGGTCCATATTCACCTGGTGTCCTGAATCGTCCTGGTTTGAGCGGGTTATTTTGAACTTGTCTACGAAGACGACCGGTCGGTGCCTCTCCAGAGCGTTCAGAAAAGTCGCAAATTGATTAAAATCAGCCGTAATGAAGCTGATACTGATATAATCTTCGCGTATATAGTTACAATTAGGTATTTCTGAGCCTCCGCGGACGTCTTTACCTTTAATGCTAAATGAAGCAACGCCTTTATCATTGGCAATTTGACTTACATCGAATATCAAATTAGCCGAATCCTCGAAATCAATGACAAAATCCTTCAAGCTGTTTTGAAAATATTCGATTTGTTCATTTAACTTGAATTTAGTTTCCTCACGGGTCGCTTTTAGTGCGGACTCGTACATCTGTTTTTTCTCAGCAAGCTGTCTTTCAATCTGTTTTTTGTTCTGTTTCTGTGGTGCCAGCACAAGCAAATGAATGAAGAAAAACAGTACGAAGCAGCCCGCCCAGATTAAACTCACTGTTGTAATATATTTTCTATAAATCGGCTTCATAAAAGACCCGCTACAATCCCGGTTTGAAAGCACAATCCATCTCGTAAGAGACAACATCCCGGCCCCGGAGCGTATCAAATCTCTGCGAAACTCTAATGCCTTCGAGTTTAGGCCCAAGCAAAGTTGACTGGCGAAGACGGTCCCTGAAATCCCTGACTGCTTTGTCACAGTTGGATTGTGCACTTCCACAAACTTTCATCTGCAATGTTCTTACAGGGATAGAGATATCGACCATTTTCCCGGGATCATCTTTTCCGGGAACTTTTCTTTTTACAGAACGCTGCTTCACCTCAAGCTTGGTCAACACCATTGAATCCGGCATATTCTCTACCAGTGTCACCAAAACAGGCGTCCATTGGGTATGTCTGCCAATAGACGATGAGACTTCTGACAAGCCGCTGCTTATAGCATTTTTCTCTTTCTCGAATGATTTTTGCAGCTCTACAGCGTCTGACAATGCGTCAGCTTTTGCCTGGTACTTAACTATATCCTGCCTCTGTACCGCCATGGTAATGCTGTTGCTCAGGTAAAAGCCGAACATTACTATTGCGATAATAATGGGCACTGCAAAGGCCACGGCGGCAACAGCTATGCCTTCAGGCCCGCTCCTTATCGGAATACCCTGTCCCTTTAACAAATCTATCGTGAACATATCAGATTGACCTCATAGCAAGACCGGCTGCCACCGCTATTGCAGGGCCTTTCTTTGCAAGAATATCTTCACAATGCCCGCCTGCATCGCAGCGCATTTTCTCAAACGGGTTCCAAATAGAAGCCTTTACCGGAAGCTGGTTGTCCAACAACTCGACAAATCCTTTAACCAGGGCAAAACCGCCACAGACAAATATCTTCTCAACAATTGCCGATTTCTCATGGGCCTTGTAGTAGCGCAATGTTTCGGTAACATCGACAATTAACTTCTGGCAGGCCCTGGCTAAACTCTCACCGAGTTCCGGTTCAGTTTCTATCGGATTTTCGCAGCCGGCCTGCCCCCGCGTCTCCCGACGCGAGTCGGGGCGGCGGGACAGAAGCTTCCTCACAGTTTCCGTTGAAACATTACGTTCGCTTGCAATCTGCTCAGTAATATCATCGCCGGCATAAGCCATATCGCGAATAAAGGGCAAATTATTATCGCTCATAATTGCCAGGTTTGTATAAGAACTGCCAACGTTCAAGATAGCTGCTGCTCGGCCAGCTTCAAGTTTTTCATTTGCCCTGAAGCAGTTCAAAAGTGCCAATCCGTCAACGTCCATCAAGACGCTGTTAAGAGAAGCACTTTTAGCAAATTGGCTTTTTCTTTTTACCAGCTTATTCGTTGCCGCTACCAACACACCACTAACATCATTCTCGCCGTTGGATATCAATTGGTAATCAACGGTGCTGTCGTCAATGTTGAACGGGCAGACCTGCGAGGCTTCGAGCAGCATCGCTCCTTCCATCTCTTCCGGCGGCAATGAAGGAAACTCGAAGTAGCGCACCGCAACTTCCGGGCCGCATACGCTGCAAACTGCCATCTGCGTCTGAATCCCGGTGGACTCAAAACATTCGCGAATCGCCCTGACTGTGTTTATTTCTGTACGATTATCGTCCTCTCCGCCCCCTGCAATGTCAGCTATGCTGGCTGCGGTAACTGCATACCCGGCATCGTTTTTGCGCAGTTGCACTATCTTGACTACGGACGAACCAATATCCAACCCCAGAACCTCATCTTGGTTGAGTCTAATCCATCGTTTCCAATCCAAGTCTATCAACCCTTCAACCGAAAAATAATTAGTGTATGGCATTTGGCTTTCTTTTCCTATCTGCTACATTCCCATCGGCCTAAAAAACCGGCTGTTTTATGTAGAAATTACAATATGCCGGTTTTACAGGTTACAGTAGGCGTTTTTCAACTGGCGGGTCCTATAAGTATTGCTGGTGTGACCTGAATATAAGGATTTTTAACATCTGACCGGATGTGCTTGCATCAAAGCCTGCAAAATAACGACATCACGAAGGATTTAAGCAGAGGTTTTTAAGAGTTATCGGTTGTAGGGTGTAAGATTAGTGCTTAGCGTATCTGCTATCCGCTATTATCTATTGCTCCTGCCAGCGTTTCACCACGAACCGCGTGCCCACCTCGGCTATGCTCGCATCGCGCAAAGCTATATCATAGTAGAGACTGCCGCCGGACTTCATCTCAAAGTCTGAACATACAAAAGAACCGTAAATATCACCGCCGGCAAAAACAGTTGTGGTGGCATTCGGAGCGTAAACCGCCCCGTACCACGCACTCTTTGCCTTCAGGTCAAATATTTGGCCCTCGCCCGTTCCATATAACGTAAAGTTGCCGGGAATCTGAGTTTCGTTATTGATTCCGGATGAATTACCCGCTATAAGATTGCCGTCCAAATACAGAGTCAAAGACGAACCGGGCTTTATCACAATTTCGCACGCCGCGCCAAGGAGAGAGATGTCGCCGGTTATGTGAAGCACAACATCTTCACCATCTATTTCCAGTATGGCGCCGGTCTTCAAAGTAATCTCGCTATATTTGCCGTTGTCCACAGGGCCAATCACTGTTATGGTTGCATCCTGGGCCTCAATGGATGTACCCATATCGGGAAGTACCGGCGGAGTTATCGGTGGGAAATCGACGTCAACATCTATCAGAACCTCGCCATCAACGGTTGAGCCTTCGATATTCATGCTCTCAGGTAAATCGCTGGTGGTGCCAATCTGTAGTTCCACGTCGGTATTGCTCGGGTCGCTCGAGTCGTAGCCATCAACCAACGTGTCGGCTTTCAATGTGAGATCTTCTTGTGTCAAAATTCCATAGTCAAACAGTCCCTGCAATCGCAAAGTGGCGCTAACTTTTCTCTCAGCCTGGCCGCGTTTACCAATAGATTCAATGCTATAACCGCTATCGAGGTCCCCTGTAATTGTATAGCTATAGGTTGCATCGCAATTCGCCAACACACCATACGATGCCTGCGGCAGGGTACTGTCATCCCAGTAGCTGCTCTGGCTGACTTCTAACTTCTTGTTCATTTCAAAAAGGGCCTTTGTCAACCCGGCATCCGCAGCAGTCCTGGCTGCAATCTCCGTGCCTGTCCGTATGCCCAGCATTTGACCGTGCAGCCCGAGACTCAACAAGCCCCCACCCATCACAAGCAATAGCACCACCGCAAGCAATACCAGAATCATTACAGAGCCGGACTCTTTTGATTTTACCAGCTTGTTCATATCCATTCTTGAGCTCCCCCTTGAAATCGATTATTGCTCTCTCTGCGTTCTTTGAGGTTAATTTCTTTTCCCTTTATATCCGCTACACGCTGTCGTTTACTTACTCCTCACGCCACTGTTTTACTACGAAGCGCACAGCCTCATCATTTATACTTACATCTCTCAGTGACGCATCGTAGTTAAAAGTGGCAGAATTTTTTTGGTCAAAGCTTTTCGCTGCAACGGCTCCGAATCCGTCAGCGGAATTGTGAAATATCACATCTGCGTTCGGGGCATAAATTGCTCCGTAAAACTCGCTGTTGTTCTTGAATATCATACTCTGGCAGCCATTAAGTCCATATATTTTTAGCTTTTTTGCGTCTCTGCTCTGGTTGTTAACGGCGCTTGTGTTTTGACATTCAAGATTTCCATCTAAATATAGAATCAAAGAGGTGTCAGGATTCGTATCGTCTACCTGCAGCTCGGCAGAATTCTTAATGATTACCTGGCCGGTAATATAAAGGACAACCGGACCGTCAATTGTAACTATTGCGCCGTTGTCAAGGTTAATGCCGTCATATTTTCCGGAAGTGGTTATTGTTGGTGTGGAACTACTTAGAGTTCCCCCCGAGGGCAACTGCTGTAGGGCCTCCGGCACCGTTATTGTGGGCCATTCATAGCTCTCACTCAAGGCATAAGTCTCGCCTGCGATGGTCGCCCATCCGGCGTCGATAACAACATCCGGGTCTCCGCCGACACCCACGACCACATCGCCATTTACAGTTACCCCGGTTTTTAGCTCAATAGCGCCCGACTCGATGCTACTGGTACCAACTTGGAGATTCTCGTCGTCATCGGTGTAATTGTACCAGTTCACCACAGCCCCGCTTCCCATATCTATACCCGCGTCCGCGAAAATTGCCAACTCAAATGGTCCCTGCAGGGGCAAAGTACAGGTGACTTTCCTTTCGGCCTGGCCGGATTTCCCGGTACATTCAATAGTAAACCCGCTCTCGATGTCCCCCGTGACTGTATAGCTGAAAGTTGCATCGCAATTCGGCAACGCCTCATCTGTTGCCTGTGGCAGGGTACTATCATCCCAGGGTTTAACTTTCAGTTTCTCGTTCATCTCAAAGACAACTTTTGCCAGCCCGGCATCGGCAGCACACCGCGCTGCAATCTCTTTACCGGTTCGTATTGACAGCGTTTGGCCGTGCAGACTCAGACTCAACAAACCGGTGCCTATAGCAAAAAGGATTACCGCCGACAACAAAACCGAAGCCAGAACCGAGCCACGTCTTTTCGAACGCATTTTTGTTTTGGTGATTTCCATCTGAGCTGCCTGCCTAACAATTAACAATGAGATTATTCGCTGGAACTAATTGTGCGCAACCGCAGATGACATAACCGTAGCTGTCTCGGAACCGTTGTCCAGTCTGAGTATCATTTGTACAGCCGTTCCCGTAGTGCTGAAAACGCAGGAAGATACACTGGAACAGACTGTCCGGGTGCTTAATACCTCTCCAGGGTCTAAATTGCCGTATTCGACTTTCAGCTCACTACCGTACAGATAAAAACGTGCGTAGCGGTCAAGGATGGTGGAGTTTGGGTCCTGATAGTAACGAACCTCGACCCACGTGCCCGCATTATCCACCTGGATGTTTTCCCTGTTTGCCTTGCGGATAACGCTATCAAACGTTCTTCTCGCTACATGGCCACCGGTTACAACATCGGAGTATGTACGATTGTACATCGCATTCCAGCCCCGCTGGCTGTCAGCCAGTATAATGCCGATACCAGTTATGACGATAAGCGCAAGTACTGTCGCTACCATCAGCTCTACGAGCGTAAGCCCTTTTGGATTTGCAGTTCTCTTCTTCAACATTTATGGTAACCTTCAATTACGAAACGCTAATTGGTGACGTAGGTTGTCAGTTCGAATGATTTATCAGGATAGCTATGATACTCTGACTTGGAACCCCGCTGGTCCCAGGCCACAATAACATTTAGGGCCCGCAGCCCACCCCCCGAAACATCCTTCCACGAAAGCACAGCGTCGTAGCCAAAGTCATCAGCAGTAATTCTATAGGTTCCCAATACTGTAAAACCTGCCGGCGCTTCACAACTTACAGAACCACTGTCAATCCCCAGGGTCGAATCAGAAAAGCCATCTGCTAACGGCGTCGGGTCAAATATATTCGGGTCGCTTACGCCCCGCCAACTCTCGGTGAGCAGCAGCCCTATTCGCGCAGCAGTCGTTTGCGCGTCAGCCCTACGGGCACCCAGAGCGGCGGTGTATCTAAACGCAGACGTGCCCAGCACCGCTACCATCAGGATAACAATTGCGGCCATTATCTCGATGATCGTAAAGCCCGATGCGGCTCTGGACTGTTTTGCAGTCATAGTCGCCATTTCCCTCACCTGACCTTCCAAACAATTGGGTCTTGTGTGACCCGAATTGTTACATAAAGAAAATAGTAATCGCTCTACTTTACTTATCGGGCAAAGAAGCTTAAAGTGAGGTGTGGAAGCTTCCCCCCTTCTGCAAGCTTTACTAATTAAAATATACTCCAAAAAGCCGTTAAAGCCAAAAAAAATATTGGTTTATTTAAGAGCGCCACCATTTTGCGGGTTCCCAAACGCAAAAAAAAGATGCGTTTAAGGTCACTCTAATATAGTGGCTTGCCATATTGCAAAAACCTGCAAAATGGGAACTCCGATAACAAATAGCGATGGAAATAAAAAAGTCTTTACCACCCCCATCAAAAAACCGGGATGCCATTTAATCTAAGGTGGGGGCCTTAACCTTGAAGGCCCCCACCTGTTTAGGCTAATTCAGCAATTACCGGTAGTTGTGAGAAAATATCCGTGACTGGTTTACGGCGTTTCTGTCCAAGTGCCGTCCTGTTGCAACGTAACCTTAGTGGGAGAGGTAATCCCGGTGCCGGCATTAGTAACCGCAATGGTAAAGGTCAGCTCCGGGTCATTTCCCGTCGTAAAAGCCGAGGTCTCGACCGAATAATTAGCAATGGTGAAATACGTCCCGTGAAGGTCGCTGGCAATGAAACCCAAAGTCGCCAGTGCGGGCACCCCTACCCCATACGTCCCGGTTGCTCCTTTCTCGGCGGCATAGGCACGCAGCGATGTACCAATAGTACCTGCTCCGGACTTTCCTTCCGACCACTTGGCCGAGTCAACACGGCCTCGCATAATCGGAATTGCCACCGCAGCAAGGATGCCGACAATGAGAATTACCACCATCAGCTCAATTAGTGTGAAGCCCTTTCTGCTTTCCATTTTAATTTCTCCTAAAAAATGCCCTGAAATTATATCACTTCAGACTAACAATCGACCGAATTCATCAACGACTATAATCAAAAACTAAAAATTAAAAGCTGAAAACTATTGAACTCCTGCTTTCGCAGGAATGACGTTTTTAAAGTTCAGCTTCTTGCTCCCCGTGCTGCCCTGCTAATTCCCCGACATTGAGAAAATCGGCAGATACAGCGCCAGAACTACCACTAATACAATCGCACCGACCGTTACAATCATTACCGGCTCAAGCAGGCTCATCAAGGTCGTTATCATAGAATCGACCTTTCGTTCGTAATAGTCACTGGTTCTGTCGAGCACCTTGGACAATGAGCCGCTTTCTTCGCCAACCTGTATCATTTTCACCACCATATTGGGGAAAAAACCGGTCTCAGCCATACTCGATGAGATGTTTGAACCTTCGACAATATGCTCTTTGGTTCGCGTTACCGCCGACTTTATAATATCGTTACCGCTCATTGTGCTGAGAATATCGAATACCTCGAGCACTGAAACGCCCGCAGATATTAACGTTGACATCGTACTGCAGAACATAGAGACGAAGGCCTGGCTGAGTACCTTGCCAAACAAAGGTGCCGCAAGGGCAATTCTGCTAAAAAAATAATGACCTTTCCTGGTTCTGGAGGTCAAAACTGCGCAAATGATTATGAGCAGCAAAAAGCCGATAATATAGACCAGATTACTACATATCGTATCGTAAACCCCCATAAATGCCAGAGTAAAAGCAGGCAGCTCCCCGCCCATTTGGTCAAACATGGTGCGGAATCGTGGAATAATAAAAGCCATTATGAATACGACTATCATGATAATAAACACGAATACAAAGACCGGATAAGCCATTGCGCCCTTAACCTTCTTCGCCAATTTATCGCGATTGTCGAAATACACTGCCAGCCTGCGCAGCGATTCGGCGAGAGTGCCGCCGGTCTCACCGGCCATTATCATAGCGCAGGAAATCTGGTTGAAGACCTTTGGAAATTGCGAAATACTCTCCGAAAGAGTCTCGCCTTTCTGGACCTTTTCCAGGACCTCTTGCAAAACCTGCTGAAGCTGTAAATTCTCTATGTCCTCGGAGATGGTCTCTATAGCTGTAGTAATGGGAATTCCTCCCTCTACCATTGTGGTCAACTGCCAGCAAAGCGCCGCCATATCTGCTGATTTGATGCGTTTTCGGTGTGATGTTCGGCGGGTTTTCTTAGTGGCTACAGATACCTCGTCAACAGAGACAGGGGTAAAGCCTTGGTCGCGAAGCCAGCTAAGTACATCATTGGGGCAGGCAGCCTGACTGAAGCCTGCCTTTCGCTCCCCTGACAAATCACGGGCAATATATTTATAGCTTCTCATTTAACGAACCTATCTCGTATCTTGTATAAATCCGAATATCGAATTTCGCATTTTACATCTTTCGCTTTCTTATCGGCTATCCGCTATTTATACTTTTATATCTTCCGTAAATGTTACGCTGAGGACCTCTTCAGAGGTGGTTAGGCCCTTTAACATCTTACTTACCCCGCTTTCAAGTAACCCACCATAGCCTTTTTGACGTGACATTGCTCTTATTCGCGACTCATTGGCACCGGTAATGAGCTCTTCCCGCATATCATTGTCCATAACTAAGAACTCAAATACGGGCAATCTGCCCAAATAACCTGTCCCCCCACAAGTTTTACAGCCCCGGCCGTGGTAAAAGACAGAGTTCTTCACCTCCTTGGGGTCAATCTTCAAACGCTTGAGGACCTCTTCTCTGAGAGTTACAGGTTCTTTGCAGCGGTCACAGATTTTTCGTACCAGCCGCTGAGCAACAACCAGATTCAGCGTTGAGGCCAGCAAATACGGCTCAACTCCCATATAGACAAATCTACTTATCGCACTGGGGGCATCGTTGGTATGGAACGTGCTCAGAACCAAATGGCCCGTCAATGATGCTTTTATCGCAATCTCAACTGTTTCTTTGTCCCGAATTTCACCTATTAAAACTATGTCCGGGTCCTGTCTCAAAATTGCTCGCAGGCATAATGCAAAATCAAGGTCGATTTCCGGCTTGACTTGAATCTGGTTAATCCCGGCAAGCCGGTATTCAACAGGGTCTTCAACCGTGGTAATATTTTTCGTCGGGTCCCTTAGGTAACTTAGTGCCGAGTATAATGTGGTACTTTTACCACTGCCGGTCGGTCCGGTGACAACTATGATGCCGTGCGGCTGTGACAATATGGTCTTAAACTCTTCAAAAAGCTTGGGTTCAAAGCCGAGTTGATTCAGGTCGTGCTTTACCGCTGATGCATCCAGGATTCGCATTACCACTTTCTCGCCGTATATCGTTGGAATTACCGATACCCGCACGTCTATATCTTTACCGGAGGCCTTCATTTTGAATCGGCCGTCCTGCGGCAGTCGGCGCTCGGCAATATCCATCTCTGATATAATCTTTATTCTGGTAACTACCGCAGCCTCCATCTTACCGGCCGGTGGGACCATATCACGAAGCATGCCGTCGATGCGCATCCGAATCGTCATTGAATATTCCTGCGGCTCGATATGAATGTCACTCGCCCTGCTCTTGACCGCCTGGCTTAACAGCAAATCAACAAAACGAATCACAGGTGCCTTGGTTGCTGCTGCTTCGCTGTCGAATTCCGCCTCTGCGATATCTTCTAAAGCCGAATCTTCCCGGCTCTCTTCGCCAACTTCGAGTTCTACAAGGTCGCGAAGACGCTGCTCTTCAACATCACAACCATGATAGATCACCTCTATTGCCTGGTGAATCTCCCGGGGCGAGCTAATTACTGCTTTAATCTGACGCTTTATTTTCAGCGTGATTGTATCTATTGCGATAACATTAAGCGGGTCCGCCATCGCCACGATAACCTTGTTATCTATCTCGCCGATGGCTACAAGACAAAATCGCTTGGCGACGCTCTCAGGCAGTATCCGCGCGATGTTCATATCTATCTTGGCAACATCATCGAAACGAATGTAATCCATCGAGAGGTGTTCTGCCAGGGCAGAGGTGATATCCTCATCCTTTAGCATCTTGAGTCGAAGCAACGCCTCGCCGAGTCGCCCCCCATTCCGACGCTGCTCGTTTAGTGCCTCAATCAATTCTCTACGGCTTAATAGACCTTTGGAAACAAGCAACTCGCCGAAAAGAAGTTTGGCTTTCGTTTCAGATGTACCAGAGGTATTTTGAGCGGTTTTCATTCAAACATCCAACCCTTCACCATTTATCAGACTTTTACCTTGATAAATTGCAAACAATCCAGTAGCTATCGCTCCGTTTGCTTACTTAATTAAACTAAGGGTGAGAAGCTCAAAATAGGATGCGGGGGGCTTCCTCCCTTTCTGAGATTTTACTGCTTAAAATATACTAAAAAAAATCTCAAAGACAAAAAAATCACTCATTTATTTTTGTTTCTTTGAGATAATAAATGTCGCTGGAAACGAAAAAGCTTTACCACTTCCACATAAAGCCGATACGTTCTCTTATCCAGGGCGGTTTTATGGGACGGCTGGCAATTCAATGCAAAGCACGTGTTGATGATTTTATTACTTTTGTTTTTATTGGGGACAAAACTTCTGTTTCTTTGATACCAATATAACCGATGCCCAGGGCAAAATGAGCAGGAGTATAAGGGGCACGATGGCTAAATCTTACTCTGATTTAAACACAGCTATAGGACCTTAGGAAACCAGTGCCGCTTACCACCAGCATCAGCACTAGGCCGCTTCGTCTGATAACCTGAAACAACAATTGCCCGTCAGGACAAATTTCCAATATTTTTCAATTTGAGGATGGTATTGCTCCGATTACGTTAAATGCCTTGACTAAACAGCTAAAAACTATTAATGTTTGCTGTCGGTTGCGGATGTGGCGGAATTGGCAGACGCGCAGGCTTCAGGTGCCTGTGGGCTTTTAGCTCGTGGAGGTTCGACTCCTCTCATCCGCATTACCCGCCATATTGGCCAAATTCAGCATTTTTGCCCTCATATCCCCAAAGTAGTCAACTATTTAACGGAAATTGTGCTGACAGGCCGATAATTATAAAGACTATGTTTGAAATTGCCCTACATTTCGAACAAATGGCAACACAGTTCAGACCCATAATTTTAATCGGCCTGGGATTAGCCTCTGTTATAATCGGACTGTTCCTCTGGCTTGGCGGGCTGGGCTTTAGAAAGGTTTTGGTCATCGTTGTAGGTGCCGTTAGTGGCGGTGTTTGTGGATTTTTCATAACCGACCGCAACATTGTGTCAGCAGGGATATTGGCAGCACTGGCCGTATTCATCGCAATACTGTTCGAAAAAATATTTATTACAATATTAGCAGCCGCTTTAGCAGCAGTTGTAGCTTTCGCCGTCCTGGCGGGACCCTACATCCAAAATCAAGCTGATTTTAGCACCAAGATAAAACAAGCCTGTTTACAGATGCCGGCGTATAGCTGGGTGATAATAGCGGCGCTGCTGGTAATTTTTATAATGGCCGGATTCTTTCTCTGGCGACTGACTTCAGCTCTGTGCTGTGCGGCTCTGGGAACAATGCTTATTTTTGCCGGCATGATTTCGCTGTTATTGTATAAAGGCGCTGCGCCTATAAGCTACATTTGTAGTAGAACCTTATTTTATACTGTGGTTCTTGTCGCAATGATGGCCTTCGGAACGATTGAGCAATTATTGCTTTCTAAACCCCCAAAGAGACAATCGATAACAAAAAAAGAAACAAGCAAGGATAAGCAAGAGCCTGATAAAAAAATGCCGAGCTGGCGCACCAGCTAAATTGCCTGACTAAATAACTTGTATTGAGAGATTTTAAGAAAATTGACCCCGATTTATCGGGCAAAACCAAAAGGAATTAAGGAAGAAAATAATGGATTATTTAACAATTCTCGCACAGATAGCAGAAAGTTCTACCAAGCCTGTTTCTGATACGCAAATAGTTCCCATTGATTACATCTGGGAGCAAATAACAATCCTCTCTTGGTTGCAGGCTATTATCGCTATCTCATTTGGTGCTGTATATCTCCTGTACGGCTGGCGAATCTTTAAGGTTCTTACTGTTATCTGCTTTGCACTGCTCGGCCTGTATGCCGGCATATGGGTCGGAGCTCAATCTGATAAAGTACTCCTCGGCGGTGTCATCGGCCTGGTTCTTTTAGCAGCTTTATCCGTTCCGCTTATGCGATGGGCCGTTAGTATCTTAGGGGCGGTGGCCGGCGGTATACTAACCGCAGCGTTGTGGTATGCCTGCAAACTGCCAGAACAGTATATTTGGGCCGGTGCTCTTGTAGGTATTGTGGCCGGCGGAATGATTTCCTTTATCATTTTCAGGATAGCCGTTATGCTCTTTACGAGTCTCGGCGGCAGCGCTCTTATCGTAGTGGGTGTGTTGTCTCTGTTATATCACTACGAGAACATTCAGAACGAACCTGCTGAAAACATAAAGGAGTTATTCTACAATCAAAATTGGTTTCTGCCCGTAGCGCTGTTGATTCCCACCGTTATCGGCATAATCCTGCAAAACAAACTCATAAAGCACTCCAGAGACTGGGACATCTAACCCTTCCTTTTATCAGGCATTGGGTAGGTACTTAGCTGTGAGCGCTATTGGTGCCTGCTGAATTTTGTCCTTGCAAAACCATCCCAGTAACTTTACAATTTTTCTGTCAGTTGTCGCCGGAACGGCGACGCATTGAGTATAGAGCTATGTTTGAATCATTAACCGAAAAATTCAACTCAGTTTTTAAGTCGCTGTCAGGCCGAGGCAGAATCACCGAAGCCAACATCTCGGACGCTATGCGCGACGTCCGCAAGGCCCTTCTGGAGGCGGATGTTAACTACAATGTTGTAAAGAAGTTCTGCAAAGATGTGACCGAAGCGGCTATCGGTGCTGAGGTGATAAAAAGCCTGCATCCCGGCCAGGTCCTGGTGAAAATCGTCAGCGATGAGCTTACAAAGCTGATGGGGCCGGTCGACAGCACCATATATTTCGTCTCACCGGGGCCTACCATAATTATGTTAGCCGGACTGCAGGGCTGTGGCAAGACCACCACTGCCGCTAAACTCGCCAGATACTTGCTCGAGAAAGGAAAAAAGCCGCTTCTGGTAGCTGACGACCTGCAAAGACCGGCTGCTATCGAGCAATTGATTGTACTTGGCCGGCAGATAAAAACGCAGGTCTATAGCGAAGACAGCAAAAATTCCGTCAAGGTTGCAAAAAATGCAATACTGTATGCCAAAAAAAATGATTTCGATGTGGTGGTGCTCGATACTGCCGGTCGGCTGCATATAGATGAAGAGATGATGGCTGAAATAGCCCAGGTGGCAAAGGCGGTCAATCCGCACCAGATTTATTTAGTCTGCGATGCGATGACAGGACAGGACGCAGTCAACTCAGCCAAAGAATTCAACGAACGCCTGGAGCTCGATGGCGTCATCCTTACAAAACTGGACGGCGATGCCCGCGGAGGAGCTGCCTTGAGTGTAAAGGCTGTAACCGGAAAGCCCATTAAGTTTACCGGCGTCGGCGAAAAACTCGACAAACTTGAAGAATTCCACCCGGACCGAATGGCCAGCAGAATTCTGGGGATGGGTGATGTTGTAACGCTGGTGGAGAAAGCACAGCAGCAGTTCGACACCGAAGAAGTCGAAAGGATGCAAAAGAAAATGGCCAGGGGCAGCTTCGGCTTCGATGACTTCCTAAAGCAAATGCAGGCCGTCAAAAAAATGGGCGGTATGAAAGATATGCTCAAAATGATGCCCGGAATGGGCGGTCAAGTCGACGATTTGGATTTCGATGACGGACAGTTAACACAAATTGAAGGAATTGTGCATTCGATGACGCAGCAGGAGAGACGCGAACCGGATATTATAGATTCCTCGAGGCGAAGGCGAGTCGCTGCAGGTGCCGGGGTGCAAGTCAATGATGTTTCCGGCCTCGTCAAGACGTTTAAGCGCAGCCGGGATATGATAAAAGCTATCAGCGGCGGAAGCTTCGGAGGCCTTAAGAGTCTGCTCTCAGGCGGACTGAATATGAATACGTTAGGTGCCGCTATGGCGTCGGGCAAAAAAATAAAGCAACGCTCAAAACGAAAAATAGTCATAAAACGAAGGGGCAGGATAAAACGGCGGTAAAACAGAAAATGTCTATCGAGCAGTACCTGAAAAAATTGGCCCGGTTTTCCGGCAGCGAATACGGCAAAATGATTAGAAGCCAATTCAGGGATATAAAAGGCAGCAGTGAACTGGCAATGCTGGCAGCGCCGAGCGAGGAGGAATTAGAGCAATTGAAAAAGGCAGTGGCGATAATGACGCCAGCCGAAAAAGAAACCGTCGCCGACCTGACTGACGCACAAATACAAAAAATCGCCGCCGACGCCTGGATTGACCCGGCAAATTTTGCGATTTTCATAAATGGCT
>SDBT01005008.1_pt1 | contig 22366 bp, 17 predicted proteins | sample 2277101 | NCBI WGS metagenome assembly SDBT01 (sample SAMN10404973, study PRJNA504765) | marine sediment metagenome | isolation source: marine sediment core GS10_PC15, 103 cmbsf | place: Arctic Ocean: Southern Knipovich Ridge | collected 2010 | reverse complement strand
AGCAATGCCAGCAAACTCATGGCAGTCTGGACGATGTGCATTAGATCCGCTTTGGCGTATATATCCAGCAGAAAGTTAGAGTATGACACATCGTCGAAATCCAGTTCCTGGAAGATGGAGTAGCAGACAGGACGGCTCATGCGCCTCTCCAACCCCTGGACAAAGATACTCATTACATTAGGCTCTTTGACGATTGATGTTGGCCGGATATATACTGATCTGCTGGTATGATGGTTAGGCTGCAGATCATAGTAAAACAGAGAGTTTCCAGCGCCGGGTTCGGTGCCGTATAGATCCTCCTCTTTCTGCAGGCTAATGGAATGGTTAGTCAGCCGCGTTTGATAATCATATACTGTCAGCCAAAGGCTCATGAGCACCATGCCCAAACATACTAACGTAGTCCACAAGAATCTCTCCGTCAGCATATGCAGGCGGAATTCCTTCATAGCGATAGGCCAGATCGCCCGAAATCCCGCGGTCAATGCAGGAGCGTCCGCGGACGTTGTCTGCTGTGTCTTCCTCTCAATTTTGGTGGAACGCAGATAGATCACCTCCCAGATTAGCTAACTGGACAATCAAACCAGTCCACTAATGTCACACAGTTTTGCACGCATATTCACATGTATGCCGAATCACTTGTCATCACTTGAGCAATGGATGTCTTACGCTGGATGCTACGTAATGAAACCGTGCGTTTCTCTGACATAGCTTTGCATAGATGTGGCAGCGACAACTTCCCCTGCTCCATACACAAGTCTTGTCTATTTCTCCAGAAGCATGATGAAGTCGTCCTTGAACGATCGGTCCTTCAACCCGGTTTCTCCAAGCCAACAATCATTGAGTATTTGCTAAAATCCAAATGAGCAATTTGTTAGAGTATCGTACCAATGGTATCGGGTTTCGCCGTCGATCACAAGCCGTGTGTCTTTGTCCACAGGGGGGATCTTAGAATAGCGGCCGTGGCAGTATACGCGATTCAACACGGTACGTCCTTCCTGGGTTATATAAGTCTCGTGAAAAGGTGCTCCTACGTCTTTGATATTTCCCTCTGGCTGAATCACCCGAAGACAGGTAAACGCATGCTCACCGATATTGACGGCGAATACGCCTGCGCCACTCGCTTCCTCACTATCAGAACTATGAGCCTGTTTGTAGGATCCATCTTCCTGCTTGATGTAACGGCCTGTATCCTCAAGCCGACGCGGGATCTCCGGCCAAGCCCATGTGTAATGCTCTCCATCCAGGAACGTCAGCAGATGCATCGTGCCTTCATGCTCATATACAGTCGCAAGATACCGAATAGAATCTTCTGTCAAACAGCCGTATATAGTGCGTATGTTACATGATTCCCAATTCATTTTTACCTCAATCTCAACTCCTTCGACACTATGAATCAATGCAGGCTTCACAACTCGCAGTTCCTCGGTTTCATTACGCTTCCAGTCAGGAGCATAATACGAAGCGCTAAGAGTGTGCTCACCAACCTCTGGGATGATAAACCGCCACTTAAGTTCACGGCAATCCACCGAGAACGGTTGTACATCGATCTCCGTAATGATAACTTCAGGACGGTGGACTGGAAGACTTTGCTTTCTCAAATCCTGCTTGTGTTTACTCATTATACTTCTCCTCTCTGCAATTCCAAGAGTCCGGCGGAGGTGATTCCGGGCGTGAAATAATCTCCGCTTGACTGTGCCTTCCGGGCAACTGTGACGTGTGGCGATCTCCGCTATAGTGAACCCTTTGAGGTAGAATCCTTTTGCCACCTCACGTTCAGCAGGCGGGATTTCTTCCAGTGTATCCACCAGGTCGGCAAGAATCTTTTGCTGATGTGCTTGGGCAAGACTGGATCGGCTAGCAATTTGCTCCAGCTCGCCCCTCTCCGTGGGTAGATCGCGCCGTTGTTTCGAGCGATGAAAGTCGCGGCAGCGATTTCTTGCGATCTGGAGCAACCATCCGCGGAATTTGCCTGGGTCGCGCAGCCGACCAATGCCAGTCCACGCATCCAGAAGTGTTTCCTGCAAAATATCCTCGGCGTCTTCGGTGTTATCGAGAAGATAGCGAATCTGTATAGCCAGCTGATACTCGTAACGACCCACAAGGTGGGCAAAAGCTTGCTCATCACCTCTCGCGCTACGGTGAATCAACACTGCGTCATCCAATTCTACCAACGTGTCACTCCCCTTCTGATACTATAAGGCGGATCTCAGAGCAATTTGGTTCAGAAAAAATGGCGGTGCTGCACCTCGTAGCGGCTGAAAAACGGAATGACGTTGTTGGCCCTCGTTCCAGCAGGTGCTACAAGAGGAGTTGATGCAAATACCACCCCTTGCACTTTATCCTTGACATATTACCGCAACACTGCTCTGGGGATAGCTGTATAGGCAGGAAGTGGGATGGTTAAATGATCTGGCAAAGGTGGTTCCGTTAGGTTTTAGCTTACCTTGCTGATTGGTTCGCCTGCTATAGAATCATAGGAGCAGGGAAAATTTATGGTATGACCTGAACACCCAAGCTGTTAACCTGGGCGAAGGGATATAATCTCGCTGTAGGTCTCTGGTTATTCATTAATCGTCAACAAAGCCCGGGTTTCCTTGACCAGGAACCATACCAGATTATGGTCATACTCTGGCTTAGTCAGAGCTTTCAGGTGCCTTTGGCATTAGGGAGTCAATCTCTTCCTCAGACAGCGGCTTCCCTTTGTCTGGATAGAGCCACCCTATAAGTCGCTCCATCTGAGGGTCGCGCCTGGAAAATTCAGTGCAAAGGAATTTTTCAGAAACTTTTTTCTCTCATTTCCATCTCACAGAATGAAGGGAGAAAAAGGATGAGTCAACCTTGCTCAATCCCCGATGAAGAATTGGTCAAGAGATTCACGGCTGGTGATATGGAAGCGTTTGAGGCACATCTCTATGCCATTGACACCTCAGTCAAAACCAGCGATCCATATCTCAATCAGATATCTAATGATTGATTCTGCTCTAATTCGCAAGACTTTGATTTGGGCTGGAGAATAGGCTCCCCTCATCTCATGAGTTCCACGCTGAAGCAGATTGATGAACTCAAGAAGCATTTCGACATCCTTATCAATAAACTTACAAAACGGACCATGGTTGATATTACGGCAGATGAAAAATAACCGCGCCCTTCGCGTAGGTGGATTCTTAGGGTTATTGTCCTTGTAATATTGAGGGGCAGTGGTCCATTGACGTATGAGCTTGTCAGGGGAAAGTGTGTGTAGGATCTGGGTGAATAACTCTCTGATGGATATTGCGAAATGCCTTATTTTGTCGGGATTTGCCGATTCTAAGGCGGATATTGCTCCGTCCCACATGTTTATGTAGCCTTCATTAAGTTTAGCTAATAGTGAAGGTATAGCTTCCTGCACTTCGGAACTTATTTCATCCTCCTCATACAGATACTCTTCAATGACCTCGATTTCTTTTTCTTCAACTGAAAATTCTTTGACCAGCCTCGCATTAGTGAAGAATTCCACCGAAGGCATCCTTAAAACAACTGGCGGGAACTCAAGAGCTTTATGAGGCGCTAGTCCAAAGGAATTGGCTACACTCGAGTAGGACTTAGAGAAAGCAACAAGGGTGTCATTCAGCCGTTTCCTCCTCTGCTCTTCAGCTATTAGCAGTTTGCCAACACTGGACCATTCTATTCTTGAAAATGATGCTTGGGCAAGAACAGTCAGTTCTGAGTTCCTCGCGAATTGGGCACTCAACGCAGCCACTGTTGCACCAAGTGCATTGCTAGCACTAACCTCCAGATACTGATCCCATGCCTTTGATAGCCCGACCACCAGTGTTTCCATTGTCGTCGGAATTATCTCCAAAGCCTGCAGCATTGAGAGATTGGCCGCTTGTGCTAGTTCAACTGCGGGTGCAGTAATGACTTTGCTAGCTTCGAGAAATCTAGCCCTCGTGGATGCTATTTCCGACTCATATCGCTTCATGGATTCGATGGCATCTGACAAACCAGAGGTGACGGCAAGTTGCCTCACAGATCGAGTTAATTGCTCCAAAACAGCTTGGTTGCGCTTCTCGTATTCCCTCATTGATTTGAGGGCAGCGTAAAGCTCTTTGGGAACCTTAATGTTCGTTTGAGGCTTCTTGGCTTTCTCATCAGAATTCAATAAACACTCGCTCCTTGCCCATAATAGGCGTGTGGCAAGCAACGGAAAGAAGCCAGATAAGTGTGGCTGCTCAGCAGCGTGAACAGCGTGAACAGTGTATCGAAAAAGCTCTTCAAATCTTCCATTGCTCTGCCTGATACCCGTTTAGGGCATTGTGCCTGGTGTATTGGGAGTCTTGATGGTAGGCACTTGGCCAGATGCATTTGCACTAGTACTCGATTCGCCATAGCTCTTTTTTATTGTAGGCACTTGGGTGAGACCAAATATGGACTTCAGATGCTTCTTGGCCTTCTTAATCTCATTTTCGAGTCCAGACGCTTGGTATTTCTTGGGATTCTTTTTAAAGTCGTCTTGAATGCAATGAACAGCTGCCAGATAGCAGCGCGCCAACTTCGCAACGTTTATACAGATCTTACCCTCCGCTGGGTCTTTGCAGAAAGCGGCATCATTGGGACACATTTTCTTCCACTCCTGGTCTGTCCACAATTGATATGTAACGCCGATCTTCGGCATCCCATGATGGGTTACGCCGCAGCGAACGGAATCGTAGACAAACTCCGCTAATGGCCTGGGTATCTTTTCCGCGCATGGAGACGTAGATATAGGCATATATTTTTCCATAAAATCTACCGATCGGGTGTGGCTGGCCTGACTAAAGCCATATATTACACCCCCAAGAGTGTCAATTCCACTTACAACAGTTATCAACACGGGGCCGGCGTGTCGCCTTCCATCCGGAGCCTCGCAAGCGTCTCCCTCGAATTTCTCAAGTAGATACTCTACATCAGTAATAGTATAGTCCAGAAGTGTTTCAATATATGCCCTGGAGTCTATCTGTATACGCATTTCTCTATCCCCTTTCCATGACAACGGCTAGAAATCCATGAACTCCCATTCCCATATGTATAGACACCACCTGCATTGCTTACCTTCCTTAATATTTTTTTGGTTTTTAGTCATTTTGCTTTTTCTTTAGTCTTGCCAATGCGCTTTTCCATTCAGGCTGTTCCTTCCCCGTTATTCTTTTTAGCCTTTTGCACAGTTTAGTTACTTGCTTTATCCCTAAAGTCAAAGGTTCCTCATCTTCATACATAGTTTTGCATGCCTCTAGGATTTTATCAACTTGATTCAACACTAATAAAGCTTCGGATTCTAAATCATACCAGATCAATATGTTCCAGATATTATCAAAGGCTGTGGAAACACTTTCTATAACCTTTAGGCTCTTACTGAATTCGCCTGAGAAGCGACCTATAGTACCAAGTGTTTCTATAGATTGCCTTAAATTGTCAATGCCTTTCTCCTCAATCTGAACTCTTTCGGGGCCCACAAAGTGCCAAAAGAACTCATATATTTTGTTAGCAATAAGGCACGCTTTGTTCTCACTGCCTAAAGCAATCAAGACCACAATGAGATCAAGATCGTTCAGAATCTGTTCTGTGTACTTGTAGGGTGTATTCTCTTCTTCTAGCAAACCCTCTAGTAAATGTATATTGTATAGAAAGTCAAGGCGTTGCTCAATACCATTTGTGTCTGTATCGTTTAGCGCAAGTATCTCATATGCGGTCTTTCTGATCTCGAATTGGAAAAGTGCCTTCTCAATTCCAAGGGGCGTTTTCAGTGGATTGTGTTGCTGTATACGCTGTGATCTCACAGCCTGTTCCCAGTCAAGTTTGTATCTTTTTACTAGGAGTGGTGAAAAGCCCTTCGTAACTCCGCCTTTCTTGTGGATCTCATCATGGTGGTCGATGCAAACTGCCGCTAGATTGTTTGGATGGTTGTTACTTGGATCCCCATCTATGTGATGGATTTGCACTTTTTTTGATTGGTCCCTGCAAATACAGCATGTTCTATCGCTGTGGAATAGTATTTCAGTTCCCACTTTACTTGGGATCTTTTTCCTGGCTTTTGTCATCAATGAACTCCACTGCAGCCAGTTGCTTACACAACTGTGGTTAGGTACTCCCCTTCGGTTTCTCAAACCTCACCTGTTGTTGGATTCGCAGGGCGTCTTCTGCTGTAAGTGTGGCAAGATAACGCATTGTCATAAGAGTTGATGAATGGCCCAGGTGAAGCTGGAGCGCCTTTGGGTTGCCCGTCTGCCGGAGCCGCTCAATCGCGTCCGAGTGCCGCAAAAGATGAGGCCAAACACGCTTCTGTATCCCTGCCTTCTCCCCAGCCAGTTTCACAATTTGCCAGGCACGCTTTCTGTTGATAGCGAAAATCCTGTCATCAATGCCGATTTCTTTGGAATAGGCAAAACTTCTTATTCTGTGAGCCAAATCTTCTGGACAAGCAACCATCCGTGGTTTCCTTCCCTTACCCTTCTTTAAGTATATCACAGGTTTGCCTTCGCTCTGGCCAATTAATCTTGGTGTCAATGATAGAGCCTCACTGACCCTTAAGCCAGTTTCAAACAACAAAATAATCAAGAGCTTATCCCGCTGTCCGTTTCTGTTGTCAGCGGCGGCATCCGCCATGTGGTAGACTTCCGCCGGTGTAAGATATGGCACTATCGAGGTTGCTCTTTGAAGCCCCATGTTTGATCTTGCCAAGGATGTTTGTTTCATATTTATCAGATACTCGGATTTTTCTCAACTTGGGTTTCCTTGTCCTGGTCAGCTATACACGACATTAGCTTCTCGAACTCAGGAGGAATCTCGAAAGGTTTCTTCACATAACGCCGGGCATAGAACCAGGTTCTCCAGCTATGAAGCCGTGATAGTCTAAGGATTAATCTCTCAAATTCAGGGTTTGCCAATTCTATAAGTTGTGCCTCGATCCTTGACCAAATCGCTGCTGAATTTTCATCCATTGAAGCAATTGAGCCTATCTGGCTGATATATGGGTTAAGCAAATCCTTGGAACGGAGTTGGAACGCAAGTAGAGGATCTGCAGATGCGATGGTGTCTACACATTTCTCATATCCCTCACTCAGATTCTGGAGATCGGGCAGAATATTTTCCAAGAAGCTCTTTGAGGAAAGTCGTTCTTGAGGAGATAGTTTGAACCGTTCAGTCACTTCATCCGAGATTCTCTTAACCCCGAGAAGTCTATGTCTAATCTCCATTAAGTTTGCCAACGCCCGACCGATTGCTCTGCGATCTTCCCTACGAAGTCGAAGCATTTGACTAATCTCCTTTAGAAGCCAGCCAATTATTACCCCAACCAAAGTAAACACGTATTTTAGATCGAACATACCAAGCTCACCTTCCCAATTCGCAGTTGGATATTGGACACTTTAAACTTTTGTCCAATTCTACCACGCTTTTTGACATTAGAAAAGCCATTCTTAGGTATTTACCGCTTCGAAAACTGGACATAATTGCTACTTATGTCTAGTCCAATTATAGAAGGTTTCGGTGGGATTGTCAATAAAAAGAAAAGCGTCGGCGTGACGCTTTGTTGGACTGCATTAGCAAGGATGAGATTAGGGAATCACAAGAATTCCTGCAATGTATTCCTTCTAACCAATCCAACTCACATTGCTGGATTGCCATAAATCGAATATGGCTCGGACCACAGAGAATTCATGTGTCCAGAAATCCTCTGATATGTTCAGCAATGGCCTTCGCCAGAAGAGGCGGTACGGCATTGCCTATCTGGTTATATTGGGATAAGTAGCCACTTTCGGGCCGTCCTTGGCGCGCAAGTAGCTTTCGAGAGACTAGCGTCCTTTTCCCCATAAAACGGTATCGATCAGGGAAAGATTGAATCCGCGCGGCTTCGCGAGCAGTCAAGTTTCTATGTTGAGAAGGATGGATGAAACTAGAGTAAAAAGACGCAGGTATGGTATAAGATGGCCGATTGGAATGAAGGCGCCGATTGTTTGAGTTATAGGGTGACTTTGAGAGTTCTCCATTTCCATTGCGTCTTCTTGCCGCATATCGTCTTGGGGCATCCAAACCTGACTCTCCACAGCTTATGTGCTTAAAGCGCTCCACCATACGCTTGGTGTGTTTCATTGCAACGTGATTGAACAGGATTTCCTGCCTTCCACGCGCCCAGCGTTGATACTCGGTTTGAGGTTCAGATGTATAGGCCTGTTCCGTTGTTCCGCCCCCGGCCCTTAGTTCAGGTAAATCAGATATTGCATCCGATACTGTGCAAGCTGGTAATAAATGGCTTCGGCTCGATAATAAACTGGTCAGTTGTTGATTGTTTTCCTGATCTGAGATGTAATGGGTTGCAGCCGGGGGGCCTATCTTATTTATACCAAGTCGATTTCCTACTATGAATACTCGCTCCCTCATTTGTGGTACTCCATACTGCGCTGCATTAAGTTGCCATGGTTCTTCCACAGTATAGGCTAAGCCCAATTTGGTGAATGCTTCACGAATGATAGCTACAACTTTTCCGCCTTCAAGTGTACGCCGCGATAGGATGCCTTTTACGTTCTCCATGATAAATACTTGTGGACGCAAATATCCGACCCAACGGGCAAAGTCTATAAACAAAGTGTTACGTGGATCCTTTGGATCCTTCTTGGCAGGTCCGGCAATACTGTATCCCTGGCACGGCGGCCCGCCAATAACAACATGGACGGTATTGTTATATACTTGACGGATGTCATCCTCTGATCTATATTTCCTTATATCATCCTGGATAAGAAGCATTTCCGGGCTGTTAATTCTCAGGGATTCAGCAGCCCATTGGTCTATCTCCAGTGAGCACACGACTTCGTAACCCGCAAGCTGAAATCCTAAACCAAACCCACCGGCTCCAGCAAACAGGTCGATCACTTTGGAGTATTTATCAGTTTTCATATTGTTCTACTACATTTCGGCTTCTACAAAGCGTGGGAAATATCTATAGACTTTCGCGTATTGATCTCTGATCTCTTGTGGGATGTTGGGAATCTTGCTGTCTTTCGCATGACTAACAGGAAGACACCTGTCCAGGGATCTGACCTCCCGATAGGTAAGATTTGGCACATCAATCCTATATGGAGTTTTGTTGGGCGTAACGAAGGGCAGTCTATCGAACGCGCATTTTTCAACAATGCCTACCTGATCCTCTGAATGAATTAGTCCACCCACTGTCAGCATTCTTGTTCCATCTCTATAGTGGAAATTGAATAGTTGTTTGTATCCAATTTTGCCTCTAATTTCGAGATCACCATTCCTTTGAATTCGTATATCATGTATGTGGTTCGTAATAATCTCGCGATAGACCTCAGCTACTTTCCACTTAACCATGTCTTTGTAAGTATAGCCAGGCGGCATCTTTGTTTCACCAACGCAATCGCGAAGATGTTCGTATCGCTTCTTGGGATCATTGCCTTTTGGTTCCGCGTTAACGGTAACCATTAGCACGCTACCTGGTTGAGCGCTGGTGCAAAAAACGGCAATATCGTCCAGGACACTCGCATTTAAGCTGCATTGATAGTCCAGCCAAAGTATTGTTTTCATATTCCACGGAACCTTTTGCAGAGCATCTCCTGACTTCTCAAACATGATCTCTATACATCCGAATGGTCGGTTGAATTCATAGCGGTCACTGTCAGATGCATTACGCTCGATGCTTATCATTCTCTTTATCCCCAGATCCCTGTGGAATAATCGAAAGTCGCTGAAATATAGCGCGCCGAACCCAATGTACCTGTAATTCTCTATTGGGTCAAAATGGGATAGCTTTCTGAGGGCTTCACTCATCATTTTGCGCTCAATATTCTTTGCTGGCCGTATGATATAGTTGATTCGCTCCCTATAGCTCCCAGTTACCATTCGTCGACCTCCATATCCATAAAATACTCAAAGGTTTTTTTCCCAACTTCCGTGGCGCTATTAACCCCTAGAGCTTCTTGTGCTCTATCAATTTCATCTTTGGGCTTACGGTATTGGATTGAACGCATATTATCTCGCTTCTTAGGTGGTCGCTTTGGTGCCGCGAATTCCCGCTCTGCTTTAGGGATCTGTGACAGATCCACCAATTCAGCAGTATCTAGTGTTTTCTTCAATGGCTGTTCACTTATTTCCCCGCGGCTAAACTCAGTTTCCTCCTCATGCAAGTAGTTTAGAAAGTCTATGACAGGGCGCATTAACTGTATCATTTTAAGGCGTGTTGCCATAAATTTTGCCGAATCTACATCCATATTCGTCTTTGATGTATTTAGTGGAAGAAGGCTAGCATCATCCGCATCTATGAATACATATCCCCGAAATCCGTAATATTGGTTATGGTATTTAGGTATAGTAATTGAATCGCGTGTTCCCCATCCTGTCACAGCGGTTTGCTCGTGGCCAAGAATGAGTCGCTTGTTACAGAAGATATACCACCCGCCGTCATCTGCGCTTTCCTCAGAGATACCAGCATATATATGTATTCCCAAGCCATCTTTATATTCCTCCCTATGGTGGGCTGCTTGGAGCGAAGCTGAATCACGCAGTTTAAGCGGCGGTGGTTCAAGCTTTTGGTCGTTTATGGTGATCTCTAGTCCCATATTTATGTTATATAGCTGCTCAAGCGCAATCTCATCAATGAGTTCAGTGATGAAGTTTTTCCGGCCGAACTGTTCTGAAACGTTATCATGCAGAGATGTAACTCTAATAATTGTTCCCTGTCTATCTGCTGAATACTGCTCGCGTTCCAACTTCGAAAATCTGAATTTCCAAGGGTCCTTATCTTTCCACTCATCAACATTGTGCTCTATGATGAAGTGAGAATTGTTGCTTGTTGAGTCAACCATAAATTCTTTTCCGAGTTTAAATAGCGCGCGCTTCATGCCAATGCCAAACTGCCCAACAGAGTGCTTTACCGGATCCATATTGGGATGCCTACCGAAGCGAAATGCATAATTACGAGCTAGTTCTTCGGTGATTCCACCACAGTTATCAGATATGCTAAAATATTCAGGCTTTATCTCAATCTTGGTATACAGCCCTTTGTAGTCACTGTCCCCACGAATTCGGCGTGCACCATCTAGGGAGTTATCAACCAGATCCCCTATGGCATCCCGTAGTGTCAAGTCCTTTGTTAACATTGAGATAAAAAGGTCCTTAGTTGGTAGAGCTTCTATTTCCATCTCATGATCTTCGCTGGAAGACTCTTCTACATCCATTGTCATGCTATATCTCCCTCATTTGTCAGGTCTTGCTTGTATTCTTACCCAAGTATAGGCATATCGCCACATATTGCCCGCCTCTTGTGTGTCGTCTCCGCTCGATTGATGAACGTTCAGGATGGCCGAATTAGCACAACCGAATCAATGTAAAATCCGCCAGCGCCATTTTCCCAGAGACAACACGGCCATAATCCGATAATAATTCCTCAATTCTCTCTTTTTCTCCATCGGGAGGTATAATTACCAAGGTCACTTTCAGATCCTCTTGTTCAATGAGTACCTTTACTGATTTACCTGCATATCTCCGCCGTAATATTCCACTAAAATTATTCAAAATAATTATACCAGCTTGAAGATACTCGGATAGAAATTCTATTGAGCGAATAATAGCCTTTGCCTCCGCTTTTTTCTCTTCAGCGAACTCTTTACTACGTTCGGTGAGCAAATCTACTAAACTTATCCCTAGAGCTTCTATAATCTTACTAAGGGTACTAAACTGAAATGAAGAATGTTCACTTTTTTTCAATTGATCTGATCGTACTTTGGCTGACATTTGCCATCTGTGCTAGCTCTTCAATACTCAAACCCCGTTGATATCGTAGTTCACGGATGCGCATACCGATTTTTTCCACCATACAAATACCATCCCCTCTCCAAGAACATTTTCCAGTTTAATTATGTATGGCTTCCATTATCCCGCCGTCGCACATTGTACCACATTACGACAGAGTGACGCAAGAGGAGAAATCCACAGGTAGGAAAATAAAGCGATTGTGAGTACCGCTGCCCCAAATGGACAAAGCACTTCTCGAGGTCAATTAGTATCTTTATACCGGCAATGTATACAACGTTTAGTACAGCAAAGGTCTGCCACTCAACTTTAGCCCTATGACGGAGATCCTCCATAGCTTGTGTATAAAGTGCTATGGCGAGGTCATTATGTTTGTCTTCACTCATCCTCTTCCACCTCTTTTCCTCCGAACCACCACCACGGACGTTTTATCCCCTGTAAATCCCGCTCCGCTGTTTCCATGCTCCACCCCGTTTCGTAATAGTCTTGAATGATCTTTCCTCAAGCTTTTTACTGCTATTTGACAAGCCTATTCTGCTTCTCTATTGAAATTAAAGCAGATCTCTCTATTCCTGGTTTTCTTGTTAGGTGGTCTGGCTATAGGTTATGCATGAATCGATCTCTTCCTGAATTGCTTCCATTAGCTTTGCCGCTCGCTTCTGCGTATATTCGGGTAATTGATCGATAGATTTCATTTCGTTAATTTTGGAACAAATTCTCTTGGCGATGGAGCCCTTATTGAAGGATATATCATGGTTTTTCAAAAAAACCTCAGTACGCTTACAGAGCTGTGCGCCTTTAGGAAGTTCGATTTCCTCAATATTAGCTGCCGCTAAGGATTGTTTGTAGAAATCCCTTACATGATCCAAATAAAATGACTCCTCAAAAAGATCCTCAATAGAACACTCACTGCCCTCAGAAAGACCAATGGAAGGACCAAGGCTAAGCGCAGCAGCTTTATGACCTTTATATTTTGCAAGCCAACTTTTCACAAATTTATCTTTGGCGGTATTTCCAGCTCTGTCAGTATCATACAGGGCAACTATCGCGAGTTCCTGACCAACAATTAAGGTGGCAATATAAGTAACCTCAGAAGCCCCGCCGGCGGCAGTAACCATCATGTCGTCTGGAAGCCCTTTCTTTTCTGACCGTTTCAGCAAGTTCGACAGCGCAGTGATTAACCAATAATCGTCAACACCTTCGACCACGAGATTCCGTTCTGACAGAAGAAAGCTCGTCTGACCACTTATTCCAAGCGCAGCTTGGAGCGTTAGTTTACCCTCTGGTTGAGTGGTGCTGAGATCTTCCGTAACCACCGTCCCTTTGTCTGTTTCGGTCAGGATACGAATCCTCTCAGGGGCCTGTAGGTCAATCATGAAGGGCAGGTGACTGGTATATATGAGAGTGTTTCCTTCAGCGTAGGCCTCAAGACGCCTGAGTAAGTCACGCTGGCCTTCTGGATGCAAATGTAGGCCGGGTTCATCTAGTAGGATAACACATCCTTCCATTGAACCTCTGGTTTCATGCATCAAGAGAAGGTCAAAGGAGAAAAACCACTGAAACCCTCGAGATCTTTCCTCAAGACGAATCAGTGCTTTATCCTTCGCATCTCTGATGAAAGTAAAGAACTGTTGGCCGTCAGCGTCGAAGACTACATCATACTTGAGTTGCCCCCAATTATCTTCTATCTGTCGTGTCAAAGTCGCGGCAGCATCACTGAGGTCATATCGCCGCTCCTCACGATCTTCCTCTCGACCTTGACGAACCTGTTCCTCCAAATCGAGCCCAGCCAAATTCAGGATGGTAAAGATAGTCTCATCTTCAGGAGTCTGAGCCTTCCTGTTTTTTCTTTCCAATAGCTGGTCAAGCATAGCCATACCTCGGAAGGCACGATACTCGTCCATGTAAACGAAAGTAGGTATTTGCTGGACAACAAAGTCATGAGCTTTCTTTTGTATATTTTCTTCCTGCTTCAGAGTATTGATGGCCGATTGGAGTTTATTGGTAAATTGAGAAATGAAATCCCGCTCGTTACTATACTGAGACTCTTGGTTTTCTGGAGATTGTGCTGCTGCCAGCTTCTCGGATGATTGCTGGGGCAACTTCTCAAGTTCACTAAAGCGGCCTTCACGCGCAAGTCTCTTAGCGTCTTCCACGCAGGCCTCGGCAGCATCTTGGAATTCTGCTGCAACTGGTTGGGGCAATTCGGGAAGCATTTCGAGAATATGGTCTATATCGTTCGGATGAAGTTTGTCTGGCGCTATGCCTGATGGGAACAACACCTCTAACTGGCCACCGTAATCTCGTGTGATTTCCAATGTCTCAAAGGTTATGTCCTGCTGAGTTATATCTTTCAGTCCCTGGATCTCATCTTCCTCTAGGTGGAATTCGGCTGTACATACCACTTGATCATCGGTCTTATCCTTTCGATACCCCCTGGGCCACTCCTGTTTGATGTTGTACGGTTCGGGCTCAAATGGATTGAACTTATGGAGGGCTTTGAGAAGCGTTGTCTTGCCGGATTCGTTCTTGCCCACCAAGACAGTCAAAGGAGTAACTTCCACCTTGTCCGAGTCAAGAATGCATTTATACATCTGAACCTTAAATCCGATCAGTTTCATGTCTTAATGTCTCCTCAAAAGTGAAAGTGATGGTCGCACATAGTAGACATGGGGCGCATGGAACCAAGACTATATGTGATGGGTTACCTTATTAAGTTGTGCAGGTGAATGGTAGAATATCCAAATCTCTATTCTACTCCAGAGCGGAAAATTCGGAACTTACGGAGGCAATTGCGGATATATCGGAAGTTATGACAGTTTTAGCAACAGCGGCTAAAGCTGTTTCTAGCCTATATCAATGCTACAGTTTTCTACACTGGAATTATGTAGGGTTACTTCCGTAACCTCCGCTAATTTGCCATACTTGCCGATGAAGCCGATGAAACAGTCCATCTTACACCAACTCTTGTATACCCTCAATAATCTCATGCTGGCCGTCATCACTGGCAATGCCGTCATACGCATACTTATCGACATAGAAATCCCTGTTGTCCAAGATACGCTTGATCTGCGCTCCATGGTATTTCCTTCCCGGTTAATCCGAAATCGAATACTCTCTACACGCACAAATTCCTAGAAATCTATGGAGGAATCAATATGATTTTACTGTTCCATATATAGCCTCCTTATACACGTTATCTACGCTGCATCCAATTATATTCTATCTGTAAAATGTATTTCTCCCTCGCTTTGTATACGCCTTATCCTTAATAAAGGGAACCATTTATTAAGATTAGCCATACAGATCATTGGTGGCCACATACCGGACACTGGCCGGATACCACCTATAACCACGCTTCGTGAGCATCCCTGCTGTGTTCAGCTTGTGTGCTATTTTGGGATATGACAACCCTTGCCTGCGCAATTTCTGGATCCGCTTTACTACGAGAGTATTACAAACCGGGGGCCAATCTTCTGGCGAACAGAATCAGGAAGTAGGAAAATCAAGTCATATCCAGTTGCTTGGTGGCTGATACTGGTGCTGCCCCCAAAAAGTTGTATCTACCTTTTCCTTGCTGCTATTCCAATGCATGTCGGTGACCATGCCAATACTCAGCAATCTACACTGGGCAGTATCCCGTTTTGTATCATCCATAGTTTGCCTTTCCGTTCATGGGCTTCGCATAGTGTATTGTGTACTGAGTATCCCAAGCGACTAAGCCTGTTAAGAAGATTGGGTTCTCTTCCAGGACCATTCAGTTTCTCAGCCTTTGGTCCTAATGGACATCGAGTAGAGCTTGTTGGAAACCAGGCAGTTCATAGTTATCTTCAAGAAAAGCCATTAGTCGACTTGTATGAAATCCCACAGGTGGACATACCTCGCAGTGAGAGTTTGGCAGACAACGGGTTCTGGGATCCCTCCTTTGACAGGAAATCAGATCCATCAAGCTTCCCTCTCCCAACAAATTCCCCATACTATGGTCACTCGAGCCAAAAGACAAAGCTGTATGCCCACATGCGTATAATAAGCCATCCGATCCAACAGTAGTCCAGAAGAAAGGGTAGTAGCATTTCTTACACAATGGTTCAGGATCATACTCCCAGATAACGTCAAAGCTATTGTCGGACATGCTCTGGACAGAAGTTAGTCGTTCCGCTATAGCTTCCGGAATTTCGGAAGAGAAGCTTGAGTTTAATAGATCCATTCTGTATTGGATGCCATGTGCTCCTGCATCCTTGACTATTCGGGCAGCATCCTCAATGCCCCGAAAATTCTCGCTGCATATAACGTAACCTATATCAATGTAAGTTCCTTCTTCTTTAGAGACATTTCGCAGTTTCTCTATGCTTCTGATAATGTTATCGAACTCCCCTTTAACTCTCTTCACTTTGCGCCAAGTGTCTTCACAATCTGCATCAAGACTTATTCTTATGTAATCTAACTTGTCCAATGCATTTATATCGTCTAGCATTATGCGCTTGAGTCCGATACCGTTTGTAAACATTCTCGTCTGTATATTTTCCTTGGCTAAAGCATTAATGGCATATAAGGTGGCACGTGAGGCTCTGAGACTTCCTAGTGGGTCCCCAGTAGAACCAACGAATTTCACACTCTCCACTTTGAGTCCATCTACTTCTGCGTCGATAATCTTCTGTATGACAATCTTCATATTATCCATTTCGCAGAGCAAATTCTGAAGCTTCCTCTCTTTCCCCCAACAGAAGAAGCAGTTTGCATTGCAGAACGAAGAAGTTTGTACTTCCACTGATCGTGGCGGCAAAATTCTTCCATCAAGAAAGGCTGTAATGCGACTAAATTGCCCCTCGAAGAAGTACCGGGCAGTTGGCTTCGCTCCGTCTTCAACGCTCAGAGCTCTCGAAATTTCTTCCTCTAAATCCATTCCTCGCCCTCCACAACTATATGCTGATCTCTATCTCCATCACTACCGCCCCAAGATCAATACGTGGTCATTATCTATTAATAGGCGGCGATTTCTGGACGGAAGTTCGACCCTTCCTCAGCAAGAACCGTCCATCTTTTTCGTTATCTAGGATTTGGAAATCATCACACCAACGACAGAATTCAAATTTTTGACAACTTGAGTCGCCAATCTCAAAGTCCTTTGCCCGAATGTTAACACACTTTCTCCTGTAAATCAATAAGAATGACCACTCTAATCCTTGCTTCCCTGCTAGGAGAACATTACAGACCGGGGGCTAAGCGGCACACTCAACATTCTTCTCCGTTGGCATCATAGAAGGATATTATCGGCAGAAATTGTCCCGCCAATCATCATGCAGCAACTGCGCTCTCACCTGGAGCAGTAAATGGGGTGGTAGTAGCAAATGGACAATAACCAACGATCTTAACTTCTCAAGTTTCATTGTGGAACGCATAAAGCCTTATGTGGTCTGCATTTATCCGATTTGAGCAACTGCCTGCAAAAGTAAAGAAAACCAGCCTTTTCTTTACAATTGAGTACTGTTCGTAATATCATTGTAAACGCTGATTATTAGTGTAAATAAACTCATAAATAAATCATCGTAAAGCTACGCCATCACTGACATGAGTTCCTTAACCCAGAACGCTAATACTTGGTGGAGAGACAGAACCTAAATATCTAAGATCGTTGGTTATTGTCCATTTGCTACTACCACCCCTAAATGCGCTCCGCGTCCATCGCATCTGCTGCTTTTTGCCATGCGTTTGCTCACAACTTGACTCACGACGCGCCTGATTTGGGTAGTAGGCAGATTGATGCTGTCGACGAAATCATTTTCTTGGCTCTTCCAGAAAGTAACGAACCCAGAAATCTATCCGTAGGATGTGAGAATAGGCCGTTTTCCAAGCTTTGCGATCTACGGCTGGGCGATTTCGCCAACAGCATCCAGATTACTGCCAAAATGCGCCATAGGAGAAAACGATGGATGTAGTTACGCGTCGAAGAAAACCTATAGAAGCACTAAAACTGGATATTTATGGCATGAAGTGTTCTGTCCCTTTCTGCAGGGCTAAATGAAAAAGGAGGAGCTGGCCACGGTTTGTAATGGTCTCGATCAGCCACCAAATGACCTGGTGTTACGACTTCGTGATACAAAGGTTGGCCACGGTTTGAAATTCACTCCCAATCGCTTTTTCACTTTCTCCATCCTACGAATAACGCCTGAATGGTCGCTTATCCCCAGCAACTTAGCTGTACCTGTCTTACTCCCTTCCGTATGCTCTAGTGCGTCTTTGAGGCATTCATACTCTACTTCCGCCAGGTATCGATCTAGTGAGATTTCTCGTTTTAAAATCTCTCGCAGCGGCTTGCCCTGTTCGATTCTATCTTCTGGGATATGTAGCGTCGCGCCGCTATCTGGCTGTCCTAACTGGCTCAATGTAATTGGCATGATAGCTTGGATTTCTTCTCTCACCAACTTCCGGATCGCTTCATCAGGGTTAGCATCCTCCTGCATATCCTCAACTGGAGAAGAGATTGTTGGCAGAAGTTTATTGATATCTGATTCTGTAATTCTCCTTTCGCTTTGGCCGGGATTATATTCTCGTTCTCGATGTGCTGTTATCGTTATTAGCTTGTCTACCATTCCTCTTGCCCTTCGGCCGCTATTGATGGCGGAAGATGCTTTGTATAGTTTGGCAAGCAATTCCTCGCTGACGGTGTATCGTTTTTCCTCTATGAGCTGTCTGAAAACAGCCTTTCTGTTATCCACAGGAAAGAGGATTTCGAATTGGCGTTCTCCAAATCGGTCGAGAGTTGCTTCGTCCATCTGTGATGGATTGGCATAATTGGAGAGCAAAACGATAAGAATTTTGCCCGCCTTTTTATCTTCTTTATTGATGCCTACGATCCTATCTACCCAAACATTGATAGCGTCTGTCATTAGTTTCAATTCAAATCGTACGGCTGTATCGTCAGAGGAATCTCTTCTGGGAATCTGAATATCATCTATGATCAGAACAGCTATAGTCCTTCTTTTCTCCACTTTTTTCAGGACTCGTTTAAAAGCGTCATCTATAATCTTTGGCCTTGCGCCTGCCCGGTCACTTCCAAACCCGGGATGGCTGCCGCTTATGTCAGCCTCCTTTTCTTGTGAATTGCCTCCTTCAAAAAATGCTTTAATAGTCTTTGCTATTTCAGACTTACCCGTTCCTGGAGGGCCGTAAAGCATTACAGCGCTGGGAAAGTTCATTCCATCGGCGGCAAATCTATCTGGACTTTCCCGCCAATATACATAGGGTTCTATGATTTCTTCGGAGATTCGCATCAACATTTTATCCATCCCATAAATACTAGGAAATATTGCCTTGGCGGACACACTTTTAAGGATTGCCACATCATCCTGCAATCGTCTTTTTTCCTGCTGCGATTGCTGCAGCACTTGTCTTAATCTTCGCGTTACCTCCGTTTCCGAGGGACCCTCCAAAGCAACCCTGGAAACCATTAACAGATCGTCTACCGTCTGAGCATCTTTAAAGTAAAAACCATCAACTCCCCATTCCTTTGATAGGGCAAGATAATCTTTCCCGCTTTCTCTATGAGATGTAATCACTAGCAACTTAATTGGTGCCCCCTGTTCTCGAATCCTCTTAATCTCACTAATAATCGTCACCCCATGCACATGGCTCTCCTCCCCACCCTTTGCCGCAGGGATAAAGAGGTCTAAAACGACAAGACCAGGGATATTTTGACCTTCCAATATTTCCAATGCCTCTTGCATTGTTTCCACCGTGCGGATGTCAGACGTCCCATCACTATTGAACTCTTCGTTGAATTTTGCGGTGAGTTGATTGATCCAAGCTAGGTGGTTTTCTACTATTAGGATAGAAGCAGGTTCCCTCATCGTAATACCTCATTTCTAGATAGCCAATGGCAGTTTAATGGTTACTGTGAAACCCTTATTTTGTCCTGGGCTGTGAACTTCCACTTTACCCTCCCATCTTTCGACCTCCCTATAGACAATACCCAGACCGCCCTCTCCCATTGGCATACGATGACAAATACTCTGTAACTTTTGAGAAGATATCCCCTGTCCGTTATCTTCAAAAGCTATTTTCAGGAAGGCTAGTCCTTCGATGGTCAAGGTGATTCTGATTGTCACTTTCCGATCAGGATTGTGCAGGCGGCTGTTCGCTACGATGTTATTAACTATCGGCGCGACGCTCTCTTTATCAATTGAGACGCACTTTTCTCCGTGCTTCTCAGGCATAGCCATATGAACCTCATCTGCGACAGCGTCCAGAGATTTCCGTAAACTATCCACGGAGGGACGCCTTGCCGCTATCCATGAGAGGATATTATCGATGATTCTGCCTTTACCGCGGATATGGTGAGTCCTGAAAACTGTCATCGTTTCATGTACCCGTTTTGACAATTCTTCACAAACAGGTCCGTCTCTCATGACCCGCCCTCGTCTTAAAATGTCCTGAATTTCTTCTTGGTAATCCTGGAGTTCTCTCCCAAAATTTTGCTGATCAAGAATCTTGAATTCCTGTGGCATATTTCTGCGCCTATAGTTCCTGGCAAATTCTTCTAATAACTCATGAATATCTCGGATTCTCACCACCTCTTCTTCGCATGCTTTAATCAGATTGTCAACAGAGGCGTAATCCTTCTCTCCCACGCTTAGGGCCAGATTATGTAACGGCCGATATAGTTTTCGCCATGCCCACAAGTGCAATTCCGGGGCCTTTAACGGTTCTCTGCCTATAATCTCCTCGATCCGGGATTGCGCTATGGATAGCTCCCTCTGAATCATGTTTTGTATTTCGCTATTCAACTCTCCTTCTTCTAATTCACCAGCAACATGCCGTTTTCTAATCCCCACTGAACCTTCCCAAATCTGACTTGGAAGATCCTGAAGCGCCTCCTCTATATCCATCCACTCAGGAAGCACAGGATGTGACCTCGCTCGCCCTGCTAGAATGGCTCTTTGGAACGGGTTAAATAGTAATATCCGTTCTCTGCCTTTGGGCCCAAGACTTAACTGTGCAAGCCATTCATCAAAGACATCATCTATGGAAGCCGGAATCGCACTTATGCAAGCAGCATAGTAGGCTTGCGCCTTCCTATCAGAAACAAGAAATCTAATGAGCTCTTTTGCGATCTGCCTGGACTGAGGAGAACACTCTTGCCTCTTTAGCAAGCCCAGTGCACTTCCTCCCATGTAGGTATAAGCCGCAATAGGACCAGGAAGAAGAGGGTGTGTTAGGAAATCCTTTTCTTTTTCACATCTGAGGATTTCACTAATCAACCACGGCCCTGTGAGGATCATGGCGTATTTTCCGGCTAGAAACTCTTCATCAATATCCCAAATTGGGAGGCGATTTTTTGGGTTTTCAGGAACAGGTATATACCCCTTGACAGCCAAATTTACAAGAAACGAAATGGCATCCACTGCCTGTTGTTCTGATAGATGAACGGCATTTTGGCCATCGACGAGTTCTCCCCCTGCACCCCAAATCCAGCAACAGAGTATATGCATTGTGCCATAAGCCGGAGCTGTTGGAACAGCCAACGGCCAAGCCTTATGGTTATGACGGGTTTCGTAAATCCTAAGACAAGCATTTTCGAAATTCTCCCAATTCTTAAAGACCCAGGCGGCTTCAAGACCAACTTCCTCAAAGATTTTTCGGTTATAGAACCAGCCCCGTAGATCCACATACCAGGGAACTGCCCAGTAGGATTTCATATCACGACTTCGACAATGCTCTATTGCTGTTTGAGCATACTTGCCGATTCCTATATCTTCTATCAGATCAGTGAGGTTCTCTAACAACCCGAGTTCGGCCTGAACGCTTATCCACGTTGAGCCTAATTGAACAATAATCGCTCCGTTGCAGCTTTTTTTTGCCTCTTCTTCAATTCTTTCGGTGGCCCCCTCCCACGGATGGAAATATACACTGCCTTTTACGGAGCGTCGCTGCTGAAGAAACTCATCCATAAGTTCCAGGATCGCCTTATGACCACGATAGGCGGATGGAGTTTCGACCAGATCCTTATGAAATTGATATCTTGTCCTTTTTATGTAAGTTGGTAGTTCCTGGATCTGCTCTTTAGTAGGACATTCAACGGCTAGAACCCAGAGACAGATATCTTCTTGAGCGTCTATATGTTGTGTCAAAGCCATAGTTTCCAATTTTCCATTTCCTGGTATGGTAGCACCTGGTTCCCTCAGGACAGTACCTTCACCACGGGTTTTGGCTTGCGATCATTTGTGAAAGCGCCCCAGTGAATCTCAACTTCGGAAACATCAGAGGGATTTGTCTTCATTTGCCATTCTTGCGCGTCAAAAGCCTCGAAAAACGCGACACCACAGTCTTTTGTATTGGGTAATTCCGTATATAGCATTTCCCAAAATTTAGCTTGCCGCTCTGGCGACGCATACGGCTCGGGTCCGCTTGGCAGACCTGTTTCGTGGATCAGTATTGGCTTATCTGAGATCGCTTTCAGTGACTTTACATGGCCTTTTACCCAATCTACCGCAGCGCGACAGTCACTGCGAAATTGCTCCACTTCAAACCAGGGGTGAATATTGAGCGTGTGGAAATCCACGATGCTGTATATAGATTCGCCTCCGTATATAGA
>SDBT01005007.1_pt1 | contig 22369 bp, 32 predicted proteins | sample 2277101 | NCBI WGS metagenome assembly SDBT01 (sample SAMN10404973, study PRJNA504765) | marine sediment metagenome | isolation source: marine sediment core GS10_PC15, 103 cmbsf | place: Arctic Ocean: Southern Knipovich Ridge | collected 2010 | reverse complement strand
ATATTATATAATAGGGTAGTATTGAGTTAAAATATGGCTTGACTTTCGTATCTGAATTGGTTATATTTTATTATGCATGCGATCAATTCATTGGAGGATTTATTTTATGAAAAAATGTAAAGTTTGTGGTGTTGAGCTTTTATTTGAATATCAAATTTATTGTAGCAAAGAATGTATAAATAAAGAATATAAAGATAATTTGAAATGTATGATATGCGGGGATAGTCTTCCGCCTAAATCAGAGAGATATTGTGATAAATGTTATTTAAAAACAAAAGAACAAAAGAAATGTGTAATATGTGGTGTGGGTATAAACAATAAGAATAAAAAATATTGTGGCTCATTGGCATGTGGGAATAAGGCGCAAGAGATACGTTCTCGAAAATATCATGTTATTTTATATTGTAAAATATGTGGTGTGATATTACCGTCTGGACATCGTAAATATTGCAAATCGATATTATGTATAAAAGAAAAAAATAAGAAACAATATGAGAGAAATAAAGGAATTAATTTATATGATCTATACGATCATGGTAAATATAATCGTTGTGGTAAATGCAGATTACTGCGTCCAGTTGGCATGTTTAACAAAGATAAGAAGACATTCACCGGATTGAATTGGCAGTGTAATAAATGTAGGCAAGAATATGAATCAAGAAAAGGGAGAAAATTAAAAAGTGAGTATTGGTTAAATAATAGAAAATATATTCTTGTTAATCGAAGAAAGAGAGAGCAAGAACGATTAAAAACCGATCCCGTATTCAAAATGAAATCTCGTATGAGAATACTCCTTCATCGTGTTATTAAAAAATGTGGTGGTGATACCAAAATTAAAGATGGCAGACGGTCAGAAGAAATATTCGGATGGACTATTGAGGAGTTTGTGATTCGTATTGAATCGCTGTGGCAACCGGGCATGACATGGAATAATTATGGTATGGGTGATAACACATGGCAGATTGATCATATTAAACCGGTAGCAGCGTTCGATAAACGTGATATGATTGATTTTGATAGTGATGGGTTTAAAGAATGCTGGGCGCTGGATAATCTGCAGCCGCTATGGAGTGACGAGAATTTACAGAAGAATGATTATTATAAGGATGATGATTATGACTTTTGAGGAATTTGAAATTAAATGGAACCGAGCAGTGGAAACTGATTTGGCGAATATTAGATATGGTGTGGTTCATCATGATAGAGATAGAATTTTCCATAAATGCGCTTTGAGAGGATTTTTGAGAAGTATTATAGCAGATCATTCTTGGCTTTGCCGCGATTGGTGCCCCTATAATAGATTCCAATCTTCGTTTTGCTACAAAGTGTTAGATGGTTTGATAGAAATGTTCGATAACAACGAACACATAGTAAAGCAATTTGTGATGTATTTTAGAATCGAAAAGAAGTTACGAGCGTATAAGTGTAAAGATTTATATTATCGTTATGAATCTTATATTGATAAATTGCCGGAGGAATTATGACTTTTGATGAGTTTGAATGTAAATGGGATATCGCTGTTGAGGAGTATATTAAAGATACAAGGATGAGAATAATAAGGAATAACAATATTGGCTATTTCAGCAATTGCGCCTTATATCCTTTCGTTTATGGAGGTTGTCGTAAATGTTCCATTGATAAATATTGTGGCTGGATAATAGAGGAATTTTTTGATCATGGTACTCACGTAGTTAGAAAATTAGCATATTTTAATTGCGCTATAAAAGAATTGCATAATTACAATTGTAAAGAAATATATAATAGAAGGGAATATATGTTATGATGATCTGGCAACCTGAAAAAGTAATAATTCCTACCCGGCGATTTTGTCGTTATTGCGATGCTGAACTTTCCGGTACGTACCATCGTGATATTTGCGATTCATCAAAATGTAAAAAGAGAGCCAGGCACGATGATTATATTAAACATAAAGATAAATGCCAGCAGAGGAGTAAAAAGAATCAGACAAAATATCCTCATGTATGTCCAACGTGCAATAAGTCATTTATGGGTGCGAAGAACCAAGTGTATCATAATCGTTCCTGTGCACATTTAAAATTACATATCTACCATGACAGGATTGTGGCGTTGAGCGAACAGGGATATAGTTTATTGGAAATCGCAAAGGATATCAGCGAAGGTGTGAATTCCGTGCGGTATTATTATAAGAAACATGTAAGAAAGGACTGTAAAGAAAATGCGTAAGATAAATAATATCACGAAAGCGGTGTTGTGTACGGTTAGTACATTGTTGTTAATATCAATAGCGTCGTATTTTTTCATCTATACTATGGCGATAATGTTAATTGTATCCATTATGGGTTTAGCTATTATTATTGCATATACTATTTTTAATGTGTGGCGGATATATTTCTGCAGAGAAAAATAATACTTGACTTTTGTAAGGTTATTAGCTATATTACACACCATGATGAGAATACAAACGGATAATATGGAAATATAATGACATATAAACGATTCCACAAAGCATGGCAGGAGATACCGGATAAGTTTTTCCAATTTGCCAAAGAATGTATATATGATAATAGTAATCATGAATATCGTAATTGTCCTGTAGCAGAATTTATAATAAAATTTGTTTTGTGTAATATGAGGCCAAATAATTTCAGAGCGGAGAGACATTGTTGTTGTTTTTGCTGGTTACGTATTCAAGACTGTGGTATAAAAAATACTGATGATTGTTTTAATGAGTTTTATATAATATTAAATAACCAAGATATGCACAAAGTTAGATTACTGGCACATGCAGTTTTTGCTCGTGAACGATTACGTAATATCAACACACGTGAATGGTATGATTTTATACAGGAGCGGAATAAAAATGACACCGAAAGAAATTCAGCAATGGTGGAATGAGATATTAAATATTACAAAAATACAAATGATAAAATATAGGGATTGCGATGATTATGATTGCTATATTTTTACAAAATTAAACGATAATAATAATTATTTTTGTAAAAATTGTCCGATAAAACAATCTACATTTCTTAAAAAATATACACAACCAGGTTTGTGTGAAATTAGATGTTACATTCATGATTTTAATGAATTCAATCTTGTAAGACATAACGCACGTATAGTTAAAGCAATATCTGAGCTTCGTGAAATTGATATTGTATCATGGTATTTTAAATATATGGTAATAACTAATCACAATTACAATCACAAGGAGAATCACAATGGAAGCAATCAAAGGAACAACATCGACAGCCGCAACATCCGACAGTGAACATCAGCAGCATACAATACCTACGCAGCGAATTCGATTACTTCGTAAAAGCAATAACGAACGTAAGGGTTACCTCTATGCCTGTACCGAATATGGTGATGATAGATTTCACGTAGGATTCTCGCTCTGTCATGACGATAAATTCAGCGGAGAAAATAACAGCGGTACCGGTGGACTTGATATGGCTAAGACGCGAGCTACGCGGAATACGCAAAAAGATGGATATGGTATATCATATTATGCTAAACGGATTACTTACCCATCATCATATGTAATAGTGCCACAGAGTATCGTTAATGATTTGGAGATATTCATTGATTATTGTAAGGGTGTATTTGAATTAAAACCGCCGAAATGGGCTGATGGATTTGGATTGGAATAATAGTAATTTTAATTCCGGTGTCGTTCAATGGTAGGACATGAGACCTTGGCTCTTATAATTTAGGTTCAAATCCTAACACCGGAGCCAGTAATCAGAAAGGATATTTAGAAGGATGTGCAAGAATAAAATAACCATTAGACCTGCGGGGAAAAAGATATTTGATTTAAAAGATTTGGATAGCTCGTTAAGAGCATTAAGATTTGAAAGGAAAATGGCAGAGTTAAGTTATGGAGAATATAACACAGATGTTATGATTTGTCTTTTGGTTGAGATAGCTGAAAAGCTTCTAATTTGTAGTGGCGCCAAGGATGATCGGAACAAAGGATAAACCAAATACCAATCGAAAGGAATAATCATGGAAAAGTTACACGAGAGAACTATTGCACGATGTGATGAATACCAATCGTGGATGGATGGTGTTAAGAAGTTAGACCCGTCACAACATAAAATGGACGAGTTCATTGATCTTCTCGACGGCGGTCAATTCGGATGGATAGACACGTGGACATGTTCTATTGATATACATGTGAATATAATGCATGTTAAAGAAATCTTTTCGATACTAAGAAAGGCTATAAGCGTATTCGGGAAGATATCCGGTAGAGATATAGTGCCAGAGGAGAAAAGGTTTGATTTTGATTTTGGCGATTCTTTAATAAAAATAAAATTCTTTCTTTCTGGTACAGGTTGCGTATTGGTAGATACTGGTGAGCCAATAGAGATAACAAGATATAAACTGGTATGTTCAAATGGGAATGATGAGGAAATAACACCCGAAAGCATAGGGGAATAATATAATGATAATGCGATGTACTAATCTATGTACTCATGTATTCCAAGATAGCCGATACGGACGACACAAACGAGTATTTAATCTTATGAAGGATACTGGTATCGGTAAAAAGGCTCGATGCAGTGTATGCGGGAAAGAACAATCAGTGAGGGAATAATATCATGGAAGTTATTCAAACTATCGCTTTATATTTTCTTATTTCAGGTATAATATTTCTCGCCATTATGATTTTTCGTAACAATCTTGTTTACAATGCACGCACGAGAGCTTTAGATGTGTCATCCGAAAAAGCTAAAAAAACTATTGGAAATCAGGATTATGATTGGATGAGATTTTACAGGGTACTTGATAATCTATCCTACAATAAAATGTTTTGGGATTTTAGAAAATGGAGTTATGAGAGTTTTTATGATTTTGTTGAGGATATGGAATAAATATTTTATCATGTAAAAAAAGGAGCAGGATAATGGAAACAGTAACAACAGAAACAGTAGAAGCACCTAAGAAACAAACAATGTTTGACATTCAAAAAGCAATTAAAGATTTAATGGATGTTAGGGAAAGCATGTCCGGTGAAGAGGGAGAGGATATTTACGGAGATCAGCTTGAATCCGCCAGAGAAGAAGTTAAAACATGTATACTAGAACTTGCAAAACAAGAATCGGACAAAGTTGATTCTACTGTATTTGTTATGCTTGAAATGGATGCACGTGTCGCGTTCCTAAAAGCTTATGAGCACCGTATGGCAAATAAGCGCAGAGCTGTTGAGAATGAACTATCAAGGCTTAAGGATAACCTTGAGTTTGTTATGATATTAAATAATCTTGAAAGGATTAAAGGGCAGCGACATATGATAAGTTTCCGCAAATCTAGTGCGGTTATCGTCGATGTTAAACCGGAAGAATTAGACGAGCAATTCCAGAAAATAGTGACAACCGTTACAGCTAAAAAAGCAGATATAAAGAAAGCTATTAAAGCTGGCGACACAATATCAGGTGTACATATTGAAGAAAGGCAGAGTGTACAATATAAATAATATAAGTGTGTCATAGCCAAGTCCGGTCAGTGACACGTCCATACAATAATTATAATAAGGAGATATCATGCAGAGAAGAGGGGTATTAACCGATAGGATTAAGGAAAAATCGTTAGAACTACTTGGATATGAAATAAGTGAAATTGAATTACGATTCATGCCATATATTCAATATGTAATGATGAACGAACAAAGAATTGATCCACGACGGTGTAATAGTGCCAATCGAGATATATTGTCTCTGTGGAGAAAAGGTGGTCGCATAGAAGGTGGTGCATCAGGTTTACAAATTACAAAGCAATTTTGGGATATAATAAATGAAATTGTTTTTCTTGGGTATGTTGATTTATATGATGATGAATTATAATAAGGAGAATCATTATGGCACAAAAACATGTTGAAAAATTGCATTGCGAGCTTCGCAAGATATTATGTGAATATGCTCAAAACACCGGTTCGTGTATAACAAGTATTGGTGTTCTTTACACGTGTGCGTTGCCTGATGACAAAACAAGCTTTGCTGGTGATAAAATTTGGTTGGATAGAATTAGCATTAAAAGTGTATTTGAGTTGTCGGATACATTTTCTGGTGATTGGGATAAAGAAACAGCAAAAGTAAAAAATAAACAAGATAAGGAGAACCAGTGAAATTCTACGGTATTAAAATCGGCGATTACGGCGTGGAATTCAGTGAATTGAAAAATCGTACTGAGGCATTAAACAATTTCATAAAAGGCAGTACGATAAAAATTAATTCTTCTGGTGTGCGCTACTCACCGCAAGGAGAATTATGTTTCGGTACGTATGAACGTGATAATAAAGATATTGTTGCTATATGCTATGAATGCAAGAACGTATTTGATATTGATGTATGTTATCAACGCGAATATAAATATCTTGCATCATGGAAAAATAATGGTGTAGACAGTCATGACCAATATGTCTGCGATGGATGTCATATGATTAAGCAAAAGGAGGTTAAGGATTTCTTAATAAAACAAACAAAGGAACGCTTGGGTGTGAAGGAAAATGATATTAATGAAGAATAATCAAAAATAGTTCTTGACTTCGTTATCACAATGTATTATATTACATAAGTAACTTGATGAAAGTATCATTAATGATGTTGAAACACAACGGAATACACCAGGAAGGTGATCAAACAGTAATCAAGCATACAAGGCTATGATAGTTCTTCCTTCTATTTTAACGGGAACTCGGAAGGCGGCTGAAGTAAGATTCAGTTAGCCACGAGTATGAAATTTAGAACAATCACTCACCTTGCAATTAAAATAACATGTAGAGCTATAATAATTCTTCCTTCTATAAGCAGACTAATAATCTGCTGTTACAGGTTCGATTCCTGTCGGTTCTTTAACCGGAACTGATTAATGGTAATATATAGAATTATTACTCTCTCTGCAGTAATAACTAACACGCAGAGCCATGGCGATTCTTCCTTCTATTGTACTCGTCCGTGATGGTCGATCAAATTAGAATTACCACTCTCTCTGCAGTATAAAATCACGGATGGCTATAATGAAACTTCCTTCTATACAATATCTATGGTGATTAATATAGTTTCGTTTCTTTCCATCCAATTATAACAATTACCGCAGAAAGGGATTCAGACATGACTGCTATCGTTACCAACATTTCAAAAATCTATATCACTATTCGCAAGTTGTCCGGTATTATTATTGAAAGCAAACAATGCAAAACACAGAATACCATACTTGCATCATCACTAAACAAGGAAATGATTCGGTTGGGATTCACCATGTCTGAATCTTTATTTAACAGAATATTACACTTATCAAAGTCCAATATAAGAAAACTCCATGAAAAAGTTATGCCGGTTCTGAGATATATCAAGGGGGCTGATGTTGACTACGTCCCGCTATTCCCAAATTTTCCTGATGATATATTAACATCATTACAAGCAAATGCTCACGCGGGTACGATGCTTGGTTACTGGCAGACTAATATTGCACCGGAACCTCGTTCATTTGGGCTTGAGATACCGAAATTTTACCAGTTAGAACTTATCACGCCGGAAGATTTTAAAGGGTTGTTTGCAACTTTGCTCAGTTCAAATGATTCATTATCACAAGAAGATAATGACATAGTAAAATGGTATATCAATAACATTGAACATCTTGAGATTGATGCTATACCATATAAAGAAACCATGTGTATTGTTGCCGGTATGTTAATAGAAAAAGGTGAGTCCATTATACAAATCGTTCACACGGCGACAGATGTACTTCGCATAGCGACATATTTGTCCGGTGGTGATATATCATTAGCATCGAATACAAAATTCAAATCACTACCTCGGAAATTACGCAGGGAGTTGGTAGAAGTATTAAATAGTGTGATTGCTGAAGAAGATATCAAGCGTCACAAGAATAAATGGAAACGATTATTCCATAATCTTCATGTGGGTAAGTACGCGGCACCGAAATTATTTCAGATAGTACGGAAAGTTCGTAATAATTATCCTTTGTATTCTGTTATGGGTGAGGCACAACGGTTAATAGATAACAATAAACTAACAGAGGTGTCGGAGTTATTAACAAAACGTCCAGGTGAGTTTGCTCGTAGATTAGATCATTTATTACGAATAGCAAATTGTATTGAAGAAGAGGATATAATTGATAATTTTATACAATGTATTGATAAAATATCCACGCGGGTATTAATGCAATTACACGGTCATTTTAATAACCGTAACGAAAACAGTAAACGTGTAGTATTTCCCAAGGGCAATATACAAAAAGCTATTATGATAAATCCTATAGAATTCGATTTGCACGAGATAATAATCAACCAGATATTGTCCGGTATAGATGATGAGTTAACCAAGCGATTTTCATTATTAGAACCACTCGGCAATACATATATCGACTCGCGCTTAATCAAATGTCCATTACCATCACAACAACGCTCGTCATCTATTGGATTTGATATCGTAGCCCGTGGTACGCATTTACCGTTCGGTAATAAAAACACTTTACGGTTCTTTATTTACTGGATCGGGAGAGATATTGATTTATCGGCGACATTCCATGATGTAAATTTCATCGAACAGTCACATGTATCATATACTAAATTACAAAACGGTTATGCCGTTCATAGTGGTGATGTTACTAACGCTCCTGATGGTGCATCGGAATTTATAGATATAGATATTCACGATGCATTATCACGGGATATTCGTTATGTTGTGATGAATGTATTAGTCTACTCCGGTGAGAATTTTAGTGATCATAAAAAGTGTTATGCCGGATGGATGACGCGGTCACTACCACAGAGCAATGAAATATATGAACCACGCACGGTAGAAAACAAAATTGATATCACTACTAACACTAAAAATATTATACCGATGGTGTTCGATCTTGAATCACGTGAAATGATATGGTGTGATATTATACCATCCAGACGTAGAAAAAAGATACCAAATAATGTGGAAAACAATCAGGCATCAATTGAACAGGTGTTACAATCTATTATATCGCTCAATGGTAGACCAACATTGTATAATTTAATGTTAATACATGCTCAGGCTCGTGGGGTTGTAATAAACGATGATAATGAGATAATTAAGGACATGAACCCAAAAGATATGGTTGAATCGGATGTAATCGATACGGTATTTAGTCTTAATTATGGTATAACACCGAGAGATATTAATTTAATTAATTCGGAGTATTTGGTATAATTTTATAACAAACGAGTAGGAGAGAATCGGTGAATACAAATTACTGGCGAGAAATGTACGGTTTCCAATCATCCGATTTCATAAATGGAGTGATCGCTGGTGTCACTGCATATGCTTTTTGGAAGGATGGGATACAAGTAATAGGAATAGCAGAAAGACCATTACAGGAAGAAATCAAAGAAATACGAGAAAGTATGGGAAAGTCAATATGAGTTACAGCAGATGGGGCACAAGTCAATGGTATACCTTTTGGAGTAGTAAGCGCCGCGAGAATACACATCGGCGATAACAAATATTCTGTATCTGTAGTATTGTTGACTTCACAGCAGGCGAAATCTGTGATGATATTGATTCCTGTCTTGATATTGCTACGAATAAATATCTCGCTGAATGTAAGTTGTTACGAAGCGCGACAGACGCCCGAAAGGAGCTTAGAGAGTATATGATGCATTTTATTAGCGATGTTAATAAAGTACGTAATCTACAGGGTAATAAGCTACATGTTAAATAATACAATATAGGAGAACGCAATTATGTTATCTGAAGATGACTCAATCGAAATAAGAAAAGAATTTGAGAAAGTCTTTACATGTCCATTTAGTTCAAAGTGGATAGACGAGACAATTAAAGGAATTATCGATAAACGTAATTTGAATTCAAAATTATGTGATGATGATTTTGTATGTTTAAAGAGTGATTATTATCATGTTGTTTATCGGGTAAGGGATATTATAGGCGATATAGTATGGATTACCAAAGTGTTTAATGGGTGGCTTGTGAATGGCGGCTTTCACATAGAAGATTTAAGACGTGCGAACGCTGCTGATTGGGAAAGGAATGTCGGTGAGATGAAATTTACCGCAACTTATTTTGTAAAATATGGTATATTAAGATTATATATGAATAATGAGTTGTTTTCTTCGTCGCTCGGTACAAACGAAAAGGACATGCGAGATTTTTGTAAATATTTTGAGATTCCAATAAAATTATGTATTAAGTAGCTCATCGTATTAGGGCTTTCCCTGTTGTGCCTGTCGAGTGATTTCGAAACGAAACAATAGGGATTAATATTAAGAAAGGTAACGGGATAATCAATGACGACTAAACAGTTTAACGAGTTGATGGGGGTAATAAGAAATATACACTGTAGACTCTGGTGGGTGGCTTTATGGCTATTCTTGATATTTATGTTTATGGAAACTAACTGATAATACCTGCCGATATAGCTTAACTGGATAGAGCATCTCACTACGAATGAGAAGGTCGAAAGTTCGAATCTTTCTATCGGTACCATATTATAATTATAAAAGAGGATAATATAATGTTAAAGCAAGAAATAATAGAATTAGAAAAAGATACACAGAAATCTGGGAAAAAAGTAGAATTTAATATTTCATTTTTGTTTTTCAATTACAAGGAAGTACGTAATGTATTAAATGAATTATTCAGTATTGTTGTAAAGTTAACAAAATCTAATGCAGGTGTATGGTTCGGGGATCGGAAACCCTGTATATGTCGGATTAATATAATAATAGAAAAAGAAGAAGATTATGATACGGAGAGGTGACCAATCCCACCATAATTATTATTACAGGGAGTAGATAGAATGAATGGAATGGGCTGTAAGGTTAAAACTTATATGGATGCACCCAAAGGTGAAATACTCCATACTGCGAAATGCGAAATTAGTAAAATATATAAAGAACAAATTAGGAATTGTTATTCAGATTTAATATCAAGTAAATCTGAAATCAGTGGGCTTATTATTGGTGGGAAAAGTGGCAAGCATTTCGTATGTAAAATTACTGCTGAATTAACCAGTGTTAAAATATGAATAATTACGATGAGTACACGGAGAGGTGACCGAGTTGGCTGAAGGTGCTTGTTTGCTAAACAAGTGATGGAAACATCCAAAGGTTCGAATCCTTTTCTCTCCGCCATGAATACAGAACAAGGGGTATAGTATGACATTACAAGAATGGCTTGATAGTGATATCACAGATAACCTTCATATAATTGATGATCCAGAAATGATGGACGCATATCAAGCTTATATATCTGCTCATGGTGAACTTGTATATATACTTAATAAACGTGGGTTTGATATAAAACCAGAGAGTAAACAAAAAAATAAAAATTAATCCTTGACATTTGTCACACAATATATTATATTATAAGTAAGCGATCATAGAACACACTTTTAATTAGGAGGAATTATGGGAAAGCTTCATGAATTACTCGCAGTGGAATCCGATAAACTCGGTGTTGCAAACAAGATTATCGAAGAGACACATAAAGTATTTATTTCCAAGCATGAGCATTTTGAAGAATTTCATAAACATCTTGAATCGTTTCTCGAAGATGAACGTACAGATGCATCAGAAGAACATCGTGCAATGGTTACAACCGTTCCAAAGAAAATTAAATGGATGCTTGATTCATTTATGTCCTATCTTGATTTGCTATATCAGAAAGAGCTTACTAATCGCAAAGCATGTTCTGACCTAACAATTGGCGGCACTACAATTGCCAAGGATGTTCCAGCGGTATATCTACTCGGCTTGGAAAACAAATTCAAGGCAGTGCGGAAAGTATTTGAGGTATTGCCTACGTTAAAACCCGGCGTAGAATGGACACCTGACGAGCAAAGGGGAGATGGAGTATACAAAGCTGTTCACACAGAGAAGAAATTCAAAACTGCTAAAACATTTCAACATCAAGTATTATACGATGCGACAAAAGAACATCCAGCGCAGATTGAAAAATGGGAAGAAACTAAAAACGTTGGTGTATATAATACAGAACGTTACAGCGGAATGACAACCCCATTAAAGAAAGCTATGTACCTAAGTCGTATTGACCAAGTTATTCAGGCATGTAAAAAAGCTCGGCAGCGGGCAAATTGCGAACCAATAGTAAGTGGCAAAATTGGCAAGAATATCATTGATTTCATTTTAAATGATTAATATTTTGGGACAAAATTATCGTTATCGTTGTTGTTATTAGTGCTCGTGTAAACGAGATAATTATCATTATCCTATTACCCAACAAGTTTGATGTTCTTTGATATAATTATTAACTGGTAGAAAATTCTTACATCTTCGGGTGCGAGTTCGATTCTCGCCTGCTCGTCCACAAGGGCATATAACGAATGTGTTTTTGTGATCGAGCGGTCGTCTAACGGCAGGACACGATTTTAATTATAAATGAAATTCTTTACTCGGCGAAAATTATAAAAAAGTAAAACTTATAAATAGCTCAATGGTAGAGCGGTAGACTTGTAATCTATGTGTGCTGGTTCGATTCCAGCTACTATAAAAAAAGATATAGGGGGATTGCGGCAGGATAGTCCGTTGTCCTCCTTTTTTATTCCCCAGGCATCATTCCTCAATAAGTTCGTGAAAAAAATCACAATCTCCATATAACCATTACATCCTCATTACATTCTCATCACACCCTCATCATAGTAATATAACTATTTTACTATTTCTCAATATTTATTTATTTTTTACTTGACATATAGCATCATAACTATTATACTATAGTTAGTCATTATTATAATCAACCAAACTATGGTTATTAAGCAAAATCATTACAATGGAGGTAATACTATGGCACATAACAAATTACACGAAGAAATTCCTACCAAAACACAGGGAAAGCGAATCACGCGCACGCAACATGACAGATTCGCCGGTGAAAATCCATACGATCCAATACAGCGAGTTATAGATCATCAACTTGCAATACCATGGTGTGGAGAATGGTATGATCGCACAAAGAAGAAGAATGAATCCTATATCTCACCAACGATATCGCGAGGTAGCTCTGCCATGGATAAAAAAGATGATATCGAAAATCGTTTGCTCGGTGCTATTGAATGGAAACAGAATCGTAGAGTACGAGATTGGCGAATATATCGTACATATCTTAATGGATTTACACAAAAGGAAGTTGGCGAAATTTATGAACTAAGTCAGCAACATGTTTCGAGAATCATAAGGAAGCTGGAAATAAAATGAGTATTTTGGTGTTTTCAACTGTATATATAATAGGAGGTGTAGTTTAATATCATGACATATGAAACATTGTATAACAAATACAACAAACCACTAAGTAAATTCCTTGCCACTATTTTAAAAAATCCACAAGATGCAGAAGACATATCACAAGAAACATGGATGGCGGTATTCCAAAGATTCAATGAATACGATCAATCAGAAGAATTTTCTCCATGGTTATTTGAAATAGGCAAGAACAAAGCGATTAATTTTTTAAAATCATATCAAGAACAATATGAGATTCCAATTAGTAATCTCGGTGAAGAAGAATATTCCGAAATGAATAATATTTTATATAGTATATACGAAGAAACCTATGCCGACTAAACCTAAACGCTCATGTGCTTATGTCTCATGTGCTAATCGAGTACCAGCGGGACAAACTTTCTGCCGTCAGCATCAAAAGGAACAAACTCGAAGATATGATAAAAAACGTGGTTCGTCATATGAACGGGGATATAATGCACGATGGCGTAAGTATCGCAGAATATTTCTCAACCATCATCCGTTCTGCGCTGAGTGTGGCGGGATAGCTACGGTAGTAGATCATATTATACCGCATAAGGGAGATCAGGAATTATTTTGGTGCGAAGATAATCATCAATCGATGTGCGCTATATGTCATAATAGGAAAACTTATGATGAGGGCGGCTTCGGACATTATAAAGAAAAGGCATCGGTCTCTGTATGAATAAAAAACCAGTTAAACTTAAAATCCTCGAAGGTAATCCCGGTCACGAGGCAAAAGCCAATATCAATTTTGATGAACCTGTGCCGGAAACCGGAGACCCTACAGCACCAAAATATCTCACGCCGCGTGCTCTTACAGTATGGCAGGATACTTGTCATCATCTTAAATGTATGAGTATTCTTGCCAAATGTGATGAAATAATAATAGAAGCCTTTGCTCGCACAGTTGATCGTTGGCAAACATTGGAACGAGAAATAAATGCCGAAGGGCAATTTATAGTAACACCGATGCGGGAAAGAGATGGTAAAACACTTCTTCGCGATATAGACGATAATATTATTACAATACTCGCAGAAAATCCACGATTAAAAGAATCACGATTACTATTAGGGCAAGTACGAGTTTTTGCTGTAGAATTAGGACTCAGTCCGTCGTCACGAGCTAAATTATCAGTTACATCAAATAAACCACAGAAAAAATCTAAAATGGAAGAATTATTAAGCCGTGGGAGAAACGCAGGTTAAATATGCAGATTAGACATGATCCAATAATAGCACAATACGCTATAGATTTTATACAGGAACTTACACACACCAAAGGCAAATGGGCAGGCAAACCTTTTGTGCTTTTACCATGGCAGGTAGACTTAATCTCCAGATTGTTTGGAACGGTTTACGAGAACGATAAAAGAGTATATAGTAAGTGTTATGTGGAAATCCCAAAGAAAATGGGGAAAGCTCTTGCTCTTAATACACCAATACCTGTTTCTAATGGATGGAGTACCATAGGTGACATCAAAAGTGGTGACGATGTACTTGATGAAAACGGCAATCACTGTAAAGTAGTAGCAATTACAGATGTTCAATATAATAGACCATGTTACAAAGTATCTTTTTCGGATGGTTCATCAATAGTAGCCGACGCAGAACATGAATGGCGCATAGAAGTAGAAAAAGCAATAACATTCCAAGGGTCAACTACATTTGTTGAAAGTATTATATATACTACGCAAGATATAGCAGAAAATAGTTCTGATGATTATTATATAAAAAAACGCAATCATAACGAGTATTATCTTTATTCATATATAGAAATAGTAGATGTAAAACCAATACCATCAGTCCCAGTAAAATGTATTCAAGTTGATTCATTATCGCATATGTATTTGGCTGGCAAGTCAATGATACCAACGCACAACAGCGAATTAGCAGCAGCAATAGCTCTTTTTTTATTGTTTGCGGACGGAGAAATGGGTGGAGAAGTATATGGGGCAGCGGCTGACAGAAAGCAAGCAAGTATTGTATTTGATGTAGCGCGTCAGATGGTTTTGAATAGTCCTGACCTGAATCCAGATAATAATCCCGCCGTTGGAATTACAGCATCGCAAAAACGTATATATTATCGTGAAACCAATTCCTATTATGATGTGTTATCGGCTGACGTAAATACAAAACATGGATTTAACATTCATGGATGTATATTTGATGAACTTCATGCGCAACCAAAACGAGATTTGTGGGATGTTTTAACAGAAGGTGCTGGTGATGCACGGGAACAGCCACTCACATTTGCAATTACTACTGCTGGTTATGATCGTAATTCGATATGCTGGGAAGTCCATGAACAAGCAATGGACATCAAAAATGGCGTATATGAGAATGAAAATTTTCTTCCTATTATATATGCATTAGATGAAAAAGATGACTGGAAAGACGAGAAAAATTGGTATAAAGTAAATCCGAGCCTTGATGTAACTGTTGATATAGAAAAGGTTAGAACAGCATTCCGTGAGGCTGAACATATACCGGCAAAACAGAATGCATTTAAACGATTAAGATTATGTCAATGGACACAGCAGTCAGATAGATTTATTGATATGAATCTGTGGGATTCTCAGGCGGGAAACCCGATAAACGAATCAGAATTACTTGGACAACAAGGATGCGGTGGACTTGATTTATCATCAGTATCGGATTTAACCGCATGGGTAATGATATTTAAACAAGCATATACTGAAAAAATAGATATACTCTGTCGATTCTGGTGTCCTAAAGCACGAATATACGCAGATAATAATAAATATAAAGATAGATATCAATCATGGGAACGAGATGGATATCTTATTGCAACACCTGGTGATGCGATAGATTATCAGTTTGTTAAGGCGCAAGTTATAGCAGATTGTAAAAAATTTAATATTGTTGCAATGAATGTAGATAGGCTATGGCAAGGACATCAACTCACAATGGAGCTTGAAGACGAGCTTGATGGAATAACTGAAGTAGCTTGGATGCATATGGGACATACGTCATATGCTGTTCCAATGAAAGACTTTGAACGAAATTTACTTGAAGGCCGACTTCATCATGGTGGGAATCCAGTATTACGATTTTGTGCCGATCATTTAACTGTTAAAATGAATGAGCCGGGCGATGTAAAACCGGACAAAGCAACATCACAAGGTAAAATCGATGGTATAGTCGCACTTGTAATGGCGTTTGATCAGTTATCACGTCATGCGAGCGACACAGAATCAGTATATGAAACACAAGGATTATTTGTTTTAGGTGATGAGGAACAAATTGAAGTGAATAACAATGAAAGATATACAACCGTAACTTTATAATAATACACCAATAATATATGATAAAACTTATTAAAAATATAGATATGCGAGATATGGGGATACTTATCGGTTTGGCGATAACAGGCATTGGGCTGTGGATGTTATATCCATGGCTCGGTATCACATTTACCGGTGGGTTTATTTTGTATCAAGCACTACTCTCAGGATCGAGGAAATAATATATGGGTCTATTCCCCACTCAGGCAGAGCAAAGAGCAGTTCCGGGGCCGATTGACGATTTCTGGTATAAATTATTTCCGAATCAGAGCACATTATCAGGTGTGAAAGTCAGCGAGTCAACCATGTTGAGTAGCTCGGCTGTATTCGCCTGTATAAATGTGATCTCGCAGGATATCGCACAGCTACCATTCGTATTGTATAAGAGATTGAAAGATAAGAAAGGCAAGGAAAAGGCGACAGAACATACGTTATTTCCGCTGCTTAGATTCAGTCCTAATCCTGAGATGACAGCGTATAGCTTCAAGCAAACACTGCAATCACATATACTCGGCTGGGGTAATGCGTATGCAAATGTAGAGCGGGATAGGTCTAATCGTATCAAGGCTTTGTGGATACTATTACCAAATAATATGAAGGTGACTCGTGAGAATGGTGAGTTGGCGTATAATTATAGATTACCGAATGGGCAGGAAGTAATAATGCGGAAGGAAGATGTGCTGCATATTCCCGGTTTATCATATAATGGTATAGTTGGGTACGCTCCCATCACATTAATGCGGGAGGCGCTGGCGTTATCACTTGCCGAGGAAGGCTATTCAGCGAGGTTCTTTGGCAATGGGGCTATGCCAACGCATGTTATGAAGCATCCGGGCAAGATTGGCGATGAAGGCAAAAAGAATATCCACAAGGCATGGGACAAGATGCACAAGGGTGTTCAGAATTCTCATCGTATGGCAATATTAGAAGAGGGTATAGATATACAGGCAATTGGATTATCGCAGACAGATAGTCAATTCCTCGAAGGTAGGGAATTCCAAATCAATGAATTAGCTCGATATTTCAGAATGCCGTTGCACAAAATTCAGAAAATGAATGATACCAGCTATAATAATATTGAGAATATGTCACAAGAATACGTTTCTGGTACATTGCAGCCACATGCAACACAGTGGGAACAATCGGTACATCTCACATTACTCGGTAGGAATGAGAAGTCCACATATTTTGCTGAATTTATGTTTCAAGATTTGCTTCGTGGTAATTCCGAAGCGCGTGCTAAATTTTACAAATCAATGTGGGAAACAGGTTCACTTAGTCCTGATGATATTCGTGCGATGGAAAATCTCAATCCAATACCCGATGGTGATGGTGATCAATATTTCGTACCGCTTAATTTTATACCGATAGACAAAGCTGGCGAAGATATCAACCCAATCAAAGACACCGGCGCAAATAACACCGTTGATCCTGATGATAATAACGATAACGAAGAAGAAGAAGAAACAAAGATACTCGCCGTATCAAAAGAAACACAGACACTACAAGAAATACGTGCACAACGTACTGTAAAAATTCGTAATCGTATTCGCAATGCCTATTACTCGCTATTCAAAGACGCGGGTACAGCTATTGTCGCAAAGGAAACGGTGTTTGTCCGGCGAGCAATAAAGAAATACGGTAATACTGATGAATTTAAAAAACAACTTGATAAATTTTACAAGAATGAAATAAAGAAAACGATACAAAAAAGATTTGGTGCGGTATTGATATCATATTATGATACGCTTGCACCGGAAGTGTATATAGAACTTAATTTAGATGATGGTTCTATTGATGGTATTGAAAAGTTCACACAAGATTATATAGACGGTTATTATAATCGTCATACAGGTTCATCGCTCGGACAGATTAATTCTATACTGAATCCTGATAAACGGCTTATTCGGGCTGATAATATTAATGACGAGGATGAAGATGACGAGATCACCGCATTGAATACTCGCATGGATGAGTGGGATGAGAAACGCGGGAATAAAATAGCAGTTGCAGAAATAGTTCAAGCTGAGGGTGCGTTAGTTGTCATGATGACATTATCGCAAGAACGTACATTAATCTGGCAAATACAAGGTAAAACCACCTGTGAGGCATGTATATCATTACAAGGTAAAGTTGTGGAAAAAGATCAATGGTTTGTTCAGCAGAATGATGATATACCGAATGGTGATTTAGCAGATATCCATGTAAGATTTTCGAAGAAACATCCACCATTGCATTATGCGTGTGATTGTATTGTGGTTCCGGGATAATATGAAATTTATTACACTTGATAAGATAACCAATAACAAGGAGTAAACAATGTCACTGGTAAGACCAAAAAAAGGAGAGCGGAAAGATGAGTTTGTCTCTCGTTATATGTGTAACAAAACCATGGAAACAAAATTTCCTGATAACGATGAACGACTTACTGAATGCCTTGCCCGATGGGATGAATCCAAAGAAGGTAAAGCCATGGATCAAATCAATACCGTGGAACGTCGTTATCTTACTATGGAATTGCGTTTGCATACGGATGATGATGGTGAAGAGAAAATCCAGGGATATGCCGCTCGATTTAATAAATGGGGTGATGGATATTGGTTCCGTGAGAAAATAGCTCCGGGCGCATTCACACAGACACTTAAAGATAAAGACGATGTACGAGCATTATTCAATCATAATCCTGATTTTCCACTTGGTCGTACAGGTATATCCGGTGATGGCAATCTTGAATTAAGAGAAGATAAAAAAGGTTTATGGATGGAGCTTAATCCTACCGATACTTCTTTTGCTCGTGATTTGAAAACTAATATCGAAGCTGGCGTAGTATCACAGCAATCGTTCGGATTTGAAGTTCGTAAAGATGAATGGAAATATTTTCAAGGTGAAGAAGATAAACCAGCCGAGCGTATTCTTCGTGATGTTAAATTATTTGATGTATCGCCGGTAACATATCCGTTTTATACTGATACTACCGTGGCTTTGAGATCATTGGATAAATGGAAGGTTGAGAATGGTATTGTGAATGAGGCTGTGGATGATGCTACGGATGATACTACAGATGAGACTGCGGATAGTGTTGATGATGCCGAAGTCGATACTGAAGTCAGAACTATAATTAATAACTTAAATATATCGGTAACAGAGGATGAAATAGCAGCCGTAATAGAAACTCTTCGTGCGACTGCTGATACTGAAATAAAATCTGATAGCAATGAAAAAAATACATCCGAAACCGAATCTAAAACAATAGCAGACATTAAGAATATGGAATTAGATAAACCGATAATCGTGGATTTGGATTCATTTACCATGTTTGTTGAAGATATTAACGAAGAGGTAATATTGAAAGAAATGTCAGAAGAAATAAATCAAGCAATAACAAATCTTCGGAAAACCGATGACACCGAAAGTGCCGACTCTGATGCGCTCAGTCCTTCAGAGAACAGTCTCAACGGAGATAATGCACAGTCTGCGGACAAAGCTCTGCAGCGTCAAAGGCAGTTCGAGTTTGAAGAGGGAGAATATAACTTCAGTAGTAGGTACCGAACATCCGGTGTAAAATCCAATCGGTATTCTGCTTAACTTTAACAATCATGAAAGAAGGTAACAAATATGACCTTACAGGACAAAATTGATGCTTTGATAGAAGAGCGTGTTCAGGTAGTGGCTGATATAACAGTCTTGCTTGGGAAAGACACTATGTCGGAGGACGAAACCAAGTCCCATGATGAGAATGTCACTCGGAACGAAGACATCAAACTTCATATTGAGAGACTCAAAGCGCAAATCGTTGAGGAAAAAGATATGAATCGTTCGGTAACGCCTCCGATTAAAGAAGACCCACAGGCAACGCCGACAGAAAATAGACAGCAAATTACGCAGATTGAACATCGTGATAAAGTTTATAAAAATCTCGGTGAAGAGCTTATAGATATCGCTGGCTGGGTGCGTTATGCCCATCCCGGATGTCTTACTCGCCTAACCGAATCCCGTTGTAATCCTGCTGGTGCTGGTGCTGAATACCGTGCTACATCCATCACGGGTGCAAATGAGACCAACCCTACCGAAGGTGGATTCCTCGTACAGGAAGATTTCGGTGCGGAGTTAATCCGGCGCAGGCGAGAAACCGGTGTTCTGAATGGTATGGCGCAACACATTCCTATTGGCCCGAATTCCAACAGTTATAAATATAATTATGTAGATGAAACATCCCGCGCCAATGGTTATCGTGGCGGTGGTATTTCGGCAAGCTGGGTTAAGGAAGGTGGAGCGGCTACTGCATCTCAACCTACTTTTGGACAATCTACCATTCAATTGCGTAAACTCGCAGCTTTAGTCTATGTAACTGATGAACAGCTTGCAGACTCCACGCAACTCACAGCTATGATTGAATCTGACTATCCTGCCGAAATCAATTATCTGATTGATGATGGCATGATTAATGGTACGGGTGCGTTTGATATGCTTGGTATCCTTAATCATCAATCTCCAAATGGTGCTACTGTTAGTGTCGCCAAGGAGACCGATCAAATCGCGGATACAATCGTGGTTGAGAACTTAGCTAATATGTGGAATAAATTACTTCCTACTGCTCGGTTCAATGCCAAATGGTTTATTAATCTTGATGTTGAAACTCAGCTTAACCTGCTTGAGTTCCCTGTTGGTACCGGCGGTACACCCGCTTATTTACCACCCGGAGGTCTCAGTGTAGCTCCGTATGCGACATTATACGGTCGTGAAGTAGTTCCGATTGAACAGTGTCCGATATTAGGCGATCTCGGCGATGTTATTCTCTTCGACCCATCGTCCTATATTATAATCGAAAAGGGTGGAATTGATTCAGCATCTTCGATTCATGTTAACTTCACTAATTTCGAAACAGCATTCAGGTTTGTCGAGCGTCTTAACGGTCAACCAAGACATGCTAAAGCAATCGCAGCCGCCAAGGGTGGTACAAGACGTTCTGAAGCTGTCGTTCTGGCAGAAAGAACGTAAAACATTCAATAGGAGGTGTAAGCGATGGCTGAATATGGAATTAACAACGCATATCACATTCATCAAATTATTGATCCGAGTGGCGAAACCACAACTAACGATAGTGATATTATCTGTATGAAGGGTTATAATCATGCGGATTGCCTTATTAATGTTGGTGCTGCAGGAACTAATGCAACTGCTACACAGGCTGTCACATTTGATAAAATGGATGCCGTCGGAAGCGCAGGAACTACAGCATTGGCATTTACCGATTATTATGTAACAGGCGCTAAGGTATATGTTACCAATTGGAACGGTACTGCTTGGACTGATGATGAGCAGGTAACCGGTAACACTTTTTCGGCTTCGCTCGAAGAATTTGTTGGCGATTATATAACTTGTTTTGATGTGACTGTAGGATTGGTTGCTGCGGAAACACTTACAGGTGGTACATCTGGTGCAACAGTTACTGCAGTTAACGCTAACGAGTACGAAGACGCTATTGTTAAGCGTGCTGCCGGAAGTAATACATTTGCCATAAGTGGTACGGATAACATAGCTTATGTCGTACCGATTCCGGCTGTTTTACTGCTTCCGGATTATAATTGTTGGGAACTAAATCTTGCTGCACCAACTTCAGGGACATTTGAAGAGTCCGCAACTGCGATTCTCTACAGGTCTCGATACATGGCAGGAGATACTCAGGTATCAGCGATTTATGACTAATAATTAATAAAAATATAATATAAAGTGAGGTGAATTACAAATGTCTTATGGAATAAATGGTGCATATCATATTATTCAGGCTTTGGCTCCTATTAAT
>SDBT01005006.1_pt1 | contig 22374 bp, 21 predicted proteins | sample 2277101 | NCBI WGS metagenome assembly SDBT01 (sample SAMN10404973, study PRJNA504765) | marine sediment metagenome | isolation source: marine sediment core GS10_PC15, 103 cmbsf | place: Arctic Ocean: Southern Knipovich Ridge | collected 2010 | reverse complement strand
AATGTGGGGTTCGTATTCTTCTCTCTCTTCAATAGTGCATTCGTGTTTATCAAGGTCGGCCAATTCGCCGAAACGCTGAACAGCTTGTTTTGCCAGATCACCGTATGGCATGGGATGGCGAATCACGGCCACTTTCTTTCCAAGCCCTTTAAGAATGGCGGCTACTCTACGTGTGGTCTGACTCTTGCCGCTGCCAGTCCTCACCGCGCAGACAGAAACAACCGGTTTGGTGGATTCGATCTGGGTTGTATTTAATCCCATTAAGCGGAAATCAGCGCCCGCTGCCAAAACCTCGGAAGCTCTATGCATCACAAACTCATGCGGAACATCACTGTAAGCAAAAATCACCTGTTCAACCTGGTGTTTTTTGATCAGGTCAATTAACTCTGATTCCGGAAAGATTGGAATACCTTCTGGATAAAGTTCCCCTGATAAAGCAGCCGGGTATTTGCGGCCTTCAATGTTGGGGATCTGAGTAGCAGTAAATGCCACCACTTTATAATCAGGGTTTTTCCTGAAGAAAACATTAAAATTATGAAAATCGCGCCCTGCGGCGCCCATGATTAATGTACGAACTGGCATTGATTTCTCCTTAATTAATCTATTCGGAAGTCTTCTTCCGCATCAAGCAGATTACTATTGTACAAAATTCAGTATAGCTTTCCAGTGACAAACTTCGTGTTATCTCGATATAAGGGACCAGGTCCCTCTTTTAAAAATCACATAACCCGGGGGGCTTCAATACCCAGCAATCCCAGGCCTACCTGAAGAACTTTTCTGGCCCCTTCAACCAAACCCAATCTGAAATCTCTCACACCCTCTTCAGCATTGAGCACGGGAGCCTGGCGGTAAAAAGCGTTAAACGATTTAGCGACCTCATATAAATAATTCGTCAGGTGCAGAGTTTTCAACTCCCTGGCTGCATTTTGAACCACCTCCGGGAATTGAGACAGATATTCAATCAGGGTTATTTCTGTTAGATCTAGCTCATGGTCAGGTTCTGAAACCGCCGGAGGAATCTCAGTGGTTTTCTTAAGTATGCTGTTTGCCCGCACATGGGCATATTGGATATAAGGAGCCGCCTGACCGTTAAAATCGAGGGCTGTTTCCCAGTCGAAGGTAACAATCCGGGTATTTTCTCGATCCAGCATAGGGAATTTTATAGCTGCCAGTCCCACTGCCCTGGCAACATCTTCTTTATCAGTAGGGGAGAGGTCGGGATTCTTCTCTTCCACTATTGCCAGCGCCCGGGATTTAGCTTCCCGGATTAGATTTTCCAGCAAGACAATTGTGCCTTCCCGGGAAGCCATGACAACATTACCGGGCAGATTTACCAATTCATAAGAAAGATGCTGACATTTTTTTGCCCACTCATAGCCGGCGATTTCCAAAGTTTTCCAAACTTGTTGGAAATGCAGCGACTGCCGGACATCCACCACATAAATGGATTTCTCAAGGGGGTACTCCTCAAATTTTAATTTTGCAAGTGCCAGATCTTCCGTAGCATATAAGGCTGTTCCGTCTGAGCGCAAGATCACCAGAACCCGATATTTTTCTTTCTTCAATCCCAGCAGGTCATCCAGACGAACAATCACTGCATCATCAGGCCGCAAATCTTCAGCGATGCCCCGCTTTATTAAATCCGCAACTATTTCCTTTCCCTGGAATTCAACTTCGCTGTTTGAATATATGCGATCATAATGGATATCAAGGGTATTATAAATATCCTGAAAGCCATCCACTGACCAACCCCGGGTCTTTTTCCACAACTCAACGATCTCAGGGTCCTGTTGGTCCCACTTTCCATACAGCTCCCTGATTTCGCTTTCCAGGGAAGGGTCTTCTTCCAGTCGCCGGTTTGCTTCAGCATAAATATCACCCATCCAGCGGGTGGCATCTTCTGGGGGAGTCTCGCCTTGGTGGAAATTCTGGTAGTTCCAGAGCCATTTAATGACATGCAGTCCAATATCGCCATAATAATTGGCCCTAATGACCTCATGACCAGCATATTCAAGGATCCTACTGACAGCATCGCCAAGGATGGCACTTCGCAGGTGTCCGATATGAAAGGCTTTATGGGTATTGGGTTGGGAGAACTCCACCATCAGGTTTTCGCCTTTGGGCTCTCCTCTTCCAAACTCTTCTGAGGACAAAATCGAGTTCACTACCCGGGAGCTGAATACCCGGGAATCAAAATATAGATTCAGATATCCCCCATCAGCTTCAACCCGGGGAAAATAATCCTGGGGCGGTAAACCGTCCGCAACCAGTGAAGCAAGCTCTTTGGACCGCTCGGGGATACTTCCCTTTCGTCCGCCTTTGGCTTCCAGGGCTGCAATTTTAAAGAATGAGGTCGAGATGCCCCATTCACCTGAAAACGGCACTGGGGACCAATCGAGATCATCCTGGACTGGAATATCCTGGTCCTGGAGTAGTTCCTTGATCTGTTTTTCCAGTTTCCTGGTTTCTTTTTGGAACATATATTTCCGCACTTCTAATCAAATTTGAATTTTTATTTCAGACTTTCACCGAGATTATAACATGGGGTCCTTCGCGTTAATCTGGGCTCGGGTTATTCCTGACTTCCCCAGTATCACGCATCATTATTATCACAAGATATCAAAAAAGGGCTGTCCTCAGTGATAGGAACAGCCCTGATTTTTTTCAGTCAGTCTGATCTCAGGCGCCTTTTTCCAGAGTAGCCAGGCGGATCATCAGCCGGCTTTTTCTGCGGGAGGCGTTATTTTTATGGATCGCGCCTTTTGCAGCAGCCTTATCCAATGACTTAATTGCTTCGTCGGTGGCCACTTTTGCCTGATCGAAATTTCCTTCCTCGATAGTAACAAAGGCTTTTCTGATTAATGTGCGGCTTTTGCTCTTATAAGTCCTATTCCGCAGGCGGCGTTTTTCATTCTGTCGTTCTCGTTTTACTGATGATTTTAAACCCAAGGTGTTTCCTCCAATCAATTATTTCTGAATCAGATCAATCCTGATCCAATTCTTTCTATTCGAAGGGACATTTTAAGGGAAGGAGGCGGTTTTGTCCAGCCCTTTGGCATTATAGTGGAAAATTGAGGATCTGCATTTATAGATAGGAGAAATAGTGATTGCGGCAGTATGCCCCAATTTTTTCTTTTTTACTCACTCTCCGCGCGCAGCCTCTTTGGCTTCCATATCAATCCTGGATTTCGAAAAATTTACACCCCAGAAATTAGAATCCCGTACCAGATTAAGCCAATCTACAATGGCAAAATGTCGGATGGGTGTAAAGAGCGGGGCAATCGGAAAAGTGCCTTCCCGGCCAAAAAAAGCTTCTTCAATCTGAAGATAAAGATCAACCCGGTCATTCTCTTTCTTCTCCCAGGCTAGGGCTCGATTCTCAAATCGCGTGTGTCCTTTTACCCAGTCCTGGTCTACTGTGATGGCGGTGACCAAGTCCTCCATTGCTTCAGCGAACTTTTCCCCTGCCTCCTCAAAGAAGATCCAGTTCAGAACTGCCAGTTCTTTGGGAACCTGCTCAGCCTCAACGTCCTTGATCACAATCGGGATCAGGCGTTTGTTATGCTGGGCGGCGTGGTTAATTTCCAGGCCGCAGATCTCGGAATTCAGCGAGGTTTCACTGATCACAAATACAAAGGCGTCTGCCCCTTCGATAGCCTCATAGACCTCCGCCAGCCAGTCCGCGCTGGGCGGAATATCCTGCCAGTCGATCCAGGTTTCGAGCTCGTTTTCAGCTAAGGCTTCATGAAGCAAGCGTGCAAAGGCAATATCTTTCCGGGAGTAGGAGATGAAGACGTCGGTCATGGAAACTCCTTATTCAGTGAGCTATTTCACTAAATAATTGAATCTAATATATATCCGACCATGAGAATTATATCTTTATTAATACGTAATAATTCATAAGGATTTCCTGCTTACAATAATGTTGGCTATTCAACACGTAATATACGCCCCCCTTCTAGAAAATTCTCAAACATGTTATGATGGACTTCCCAGGTCAGCCAGGTGGTTGCGCCCTGTTCGCAGGGTGAGGAAAGTCCGCACTCCATCGAGCACGGTGCCGGATAACGTCCGGGGCGGAGAGATCTGCCGGATCGGGCCACAGAAACATACCGCTCCTTCGGGAGTAAGGGTGAAATGGTGGTGTAAGAGACCACCGGCGCAGGCAGTAATGCCTGCGGCCGGGCAACCCCCATCGGGAGCAAGGCCAAACAGGGATGAACTCCTTCGGGAGGGGAAGCTGCTCGTTTCCCTCGAATTCCAGGTGGGCTGCACCGAGGTGTGCTGAGAAGTACACCCCAGACAGATAATCATCTCAGTGAAAGATAAGGGAGGAAGCCCTTCGGGGTGTAAACCGGTTTTTTCACCAGACAGAATGCGGCTTATCAGCTGGCCTGGGGAAAAATCCAGGATACCATTCCATTATTCAAAGTAATATCAGGAGCCCAGATGGATAAACTCAACAGCCTGCTCCAGTCCGGAAAGCCGATCCTGCTGGATGGCGCTATGGGTACCATGCTGATGGAAGCCGGGATGGAAGCTGGAGAATCGCCCGAAGAGTGGAATGTTCTTCACCCCGACAAAGTCAGGAAGATCCATCGGAGTTACATCCAGGCTGGATCGCAGATCATTCTCACCAACTCCTTTGGCGGAACATCTATACGATTGGAAACACATGGATTGGCAGAACGGGTAGTTGAATTGAATCGGGCTGCTGGGGTAAATGCGCGCGCTGAAGCAGATGGGTCAGCCCAAACAGTCCTGGTATCAGGGTCGATTGGACCAACCGGACAGCTAATGGAGCCTCTGGGGACTATGAGTGCTGCTCAGGCGGAACAATCCTTTGCGGACCAGGCAACCGGCCTGGCAGCGGGTGGGGTGAATTTATTCTGGATCGAAACCATGAGTGCCCTGGAAGAAGTGAAAGCTGCCATCACCGGTGTTCGTTCGGTCAGTGATCTTCCGATTGCTGTAACCATGTCCTTTGACAGCCACGGACGAACCATGATGGGAGTGAGTCCTGAAGGCGCAGTGAGTGAACTTCAAACTCTGGATATCCAATTATTAGGTGCAAATTGCGGCACCGGTTCGGACGAGTTAATCAAAGCCATCCAGGCATTACAAGCTGCGGATCCAAAATTGCCTATTATCGCCAAAGCCAATGCAGGAATCCCGGAGATGCGCGGCACTGAAGTGGTTTATAACGGATCACCAGAAGTTATGGCCGATTACGCGGTAAAAGTCTGGAAAGAAGGCGCTCTGCTGATCGGCTGCTGCTGCGGAAGCACCCCGGAACATATCCGGGCCATGGCTGAAGCCCTGGCTGAGATCTGATATGAATATTTGCCTAAAATAAATTCCCGGCCGGTTCATCTCACCTGCCGGCTTTTCATTTAACCTCTGAAATAATCATTGAGAATAAACTGATCGGTTCGGAGCAGGATTAAGAAAACCTGCCTGAGCCAGAGAATTGGTTTATACTAGATATTTGATATTAACTTAATTAAAAAAAGTTGGAGATATCATGGCAAAAAACCTCACCACAACTGTAAGCTCAAAAACCCAGTCTGTTGAAATTAATCATGATAACCCCACAGTGATCATCGGGGAAAGGATCAATCCAACCGGTCGTAAAACACTTCTCACCCAACTTAAAAGCGGCGTTTTTGACATGGTGAAATCAGATGCAATTGCCCAGGTTGAAGCTGGAGCAAAAATCATTGATGTGAATGCCGGTGTTCCAGGCGTTGATGAATCTGCATTATTAATGGATATGATTTCGGTCATTCAGGAAGTTACGGATATGCCGCTGTGTATTGACACGGCAGATGAAAAAGCCCTGGAAGCTGCTTTAGCCATGTATGATGGAAAAGCCCTGATAAACTCGGTAAATGGTGAGGAAGAACGCCTTGCCTGCGTACTCCCGCTGGTCAAGGAATATGACGCCTCAGTTATCGCCTTATGCATGGACGACGATGGTATACCACCCACAGCTGAAGACCGATTAAAAGTTGCGGAAAAAATGGTCAACCGGGCAGCTAAGCTTGGCATTAGCGCGGATCGGCTGATCGTTGATCCCCTGGCACTAACCATGGGCTCCGATCACCGGGCTGGAAAAATAGCCCTGGATACCATCAAGATGGTAGTCAAAGAATTTGGCACAAATATGACCATTGGAGCCAGCAATATTTCCTTCGGTATGCCTGATCGACCTGCTATCAACGGAATTTTCCTATCCATGGCCATCCAGGCAGGACTAACCTGTCCAATCACCAATCCCCTCGAAGAAGAAGTTCGTCTTGCTATCCTGGGCGCTGACCTGGTAATGGGACGTGATGAATTTGGCATGGAGTGGATAAAATCCTACCGGGCTCGGTTAAAATAGGTCCTGGGATCCCATTTCAATCGGGAGAGGAGGTTTCGCCCAATGAGTGAACATTTACCTGAGATTACAGCCCTGCTCATTGAAGGTGACTTCAATAAAATTGCTGAAGTCACCCATGCTGCCCTGGATGCTGGAATAACTGCTGATAAAATCCTCGACCAGGGGCTGATGCCCGGCATGAACCATGTCGGTGTTGAATTCAAAGCCGGAAACCTTTTTGTTCCTGAAGTGCTGCGATCAGCCAAAGCCATGCATGAGTCGATGGATATTATCCGTCCCATTCTGGCTGAGACCGGATCAAAACCCGTCGGAAAAATTGTACTGGGTACTGTTAAAGGTGACCTGCATGATATTGGAAAGAACCTGGTAGGCATGATGTTCGAGGGAGCGGGATTTGAAGTCATTGACCTTGGCAAGGACATTGATCCCCAGGAATTTGTGGATTCCATCAATGAGGTCCTGCCAGATATCATTGGTATGTCTGCTTTGTTAACTACAACAATGAACTCAATGGATAGAACTATCAAGGCTATCATCGATGCGGGAGTTCGAGATCAAGTTATTGTTCTGGTCGGGGGTGCTCCAGTTAATCAAGATTTTGCAGATAAGATCGGGGCTGATGGATATGCTTCCAATGCAGCTTCAGCTGCAGATCTGGCAAAAAAAATAGTTAATCAAAAACGAAGCTGATCAAACAGGCAGGAGTACAGGATGCCTCAAGTCACGCTGATATATGGCAGTGAAACAAAAACGATAATCGCCGAGGATGGCGCTCTGTTGGGAGACGTCATTTCCGCTTCAGGACTTCCCCTTGAACAACCCTGTGCTGGCAGAGGAACTTGTGGGAAATGCAAAGTCCTGGTAGAACTCGGAACCGCCCCTCCTGATGAAATAGAAATCAAGAACCTGACTAAGGGAGAAATTGCTCTGAATAACCGCCTGGCATGCCGGGCCCGGGTCCAGGGCGAAACACGCCTCATTCTGTCGCCTATCGTGGTTTATTCCAATAAAATCTTTAAAGGCAGCTCGCGCTATAAAAAGGAACCTGATGTCCCGCTAGGTTTGGCAATAGATCTTGGATCAACCACTGTAGCAGCATTTTTAACTACTCTGGATAATGGTGAGGTCGCTGCCGGAAGTGGAGGTCTCAATCAGCAAACGGTATATGGTTCAGATGTGATTTCTCGCCTGGCGGCTGCCCTGGATAATCCTCAAAACGCTGAGCGATTACATCGTCTGGCTCTGGCATCCATTAACCAGGCTGTGGATTCCCTGAATTTATCCCCCAAAATCTGGGGACGAATTGGAAGAATTACCATTGTCGGCAACACTGCCATGCACCATTTGCTGACCAGGCTGCCGATCGACAACCTGGCTTTTATTCCCTTCCAACCTCACGAAACCAATTCAATCCCAAATGCTAATGACATGATGGGAGGTATCTTTCCAGAAGGTGTTCAGGTATCCCTGCCCCCCCTCATTGGCGGTTTTGTGGGGTCTGATGCCCTGGCCTGCCTGGCTTATTTCGGATTTGATGATCCTCCCGGCCCCATAGCCGCCATAGACCTGGGCACAAATGGCGAAGTTATGATCACCGATGGTAAAAAAATCTTAACCGCCTCTACAGCAGCTGGACCTGCATTTGAAGGAGTTAATATATCTTGCGGATCCCGGGCTGTAGACGGGGCAATAACTCGGATGCAGCTTTCGGATAAGGGGCTGGAATTGACCACTATTGCTGATGCCCCCCCGGTTGGTTTAACCGGATCAGGCCTCTTATCTGCCATTGCTGAATTCCGGCGGGCAGGCGTAATCGATATCAGCGGCCGCATCAACCCTGAAGGTGATTCTGTCTTGATACCTATTGATACTAAAGACGACATCAAACGGATCCAATTTTGTCCAGAACCGGAGCTGTATCTCTCCCAGATGGATATCCGGGAACTCCAAAAAGCCAAAGGAGCCATCCGGGCGGCTATTGATATATTAATGAGCCAGTTGGACCTGGTACCTGAGGATCTCACCAGGATCATCCTGACCGGGTCATTTGGCGGTGAGGTTGATATAGACGCTATCCTTGAGGTTGGTTTGATTCCCCCTGTAGAAAAACAATTGGTGAAAACCATTGCCAATGGTGCTGGATTCGGGGCAGCTTTGTTCCTGACAGAGCAGGGATTTGCGCTGGGAGAAAAACTGGCTATAAGATCTCAACAGGTAGACCTGGATCAGGTCGCTAATTTTTACGACTTCTATATTGAAGGCATGAAACTGGCACCCTGAGAGGATTGATTCTATGTCTATTGTTATCTCGGATATTGAAGGAACATTAACAACTGGTTCCAGCTGGAAAGCCCTCCAGAAGTATTACTTGACCTATCTAAATCCCTGGGTGTACCGCTTGTTCCTTATCCGATGGCTGCCGCGGTATCCACTGGTTCAGGCAGGCATTCTTGATAGGAAAAAAGCAATGACCGAGTGGATGGTTCGGGAAATTAATCTTTTTAAGGGATATTCCCCGGATGAATTTAATAAGATTGCCAAATGGATCGTTGAAAATGAGATGTGGTCTCAAAGAAGAGATTATCTGATCAAGGAATTGGAAGAATATAAGGCATCCGGAAACAAAGTTGTGCTTGTCTCCAGCGCCTACCAACCCTTTGTTGACCGGTTTGCGGACCATATTGGCGCAGATTCAATTGGTTCTTCTCTTATTTATGAGGAGAATAAACTTACCGGTGTTGATACACCGGTAAATGCTTACCAGCAGAAAGTAGATAACTTACTGGCTCGATATAAGAATGAGAGAATTACAGCAGCTTATGGAGATACGATATCCGATTTACCCATGATGGAACTCAGTGAAGAACCTGTTGCGGTAACCCCCTCCGCAGAACTCCGGAATATCGCCGAAAACAGGGGCTGGCGGATTATAGAGAGTAAGGATTAAATAAAATACCTGAAAGTTTATTTCAATTAATTTTTCAAATATTCTGGGAGGGTATTTTTAATTTTAGGGATTCTCTTAATTATAAGTAAGATTAAAACACCTCTCCCCATCAGTATCTTGAGGAAATTAGGCAAAATCAAACCCACCAGGGTTGACAATACGCCAGAAGTAATTACAATAAATGTCAACTTATTCATAATTATTGGATTTGTTTATGATTTTCAATTGCTCCTGTATACAGCGGGGATCGTAAATCTGCTTCCAGAAATTTAACTGATCAATCCAGTCCGGAAGCATGAGCGATTTCCGCAGATATCCGGAAGAACTCAACTTCCCAGACAAGTTGGTCAATTTTCATTTAATAGGAAGCAATAAATGCAGGATTTAATACCGTATGTAAAAAGAATATCGCTTGATGAGGGAATGCCATCCCTGGTTGGCAATACCCCTCTGCTGCCTTTGGTCACGTTATCTGATCACACAACCAGCCGGGTCCAGGTATTTGCCAAAGCGGAGTGGTTTAATCCCAGCGGTTCAGTAAAAGATCGGCCAGCCTGGGGAATAATCCAGCATGCATTGCATCAGGGGAAAATTCTGCCCGGGATGCATCTGTTGGATTCGACATCTGGAAATATGGGTATCGCCTATGCGACTTTCGGTTCTGCCCTGGGAATTCCGATAACCCTGACACTGCCATCCAATGCCAGTCCTGAACGTAAAAAAATCATGGAAGCCCTGGGTGCCAAGTTAATCCTGACTGATCCCCTGGAAGGATCCGATGGCGCCATACGGGTTGCCCAGCAGCTGGTAAAAGATCATCCCGAAAAATATTATTATGCTAACCAATACGATAATCCAGAAAATTGGAAATCACATTATAAAAGCACCGGGCCAGAACTCGTTGAGCAAACCGGCGGAAAAATAACACATTTTGTGGTTGGAATGGGAACAACTGGCACATTGACAGGTGTGTCGCGTTATTTTGCAGATCACCATCCGGGCGTTGAGGTAATTGGAGTCCAACCCGATTCTCCCTTTAATGGATTGGAGGGATTAAAACATATGCCCTCAGCCATCCAACCGGGAATTTATGATCCCTCAGCAGCTGATCGGATCATTGGAGTTAAAACCGAAGACGCCTTTGATATGGTCCGCTGCCTGGCCAGAGAAGAAGGATATTTTATAGGTATTTCCTCCGGTGCCGCAGCCGTGGCGGCCCGGGAAGTGGCAGCCGAGCTTGACGAGGGTGTGGTTGTGACTGTATTCCCGGATGCCGGTTTCAAATACTTAAGTGACGAAGAATTATGGAAAGGGTCATGAGCATAAATATACCTGAGGTGATTTTGGATCAAATCCAGCTTCATGGAGAAAAGGCCTATCCCGAAGAAGGTGCCGGACTCATGCTGGGTACAGAAAAGAATGGAGAACGCCTTGTCTCCCACCTTCTTTTCCTCACAAACTCCCGGGAGGATTCCGCCCGGCACAATCGTTACCTGATCACGGCCGAGGATATGCTCCGGGGTGAGGGGGAAGCTGAACGTCTTAGTTTAAGTATCGTCGGGATCTTTCACTCCCATCCTGATCACCCCAACCAGCCTTCTGAATTTGACCGGGAGTATGCCATACCCTGGTATTCCTATTTGATCACAAGTATTAATTCTAAAAAATCAAGCGGCAGCAGGTGTTGGCGCTTGGAGGATGACAGGGAAAGATTTTTGGAAGAAAAAATCAACATATTATCAAAGTGAGGTTAATAATGTCGCTCTTTTTTGCAGTTCACACACATTCTGCGGACAATTGTCCCGCTAAAGATCCCACCCAGGGCAATTATCTACTGGAACATCTCAACCCGGCCAACGCTCGCTCTAAAGGAGTGAATATACTTGCCAATGCGGTCCTGGATGGGAAACATACCTTTAACTTGATCCTGGAAGCAGAGGATGAATCCAGGATAAGATCATATCTGGCACCTTTTGAGCAAGCCGGCACCTTGGAAATCACTCCAGCTTCGCACTGCGAGGATGTGGTCAAGAGAAAAGGCTGCTGATTAAAAACTATCAGGCTGGATATATAATTAGTAACAGATGAGGTACTATGCCAACTATAAAGATTCCTACCCCCTTGCGCCCCTATGCAGACGGGGAGGGTGTGATCACCCTCCCCGGAGAAACAGTAGCCGATGTGCTTGGTGCATTGGTTGAACGCCATCCTGAACTAAAGAAACACCTTTTCAATGATGAGGAAAAACTGCGCCCATTCGTAAACATTTTTCTGGGTGAAGAGAATGTCAACCAGCTGGAAGGCTTGGGTACTTCCGTGGAAGAAAGTGATACCTTGTTAATCATTCCATCCATCGCCGGTGGATGATCTAAATCTACTAAAGGAGATCAAATGCTCCCTGAATTAACCCACCAGGAGATCCACCGCTATTCCCGGCACTTATTAATTCCTGATGTAGGATTGGCAGGACAGCAGAAATTGAAAGCTGCTTCAGTTCTGGTAATCGGATCAGGCGGATTGGGATCCCCGGTAGCTCTATATTTAGCTGCTGCTGGAGTGGGAAGAATTGGCCTGGTCGATTATGATGTGGTTGATTTTTCCAACCTGCAGAGGCAGATCATTCACGGCGAATCCCGGATAGGTGACCTGAAAGTAGAATCCGCGCGAGACCGCATGCTGGATCTCAATCCTGAAATACAGGTTGATATCTATAATGAAATGATCACATCCGAAAATGCCTTTGCTATCGCCGAACCTTATGGCATTATCGTCGACGGAACTGACAATTTTCCAACCCGATACCTGGTCAATGATCTCTGTGTATTAACAGGGAAACCTAATGTTTATGGATCAATCTTCCGGTTTGATGGCCAGGCCAGTGTTTTTTATGCAGAAGAAGGACCCTGTTATCGCTGTCTTTTCCCCGAACCACCTCCCCCGGGACTGGTACCATCCTGCGCTGAAGGAGGTGTCCTGGGTGTTTTACCAGGAACCATCGGAAGCATTCAGGCAACAGAAACTTTAAAGTTAATTCTGGGCATCGGAGAAACATTAATAGGCAGACTGCTGCTGTATGATGCCCTGGATTTATCATTCCATTCAGTGAAGCTGGCCAAAAATCCAGAGTGCAAGGTTTGCGGAGTGAATCCCGAGGTCACTGAACTGATCGATTATGAGGATTTTTGTGGATTACCGACCCATGACCACAATGAAGGGTCTGCTGGCGATACCTGGGACATCACTGCGATTGAATTATCAGACAAGTTACAATCCGGGGCAATTCTAAGGCTTATCGATGTCCGGGAACCTCATGAGCAGGAAATCTCTAATCTGGAAGGTTCCGAATTGATGCCATTGGGTCAATTCGCCGCCCGACTATCTGAATTAAACAGCGCCGAAGACATAGTGCTGTATTGCAAATCAGGCACCCGATCTACCCGGGCCCTGGAAATCCTCGCCAGCGCAGGATTTGAAAAAGTTAAAAACCTGAAAGGGGGAATTAACGCTTGGGCTGCGTATGTTGACCCCAGTTTACCAATTTACTAATCAAAAAACCTGCTGGGAACAGCAGGTTTTTTGATTAGTAATTGAGGGTAGATAAAAATATTTAATGACAATTAATAAACTACCGTTAAAGATCACCAGGGCTCAGATCATGCTCAACAGACTAGAAAGGCTTTCTGCTGATTCGCCCTGGGCACATCAAGCCAGCGGGGTCCGGGCATCGATCGCTAAAAAAATGGTCGAACCTAAACCTGATCAGAGCACTCTGGAACAACTACTTGAAAAGGGTTTTGAGATCCTGGAAAAAGCCGCTTCAGAGATTCCGGAAGATTGATGTAAGACTCTGGGACTGTGTGATGGGGTGATAAGGAGAGCAGAGTATTTCAACATTCAGAACCCTTCGTCTTCGCTCAGGACAGGCTGAAATCGAAGAGGGGGAGGCAGAGAAATCAACATTTCGACTGCGTTCAGCCTGAGCTTGCCGAAGGGCTCAACTAGTTCAAGGTATTAATCCATCGAAGGGCTTGCCCCGAACCAACCGGGGCGAAGGTGAAGAATAAAGAACATCACTTCACCCCCCATTTTAATAAAATTGCTATAATGACTTTATGGTATCAGCTTTAATTAGAGCAGGGCTGAATGAATGAACCCCGGAGAGAGATCATCTCCTGGCAGGAAGTCAGTAAACTGGTCTCCTTAATCGTTCCTCAATTTGAAATCGTCTTTGACAGCATTGTGATGGTTTCTCCCAGCGGTGTTGTCCCAGCCGGAATTCTCGCCTCAGCTGCTGGAATCTCAGAACTGCAGATCGCCCAGGTAGAATTTCCGCCAGGCACAGAGATGGAACCTTCTAAATTATTTTCCTGGCCTAGTTTTCTCCACTTTCCCGAAGATGAGGTTCTGTTTGAGAAGAAGGTGCTGGTGGTAAACAATGCTTGGGGTTCCGGGCGTACAACCTGGGCTGTACACAAACAAGTGGAAAGTGCGGGGGGCATGGCCTGCTCCTGTGTGCTGCATTACAACCCTTATCGAAATTTATTGAATTACCATCCGAATTATTACGGGGCAATTACAGACGCATATATCATATATCCCTGGGATCTTGACCTTGCGGGACCAGACCAGGTCCTGTTGGAAAATGGAGGAAGGGGTTAAAACTTTTCGCTAGTCTTAGCGAACAACCAGCCAGATTACCACAGCGATAGATAAACCCAGAGCTGTTCCCAAGAATGCCTCTCCCGGAGTATGGCCAAGGACTTCTTTTAGTTTTTCCTGGGGAGGCATTTTGCCTTTGGCAATTTCTTCGATAATGGAATTAATCAAAACTGCCTGTTTGCCAGCCTCCCTGCGAACTCCTGTAGCATCGTAAATCACAATCATCGCCAGGATTGCTGACAGGGCAAATATTGGTTGATCAAAACCAATCTGGAAACCAATCGATAGCGCTGCCGCGCTGACCATAGCGGAATGAGAACTTGGCATTCCGCCAGACTGAAACGCCAGGCCCCAATTCCATCTTTTCAGCAATAAGTACTCAATCGGCACTTTGATAATCTGGGCCACAGACCAGGCAGTTAAAGCTGCCAATAATATGGGATTATAAAACAAGAAATCAGTCAGACTCATTTTCCCCCTTCAAAACGTCTTCAACTTTTAATTCTGCCTTGTCCAGCAAGGAAATACAATGGGATGCCAGGGCTTGTCCGCGTTCATAATACAATAAAGTGCTCTCCAGGTCATTTTCCCCGGTTTCCAGTGTATTGACAAGCTCTTCCATTTCTTGAAGGGCTTGTTCGTAGGATAATTCTTCCAGTGGTTTGAATTTCAGGTCACTCACGACATTTTCCTTTTAAATCCAATTTTCTTCTCTATAAATGCCAAACACATCTTTCATGACCTGGGTAATCTCACCCAGTGTTGCATAGGCGCGAACTGCCTCAAGTATATAAGGCATCGTGTTTTCTGTTCCCTGGCAGGCAATCCGCAGTTGATCCAGGGTTTGTCCTACCCGACCGGAGTCCCTTTCTTTTTTAAGCTTCTCCAGGCGTTCAATCTGATTCTGGTAACCCTTTGGATCAATTACCAGCAGTGGAATCTCGGGGTCCTTTTCGTCTTTATAGGCATTTACACCAATGACCGTTCTGACCTGTTGATCGATTTCCCGCTGATACCGGTAAGCAGAATCCGAAATCTCTCCCTGGAAAAATCCCTGGTCAATAGCTGGTAAAACACCACCAAGGTCATCTATTTTATCAAAATATTCATAAACCTGGCTTTCCATTTTGTTGGTGAGAGCTTCCAGAAAATAGGATCCACCCAGGGGATCAACGCTATTTACCACTCCGGATTCCTCAGCGATAATTTGTTGGGTCCGCAAGGCAATTGTCGCTGCGTGCTGGGAGGGCAGAGCCAGGGCCTCATCCATGCTGTTGGTGTGCAGGGATTGAGTACCTCCCAGGACTGCAGCCAGAGCTTGCACGGCAACTCTGACAATATTGATTTCCGGCTGCTGAGCTGTTAAAGAAACTCCTGCAGTCTGAGAATGAAATCGCATCAACCAGGATCGGGGGTTTTTAGCCTGATATACCTCACGGATCTCCCGGGACCAGATTCTGCGGGCAGCCCGATATTTGGCGATTTCCTCAAAGAAATCGTTGTGGGCATTAAAGAAATAGGACAGCCTGGGAGCAAAATCATCAATCATTAAACCCCTTTCAATTGCCCAGCGCACATATTCCAGTCCATCTGCCAGGGTGAAAGCAAGTTCTTGAACAGCTGTTGCTCCAGCCTCCCGAATATGGTATCCAGAGATACTGATGGTATTCCACAGGGATACTTTTTCAGATCCAAATTCAATGGTGTCCGTTACCAGCCGCATGGATGGTTCTGGTGGGAAGATGTATTCTTTTTGAGCAATATATTCCTTGAGGATATCATTTTGAATGGTCCCCCTCAGTTGATCCATCCCGATCCCCTGGTTTTCAGCTGTGGCCAGATACATAGCCCAGATCACGGCAGCTGGAGAATTAATGGTCATACTGGTTGAGACCTGATCCAGCGGAAGACCATCCAGAAGCACTTCCATATCCTTCAATGATGCTATAGCTACACCGCAGCGTCCAAATTCACCATCTGCTTCAGGGGCATCAGTATCAAAACCCATTAAAGTGGGCATATCAAATGCAACTGAAAGCCCGGTCTGCCCTTGTTCCAGCAAGTATTTAAAGCGTTGATTGGTTTCTTCTGCTGTCCCAAATCCGGCAAACATCCGCATGGTCCATTGGCGGGACCGATACATGGTTGGATGAACTCCCCTAGTAAATGGGTATTGACCCGGGTAGCCAATATCTTCCTGGTAATTATTTTCTGGGAGATCGGCAGGAGTATACAAGCGATTGACCACTTCCGATGAGGTTGTGATGAATTTTTTCCGGCGTTCAGGAAACCGGTCCAGGCTTTCCTGGAGTATCTTTTCTTCCCAGTGTTGGATTGCCTGTTTGTGTTCTGCAGATTTTCGCTCTTCAGACATTCCTTGCTCCTTGTAAAAAGGGTGAGTCCATTCCTAAAAATTATAGCATTATTTGGGTCTTCCATTTCCTTGGGGATGATCAACGAGGCGTAAAGGTTGTCCCGAAGTCACCCGGTGGTTCTTTGGTATACTACCCTCATGGAAAAATCGACCCCGGGAGATGTTTCTCCAGATTTATTGAATGATCTAAAACAAGTAGGGCTGGAGTGTTCAGCTGACCGTATAACCCGCTTGTTATACAGCACAGATGCCAGCATCTACCAGGTCATGCCTATGGCTGTAATCTGGCCGAAAGACAGCCATGAGGTTCGTGCAATTCTCGAAATTGGACGAAAACATCAAGTCCCAGTGCTTCCCCGGGGTGGAGGCAGCAGTCTGGCCGGCCAGGCGATTGGCAAAGCCATCATCCTTGATTTTTCCCGCCACATGGATCAAATCCTGAAGGTTATCCCTGAGGAAAGATCAGTCAGGGTTCAGCCTGGAGTTATTCTTGGTTCATTAAACAGACACCTGAACTCTTATGGACTGATGTTTGGACCCGATCCTGCCAGCGCGGACAGGGCAACCATCGGTGGCATCCTGGGGAATAATGCAACCGGAGCCCATTCGATCTTATACGGTATGGCTCATGACCACCTTCTGGAAACAGAAATTGTGCTCTCCGACAGTTCACTGGTCAATTTTCAAGAACAAGGACCGGGTTCATTGTCTGCCAAACAAAAGAACCCATCCCTGGAAGGGGATATTTACCGGACCCTGCCAGCGCTGATTGATGATTACCGAGAAGTAATAAACACCCGTTACCCCAAAACATTTCGAAATGTCGCAGGTTACAATTTGAATATCCTTGCCCAACAACAAAGCCTTAATCCGGCAGTTTTGCTGGCAGGCTCTGAAGGAACTCTGGGGATTATCACATCAGCTAAATTAAACCTGGTCCCCATACCTCCTCATAAAACACTTTACCTGATCCATTTCACCGAACTTAAAGCCGCCCTTGATTGTATACCAGCGATTCTGGAAAGCAAACCAAGCGCTGTGGAATTAATAGATCAAATGCTGATTGACCTTGCCAGGGCAAACCCTGCCTATCGCAACCTGCTCAACGCAATCCAGGGAAATCCTGCAGGTGTCCTTGCTGTAGAATACCAGGGAAATGATCTGCGGGAATTATCTGGAAAAGAAGAACTTTTGTCAACTTTCGGACAGACAGTACCCCTGCTCGATCCTGATCAGCAAGCCCAGATCTGGAAAGCCAGAAAAGTTGGCCTGGGCATTATTCAGAGCAAAAGGGGTGATGCCAAACCAACAACATTCATTGAAGATGCTGCTGTTCCCGTAGAGCACCTGTCTGACTATGCCCTTGAGATTAAGCGTTTTGCAGAGGAGATCGGAGTGGGCGCTACGGCTATTTATGCTCATGCAAGCGCCGGCTGCCTGCACATTCGCCCCCAGGTAAACCTGAAAAGTGATGCTGGTCTGAAACAAATGCGCCTGCTGGCAGAAAAATCCCTCGAATTGGTTCTCCGATATGGGGGCACAACCAGCGGAGAGCATGGGGAGGGTTTTGCCAGGGGAGAATTCTCCCGGCAGCTTTATGGTCCGGATCTAACCCGGGCTTTCAAACAGGTTAAGGAATTATTTGATCCAGATTACACCCTCAATCCCGGAAAGATCGTCAATCCACCTAGAATGGATGAGGATGAATTACTCCGTTACGGAAAAAAGTATCAGGCCCGGTATAAGCCAGACCAGACCCTGTTAAGTTTCCAGGAGGATCAGGGTTTTGACAGAGCGGTGGAAATGTGCAATGGGGCCGGGGTTTGCCGCCAGTTGGACGAAGGAGTCATGTGCCCTTCCTTTAAAGCAACCAGGGATGAAACACACAGCACACGGGGAAGAGCCAACATGCTCCGGGCTGCCATCAGTGGAAAGCTTGGACCGGACGGTATGACATCCCGGGAGCTATATCAGGTCCTGGATCTATGCCTATCCTGCCAGGCCTGTGCAAGTGAATGTCCTTCCGCTGTGGATATGAGTAAACTCAAAGCTGAGTTTACCCACCAATACCATCAGGTTCACGGCCTGCCTTTCAGAAGCTGGTTTTTTGCCCATATTGCCGAAATCAGCCGCCTGTTTCAACCATTTTCCAGTCTGGTCAATCCGATCTTGAATTCCCCTTTGTCCCAACTTCTGTCCTTGATAGGCATTCATCCAGAACGGCAAATGCCGGCCTTTGCCCGGGAAACCTTCACTTCCTGGCATAAAAAACAGAATATTCCCCATCAGGATGAGTTGACCAAAGGGGTAGTTTTTTTCTTCGATACATACCTGGAATATAATTATCCTCACATCGGTCAGGCGGTAGTGAAAATTTTCCAGAAAGCCGGGATCGATCTGATCGTACTCAGGGAAAAAGCAGATTCAGGCCGCCCGGCTTATTCGAAAGGTGTGCTGAAAAAAGCCCGTAAACTGGCTCAAATAAACCTGAAACTCTTAAAGCCTTACGCAGAGAAAGGTATCCCGATCATAGCTTGTGAACCTACCGTGGTTGTCATGTTAAAAAAGGAATATCGAGATCTGGTACCGGGAAAGGGATCAGAACAAGTCGCAAATTCTACAATGCTGGTAGAAGATTATCTGCTCCAGGAAATTAATGCCGGTAGTATTAGTTTTTCCTATGATCAAAAGCCAAGGCGAATCCTCTATCATGGACACTGCCAGCAAAAGGCTCATTTAGGCACCGGGAAAACAATAAGTATGCTCAATAATCTGCCAAACTGTGTGGTTGAGGAAATCGAGACTGGCTGCTGCGGTATGGCTGGGGCATTTGGATATGAAAAAGAACATTATCAGCTATCGCTGGAGATTGCAGAGCTGGGGCTTGCTCCGCGGATCAGGGAAGCCGCTTCTGATACTATCATCTGCGCCTCAGGAACCTCCTGCAGGGAGCAGATTGCCCATACCACTCAACGAAAAGCAATTCATCCCCTGGAGGTATTTGCCGAAGCGCTGGCTTGAAACTTCCCCAGGTAAATTTCGTAATCAAACAGGATGTACAATAGTGAAAGATAGGATTAGATAAGGAAATTATTATGGAATGGATCACATCACCTGAAAGCTGGATTGCATTGTTAACGCTTACTATCCTGGAAATAGTCCTGGGTATTGATAACATTGTATTTATTTCCATTCTGGTCGGAAAATTACCGGAAGAAGAACAAGAAAAAGGCCGCCAGATAGGGCTGCTTGTGGCATTGGGCACTCGGATATTACTGCTGCTCTCCTTGTCCTGGCTCATCAAACTAACCGCTCCAGTTTTTCACATCGGAGATCATGGAGTGGCAGGACGCGATATGATCCTGATGGTAGGTGGTATGTTCTTATTATGGAAAAGCACTTCTGAAATCCACGATAAACTTGAAGGTGATTCTGAGGTTTCGTCGAGAAAAGTAAAAGCATCATTTGGAGCAGTGATCACCCAGATTGCAATCTTAGATATAGTGTTCTCGCTGGATTCGGTTATTACAGCGATAGGCATGGCTGAAGAGCTGGCAATCATGGTCACCGCCGTGGTCATCTCAGTGGGAATCATGCTCTTTGCTTCAGGTCCGATCAGCTCTTTTGTCAACGATCGCCCTACTTTAAAAATCCTTGCCCTGAGCTTTCTGTTGCTAATTGGTGTTTCTTTATTTGCGGAAGGATTACATTTCTCCATTCCAAAAGGATATATCTACTTCGCAATGGCTTTCTCTTTATTTGTGGAAATCATCAACCTGAAATCAGATAAAAATCAGAGGAAACCAGTCCATTTACATGAACCTCATGTAAATGGATCACCCCAGAGTTAAGAAAATCTAACCATGGAACCCCACCGAATTATCCTGCACCTTGATCTGGATGCTTTCTTCTGCGCTGTGGAAGAAATCAAGGATCCGGCTTTGCGTGGGAAAACTTTTGCCGTAGGCGGTTCTCCCACAGGCAGAGGTGTGATCACCTCCTGCTCTTATCCTGCCCGGAAAATGGGTGTGCGTTCTGCCATGCCGGCAGCAAAAGCCCTCCAGCTCTGTCCAAATTTAATCCTGGTGTCCAGGAAACACGGCGATTACGGTCGCTACTCAAAGATGGTGATGGAATGCCTGGGCCGATACACAGATCAAGTTGAACAGATCTCCATTGATGAAGCATTTTTAGATATCACTGATCTGGGCTCAGAACCCAGGTTGATCGGAGCTGAAATCCAGGGGCTCATTCTTGATGAGCTGGGCCTTCCCAATTCCATTGGAATTGCCAGTAATAAACTGGTTGCCAAAATCGCTACCAATGTGGGCAAAATTGCCTCAAGTGGTGATAGTTATCCCAACGCCATCACCGTAGTACCACAGGGAGAAGAACGAGCTTTCCTTAACCCGCTGCCAGTGGAGATGCTTTGGGGAGTGGGTCCAAAAACCCGGGAACGTCTGGAAAGATTCAATATTCGCACAATTGGTGATCTGGCAGATCATTCCGAGATTGAACTGGCTCAGAACTTCGGAAAACACGGATATGATCTCAGCAGGCGAGCAAAAGGCATAGATAAACGCGGTATTGTTACCCGCAGGGGAGTGAAATCCGTCAGCAATGAAAGGACTTTCCGGCAAGATCTGGGAAAGAAGGATGATGTCCTGAAGTATATAACCAGGCTTTCAGAAAAGGTCGCCCAACGTTTACAGAAAAAAAATTTGCGGGGGAAAACTGTCCAGATCAAAGTCCGCTGGTCGGATTTTACAACGATCACTCGCCAAAGTACATTAAACCAATCAACCAATCAGTATAAAGTTATTCAGCGGGAAGCAGCGAGGCTGCTGAACCAGGTCTGGCAAGAAGGAAGGCTGATCCGCCTGGTTGGTGTGGGAGTTCATAATCTTGACAGTAAAGCCCAGCAGCTCGGATTATGGGATATTGGGGTAGCAAAAGATATCCATCTGCAAAAAGCCCTGAAAGATTTAAAGGAAAAATATGGAGAGAATGTCATTTCCAAAGGGATAAAAAAGTGATAGGGATAACATTCACAAGCTGGTCTATAATGGATTATAATTGTCCCTTGGGTTAGGTGGATAAATCTTATTAAAAACACCTTTACTACCCTAATATTAGGAGTTAAAGTTTATGTCTAAAAATATACAAATGATTGACGGCAATGAAGCTGTTGCAGCCGTTGCTCATAAGATCAATGAAGTGATTGCGATTTATCCGATCACTCCTTCCTCGCCCATGGGTGAACATGCTGATGCCTGGTCAGCCAGGGGAAAAACTAATATCTGGGGCACTGTTCCGGATGTGATCGAAATGCAGGCGGAGGGCGGAGCTGCAGGGGCAGTCCATGGTGCACTTCAAGCAGGCGCATTAACCACAACTTTCACGGCGTCACAGGGCTTGCTGCTGATGCTGCCCAACATGTATAAAATTGCCGGCGAGTTAACACCCACTGTATTCCATATTGCAGCCCGTTCCTTAGCAGCCCAGGCCCTTTCCATCTTCGGAGACCATTCCGACGTGATGGCTGCCAGGGCAACCGGTTTCGCTATGCTGGGATCTGGATCAGTCCAGGAAGCCCATGACTTTGCAGCCATATCACAGGCTGCCAGTTTAGAATCACGCATCCCTTTCCTGCATTTCTTTGAAGGTTTCCGGGTTTCCCATGAGATCAATAAAGTAGAAATGCTGTCGGATGAGGTCCTCGCAGAAATCATTTCTGAGGAAGCCGTCCTGGCTCATCGCAGCCGGGCGCTCAATCCCGACAATCCGGTCATTCGCGGCACTGCCCAGAACCCGGATGTCTTCTTCCAGGCTCGGGAAACTGTGAACCCCTTCTACGACAAAGCTCCTGGGATCGTTCAGGAAGTAATGGACAAATTCAAGAAGCTGACCGGACGGGAATACAAACTCTTTGATTATGAAGGCGCAGAAGACGCTGAGCGGGTGATTGTGATCATCGGTTCGGGTGGTGAGGCTACCGCGGAAACTGCA
>SDBT01005005.1_pt1 | contig 22375 bp, 13 predicted proteins | sample 2277101 | NCBI WGS metagenome assembly SDBT01 (sample SAMN10404973, study PRJNA504765) | marine sediment metagenome | isolation source: marine sediment core GS10_PC15, 103 cmbsf | place: Arctic Ocean: Southern Knipovich Ridge | collected 2010 | reverse complement strand
CAGCAAGGCCAGGCAGACCTTGCGGACCGTCTCGGGTTTGTCGCAGTCGGCCAGGTGCGTGAATTGCTCGGCCGCCTCGTGCACCCCCGAAGCGATCTTGTGCACCGTCATGGCTGCGGCCAGGTCCTGGCGCATCTGTAGCTCCCGCTGAAACCACTTGCCTCCAAGCAGCCGCCGCCAGAGGCACGGCGGCATCGGCATTAGATCGCGAATCTCCTCCGGCGACTTACCTTCGTGAATCCACTCAAGCAGCTTCTTGTACTTGTACGAGCGCATGGGTTTGTCCTTTCCTTCTTTGGGGACTGGGAATTTTTGTTTTTTGAGTTTTGATTTCCAATTTGCCTTTTCGTCTGCGGCTACCGGCTCCTGGTTGCTGATTACTGGAGTTCCGCGCGTGGCGCGGTCCTCCACACTTACATGCGTCGGTGCCGTTTGCGCGCGCAAACGGCACCGATGGCCCTGAGGGTCAGGCGGTAAGTACCGGCCGGGCCGGGAGAAAAAAATTTCTATTTTTCGGCCTTACTTTCGCCCTCAGCGTGCAATTTTGCGCGCGCAAACATGTAAGTTGGCCAGCCGAACCCCATCGCACACAAAGACTTACGGTGATTCTCAACTTGTTGGGGGAGTATATTGCCCGGCATGTGGCCCTTTTCTTCGCGCTAGCCGTGAGCGGCTTGCCGGTAGGCAGGGCGGCAGCGAGACCGGTCCCCGTTTTCCATAAGCGCCTTGATATGCGCGGCGGGACAGGAGTCCCGCCGCGCGAGACTTCCTTGCCCGCTCCCTTCCGGTCGCGGCTAGCTGGCCGGCACTGTAGGCTGGGGCGCAGCCCCACCTTCTTGTTCTTCTGTCGCCCTTTCAGGGCTCTTCATTTGGGGCGTCGTTTTCCGGGGCCTAACGGCCCCGGCTACGATCTCTCGCCGCTTCGCGGCTGTTGGCGGGCCCCGTAGGCTGGGGCGCAGCCCCACCTTCTTGTTCTTCTGTCGCCCTTTCAGGGCTCTTCATTTGAGGCGTCGTTTTCCGGGGCCTGACGGCCCCGGCTACGATCTTCCGCCGCTTCGCGGCTGTTGGCGACCCCCCCGTAGGCTGGGGCGCTAGCCCCACCTTCTTGTTCTTCGGACTGTTCCCTCTATCGACGCGGCGGGACAGGAGCCCCACCGCGCGAGACTTCCTTGCCCGCTCCCTTCCGGTCGCGGCTAGCTGGCGGGCACTGTAGACTGGGGCGCAGCCCCACCTTCGTGTTCTTCTGTCGCCCCTTCAGGGCTCTTCATTTGGGGCGTCGTTTTCCGGGGCCTGACGGCCCCGGCTACACTCTTTCGCCGCTTCGCGGCTGTTGGCGAGCCCCGTAGGCTGGGGCGCAGCCCCACCGGCAAGGTTCTCCGGATCAGAGGGTGGCACGCTTTGCTTGCAAAGCGTGTTGCCGCCCGCGGCCCCACGCGCCATAAGGGGCTTTCTGCAGGACCGGCCATCTGATACGATCTGCTGCGGTTTCCAGATAAGGGGAAGTGACATGAGCCAAGCGGATTCCTGGATTAAAGATTTCAAACCCGGCGCGAGATGCAATATCGAGCAATACAAGCGCCTCAAGCGCTGCTCCGAAAAGAAGGACACAAGCGAATGGAACCAATGGCGCAAAGCGCATGAAGACGAAGAGATTTGGCTCTCAGGCGCAGACCTCGACGACGCCCATCTGGAAGGCGCGGAGCTTTTCCGTGCCCATCTGGAAGGCGCGGACCTTGAGGACGCCCATCTGGAAGGGGCGGAGCTTGGGTTCGCCCATCTGCAAGGGGCGGTCCTTTGGGACGCCCATCTGGAAGGCGCGGTCCTTTGGTACGCCCATCTGGAAGAGGCGGTGCTTTCGTTCGCCCATCTGGAAGGGGCGGAGCTGTGGGTGGCCCATCTGGAAGGCGCGAGGCTTGTCCGCGCCCATTTGGAAGGCGCGAAACTTTTTGGCGCGGATCTCGAAGGCGCGATGGTTGAGATGGCCGTAGTCGATGGGAATACAGTGATCTGGGCCTGCGCAATTGACAAAGACACGGACTTCATTGGCGTCGGCCTGGATAGCGCCCGCGTGGAGCCGGGTTTGAAGCAACTCTTGGAGTACAACATACGGCGGAAGCGATGGCTCCAGCGGTATAAGGAGGGAGCCTTGTGGAGGCGGGTTCTAAAAAGGATCTTCGTACAGCCTTTCTGGTTGACGTCGGATTACGGGCGATCCACGGGGCGGATTGTGGGCGTATTCTTCGGCCTGGCGCTCGCATTTGCCGGCGTCTATTGTGCTAAGAAAGACTGCCTGTCTCTTGCCACGGGCGGGGAGCTTAATGGCTTTCTGCACGCGCTGTACTTTTCCGTCGTGACGATGACGACGCTGGGCTTCGGCGATATTCACGCCAATCCCGACAGCTCGTTCGGACAAGTACTGTTAATGCTTCAGGTGCTGCTTGGCTACGTCCTGCTGGCCGCATTGGTGACGCGTTTTGCCGTGCTCTTTACGGGCGGCGGCCCGGCCGGCAGCTTCGCCAGGAAGAAGGATGGCCCGCCGCGTCTTCGCCAGGCCGACGAGAGATGGACGGAGGTGCTTCGCCGGCGGCGCGACTAAGCGCCTTGATATACGCGGCGGGACAGGAGTCCCGCCGCGCGAAAGTGTATGCGGCGGGACGGGAGTCCCGCCGCGCAAGAGTGTATGCGGTGGGACAGGAGTCCCGCCGCGCAAGACTGTTTGCGGCGGGACAGGAGCCCCGCCGCGCAAGAGTGTTTGCGATGGGACAGGAGTCCCGCCGCGCGAGAGTCCACCAATTACGCCGTTACAGACCACTAGCCCCATTGGCGTTTCGCCGTTACGCTGTTAGCTGAAATGAATGGCGGCGTCTACATTGCGGTGTTTTGGCTGGAGCGGGTGCGGCGGATACGTATCGGGCGGCTGGGGGAATCCAGGTTTCCCGCGGGCATATATTTCTACGTCGGAAGCGCCCAGAGGAACCTCGATGCCCGCCTGGCCCGCCACGGACGTCGAAAAAAGCCGCTGCGCTGGCACATCGACTACCTCTCAGCCAAGGCTACGATGCTCGGGGCGATTATCTTCGAGCGGCCGCGTGCCGCCGAGCTAGCACAACGATATGGCCGCCCTATCGAGAACTTCGGCGATTCCGACTGCCGTTGCGGCGGACACCTGCTCTACGCCCCGGAACTTGCCTGAAAGCCAATAGGCGCAGCGGCGTCTTGGCAAGCCTTTCCTGTGGATAGATCGCTGCTTCTCAATGGCCGTCACCTGTCTGCGGCAATTCGCAATCCGAAAAGCACAATCCGAAACCGGACGATTGCATTTCTCCCCCCGATGGCAATAATCGCTCCAGCGAATCTACGCCGAGGGTGTGGGATGTCAGCGAGTGATAAGGTGTTCAGGGCCGAGGATGTGTGTGGGCTTTACGGGCAGGAGATCGACGAGGATCTGGCCTGGAAGGTCGGCCACGCCTGTGGTCAGTTTCTGCGGAGCCTTTTGAGCGGCTACGAGCGAGGGCAGTCCTCGACGAACCGGCTGGTGGTCGGGCGAGACATGCGCCCGCACAGCGAGATGCTTCTATCGGCGTTGATCGAGGGCGTGACATCCAGCGGGACTGCCTGTATTGACATCGGGGCGGCCGACACGCCGATGCTCTACTTCGCGGTTAACCATCTCGGCACCTGTGGCGGCATTCAGATCACCGCCTCGCATAATCCGATCGAGTACAACGGCTTTAAGATCTGCGGCCTCAAGGCCCGCCCGGTGGCAGGCAGCAGCGGGCTAAAGGAGATTCAGCGCCTCGTCGATTCGCTTCGCCGGATGCCCGTGGGCGCGTCGATGGCGCCGAGACAAAGAATCGACTTATGGGACGAATACCGCAAGCACGTCTGGGCGCTGCTCAGGACGCCGCGGCGACTGAAGGTGGTCGTCGATGCGGCCAACGGCATGGGCGGCGCGGCGATCTCGAAGATCTTCGAGAAAGCCGACGTCGAGATCGTCCCGCTGAACTTCGATATCGGCGGTAAGTTCGCACATCCGCCGGACCCGCTCGTCGAGGCCAACCTCAAGATGACCAAGGTCGCGGTGCGTGAAGAAAAGGCGAACTTCGGCCTCTGCTTGGACGGCGACGCCGACTGCTGCGTATTCGTCGACGAAAAGGCCAGGGCAGTCCGCGGCGATCTGATGACCGCCCTGCTGGCCAGGCACTTCGCCGAAGAGAACCCCGGCGCAACGGTGGTCTACGATCTGCGGTCGTCGCGCGTGGTGGGCGAGGAGATCCGCGCCGCCGGCGGCGTGCCGAGACGCCAGCGCGCCGGCTATGCCTACATGAGGAAGGCAATGGCCGACAGCCATGCCGTCTTCGGCGGCGGACCCGCGGGGCATTTCTTCTTCCGCGACAATTACAACTGCGATTCCGGCGCGATCGCGCTCGCCGCGGCCCTGACGGTCATCAGCTCACAGAGCAAGCCCTTCAGCGAACTCATCAGGCCATTGAAGCGCTACAGCTATTCCGGCCAGATCGACTTCCAGGTCGAAGACGGCGGCGCCAAACTCAAGGAGATCGCCGAGGCGCTGAGCGACGCCCAGATCGACTACCTGGACGGCGTAACCTGCCAGTACGAAGACTGGTGGTGCAACGTTCGCCCGGCCGAGGACGAACCGCTGCTTTGCCTGACACTCGAGGCCAAGGACCAAACCCTGATGAGAAAGAAGCTCAAAGAGATCAAAGGCATCATCGGCAAAGCAGTCGCTCGCAAGTGAGATTCGCAACGTCCGATTCGCAGGGGACCAATGCCGGAGGCGCCGATGCCTTCGTGGTCAAGTATGCCCTTCCCGAACCCGCCACGCTCTTGCTGCTAGTATTGGGCGGGCTAGGTTTGCTTGGCCGGACGCAGCGATCTACCCTCAGTTAGTCTGCTATGTCTTTCTAGGCGCAAAAAGAAAAGCCCGGACACTCGAAATGAGTATCCGGGTAGTTGATTGCGTCTGGCAGGACCGTCGCTTAGCGAAGAAACAAACCAGCATCGACACTAAATTGTCTCGCTAGCGTCTTAATGTGGCTCTTACTCAACTGACGGTCTCCGCGAAGGATTGCAGAACCTAGGGTTCGGTGCTTCCCCAGCAATCGCCCTAAATCCGAGCCAGACATGCCGTTTTCTTTCAAGAGGTACTTGAGTGCCTGTAAGGGCTTCATGCGACTATGAATCGGATATAGGCTCTCTTCATAGGCTTCCACGAAATGCGAGATTGCCTCAAGGTAATCTTCTTGGTCCGCGTTCAGTTCATGACCCGCAAGCCAATCAATCATTTCTGTTGCGTTCGTCAAATCAATATCATCATGGATCGGACGCGGAATCAGAAGAGAAGCTAACTCCTCATATGTTCCAGGAATCTTTGCGGGCAGTACCCTGGTAGTCATAGTATGTCCTTCCAGACTTCCCTGTCATACTCTTGGTGCGTTAGAACCAGTAGAGTGAAAACCATCTTCCTGTTGTAATGAATCGCCGTAATCAGGCGACATTTGCCGCCGCCGATGTCGAAAACAACCACCTTCCTCCCACTTGCAACTGTAAAAGGATCGGCCTGTGGAAAAGTTTTCCTTACGTCTTGCAAACATAGCCATTTTGCCGCCTTGACTAGTTGGTACCAACGCTTAAGGCCAGGCTTGGCCGTCGGGTGCTTCTCCCAGTAAGCTACCAGTACCGACCTTTTGATTATCCTCATCCGTATACATTATGTATACAAATCGGCCAGAAGTCAACTGCCCATGCATTTTTCTTCTCTTTTTTTGTCCCTACCGGAAACTATGACACTCCGTAGTTTCCCTCTGAAATACGGGAAACATAAACCCATTTTGGGTATATCCTTTCGCTGGCAGCGGTAAGGGCCTATAATCAATGGTCTTGGGTATAGGGCGGCCTCCAAGCCTATCGCAGTGGTCCAAGTTCCCCAGCGTTAAGATAGGTAATCTATGTCCACAGTTAACCGTCAAAATCGAGGGGGTGGTGGGTACAGTCGTCTTCTCTAAATGTTAAAATAGGTAAGCCTGTTTGCAGGGGTTTCGCGTTGGCGCTGCTTCGACGCAGACGAGGCGAATAGTTCGACCCTCGGGTTGGCGGTCGGTTGAACGCCGGCGAGGCTTTGTGCTCGCCCGCTCTTGTTGTAGTCGGATGAGTTAGCCGGAAATATCAAAAAACAGCACGAATTTCGCCCGGAACAACGAGGTTTTGTGATGAACTCAGGTGTTCACCTGATTGACAGAATCGCGTTTTGTGGTATGATACAGCCATCGTGAGGGGCCGCCTTTCTGGGGCCACGTCTTTGGAGGTTCGTTCCGCTTAATTGTGCTCAAGGCGGAAAGTGTGCGCATCCTTCGGAAAGGGTGAGAGATGGAGGCGAATATAGACCGAGGAGCCATCGAATGATCTAGCCCGCTTGGGGAGGGCGGAGGTATTTTTTATCAGTGAGGGGCAGGAGCGAAGCCCGCTCCTTATGGCCCGGCAACGGCCCGATGCCCCCTTGTCGGAGCCAAAGGAGTGCTTTCTGATCTCCGGGATCGTGATAGAATCATCGAAAAGGCCCGCGACGGTCGTGGGCGCGACGCCATCTGGGAAATCTCGGTGGATAGGGCAAGGGAGATACACGATGAGAACAAGGTTCGGCATCCTTATCACAACTATCGGGACCATCCTGTTTTTCTGCGGCTGTGCTGGGAAGCACGCTCTGTCCGGGAATTCAATCGAATCTGGCATCGTCGCGAAAGGCTACAAGGCCCGGGCTTGCGGATTGGACATGAACCGCAACGGCATCATCGGCGAACCGGCCGACAGGCTTGTGGGTGACGGTAAGACCAAAGATGTAGACGGTGACGGCGTGGAAGAGGATATTATCTACGTCGATTCTGAAAACGGCAGCGATCGGGTCGGAAAAGGCACGCCGGAGCGACCCTACAAGAGCATCCAATACGCCTTGAGCGTGGCCGACGGTCCCGAAGACGGCGCTGAAGACATTATCTGCATCTCGGGGGTTTTTGCCGAGGAATTGACGATAATCAAAGGCGGGGTGCCCGGCCATTACGTCCGGGATGGTTTCCAGTATCCGTCCAATCCGGCGATGATCGTCGGCTGGGACAGGGACGGCGACGGCGAGTACCCGCCTTACGATAAGGACGACATAGCAGTGCTCGACGGAAGAGGCGCCCTGGAGATGGCCATCAATAACAACCCAAACGCCAGGAGCTATCTGGAATTCGGCCACCTGACGATAACCAACTACGGGCATAAGTCTAAGACGGATTCGATCGCTCGCAACTGCGGGGCTTTCAGGCTTCGCGGGCACACCGCCGGACCCCAAAGCCACATCTACATCCACGATGTTGAAATTCGCCAGGTCAACAAGGCAGTGGCCAGTCGCTCCGGAACGATCATCGTGAATTGCTTTCCTAGCGGTGACCCTTCGGTCCATCAGCCGATGAGCCACTTCGCGATGATCAACAACCTTGTCGATGAGTTTGCCGGCTACTTCGCGAGGGGGGCCGGATGGGGCGGTGAGCGCTGGCGGTGGCAGAATAACACGCTGAAGATGTACGGCCCGGAAGGCAGCGAGGCGAAGGTCAAGTGGTGGGCTTATGTGACCGCCTGGAAAATCTGGAGCCCTGTGCACGGGCTGGAAATTCTGGACAATGTGATCGACGGCAACCCCGCCGCGTGGAACCCCACAAGGTATGTCGTCGGCACTATGTTCTGCCAGCGCAGCCAGGATTGGACGATCCGAGGCAACGTATTTCTCAACCTGCACGTTGCCATAATAGCGCAGCCCTATGCGGAAGGCTTACCACAAGATCGCCCGATCGATAAGATCGTCATCGATCGCAACATCATTCGCAACACGTACACAGGCTGGAAGTGGCCTCCTTACGGACTTATCGTCCAAGGCGGGCCCAAACTGGGCTCGACCGTAGAGAGCCTTACAATAACGAACAACGACTTCCGGTCTTCGGTGGGATTCAAGGACGGGATGTCATTTCAGAGCGGCAACGACGAAGGCCCGCATACCGGCACGATTACCATTACGGGCAATACGATCTATGGGCCGTTCGATCGCGCCGGAATCTACAATATCCCCCAGGATTGGAGAATCGCCAAGGAAAAGAGGATGAGGAAATTCCCTCTCAACAAATTCATTATCAGGAACAACACCATCACCAACGTCGGGCCGGGAAAGAGTGTGCTCACCACCTACGCGCCGGACAATTGGGTCGCCGGCGGGAACACATATGATTCCGGTGCTGGTTTCAGCTGGGACGGCGTCGAATACACCACGCTCGCCGAATGGCAAAAAGCGACCGGCCAGGACGCCGATTCCGAGGCTCTCAAGCCCTGATCCGCTCGTTTCTTCAACGAACGCGGGCTTTGTCGGGGCGGGTAGTGTGAATTGGGCGCACTCACGTACATCGACGATGTTCTTTACGGCATGACCCGCAAAGGAGGAAATCAGGATCTTGGCGTGATCTTTGCCTTTGTAATTCCCGAACCCGCTACGCTTTTGGTATTAGGCGTCGGTGCAATGGCGCTGCTTCGACGCAGACGACGCGAATAGTTTGACCCTCGGCTCGGCCCTCGGTTGAACGCGGGCGAGGCTTTGGGCTCGCCCGTTGTTATTGTGCTGGGATCAGTTAGCGGGAATTATCGAAAAAAGTGGAACAAATTTAGCCTGGGGAAACAGGGTTTTTCGATGAACTCAGGTGTTCACCTGATTGACAGAATCGCGTTTTGTGGTATGATGCGGCTATTGTGAGGGGCCGGTTTTCTGGGGCCGCGAATACCGCTCGGGCAAAAGGGCATTGGGTGAAAGAAAAGCATCAGTAGGGACTTGGCATGCCTACGAGGAATTGCGGGGCTTATTGTGCGCTCGTTGTTGCCGTGTTGTGTCTGCTCGAGGTTCCGGTCGTCCATGGGGATATTGTTGCATCTGGTTCCGTGTACCCCTCGAATCCGTCCACTTGGGAGGCGAACACGACCGCCTACGTGGGCCGCTATTTCGGCGGGACTCTGAGCATCACCGACGGCAGCCTCGTAGATAATGGTTCCGGCTACGTCGGAGAGGGCTCCGGCACGACAGGGCTTGTCACGGTCGATGGGGAAGGCTCGACATGGAATAACCACGAACGGCTTAAAGTGGGCAATTCTGGCGAGGGCACGATGAACATCACCGACGGCGGTTACGTCACCAACGGTGAGGCCGTCATCGCGTATAGGGCTGGTTCGACGGGCGCTGTGACGGTGGACGGGCCCGGTTCGAGGTGGGAGTCCGCCGCGTACGAAGGGTTCGGCGAAAGCCTCATTGTCGGCTTCAGTGGCAATGGCACGCTGGATATCACCAATGGCGGAGCGGTCAGCACTGTTGACGGCTTCATCGCGATAACCGCGGGCACGAGAAGCGTGGTCACAGTGTCCGGAGACGGCTCGACGTGGACGAACCAGGACCGACTGTATATTGCCAAGGATGGCGAGGGCACATTGAACGTCGCCGCCGGGGGCATGGTCAGCACTACAGGTATCTGCTACATCGGCAAGAGGCACGACGGCGTGGGCAAGATCACGGTGACCGGACCCGGTTCGATCTTCACGAGCAGCGATGATGTGCGCGTGGGCGGCTTCGGGAGCGGCACGATGGAGATTCGCGCCGGCGGATCGGTCAGCAACAAAGCTGGTGCCATCGGCGGCTACTCGCATGGCGCGGTAACGGTTGACGGGGAGGGCTCGACCTGGACAAACAGCGAAACCGTCACGGTCACCGGTACGCTGGATATCACCGGCGGCGGGGATGTCAGCGCCGTCAAAGGCTTCGTCGGATACGATAAGGGTACCACCGGTGTGGCGGTCGTGGATGGAGAAGGCTCAACGTGGGCGACCAGCAGGGACATTCATGCGGGTGTGTACGGCAACGGGACGCTGAGAATCACCAATGGGGGCAGGGTCGTCAGCGATAGACACGGTTATGTCGCCTCCGGATACGTTGGGACCGGATTGGCGGTGGTTGACGGCGGCGGATCGACCTGGGAGTCCGGCTACCTCCACGTGGGCGAGTACGGTGACGGGACGCTGAACATCACCGGCGGCGGCGCGGTCCATGTGATGTACGAGACCTACGTCGGCGGCTATGGCGTGGGCGAGGTCGCGTTTGACGCAGGTGTCCTCACGACAGGCACGCTCTACGCCGAGCCGTCAACACTGACGGGTACCGGCACGATCCATACCCATGGGATGGTGAGCGACAGCAGCCTGGTGTTTGACAGCGAAGATGATCTGACCATGACGCTCAACCTTGCCGGCCAGCCGGGCCAGGACATTACGATCAACCTAGGCGTCAACGACCAGGCGAATATGGGGGCGGGGTATGTCGCCAACGGGTCACTCGAGATCCGCAACGGTGTGGCGGTTCCCACGCGCGATGGGTATCTCGGCTATCATGCCGATTCGACGGGTGTGGCGACGGTGGAGGGGGAAGGTTCCGTATGGAGCACCAGCCGTGTGACGGTGGGCAAATACGGCAATGGCATGCTCTCGATCACCGACGGCGGAGCGGTCAGCACGCTATACAACTGCGTGATCGGCAACATGAGCGACTCGATGGGAACGGTTGTGGTGGCGGGGGAGGGCACGACCTGGACCAACGGCGGAGACCTGCGCGTGGGCTGGGAGGGCAGCGGCATCCTGAAAATTCTCGACGGTGCGATGGTTAGTGTCGCCGACACGCTGAGAATCGACCATAATGGTGGCGATGACAGCTTTGTCAGGATGAGCAACGGCGGAATGCTGGCGCTGTTCGGCGATGCGGACGACACATTGGACGACTTCCTCAGCCTGGTCCGAGGAACGGGCGCCATCCAGTACTGGGATAGCCAGGCCGCCGACTGGGCCGATATCACCGGTGCGACGATGGGCGCCGATTACCTGCTCGAGTACATCCCCAACGGGAACTTGGCCGGCTACACGATCCTGACCGTTCCCGAACCGGCCACGTTGTCGCTGCTGGCTGTCGGCGGGCTGGCGCTGATTCGCCGCAGGCGGCAGTAGTTGGGCTTTGCGACGAGCACGCCTGGGCGACCTTGGCAGATGAACGGGTAGGAACTTGCAAACAGAGGGGGTCAAGTCTGTGATGAGTGTAATGGGAACCCAATAGCATGAAAGGAACCGCTTCCGTTGAAAAACCGATTGCGCAAAGGACAAAGGCAACGCTCGCAAGTGAGATTCGCAACGTCCGATTCGCAGCGGCCAAGTGAACCGGGCAATGTAATGCCGTATCCCAGCCAGACCGTCACGACGACCTTGGCGCACCCAGCAGTCTTCGTATGTCGTCCATAATCGCCTTGCCACGTGAGCGAAGCTCATGCTTCTTTTCGATCAGCTCAACCTCGCCCGGCGAGGCGTGAAGCTGTATGTGGAAGCGCAGGGCATTGCCCGTTCCGGAAGGCCTGATCGTGACGTGATCCAGCTTTTCGGTTCCAAAGAAGAACCGGATGCCCTCGTCGGGGAACTGAAAATCGCCCGACGGCGGATAGATCGTATCGTACTTACCCGTTCGGTAGATGCTCGCGGCCGTGACGCGAAGACCTGCGATTTCGAGGTCACCGGCCAGCGCGAGCCGATAATAGTCCAGCGCCTTGCGGAGAATGTTCTTCTTGAGCCGGTCCCCTTCGATACCCGGATATTCGCCGTCGAGCGGGTCCGGCTCGTAGAAGTTTGCGAACAGCCCGACGTCACGATCGAGGTAGATATACTTGTCGAGCGCCTCGAAAACCGTTGTGCCCTGCTCCTTTGCCCAGGCGGCGATTTCGGCAAGCAGAAGAGCGGCGAACGTGCCGTCCTTATCGCGAACGTGCCCGCCCTCGCCAAGCGAGCGGGCGTCCGGAGGAGGCCCGCCCAGGATCGAAAAGCCGTTGCTTTGTTCCATGGCCGCTACGTTGATGGATCGTTTGGAAGTCTCCATACCTTCGCAGCAGTAGACAAACGGATGGCACAGATTCGGCGGCGTGTTTTGGCCGCGCCCTTCGATAAGTCCGAGGATTTCTTCGGTCTTTCCCTCCCAGACGTCCCGCGTAGCAGCCGCCAGCGCGGCAAAGCCCACCCAGGACTTGACCACGCCCAGGCCGTGTTTTCGCGCGACACGAACGATGCTGTCGGAAGTCGTGTGCGACAGGACGATAAACTTCTTTTCGGCGTCTCGGACCGCCCCGAACTTCTCGATTTGCCTGTGAAGCCTATACCACAGAACCAGCGCCCAGGCGTCGTCTGCCGGCAGCAGTAGGTGCTCGCTGCCGTCATAGATATGCCGTTGATTTTCGGGGACCTTCACAACGCAGCCGCAACGGTCCGCGTCGGGATCGGTCCCCAGGAGGATGTCGATATTCTCGAACTCACCGGGGTACTCGCTCTTGAAGGCTTCCACGGCGATATGCGCCGCCCGGGGGTCTCCCGGGTCCGGCTGCTGCTCGCGCCCGGGCTCGCTGCAGAAGCAAGGAAACAGCCCGTCAAGATCGTTCAATCCGTTGACCGTTATCGGCTTGACTTCAGCAAAGCCGACCTCCCTCAGCAGCCTTGGCACGGCGACGCGGCCCACGCCGTGAAAGGCGCAATAGGCGATTTTCAGGGGATCCGACGAAGATTCCTGCCTCTCCTTAAGATCCTCGGTCAGCAGAAAGCTCTTGACGTGGTTCCTATGCTCCTCGTGGATGTCCACCAGGAAGCCCTCTCTGCCGGTGTAATCGTAGTCGGGCACGGGTTTCTTCCCGCCGAGAAACACCAGCTTGCCGTCCGATGCCTGGTCGAAGGGGCAGAGGCGAATCTGGTCGAAATCCGCCTTTGAAATGTATTGCTCGTACATCTCGTCGCGCTGCTCGGGGTCGAATTGCGATCCGTTCGCGCAGGAGAGCTTATATCCGTTGTATCGGTAGTCGTTGTGGCTGGCTGAGATCAGAATGCCCAGATCCGCCTTGATCGAATCACTCGGAATGGCGAACGTCACCTCCGGATACGGACACGGCTCGTCAAAGAAATAGACGGTGTAGTCATAGGCCAGGAACAACTGCGCCACAAGTGCGGCCAGGTCGTGCCCTCTGATTCGGCTGTCGTATCCTATGACGATTTTCTCAAACGGCGGCTCCTGCCGCTTTCCAAACCTGGCCACGCCGGCCGAGGTGCACAAGAGCACCAGATCGTTGATCGTATTTGGGCCTCTTAATATCGCCGCGCCGATCCCCTCCTCCTTCAATTGGATGATCGAGGCCTTGTCGAACGCCATCATCCCGCGTATGCCGCCGGTCCCGAAGCGCGCAGGCTGGCGAAACGCATTTACCAACTCCTCCCACTGCTCGCTCTCGATCGCCTTGCAGAGCCCGGCCTTTGCGTGGGGGCTGATGGCGTCGATGTGCTCGTCTTCGAGCCACTTCTTGAGATTCGGGAACGTGTTCTTCTTGGCCTTTTCGTATAGTTGCTCGTCGATCTTGCCGGCCTTGCGGCAAGATTCCAGATACTGCGATATTCCCTTCTGAGCCAACTCGAGCATCGAGTCGATCTTTTCCCTGATCATTTGGCATTCGTCCTTACCTGGCACCTTCTCAACGATTCCTTCACGCAAGAGCCCCTGCTCTTTTCGCGCAGCGATTTTCGGAGACCCCAATCGTTCTGTCAAGCCCGCCCTCGGGCGTACTGTCAAGAGCGAGCAACTCTTAGCTACAGGCCGCGGAGCCGTCTTAGGCCAGAATCAGCGGGACGTACATCTCCTCGGCGGTAAGGCCGCCGTGAACGCCGACGTTCTCCGGAGCGCAATCGAAACATGGATGGATGTAGAACTTCGCGGGCTTCGGGGCGATCCCGACGAACGCCCCGAGACGGCGTTTCATGATCGGCGAAAGGGCTTCCGGGCCGAGCAGGCGGAGCTGCTCGATTTCGGCCGGCGTAACGAGGGCGAAATACTCGCCGAACCGCTCGTTGAATTCCGCGGCGAAGTGCTCCTCGCGGCCTGGAAGCACGTGAAAGATCGGCACGCTCGGCTCGCCGGTTGGCTGGCAGTGCAGTTGCGAGCGCAGCGGATCGTCGGCCGGCAGGATGAACCGTTGCTCGGCCGGGACGTCCACCTGGCCATGGTCGGCGCTGATGACGATGCGGGCGCGGCCGGAAAGCGTCTTGGCCAGGCCGCCAAGGATGGCGTCCAGATCCACAAGAAGCTGATGCACCCGCTGATCGCCCTTGCCCTTTTTGTGCAACGCAGCGTCCAGGTCCGGTAAGTAGAGGTACGTGTAGCTGGGTTTTTCGGCGCTTAGGACCCTGTTGGTGACGATGGCGATGGCGTTGGGCAGTCCGGCGTACGCGGCGCGGGCCGTCCCGGCGCTGGAATACTTGGCATAGGTCGTATCGGCGATCCTTGTCGGCAGAACGGTCAGCGGCTCGTGCTTCAGGGTGGACCTGATACCCGCAATGGGAAAGACATCTTCGACGGAAACGCCGAACTCCGTCAGCGGCTTGCCCGTGCTGCGCTCACGGAACGGCAGCGTGATGGCGGTGATGCCGAACTCTTCAAGATACGCCCACCAGCCGGGCACGCCCGCCCGGCACGGCCATTGGCCCGTCGCCAGCGTGGTCAGCGCCGTAGCCGTCGCGGACAGAAAAACCGTCTGGAGCCTCGCGGCCAGGTGCGAACGCAGAAAGCTCTCCGGCGGCAGCCGCTCGAGGAGGTCGATTCCCAGCCCATCGACCAGGACGAAGACGTAGTGCTCTGCTGGGGAAATTTCGCGACAAAGCCGCTGAACCCCAGGGCCTTCCTCCACGCCTTCGGCGCCGGCCAAACGCCCCAGCGCGCGGACCAGATCGACGAAATTCAGCTCCTCAGCGGATGGGCGGACCAATTGCCCGGAGTCAAACCAGCTTTGCAGTCTCTCGAGGCCGGTCATTTCCGTCTCGCAGGTTGGTCTCGGCAAGCGTCTTGGCGCGTGGCGGCCGGCCTTCGCCGGTTATGCCGATTCGGCCACGGCTGCTTCCGGTAAGTGCCTGGTGAGGTATTGGCCGGTATACGAGCCCTCCGTGGCGACGATCTGCTCCGGGGTGCCTTCGGCGACGATGCAGCCGCCGCCGTCGCCGCCCTCGGGCCCAAGGTCGATGATCCAGTCGGCACATTTGACCACGTCCATGTTGTGCTCGATGATGACGATGGTGTTGCCCATGTCGGCCAGGCGGTTCAGCACGCTCAGCAGGTTGTGGATATCGGCGAAGTGCAGCCCCGTGGTCGGCTCGTCGAGCACGTAGAGCGTGCGTCCGGTGGCGGTCTTGCCCAGCTCGGTGGCGAGCTTGACCCGCTGGGCCTCGCCCCCGGAAAGCGTCGTGGAACTCTGGCCGAGCTCGACGTAGCTTAGCCCCACGTCGTTGAGGGCCTTGAGCAACTGCTTGATCTTCGGGAAATTCCCGAAGAACGTCAGCGCCTCCTCGACTCGCATGGCCAGCACGTCGGCGATATTCTTGCCCCTGTAGCGGATCTCAAGCGTCTCGCGATTGTATCGTGCGCCCTTGCACTCCTGGCAGACGACGTAGACGTCCGGCAGGAAGTGCATTTCGATTCTCTTAAGGCCCTGGCCCTGGCAGGCCTCGCATCGGCCGCCCTTGACGTTGAAGCTGAATCGCCCCGGTTTGTAGCCGCGGATCTTGGCCTCGCGCGTCTTGGCGAATAGCTGTCGGATCAAATCAAAAACGCCGGTATACGTAGCCGGGTTCGATCGCGGCGTGCGACCGATCGGCGACTGGTCGATCTCGATGACCTTGTCGATCTTCCCGACGCCGAGAATCTTGTCGAACTCGCCCGGCTTGTCGCGCGACGTATACAGCCGCCGCCGCAGCGCCCGAAGCAGAGTCTGGTTGACCAGCGTGCTCTTGCCCGAGCCGCTCACGCCCGTCACGCAGATAATCCCGCCCAGCGGAAACCGCACGTCGATGCTCTTGAGATTGTGCTCCCGACAGCCGTAAACGGTGATGCTCCGCTTCGGCGAAATATCTCGCCTGCGAAGAGGCGCGTCGATGCACATCTGCCCGGAGAGGTACTTGCCGGTAACCGATTCCGGCGCTTTTTGGACATCCTCCAGGCGGCCCTGGGCAACCACCCTTCCGCCGTGCCGCCCGGCGGCCGGGCCCATGTCGATAATCTCATCGGCCGAGCGGATCATGTCCTCGTCGTGCTCGACCATAATCACCGTGTTGCCGATGTCCCGCAGGTGCTTGAGCGTACGGAGCAGGCGACGGTTGTCGCGTTGATGCAGGCCGATCGTCGGCTCGTCCAGCACGTAGCAGACGCCCACCAGTCCGCTGCCGACCTGTGTGGCCAGGCGGATCCGCTGGGCCTCGCCCGCCGAAAGCGTCGCCGAGGTGCGGTCCAGCGTTATGTAATCCAGCCCCACGTCGGCCAAAAACGTCAGCCGGTGGCGGATCTCCTTTAGGATCGTCTCGGCGATCTGGCTCTTCTCTTCGTCGAGCCGGAGGTTTTCGAAGAAGTCCAGCGCCTCGGTGATGGACATACGCGTTACTTCGAATATCTTCTTTCCGCCGACGGTGACGGCCAGCGAGGCCGGCCGCAGCCTTGTCCCGTCGCACGCCGGGCAGGGCTGCTCGGACATGTACGTGTGCAGGCGGGCCTTCACGAACTCGCTGTCGGTCTTTCGCCAGCGGCGGTTGAGGTTCGGGATCACGCCCTCCCAGCCGCTAGCCTTCTCGCCGTGAATCAAGACCTTGCGGATGTTCTTGGGCAACTCCCCGTAGGGCGCACCCGGCGAGACGTCGTACTGCCGGCAGAACTGTCTCAACTGGCGGTTGTAGAAGATGTTCATCCGCTTGCCGCCGTGCCGCCAGGCGCTGATCGCCCCTTGGCTAAGCGAAAGGCTCACGTCCGAAACGATCAAATCGGCATCGAACTCCAGAATCGTGCCAAGTCCGTCGCACTCACCGCAGGCCCCGTACGGGGAGTTGAAGCTGAACATCCGCGGGGAAAGCTCTTCCAGGTTCGCCTCCGGATGCTTCGGACAGGCGTACGTCGCGCTGAAGAGCCAATCCTTCAACTTGCCCGACCTGCCGTTCCTGTCCGCCCCTTGCGGCTTAGCATCCTTTTTGTTTCTTTTTTTACTTTCCTCGTGCGCAATTACGACCAGGCCGCTGGCCAGCGCAAGGGCCGTTTCGATACTGTCCGAAAGGCGAATGCGGACGCTGTCTTTGAGCACCAGGCGGTCCACCACCACCTCGACGGTGTGTTTCTTGTTCTTGTGCAGTTCGGGAGGGTTTTTCAGATCGTAGATTTCCCCGTCGATCCGCGCCCGGACGTAGCCTTCGCGCTGGACGTGCCGCAGCAGCTCGACGTGCTGGCCCTTCTGCCCGCGGACGATCGGAGCCAGCACCAGGAACCGCGTGCCTTCGGGCAGGGACATGATGGCGTCAACCATCTGGCTGACCATTTGCGAGGTGATTTCGCGGCTGCATATCCAGCAATGCGGCACGCCCACGCGGGCGTAGAGCAATCGGAGGTAATCGTAGATTTCCGTACTGGTCGCGACGATGGATCGCGGGTTGGCCCCGCCGGCGCGCTGCTCGATAGCCACGGTGGGCGGCAGGCCCTCGATGTGGTCCACGTCCGGCTTGGAAAGCTGCTCGAGGAACTGCCTGGCGTAAGCCGAGAGGCTCTCGACGTATTTGCGCTGGCCTTCGGCGTAGACCGTGTCGAACGCCAGGGAACTCTTGCCCGAACCGCTCAGGCCGGTTATCACCACGAGCTTGTCGCGGGGTATGCGGACGTCGATGCTCTGGAGATTGTGCTCGCGCGCGCCGAGTATGACGATCTCGCGATGTCCGTCGCCTGCGGGCAGCTTAGCCGTCCGTGATTTCGAGGCGTCCTTGGCGGGCAGCGTAGCTTTGCCAGTGCTCTTGGTTTTGGCCTTGCGATTAGTCAGGCCTTTTCTGCGACGGCTATTGGCCCTGCCGGGCGCCTTGCCGCTGGAGGTCCTGGCGCTTGAGGATGTCCGTTTCGTCTTGGCCATGTGTGCTTAAACCTTGGATTATATCGCCCAGGTGCCCCCACGACAAGCCGCGGGTCACTGGCGGCAGAAGGTTCGGCTGCCGCGTTCGGAAATCTCCGCAAAGGCGCAAAAACGCCCGCCCATGGCAGCGGGCGGGCGCAGTTGTTCGAGAATATGAGTGCCTGCATCCGGCGGCACGTATGAATCTTCTCCGCCGCGGAGGCCTATCGTCGTTTGCGACGAAGCAGCAGCGCTGCCCCTCCAAGACAAATCAGAGTCACAGCCGCCGGCTCAGGAATCGTATCCGGCACGAGAATGTGATCCGTCACGGCGGTGCTGTCCGGGCCGAAGATGTTCGGGTCGGGATCCCAGTCGTTGGCCGTAAAGCCGGCGTTGAACACCATCACAGCATTGCCGTCATCGAAGCCGTCCTTGGCGTAGAAGTCGCCCCAGACCGGATCGCGGTCGATCTTGTAGCTCACCCTGAAAATGGTGGCATTCTCGTCACCATCAAGCACTTCGAACTTCACTCCAAACATGTCCTCCGGCATGTGCGGATTGCCGCCGCTCGAGCCGGTAGCGTTATGCGTGCCCAGCTCAAAGCCATTTCCGTCTCCAATCTCCAGATTGCTGTTGGCGTCCCAGATGATCGGGTCGTTATCGGAGACCTCGATGATGATATGGCTGACGTCTTTGCGAGGGACCGTTAGCGTATAAGTGTATTGCCACGTCACAGCGCTAACCTGCTCCACGGACCATTCGATCTTCGTGTTCGGGTCGGCCCACCCATCCGAGGCGATAAGTTGAGTCTCGTTGGAATCCCAGACCAACTCACCGCTGTAAGTGACCGAGGCGACCCCCGACTGACAGACAGACAACAACACCAAAGCTAAAAGGGCGAACAGATAGCGAGCCATCGTGAGCCTCCTGTTTTACTGCGTCCTCCAACGCACATTCCTGAATACCTCTAGGAATTGTTAATTCTTACAGGCCATTCTAGCGCCCATATTTGGTCTATACGGGGAATTGGCGGGTTTTTTCCCTTTTCGGCAGGTTGGCGCTAGGCCGGAGCGTGTGGCAAATAATCCCCCTGCCGGACCGCGCGCAAAGACGCCCGCTCATTGGGATGGGCGGGCGCAGTTCACCTAACACCAAACAAACATAACACTTAGAGGCCTATTTCATTCCTTGATTGCCTCCAGCACGGCCTGGCCGACCTCCTCCACGCCGCCTGAGGCGTCCACTCGTCGCAGCACGCCCTTCCACTGGTAATACCTTACCATCACGTCGATTTCGCTGTGATAGACCTCCAGGCGAAGCTTGATAGCCTTGACGTCCTTGTCGTCCACGCGGTGCCTGAGCGGCCGGCCGCACTCGTCGCAGATGCCCTCGGCCCTCGGCCGGCGATTGGCGCCATAGATGATGCCGCACTTGCCGCACTCGGTTCGGCCAGCCAGCCGCCCGATCGCCGTCGCATCGTCCAGCTCCAACAGGACCGCCTGCTCCACCGGTGAGATGTACTCCAAGGCCGCAAGCTGGATGGCGTTTCGCGGGAAGCCGTCCAGAAGAAAGCCGTCCTTCGCGTCATCGGCTTTGAGGCGCTCGGCCACCATGTCGATGACGATCTCGTCCGGCACGAGCTGCCCGCGGTCGGTGTACTGCCGCGCCCTCTTGCCCAGCTCGTTTCCACTGGTGATGTTGGCACGGAACAGATCGCCTGTGGAGATGTGCGGCAGCTTGAGCTCCCCGGCCAGCAGCTTGCACTGCGTGCCCTTGCCCGACCCCTGCACGCCCATCATTACGATCTTCATGAGGGGATTCGCTCCTTCTGCAAACCGTCTCGGATGCGTCCTGCGGTCAGGCTTGGCCAAACAGTGATCGGTCCACAGCCACCGACAGCGGCAACGTAGCCGTCCGCCTCGCCAAAGTCAACGAGGAAACTCCCAGGCGTATCTTGGCTCCGGAGGCGTTACAGGAAGATCGGGTTTGTCCAGGCGGATTGGCCGTCGGCGTCCCTGACGACGGCGCGGACGAACGGCCAGTCCGGAAGCTCCACGACAAAGCTGCCGATGGTGCCGCCCTGCTCGGCGAGGCGCCGGCATCCGTCGTTGGCGCCATTCTTGAAGTAGATCGCCGCGGCCGGCGAGCAGCGCAGGTGCACCTTGCCGTCGGCAACGCGAAAATCGTCGATCGTCGGCCCGCACGAGGCGTAGTAGCTGCCCGTTTGCAAGGCCTCGATGACGTTGGCGGCCGTCGGCGACTGCATCCTCAGCCACGTCCAGCTCTCAAAGAACGTATCGGCTTCTCGCCAGTGCGTGTCCTCCGTGGCGAGTGCCGGCAGGGCCATGCCGCGGTCCAGCATGTAGGCCCATTCATTCTCGCTGCAGGATCGGCCGGCGCCGTCGCAGCAGGTGTTGTAGACCTCCACGCCCGCCAGGCCCTCCAGGTGGCCGAAGTCGGCATACTCCAGGCCGGACCAGAACGGATGGGCCAGAATCGTCACACCGCCTGCATCCCGCACCTGGGCAATGCTGCCGGCGGCATCGTCGGGATCATCCAGTTGGAAGCCCTCAGGGACCCCTATGCCCACCAGGTGGATTCCCGGGCGGTCGTCGGCCAGCGGCGGGTGAAACTCCAGGCCGTTGAGAACGAAGATATCCTCGTCCGAGAGGCCGCGAAGGTCGTTGGTTCGCCCATGATCGGTAAGGGCCAGCACCTGATAGCCCACCTGGCGGTACCGCGCGACGGCCTCAGCGGCCGAAACCCGGCCGTCCGAGAGCGTCGTGTGCGTATGCAGATTGGCCTTGTACCACTTACCAGCCTTTTCAAACGGATTTACCAAACGTTGCATGAGACAATGTTTCCTTTCTACAGATCTTGCCAGCTCCGCTCCCGAGGTCATGTCTTCCATGCTTTGCCGAAGACATCCCTGCTAGCCGCGAGCGGCAGCGAGCGGGTAACTCTCCATACCAACACGCGCCCGCTTCCTTCCGGTCGCGGCTCACCGGTCACATGCGAACGGCGATGCCCTTGCTCGCCAGGTGCTCCTTCATCTGCCTAATCGTGAACTTGCCGAAGTGCGCTATCGAGGCCACCAGCACGGCGTCGGCGTGGCCTTCGAGTATGGCCTGGCTCAAATGCTCAAGCTCGCCCGCACCGCCGGAGGCGATCACCGGAAGCGACACCGCATCGGCGATCGCCCGCGTCATGGGTATGTCGTATCCGGCCTGCGTGCCGTCGGCGTCCATGCTGGTCGGCAGTATCGCCCCGGCCCCGAGGGCTTCTACCTTCTTGGCCCACTCGACGGCGTCCTGGCCCGTGCCGGTTCGGCCGCCCTCGACCATCACCTCAAAGCCGCTGGGAAGCTCGGCCGACTGCCGCGTGTCGATGGCCACGGTGATGCGATCCGAGCCGAACTTCTCGGCCGCCTCTTTGACGAGGTCCGGGTCGCGGACGGCCGCGGTATTGATCGAGGCCTTACTCACCCCGACATCGAACAGCCGCTGCATGTCGTCAGTGCTGGTGATGCCGCCGCCTACGGTCAGCGGCACGGAGAGACCCTCGACGGTGCGCTTGACCGCATCGATCATCGTCTTGCGGCCTTCGACGGTGGCGGTGATATCCAGGAAGACCAGCTCGTCTGCCCCGGCCTGGCTGTAGGCCGCACCAGCCTCGGCCGGGTCGCCGACCTCCTTTAAGTCCACGAAGTGCACGCCCTTGACCAGCCGGCCGTCCTTCACGTCCAGGCACGGTACAACCTTTTTGTAATCCATCTTCTCCGTCCCTTTCGCGTTGAAACTCAAAGAGTTGCCAAGAACCTAGCGGCCGCCGCCCGCGAAGTCAACGCCCGCAGCCGCTGCGCATAAGAAAGCCCCGGCGCTTTGGGCGTCGGAGCTTTTGGATTATGGTGAACAGTGTGCCGTCTTGGTCGCACGTCGCCGTGCGGCTGTCCCGACTCATCGAGACGAGGATGTGCTGACTTATCTCCGGGCAGATCGCTCTGGCCCGAGGTCTAGATGTTCCTCTAGAAAGGAGGTGATCCAGCCGCAGGTTCCCCTACGGCTACCTTGTTACGACTTAGTCCCAGTCACCGATCTCACCTTCGGCAGCCCTGAATCGGGCCGACTTCGGGCGCTACCGGCTTCCATGACTTGACGGGCGGTGTGTACAAGGCTCAGGAACACATTCACCGCAGCGTGGCTGATCTGCGATTACTAGCGATTCCAACTTCATGCAGTCGAGTTGCAGACTGCAATCCGAACTGGGGCCGACTTTTTCCGATTTGCTCCACCTCGCGGTCTTGCGTCGGTTTGTCTCGGCCATTGTAGCACGTT
>SDBT01005004.1_pt1 | contig 22378 bp, 37 predicted proteins | sample 2277101 | NCBI WGS metagenome assembly SDBT01 (sample SAMN10404973, study PRJNA504765) | marine sediment metagenome | isolation source: marine sediment core GS10_PC15, 103 cmbsf | place: Arctic Ocean: Southern Knipovich Ridge | collected 2010 | reverse complement strand
GTGCCCGAGGAGCTTCGCGATGTTCAGCGCAAAGTACATGATACCGGTGCCGAAGAATCCGTAGACCAGCAGGTCGGGCACGCCGATCACTGCTACGCCTTCCGCTCCGATGATGATGTCCATGATGCCCTCCGTACGAACATGATAGCAGCCGCCATCACGCGGAGCGCATCTCCTCCAGCGCGATGACCGCGCGGATCACGAGATCCTTGTTCGCCAGCTCGTCGGGCTCGGCGACGCCCGCCTGACGCGCGACCTCGTCGACCTGCCGCCGCGAGAGCCTCTGCAGCTTGTCAGCGGTGAAGGGCCGCCCGAAGCCATCCGGCAGCGGAATCGTCTCCGACGGGCTCTGCGCCGCGATAGCGGGAGCGTCGGGCGTGGGTGGAGCTTCCGTCACCGGAACCTCCGGCAGCTTGAAGGGCAGCGCGGGAGGGGGCGCTGCGGGCGCTGCAGCCGGTGCGCTCACCGGAGGTGGACCGGCGGCAACCATCGCTGGTGCCTGCGGCGCGACGGCCGCTTGCGCAGGCACGCCGATGATACGGAAGTCCTTGTGATGCTCGAAGTCGAGCGCGTCCTGCTTGTCGACGAGCCGTTGGCGCTCGTAGCGCGAGAACTGGTAGCGTCGCCCGGTCACCGCGCCCCTGTAGCCGACGTTCCCGGAGCGCTCCCCGGTGTACTCGATGACGACAACATCCTCCGGCATGTCTGCGCCCCCAGAGATTGCCATGTAATCGCTCGCCTTCGGATGGGCTCCCGGCCCATGATTGCATCCACCTCAGGCCATGTGGTCCTCTATCCAGTGCGCATCGGAGTGAACGACTCCGAAACCCCTCCGTCGCAACGCGGGCAGCCCGCGATGCTCCCCGCGCCGTAATCCTTCGCCATGATAGCGCTCTTCGACTCCTCGAAGTTTCCGTAGCGGTTCTCGTCGCGTCGCATCCCGGTGTGCTTGCGGTACGTGAAGAGCGGAGCGCGCACACGCCGCGCGCAGTAGCCGAGCGCCGCCGCGTGTAGGCTCAGCGCCCAGTCCTCCCAGCCCGGCAGGTCTTCGTCCCAGCCGCCGACGGCGTCGAGCACACGACGCGGGATGAGCGCGACGGTCGTGTAGACGCTGCCCTTCAACAGTGCGCGCGGATCAAAGTCGGTGCAGTGGAAGACGCGGAACTCGCCGGGCTCCTCGGGGTCCTCCCAGAAGTCCGAGTACACGATCGGATCGTGCGCACCCTCGTCGATGTGCGCGTCGAACATGAACTGCAGCGCGTCGGCCTGCAGGTAGTCGTCGGCGTCGAGCGGCAGGATCAGCGGCGCAACAACTGCCTGCAGTGCGCGGTTCCGCGCCGCCGCCACACCTCGTGGCTTCGGCAACTGTACGCTCTCACCGTACAGTTGCTCGCACTTCTCGCCGTCGACGCACGGGCACTCGGGGTCGTTGCAGACGACGCGCACCCACTGCGGGAGGCGCGGCAGCCGCTCCCCGCTGTCGTTCACGACGATGCACTCCCAGTCGCGGAAGGTCTGCGCATCGACGCTGTCGATGGCGTCGAGCACGTAGCGTCCGTGCCCCGGACCCACGGGGATGATGACGCTGATCAGAGCGGGATCGAGCGCTGGGAACGGCATCTGCTCCTTGCGCAGATCGGTCCGCACCGCCGCCGCTGGGAGCAGGTCGCGATTGTCGACCCACGGATACCACGGCCGGTGATTCTCCCAGCCCTGCGCCTGCGACATCTGGCCCTCGCGCACGCGGTAGATCAGCGTGTCGGCGGTGGTCACCATGCGCGGCTGGAAGCCGTAGCTCGTGGTGCGCAGCCAGAAGTCGCAGTCCTCAGAGCTGCGCGCCCGCTCGCGGTAGCCGCCGGTCAGCTCCCAGACCTCGCGCCGGTACATCGAGCTGTACGGCAGGAGCTGTCCGGGGCCGGTGAGCTGGTGCCCGAGGTCGAACGCGAGCGGCCAGCCACTGTGGCCGGGGTCCGGTCCTCCGGGGTAGACGATGGGTGTCGCGCCGTCGACCTCGACGAAGCGCACGTTCCCGTAGGCGGTGTGAATCTTGCGATCAGCGTCCAGCTCGGCGGAGAGCACGGTGAGCGTCTCCGGCGGAAGCTGATCGTCGGCATCGACGGGCAGAATGTAGCGCCCCGAGCTGCACTCGATGCCGGTGTTGCGCGCCGCCGCGAGGTAACGGTTCTCCGGGTGCTCGATGAGTCGGAAGCGCGGGTCGCCGACCTCGTAGCGGAGCGCGATCTCGCGGTCGCGGGGGTCGGGGCTCGCGTCGTTGACGATGATGCACTCCCAGTCGGTCATCGTCTGAGCGGCGATGCTCTGCAGCGTCGCTTCGAGGAAGTCGCCCATGTTGTAGACGGGGACGATCACGCTGACCTTCGGATCAGGACCGACGGCCTCACTCGCCAGCCCACCGCCTTGCCACACACTTCGGGGAACGGTGTGCCGGGCGAGCGCCTCGGTGTAGACCTCAGCGTACTTCTGGGCCGCGTCGCGCGGGTGGAACCGCTCAGCCTTCCGCCTTGCAGCGACGGCGATGTGCGCGCGGTGCTCGAAGGCCCAGCGCACACCCTCGGCGAGCCCCTCGATGTCATCGGGCCGGACGAGCCAGCCGTCGACGCCGTGCTCGATGATCTCGCGCTGCCCGCCCCAGTCGTAGCCGACGACCGGAACACCGCAGGCGAGCGCCTCCAGCGTCCCGATGCCAAAGGTCTCGCGGGTCGTGCAGAGGTAGACGCCAGCGCTACGGATCAGCTCCTTCGACTGCAGGAAGGGCAGCTTGTCCGTCAGCGTCACATTGACCGGCGGCTGCGCCTCCGGCATGCCGAAGGTCGAGACGAACGGGACCTCTGGCATGTACTCGGCCAGCTCGATCAGCGGTCGCGGGTTGCAGATCGGGTCGACGCGCGTCTTGTTCCAGAGGACGTAGTTGCCCGGCCGCTCCGCCGCCTGCCACTCCTCCGGATCCACCCCGTGGTGGACGACGCGGATGTCGCGGTTGCTATGCCGCCTGAGCGTCTGCGCCGTCCACTCCGAGACCGCCGTCGTGATGTCGGCGATGCGCAGCGCGTTCAGGACGTTCTCGTTCGCCTCGTAGCTCCAACGCAGCCACGTGTAGTCGGGGCTCCAGTAGGCTCCATGATTGTGATTGACGAACGGCTTCTCGGGGTAGAGCGTCGAGTAGGTCGGCGGGATCACCGCGTGACAGGCGATCACATCGGCGACCGCCGGGTCGGCCTCGTAGGTCCAGCCGAACTCTTCGAGGTGCGCGAGCTGCCCGACGATCACGCGCTGGATGCCACCGAGGCCGGGGTCGGGGCCGTCGGCGGGCGCGGGGTAGATGTGGACCTTCGGCATCAGCGCACCGCCCAGACGGTACGCTGTGCGTCGCGGCCGGTCACCGGGATGGTCGCGATGGCGCGCGGCTGTCCGCCGAGGTCTTCGAGCCACATCCTCACGTGATCGTCGTCCTGCAGGTAGTCGGGGCCGGGACCGTCGCCCTCGTACTGGGTCTCGAAGTAGAGCACGTCGGACAGGGCGATCACGTCGGACAGCCAGACCTCGGCGGCTGTCCGACCAACCTGCTCAGCGACGTACGGCCACACCGAGAAGCACATCGCGATACTCGCGCGCTCCGGTATCTCGTCGAGCAGGTTGCCTTTCACGAAGCGCACCATATCGGACCCGGCCCAGAGCCCCTCGGCCGTGCGTATCGAGTTCTCGCCGCTGCGGAAGCCCCCCTGATCGACACCCAGTGCATGGAAGCCGCTCGCTGCCGCCAGCGCGACGAAGTCCCCCTCGTAGCAGCCGTAGTCGATGAAGTTGCGCGTGCTGCGCGTGAGTCCGGTGTGCGACGCGATGCCGAGGTCTTCGAGCACGGCCATCCAACGCCGCGCGATCCTCGGTGTGTCGGTGTGACCGTCGGGACCGGGCATCCCTACGAGCGTGCGCATCAGCAGGAAGGCGTCGCTCCACGGCTGCTTCTGCGGCGCGTCCTCGCCCATGAGGTGCGACTCTGCCCAGTCGCAGGCGCGGATCTCGTTCCCTCGGATGACGAGGTTCGACGCTGTGAGATCGCCGTGCCGAACGCCGCGCCCGCGCAGGTCGAGCAGCATCTGAATCGCCGAGTGGCGCAGCGCCTCGCCGTCGCCGATGGGCTCACTGACGCCGAGGTCTTCCTCGGCTACGACATAGACGGCACCCTCCAGCTCGGGTGGGGTCATGGCATCCTGCGCACCCGCAGCGATGAGGCGCGGTGCGAATCGAGAGGTCACCAGACCGCTCAGGATGCGTGCTTCGTTCGCCAAGCCTTCGGCGTTGTGCGTGTCGTAGGCGACCTTCAGGATCTGCCGATCCGTGCGCCACACTTCCATGCGCCCGAACTCGTTATCGTGGCCGCCGATCTTGATCATAGCTTCGCTCCACTATGGCTCGGGGCGCGGCGGCGCTGCTTCTTCCGCCACGTCTTCGTGCGGGTGTCCCACATGACTTCCAGCTCCTCCGAGGGTGGAGCCTCCGGCCGCTTCGCGCCTCGACCGCACGGCAGGCAGTATTCGCGGAGGCCGTACTCGTCGGTCTCGCTGATCATGTGTCCGCCGCAGGTCGTGCAGTTCACTCGGGCTCCACCTCTCCGAGGTCGACGGTGCCGACGTGCAGGAAGAGGCTGTCCCCCTGCTGGCTCGCAGGTCCGTAGTTGAGCGGCCACGCCACGCCGACCCGCGCACGCTCGCGGTGCGCGACCGCCATCTCGGTCGCCCCTGCGGACATCCCCTCGGGCCACGGGCCGACGGCCCGCTCGTAGGCCACCGACTCGATACGCGCGTGACCGGCGAAGACGTGCGGCTCCCCACTGCGGGGGTCGAGCAGCAGCATCGGACCAGCGGGTGTGTGTATGACCTCACCGGTCAGTGACTGCGTGAAGCCGAGGTAGCCGAGGCGCACGCACTGCACGGTCGCCTGCTGCTCCGTCACCGTGCGCACCAGCGGGACGAGGTCCAGCGGGCGCGAGAGCAGCCAGTCGTCCTCCAGCGGGATCACCGCGTCGGCGAAGGCGTGAACGACCTGCGACGCGAGGTTGTAGCTCGCGCCGTAGCCCTTCCGCTCCGCGTTCGTGACGGTGACACCCTGCACATTCGGATAGCCGTTCGCAACCTCGGCCAGCCGGTCGCGGTGCTCGGGTGCGGATCCGTCATCCGCGATGTGCACGCTGATCGGCTCGGGGTAGCGCACCCGTTCGAGGAAGTTACGCAGGGTTGCCTCCGCCGTCAGGCGCTCACCGGGTTCGTAGGTGAGCAGCACCAGCGTGACGCGCGGAAACGGCTTAGACTCCGCCCAATCGGTTGCCGAGCCAGCCGCCATCCTGTGCCTCCCCGCGCAGCAGTTTCTTCTCTTCGAACTTCTCTATCCCAACGGATGCCAGCTCGAAGTCATCGATCCAGATGACGCCACCGTCGAGCATCTTCGGGAGCCAGTGCTCCAGCGCCCGCGTGTAGGTGTTCTCTGCGCCGCCGGGGTGCACCAGCAGGAAGTCGACGCCGATGCGCTTGCCGCTGGTGGAACTGCCGTCGGGGAGCGCGATGGCACGCTGCCGGTAGGGGTCCTGCCAATACCGAGCGCCCTCTGCGGGGTCGACGTTCCATGAGATCCAGTAGTCGCCGAGGCTCAGCTCAGCTAGCTCGACCTCTATCGCCTTCTGGGTCTCCTCCGCGTCCTTCATGAACGAGTAGACGCGGATCATCATGCTCATCGGCCGGTCGATCGTGAGCAGGTTGCGCGAGCGCCTGCCGGTGAGCAGCGCGCGCGGGAGCGAGCAGTCGTCGGCGAGCGGCTCAGCTCCGAGGTCGATGACGGAGATCGCTTCCAACGGATCGAAGTGCTGCATCATGTGGTGGATGTCGTCGATTACTGCCACATCCGCCCCCACTCCGGCGGCTCCCACGTCTCGGTCAGCGTACCGCGAACCTGCAGGTCGACACCGGTCCGACGCTTCGTCTCCTGCCCGTCGTGCACGCGATGCCAGATCGGGAACCCCCGCGTCTCCACCTCGCGCAGCATCGACGGGTGGTGAACCATCAGCATCGAGATGAAGCACGCGTCGGGAGCCGCACCCTCGGAGCGCGGGTCGAACCCGCCGGTCAGCTCCATCAGCCCCTTTGTGACCGCCGCCTCGTGGCACGCCGCCCGCTGCGTGTAGCCGGTCGAATACTCGACGGCGAACCAATAGTAGCCGTCGGCGCGGTCGGCCTTCAGGTAGGTCTCTTCGAGTCGCCCTAGCGCCTCCGGACGCATCTTGTCGTCGGCACCGATCATGACGACGAGATCCGCCTTGCGCCTGAGGGCGACGGCGATCCCGATGTTGAACGACGACACGACTCCGAGATTCCACGGCGTGCGGTAGGTGATGCCGGGGAGTGAACCAGCCATCGGCGGACCTTCGAGCCCGTGCATATCGTCGACGAGGATGAGGTCGTCGGCCTTGCGATCCTGATCGCCAATGCTATCGAGGCACGCCTGCAGCCACTGTCCGTGCACGGCCTTCGGACCCACGGGGATCGCGACCGCGATGCGCACACCCTCTTCATGCACAAGCGGCCTCCCTCTCTGCGAGCAGCTCGATAGCTGTGTCAATCTCCAGCAGCTCAACGTCTGGCATCAGCGCTCGATTGATACGTGGCTCCTCAACGGGAATGAGCAGCACGGTCAAATCGAGAATGCGCTTCAGATGCAGTAGCACGTCGAACTTCGAGACTGGATGCTCGGTGGCGAGATGCACCACGTTCTGGACCGGAGGCCCAGCGGCGATGTCGACGAGCGCGCGGGCGACCGCGTCGACGGTTGAGCCACTCCACCACGCGTTGCGCCAGCCCTCGGCGGCAGTGTCCGACCCGTCGTGTTCGACGAACCACTTCCAGAGGCCGTGCGCCGGTCCGATGAACGAGGTCCGTACGTTTGTGACCGCGAGGCTGGGCACCTCGCCTGCGAGCTTCGTACGGCCGTAGAGGTCGATGGGCGCGGCGGCGTCGACGCTGCTATACGGTCGTCCGGCGGCCCGATGACCGGTGAAGACGCAGTCGGTCGAGACGTGCACCATCCTGATGCCCGCACGGCTGACGGCCTCGTCCAGCACCCACGGGATACGGACGTTCGCCTCGATCATGTTGTCGTAGCTCATCGAACTCAGCGGGATCGCACCGACGCAGTTGATGAGCACTTCGACCTGAGTCTCAGCGAGCGCCAGAGCGATCGGACCGGGGTCGTGCGGGTCGGTGCGGCGCATGACGAGGGGGACGGCCGTGTGCTCCGGGTGCTGATTGGTGGCGATCAGTACCTCGCGCCCGAGCATGCCGGAGAGGCCGACGATGCCGATCCTCATATCGATCGCGCCTGCTGAATGAAGTCGCGCATCTCGGAGACTCCGAGCTGCCCGTTCGGCGGGTCGTTGCTGACAACTTCGAAATCGTCAGTGCCCGACGCAGAGCCCGGCGGCAGGATCGTGTAGAAGTCCCCAGCGTCGATAGTGCGCACACTCTCGGCGCGAACGATCAGCTTCTCGTGCCGCTTTTCGCCGGGACGCCGCCCGATGATCTCGACCTTGCCGGGCGGCAGTTCCGGCTCGTGCTGGTCGGCACCGAGCACCACGAGGGCGAGGGCGTGCAGCGAGCCTGCGCGTGGCTTCGGCACAGTCACGACGCCGGAGGCCATCCAGTTCTCAGCGGCAACGATTGTGTCGATGGCCTCGTTCGCCGACATCCAGAAGCGGGTCATCGTCGGGTCGGTGAGCTGCAGCACGCCAGTCGATGCGAGCATCTGCTCGAAGCGCGGGATCACGCTGCCGGAGGAACCGATGACGTTGCCGTAGCGGACCACGCGGTAGGCGGTCTGGTCGGCGCGCTGATCCCACTCCACGAAGATCCGCTCCATCACGGCTTTCGTCATGCCGTAGATGTTGACCGGCTCGCAGGCCTTGTCCGTCGAGATCGCGATCACGCTGCCGACACCCGCGCGGTGCGCGCAGCGCGCGACCTGCGCGCTGCCGTCGATGTTCGTGCGCACGACGTGCTCGGGGGTGAACTCCGCGAGGTCGACGTGCTTCATGGCCGCCGCGTGGATCACGAGGTCGTGCCCGCGCATGAGCGCAGTCAGCGTGTCGTCGGCGTCACGGCCAACGTCGAAGGGGTAGCACGCGACCTCGGGGAAGCGCTCGCGCAGTCCGACGTGCTTCGCGTCGTCGCGGCTCACGCACGTGAACTGCGCCTGCCAGCCCTCCTCGCGAGCGCGGGCGTAGATGGCGCGGGCGATGAAGCCCGCTCCACACGTGACCAGAATGTTCCCGCTGAGCTGCCCCGGCACGGCCTAGAGACCTGCGGCAGTCATGCCTCGGCGGCAGTTACCACAGAAGCCGGTGTCATCCGGATCGAGCGTGAACTCTGAGACGGCGTCTCCGGCGGAGCCCACTCGAATACCGTCGGGGCGGCAGTAGGCGTGCAGCGCACGCTTCCCCCGCACCGCACTGGTCTTGACCTTGCCGTCGACGACGGCTTCCTTCGGAAAGTGTCGAGCCATTGATGTCCTCCCATCTCGACGATGCGGAGGATAGCACAGAGCCCCCGCATCACTGCGGAGGCTCTGAGACCGGCGCGTCAGCGGTGTGCTCGCCCGACTCCGGCTGCAGGCGATAAGCGGGTAATGAGTCCACCGCGCCTGCCCGCTGAGCCTACTCGAACAGTGAGCAGTTGACCACCCGCCACGCCTCGGTGCCATCGACCCGGCTGAGCACTTCGCAGAGCGGCTCAGGCGTGGGGGTGGGCGACGGCGAAGGGGAGGGCGTAGGCGTCGGCGTGGGGGTCGGCGAAGGCGTAGCGGTCGGACTCGGGGTTGGCGAAGGTGAGGCGGTAGGCGTTGGCGTGGGCGATGTCGTGGCCGTAGGAGTCGCGGTTGGCGACGGGGAAGGGGTCGCCGTCGGGGTGGGCGTCGGTATAGGCGGCGGAACGGTAGCGACGAAGATGCTCCTCAGCTCGCTCAGTGGCACCGTCGTCGGCCATAGGGTCTCGCCTCCGGCCCAGCCCACGGCCCCGAGATCGACGCTCGCTCCGACCGCGAAGGGCATGCGATACCAAAGGTTCCCGCCCGCTGTGCGCACGACCGCAACCTCGTCGCCCGGCTGGAAGCTGCAAGCCCCTTCGCCGATCTCGAAGGTGAAGGTCCCGTCGGAGGCACTGCGCGTCGTTGCGCAGTAGCCGGGGAAGTTCGCCGCCCACGTCTCCGGCCGCGAGAGGTTCCATACGCGGACCTCTTCGTCCGCCGAGACGCTGCCAGCGATGAGCATCGCCCCGCCCGACTCCTGAGCGTCGGTCGTGCGGGGCGCGTGGTACAGGGAGACGGAGAGGAGCGCAACCACGACGAGAAACCCGGCGGCCACGATGAAACGGAAGGGGGGTGTTTGAATCATCCAACCGAAGCGCATGCACAGAGGGTAGCAGAGAGGCCACCCGAAGGTGGCCTCTCGTTCGCTTCTCTGTGCGTTGCCCGCTTAGGTCTTCCAGATACCGTCGTAGAGGCTCGGGCCAGCCCTGCTGGTGAGGCCTCCGTCGACGAAATACGGGTCCTCCGGGAACGGCTCGCGCTCGTGCTGGATGGTCCCGTACTGGACGGCGTCAATGCGACCAGCGAGCCACGGCGTGCGGAGCACGATGCGCGGCTCGGTCTTCGTCTGCCACTGGACGCACCAGTTGCGGAACTTCGAGGTCGTGATCCACGGACCCTCGACCTTGTACGGGTCGCCGCCGAGCGCTCCGATGGCGGAGGTGATCGACGGGTTGCCGTAATCGAAATGCTCCATGAACAGGCTCGACCGGCCCCCGAGGACCGACATCGGGAGGAAGTAGATGGAGCTGGCGAAGTTGCCGCTCGCGACGTTCGCGTTCGTCGTGTTCGAGGCCTCGGGGATGCCGTCATCGAGCACCACCGGCACCCGCACGCCGTCGATCAGCAGGTACATCCCGGCGCGCAGCTCGTCGCGCATCCGGGTCTGCTCGCTGCCGTCGATGTTGATGCGCTCGCCGGACGCCGCGTTGACCACGCAGCGGTAGGTCAGGTACGCACACGGCCAGATCTCCGTGAGGACCCAGAAGAGGGTCGGCCGCATCGCGATGACCCAGTTGACCGGATCGACGCCCGTGCGCACCGCCAGCTCGCGGAGGATGTGGTAGATGTTCGAGAACATCGACACGAGATCGCTGCCGTTGTCCTCCAGCCGTGAGTAGCCGAAGTTCCGGACCTGCGAGTCGACCGACGGACAGGCGTCGCCGGTCTCGGCGTCGGTGTGCCCCGTGTTCACCAGAACGTCGAGGCCCGTGACTTCCTTGTAGCCGCCGCCTGCCGCGTTGTTCGACGGGTTGCCCTGCCAGATCTGCTGGCTGATCAGGCGGTGCAGGCTGACGCCCAGCTCCCAGAACTTGCGGCTCGTCTCGTTCCGCAGCATGTCACCGGGGATGCTTGGGTCACCGGGGCCGTTCGCGAACGGGCCGGACTGCGCGATCGGCGAACCGACGAGCGACAGGTCCATCGGGTCGGCGCGGTCGTTGACCTGACCGAGACGGTTGATCTCGATCTGCTGCGTCTGCCGCTCATAGCGGCCGAAGACGCTCGTCAGGACGCAGGACTTCGCCAAGCCGCCGGTCGGCGCGTCGTCGCAGACCTCCTCCTTCTCGGTGCCCACGTCGGCGGTGACACCCGTGAGTACTTGGTACGTCGGGTTCGTCGAGATCGCCGGGGTGACGGGCATCATCCCGAGGATGCCCTTGTTCCCCAAGACGGTGTGGAAGACGCTCGGGTCGACGCCCGGAACGCTGAAGTTTCCACCGGGGCCATGCGAGTAGCCCGAGGTGATCGGCGACCCACCGGGGTCGTGCTTGTAGCCGGTCTCCTTCAGCCCGGTCGCGATTGCGGCTCCGAGCTGAGACATGTTCATCGGCTCAGCGACTGGGACATCGGTCATGAGGCTCTCCCTCAGTAACGGTGTCCTCCCATTACTCAGCTCGACGGCGCGAGCTTACCACGCCGGTAAGTAGCTCGGAAGCTACGAGCCGTTCATCGACGGCTGGCGATTCAGCATGTCAACGTAGGAGTCGACGGGACCGGTCTGACCCGTGCCCTTCGCCCCCTCTTCGAGGCCAGCCGCAAGCGCCTTCGTCTGCTCTTCGGAGAGCAGGTTGCCATCGCCCGCCGAGGCCGCAGCGCCAACGGCCGCCGTCGGTCCGACACGCGGCCGGATAGCCTCTGCGATGGCGTCGTCCTTCGTGCCCTGCAGCGCCTTCATGCCCTCGGCCACTACCTTCTGGCCCGCAGCCAGCGCCTCGATAGCGATGGTCATCGGGGCCATGACGGTCTGCAGTGCCGCGACGAGCGGGTCGGGCGGGTCGGGCGTATCTGCCGTCTCGGCCTTCGCCGCCTCAGCGGTTGCAGGCACGGTGCCGGGCGCGGCTGCGTCGGTCGCAGGCGCGGGAGCGGCAGCCGCAGGCGTGGGCTCCGGTAGCACAGCGGCCGGTGCAACAGCGGCCGGTGCAACAGCGGCCGGAGCCACAGCAGCGCCTTCGCCTTCGGTCGTTCCGGGTGTCGCCGCCGGAGTCGTATCCGGCGCACCCTCAGTCGGCTCGGGCACGGTTTCCCCCTTCGAGCCTGCGGCCTCCCCTTCGAACAGATCGGCGAGCGTGATGTCCTTGAAGGAGATGCCCTCGCCCAGCGCCTTCCCTGCGAGAGAAGACACGGTTCGCTTCAACAGGTCCATCCGGTCGGGACCGAGATGCTCCGTCAGGAACTCTTCCTTTTGGGCATCCACAGTCACCACCTCCGTATCCGCTGAGAACTCGGTGAGCTGATTCGCAGCGACTGCTGCTGGCAGCACTGAGATCTCGAACGATCGATAAGCATGGTACACGCCATCCCGCAGGCCCGCAGGGTCGTAGCGGTAGCCGTGCGAGCACTTCAGCCCGGTGACATCCCGAAGGCTCTCGGCGACATCCTTCATGCCTTCGTTGAATGTGCCCGACGCGACCATGAATCCGCCCTCGTAGGCGACCGTGTCGGCGACCCCGAGATCCGCTGGGAAGTGCCAGAGCCGCAGTACGGGGAACTCCTTCGTCTGGTCGAGCCAGCTCTCGAACCCACGGTGCGCGGCCTCAGGGAAGGTCTCGCCCTCGCGGTCCTTGAAGTTGTTCGTGTAGATCGCGACCCAGCGGGACTCACCGGTCATGGCGTCGTCGAAGACCTTGAAGCCGCCGCCGGAGTCGATGGCCTTCGCCGCCTTCTCGCCGGGCTCCTCGCTGATGCGAGTCTCCATCTCGTTCGCCGCCGACGCGATCTTCGAAGCCTTCTCCTGCAGGGAGAGTTCGGAGTCGCTGAAGATGTTCTGAGTGATGCCCTCGAAGACGCGCGTCTGCGTCATGACGTGCTGCTCTTGCTCGGAGGCGTCCCGGTACAAGTCCCAGTCGGTGAAGCTCTGAGCACCGCCGCCGAAGCTCCACGACGGTTGGGCGGCCTCGTCGTAGTGCTTGTCGCCGCCCTCGCCCTCGCCATCGCCCTCGCCCTCGCCCTCGCCCTCGCCCTCGCCCAGTGCCTTCGAGCCCGCGCGGCCCGCAGCGGCGATGCCGACCGCGAACGCCTTCGACTCGTCGTCATCGCTGCTCATGCTGCTGTTGAACGCACTCGCGAACGCGCTGCGCTTCGTCTTCGACATCTTCTTGATGTTCGCGGGCAGCTTCGCGTCGTCGGGGCCACTGAACGGCATGGGGCTCTCCTAGCTGTCAGGAGCGTGACGGAGCCGGGCGGACACCGAAGCGAGGGTTAGCCCCGCCACATCTCCATGCGCGCAGCATAGATCAGCCCGTTGCGCGAAGCGACCTCGATCAGCCAGACCCCACCCTGCGAATCTGCTTGTTCAGACGCCGATCGCGCTGGGTGATAATCGAGACGGCGGTCAGCTTCCACTTCTTCGTGACCCGCCGTGTGACCCGATCGATCGGCTTCCAGCCCCTGCGGCGCATGACCGCCGTCTGCCCCCGGCCGGGACGCTTCGCGGAGCGACTGAACCCCTGCACCCAGACGGTGTAAGAGACGCGGTTCTCGACGATGGCGCTGTTGCGCCCGAAGCGCATCCGCCAGCCTCGCCCGAGATTGCCGGTGCGGACGTAACTCGTAGGCTGCTGCGGCGGGTAGTCGGCCATGCCGCGAACCATGTCACCGGCCCAGCCAGCGACGCGCATGCTCTGGTCGACGAGAAACTCAGAGTTGGTCCCGAAGACGCGCCGCTTCGGAACGATCGCCTTCGCCTCGATGCTGAGACCACCACCAGCCATGCGCCCAGTCTACGCGGTGCGCGGCTCCAGTCGTTCGAGATCAGAGTGATTCGACCAGCCGACGTGGCCGCAATCCTTGCACGTGAACTGGCGATCGACCGCTCCAGAACGACCGCCGTGCATCCGTCCTTCACGCGACGCTCGTGACTCGCGCGTCTTTCCAGTGAGACGTACGCGGTGCGCAAGTCCGGGGAGACGCTTGCCAGCCCGGTTGCGCCAGTAGGGCCAGCGCTTGCGACACTTCGCGCATGCGAAGGTCAGTGGTACGCCCGTTCCGATACCCGCCATCAGTCGTCTCCCGGACCGATCGGGCGAGACGTGCCGTTGTAGACGCCCGGTGCCGGGTCGGCCTTCAGGCGCTCTCGCGTCTCGCGGTCGAGCCCGATCCGCTCTCCCCAGCTCGGCGCAGCCGCTTCGAGCTGCTCCTCGTACTGGAACTGCTGGATGCCGTTCTCCCAGCGAACGAACGCTCGCCAGCCGGGGTCGTAGAGCCAGTCGGTCATCGCAACAGCCCTTGCTCTCTCATCCACCTCGCGTGCTCACGGGTCCAGCCGTTGCGATCGTGCAGGTCGTCGAACCAGTCGATGAGGTCCCAGCCGGGGCCGTCGAACGTACGATGCGCCCAGCCGTGCCACAGCTCGTAGCTGTCTCCTTCGACGTGCCGAGCCCGCGTGGTCTCGGGGCAACCGCGCTCGACGCACGCACCCTGATGGATGACCTCCCAGCGCCAGTGCCTCGGCCAGCGGATGAATATCCGCAGCAGCAGGTAGCTCGCGCCGATGAGCACGACGGTCAGCAGGGGCATCACGGTGTCTCTCCGTCGCCGCCGCGCATCAGCGCGCTGTCGTAGTCGTCCTCGGCGCGTTCGAGGTTCCGACGCGCGGTAGTGAGCTGCTCAGCGGTCCTCTGGATGCACTCGGTCTTCGAGTGGCCCTCACCGAACGGACCGGCGCGCGGATCCTCCACGTGGTGGATGTCGAGGTACGAAGCCCCGCAGAAGCTGCAGACGCGCATCGCCATCAGGAGCCCCTGTTCGAGAAGATGACCGTGAAGTTGCCTTCGGTGATCGTGGTCTCGTGCCCGCAGACCATGCACTCGCCGCGCTCCCAGAGCTTGTTCGGGTCGCTGAGCATGCGCGAGTAGTTCTCGTAGTCGATGTCCACGGTGCCACCCCGTCCTCAGACCTTGACGAACTCTGCCTCGGGGTAGCGCTCCCGCAGCTCTGCGAGCTGCTCGTCGGCGGCTACCCGGCCGTTGCCGATCCAGATGGTGGGGAGGTACTCGCGCTGACCGTCGCAGATGTCGGTGGTGGTGAGGTCGAAGGCCCATGCCCGCTCGCTCCGGATGTACCCGTACTCCACCTTCGTTATCTGCTTCATCATCTCCGGTGGTCCCTCCCCTTGCACCAGTATGATAGCAGTTCGCGACAGTCGAGTCAATCACTACCGGCTGAGGATGATCCTCAGCGCCGCCTCGAAGTCGTCAGCGAACCGCGCCAGCTCGGCGGCCATGTCCGCGTCAACCGCACGGATGTCATCAAGCTGGCTGCGAATCTCTGCGGGGTGCGTCCTGTCGAACTGAGGCGGTCCGCTATGTGCCGAGGTCGTCTTCTGCAGGGACTTCAGAGCGTTCGCGTGCTTCAGGTCCAGCTCGCTCTGCTCAGTTGGCACTGAGGGCTCGACGATGTCCGTCGAGAGCCCGAGCTTCCCCAGCGTCGCGAAGCACTTCTCGCAGACGATCGACTCGAAGACCTTCGGCGCGAGCGGGTGGCTCCCAATCCAGTCGCCGCGCTCGCCGAGCTTCCACTCGCGGCACCAGAACTCATCCTTCGGAGGCTGGCAGAGCCGCGCCCATCGGGTGTGCAGTACGAGGTCGCCCTCGCGGTTCTTTCGTATCGTGCCGTCGTAGCTGAGTTGCTGCTCGTCGACGTGGACCCGCGCGATGTGCCAGATCGACCCGCGCTTCTCAGCACGGTAGGAAGTCCTCCGCGTCGTTGTCATTACCCACGCGAGCCGGGTAGCGGCGATCTCCGTTGTCATCTCGTGCCCTCCCTCTGTCCGGCTACCGCCGGTCCCAGACCTGCTCCCAGCTCTCGCCCTCGATGCGGTCGTAGGCGAGGCTCAGGGCGAGGTCGCTGACGTAGTAGCCACCGAAGCGGTCGAGGTCGGAGTTCGAGCGGTGCGCGTCGATGACGCAGTGCTCGCGGACCCAGTGCTCGGCCTCGGCCCGCTTGCCCTCGCGGTCGCTCAGCTCGCGGTCGCAGAAGATGTAGTTCGCTCCGAGGTGGACCAGCTCGGCGTCCTCAGGGATGACCTCGGTGAGGTCGGTGTTGTCGATGGCGGGGTGACTCCCCCGGCTGCCGACGGTCCCCGGCGAGGACTGCAGAAGCACTCGACCATCGGGCCGCAGCCAGTGGGTCTTGCTGTAGGCGAGGTCGATGCTACCGTCGAAGCTCTTGCCCTCGAACTGGTCCGTGACTGCCCCAACGTCGGCCCGGCGGGGGCCGTCGGTCCAGCCGACTCGGATGGAAGCGCCGCCCGCGTAGCTGTCGCTGCGAACGCTGAACTTCACACCGGGGAAGCTCTCGCGCAGTGCGCGCCGTACGAGCTTCGCGGTCTCCGTAACGCTCAGGTATCTCACTCGCTCGGTCTGCATCATCTCTGCTGTTCCTCTCCCTTGCACCAGTATGATAGCAGAGTGCGACGCATCCGTCAAGCTGGGCGCGATAACGTTACAGCGACTCGACCGATCGTGGAGGGGGCGGACGTGGCACAGGACGCGGCGGCGGCCTGTCTGCTCGCGGCACGTCGATGCAGCACGCGCCGCGAGCCTTCGCCGGACACTCGGGCGCGTAGGCGTTGAACTCGCACGGAGGGCGCTGCACCGGGCACGGGAAGCCGCAGCCCGGACGACACACGCCGTCGAGTGGCACGCAGCCCAGCGATGGCCGGTAGCCTAGCGTCGAGCGATCGGGCTGCATCGCTAGGCCACTGTTCGCGGGCGCGGGCGGGGCGGGAGGAGCGGTTCGAGGGTGTAGCCGCTCGTGTCCATCTCGACCCAGTTGCCCGCTATCCACATGACCTTCTCGCAAAGGCACACGTACTTGCGACTTCCGTTGTGGGTGATTCGCCGTGAGAACCCGTGCCCGCGACCGTTCTCGTGCGGCGTCCAGTAGCCGTGATCACCGTAGTTGCCGCCGTCGTTGTGGAACGGCATCACTCACCGAGCCACTTCGCGACAATCTCAGGGGAGCCCCAGCAGTTCGAGGGCACGTAGTTCCAGACGAACATCAACCAATCACCCAACGCCGCGAGGTTCTCAGAGTCGGCGTGCCGCAACGTTCGTTGCAGGTCGTTCGAAAGCAGAGCGCGCAGGAAGTCACCGGGCGGCCGCGCCTGTTCCACGTACGTCCGGATGCCCTCGTGCATGTGCTCGGGGATCAGGCTCCAGTTCGGTTCTCCGTCGAAGACGCCAGCCATCAGTTGTAAGCCCACGGCTGGGTGCGCTCGCGACGCTGCTGGGTGCGGAGCAGCGACTCGACCCAGCCCTGCTGCCAGTCGGCCCGGCGACCGTAGCGGCGCTTCAGCTTGCCGAGACCGACGAGGTTGTTGGTGTTGATGTCCGGCCAGATGTCGTGCCAGACGATCTCCCAGTGCCGACCGCGCTCGAAGGTGAACGTGTAGGCGTCGCCCTCGTGGATGTGCAGCTCCACGCCGTGAGCATCCGCGAGCGCCGCGAGGTGCGGCTCGACGAGCGCGATGACCTCGGAGTGCAGCTCGACCACGTCGACGCTCGTCACGCCCTTCGTGCGTATCACGGCCTCGGTCGACATGCCGAGCCCGAGCCCGTGCATCAGCACGCGCCCACCGCGCTCCGCCCGGTTGAAGAGCAATATGTGGTCGGTGATCTCCTGCGGGGTGTCGCTCATCCAGAGCGCCTCGCCCCGGACTAGCCGTGTGTAGCTGCCCGGCCGCATGAGACGGCCTCCGGGAGTGAAGGAGGCCCGCAGGTTATAGGTCTTCAGCTCGCGGTCCTCGGCGTTGACCGTGTAGCGCTGGATGCTCCACTCGCCGACGCAGCCCTCGGGGACCGTGCTCTTGTACCTCTCCCACCACGCCTCGCCGCGCTTGCGGCTCATGGGTGTCAGGGGCTTCATGCTGCCGCCCTCGCCTTCTCGAAGTCCGGGACGAACGTCCGGAACTTGCGATCGATCTGCAGGTGAGCGCGGAGCTGACCGGCGACGGCTCGACCCAGCGGGGTCAGTGAGACGCGCACCGTGACCGGTTCCGTCGGGATGCCGTCGCCGACGGACAGCGGACCGCGCGCTCGGCCGGGCTCAACCTCCCACCACTCGCGGTTGCGCGGTGAGCGGATGCGCAGCATCCCCGCGTCCTCCATGTCGCGCAGGCAATCCCAGTCATCGTGCGGAGCGATCGAGAGACCGCCGACGATGCGCGTCGGGTACTCCGTCGTGACACGGCTGTCGCCGGGCGTCCCGCGCATCGCCTTCTGCTTCGACGGCACGAAGCGCCCCGCGAACTGCGGGTGCCGAGGGCAGGTCCGCATGTTCTCGTTCCCGATGTAGCCGTCGTGGTCGACGCAGCGCGCCTCGACGTAGGCGAGCGTCGACCAGTGGTCGTGGCCCCACCATGACAGCGGGAACACCAGTTTCTTATCCATCGGAATGTCCTCTCCTCCCGCCGCGCTTCGGCGGGTCGCTACCGGGTGAACTCCTTACCCTCGGTGAGCCAGCCGACCCACTGCGACGCATCAGTCAAGCGAGGCGCGACTAGTCGTCGCCGAACCGCAGGTAGCGGCTGTACTCCTCAGCGGCTGCGTAGTCCTCGCCGAAGGTGTCGCGCTCGAACTTCGACTGCTCGGCGTCCATCACGCCGAGGCCGTACTCGCGGTCGTCGCGGTCGGCGTCGTTGCTGCAGTGCGCGTGCACCCACGGGCCGCGCTCGCCGTCGAGCTTGCGGATGAGGTCGCCGCGAGTGATGCGGCGGTCGCACGCTCGGCAGTCGTTCTCACGCTGGGCGGTTGTTCGTTGGCTCACTGGGTGGTCCTCCCTTGCCTAGAACCTCGGGGGGGGGTGCGGCTCCGACCGCTGGGGAGTCGGCCGGAACCGCGCCCTTCGATTCTCTAGGAATCGGTCCAGATCTGCTCCTGCAGCTTCCGCAGCCGCTCCAACGACTCCATCGTCTCGACGAAGATGTTCTGAGTGGTGGGTCCGAAGCCGAAGACGACGACCCTCTGGGTGGTCTGGGTGGTGGTGGTCTGTCCCTGCATCTCCGCTTCCCTTCCCTTGCACTTGTATGATAGCAGCTCGCGACTCGTCTGTCAAGCGCTCCGCTAGTCGTTCCTGACAACCGTCACTTCGTCGACCTCGGTGGCGACCAGCTCGAAGGCGGTGGCGATGGTCTCTGCCTTCTCGCGGATGATGTTCTCGGGGACCACCCGGTCGCGGTTGGCGTTGCGCTCGATGGCGGTCCGGAGGCTGACCTTCACGTAGACCAGCTCGACGGAGTAGCCGAAGCGCTGGAGCTGCCGGGTCCGGCGAATCATGCGCTCGACGTTGGTGCCGGTGCCGTCGACGATGATGTCGTCGTGGTCGGCGATGGCTCGGAGGAAGGTCTCCTCGGCCATCCGCTGCGACTGCTCGTGGACCAGCTCGGGGTGCTCGGGGTCAAAGCCCTCGATCTTCTTCTTCTCCTCGTCGGGGTCGATGGTGACGAAGGAGTCGACATCGAAGCGCTGGCTGAGGACGAAGCTCTTGCCGCTTCCCGGAAGTCCCATTGTCATGACTGCTCGCTTGGTCATTTTTTCTCTTCCCCTTGCACCTAGATAGTAGCATGGTGCGACGGGGATGTCAAGCGAGCGGCGACAGGGCTAGGGGTCAGTCGGTCTCCGACCAGAGCAGCGGCAGCACGCCGTAGAGGTGGGCCTCGTTCTCAGAGTCGTGCGGGTCGAAGGGGCGCTCGTCACCGCGCGTCAGGAACTCGCCGACCTCATGGAGGATCACGAAGCGCACGAGGTCGAGCACGAGCAGGGCGATCTGGCGCTCGCCGATAGGCAGCTCGAAGGGTGCCTCCAGTTGGAAGGCGGTAAGCTGACCGGGCCGCCGCGAGTCGGCGAGGGTGATGCCGTCCGAGCGGAACTGCACAACCCGCTTGCCACTGTTGCGCGCGATCGACCCCCAGTCGACACCGAAGGTCCAGCCGGGGTAGCTCCAGAGCGTCAGCTCGGCGCGTAGTTCGGACTCATGCTCGATCATCGCTCCTGTACCAGCTTCCAACCCTTCACCGTCGGCCCGCCGGGCCAGAGCTGCTCTTCGTACTTCTCCACGGCGAAACCGTTGCCGACGGCAAAGAAGGTCGCGCGCCGGGTGCCGTAGTGGATCCCGCGCTTCAGCACGAGCGTCCAGCCGGGGTGCAGCTCGGCCATGTGCAGGCGCACACACGAACCGCAGAGACCGTAGGTCGGAGAGACGCGGCAGACACCGAAGGGGTGCTGACCTCGCACGAACGGGCAGTGGAATCGGTTCAAGGCTCCACTCGTCCGGCCGCACCGCGCGCAAGCGCGGAACCAGCGCCGGTCCATCCGGTGCCGCCAGCGTGGCGGCTTCTGAGCCTTTGTCAGCCGCTCGCGCGTGCGCGGGCGCTGAGGTGTGAGCCGCCTTAGCTTGCGCCGTGAGGTCCGCAGCCCTCGGGTTCGTTCGAAGCTCATCGCGCGTTGATCTCCGCGATCGCGGCCCGCTTCTGCTGCCACGCTGGCTCGCCCGAGTACAGCTCGACGCAGCGCTCGCACGTGCAGCCCCGGCACTCCGGGTGCGACATGAAGTGGTGCATGTCGCACGACCCGATTGGCCTGCCGCTGATTCTGTAGAGGTTCCTGTAGCAGAGCGAGCCGCCACGCTCGCGGCACCAATCGACCGAGCACCCACGGTCGAAGATCACGCGTTCGGGTCCGCGTCGTGCGTCGTGCAGACGTGGAGCCCGCCGCCGGGGCAGCGTCGGCAACTCAGCACCCACGCGGTCACCTCGAAGGCGACGTTCTGACGCATGATGCCGTGTGCGTTGAAGGGGTGCCCGCAGCCGTCGGGGCACTTCCAGTCGTCGCCCGTGGGCGGAAGCTCGCCGACGAACTCCTGAAGTTCGGTCTCGCCGGGGAATGTCGTCGCCATCAGGGTGTCCTCCCCTTCGTGCGTAGTCTGCGGGATGGGCGGGTCGAGTGGGGCGTGCGCCCGACAGAGAGCGTCGGGTGCTCGACTCAAACTGCAAGGGAAGAGAGGAGATGCCTGCCCGCGACCTCAACCCGACCCATGCCGCCTACTACGCTTCGCGCTTCTGCTTCGCGTCCTCTCCGCGCTTCCGCTGAGCGTTGAGCACTGCCACAAGGCTGCGCCCGTGCACCGGGTGACGGCGCTTGCGACGCTCTTCGCGTCCTGCCTTGCGCTCTGCCCGGTTCACTCTAGCGGTTCCTTTCTTCTCACTCCAATAGTAGCAGCTCGCGACGCTGCCGTCAAGCGCTGCGCGAGTCGACCTCGTGAGTTCGTAGATCCTGCTCGACGATGCGATGGTGCGAGATGGTCCGACCGACGGCCGCCCTGTAAGTTCGCGTCGCCGCCTGAGCTTCAGTGAGCGTAAACTCAGCCTGCTCGATCCACTCCAGCGCGTCGACCTTCGCGACCTCGAAGTCGTCGTAGCGGCGATCGAAGCCTACCGCCTCGCGGCCCGCCGTTGGCAGCGTCCCCTCGCACCGCAGCGCGTAGTGCGTCCCCGCATGGCTGCCGATCGTGACGGTGATGCCGTCGATCGTGTCGCGGAGGTGCGGGGCCGTCGGGTTGCCCATGCGGTGCGTGTAGACCGCGATCTCGCGGCCGGGAGCGCCGGGGGTGTCAGTCTGGATCGACTCCACCCAATGTTGCATCCGCTCGCGTGCGAGGTAGTGCAGCACCCTGTCGGAACTCTTGACTTCGTCCATCGTCGTCCTCCCATTCCGGGACCGGTGTCCCGCGTCCTGAGCGCAAGCGTAGCGCCATGCGCCGCCGACGCCCGCGCTCGCGAGCGTCCTTCACCCTACGGCTCGGTCCTCGGTGCCGGTGAGGCATAGCGCCCACAATCGCACGGATAGTGCTCGCACATCGCCCACGTGCACGTCGGGCAGTTGACCATGTGCGCCGCGTGATTCTCCTGCACGTCGTTGACGATCGCCAACGGCGTGCGCACGTCGGTCTCGGGGTCGTGTCGGTTCACCATGCTCGCTCCCACTCGCGGAAGAGATTCAGCGCGTCGTGCACGCTCTTCAGCTCTCCCATGCGGATCACAACATCCGATCGCCGCCGCTCGTCAATCGCGACGCCAGCGGCGAGCAGCGCAGCGACGGCATCGAGCGCTGGCCCGAGCACACAATAGGAACTGTGCGGCTCGCCCCATTGAGCGACGCACACTGGGCACTCCAGCTCGTCCCCGCGCTCGCGGTAGAACTTCTTCAGATCTGGGTCCACGGCCGTCCTCCCTTCAGGCAGCGATTCCGAGGTGCTGCAAGAGCCCCGGCTGCGCGCCGTCCTCGGGCGCGGAAGCCGTACCGAACCCGTCGAAGTGCGACCGGGGGTCCATCTCGTTCGCGCGACGCCTCACGCGCTCGACGCGAGCGAGTGCCTCGCGGTGCGTCGGCCACGGACCATCGAGCAGGCGACGGCGAGCGCCGCGCACGACGGAGACGTAGTACACGAATCCGTGCCGACCACCGTGGTGCGGAACGTTGCAGTTGCAGTTGACGGCCATCGGGTGCCCTCCCTGATTCACTGCTAGGCGACGAAGGCGACGAACTCGCCATCCTCGTCGGTAACCTCGACGCGGGAGTAGCCGGTGCCTGCGGGGTCGTGGTCGGCGGTGTAGGTCCAGCCGTCCTCGTCGGCGGCAGTCATCTCGGCAGCTACGCGCTCAGCCTCGTCGCGGGAGAAGAGGCGGGCCGTTGTGTCGAGGGTCTTCACTTTGCTCTCCCCTTGCACCTAGATAGTAGCA
>SDBT01005003.1_pt1 | contig 22380 bp, 27 predicted proteins | sample 2277101 | NCBI WGS metagenome assembly SDBT01 (sample SAMN10404973, study PRJNA504765) | marine sediment metagenome | isolation source: marine sediment core GS10_PC15, 103 cmbsf | place: Arctic Ocean: Southern Knipovich Ridge | collected 2010 | reverse complement strand
GGAGGGTGGGCTTTCCTTTTTAATACAAAGAACGTTTTATTTTATGGAAACCATAAAATAAAAATTATTATTGCAAAAATTATCTCCTCAAACAAATACTAAGCCATAATTAAACCATTATTCGACTTAATTATAGTAGATGAAGCATCTCAATTAGACGTAGCTCAAGCTATCCTCCCTCTCTGTTCATTAGCGCCAGGTGGTTCAGTAATCCTAACAGGTGATTTAAAACAACTATCACCAATACATCAAGCAGTAGCACCAACTGGTCTTGAAAGTATGGTAGGATCGATATATAGTTATTGTAAATACTATCAAAACGTTCCAGATATAATGTTATCGATTAATTACCGATCAAATAGCCCAATAGTAAATTTTTCACATAATGCCGGTTATAAGGAAGAGTTATCAAGTAATTCACCAGAATTAAAATTAGATTTATTAAGCCCACTTCCAAATAGTATAGCACGACCGAAAGATTGGCCAGACACTTTATATTATACTCCTGAATGGTCAAGAATTCTAGATCTAAATTTACCAGTCGTTTGTTTTGTTTATCCAGATGGAAAAAGCAGTCAATGGAATAAATTCGAAGCATTATCAATTGTCAGCTTAGTATACTTGCTTCAAGGAAGACTTGCGAATCAATTACTAAATGAAAATGGTGTAGATTTAGTAGAACCACCATCTTTATATACTCCAAGAGAATTCTGGGAAAAGGGTATTGGTATAGTAACACCCCATCGCGCCCAACAAGCTTTAATCATTAGTGAGCTTCAAAAACATTTCGCTAATCATGTAGAGCCTCACAAAATTCGGGATGCTGTAGATACTGTAGAACGATTTCAAGGTCAGGAAAGGGACATTATTATTACCTCATTTGCTTTAGGAGATCCAGACACTATTCGTAATGAGGAAGAGTTCTTAACAAGCCTTAATAGGTTTAATGTCATGGCTTCACGCCCCAGAGCTAAATTAATAGTATTCGTATCAGAAGAAGTTATTAACCACCTTTCAAATGATATTAAAGTTTTAAATCAGTCAAGATTGCTTAAGGTATTCGCAGAATCTTATTGTAATCAAAAAATTCCCATGACATTAGGATATTTAGAAGATGGAGAAATAAAAAAAATAACAGGATTATTGAAATTTAAAAAATTTTGAATTCGCATCAAAAGTTCAAATTAATTATTAAATAATAATAAGAAGTAAATGCTATACCCTTTACTCTTAATTTAAACTTAATATTTTATAATTTTATCGAGTTGTACAAATTATATTATCTATTTGGTAGTTCATTGATTATCTAATTGTTCTAAATAAGGTTTTAATTCAGATAATCTACTGATAAGAATCGTCCCGTATTCTTCATCTAATTTGGCTTGACATGCTAGGTTCGTAAAATATCTTTCACTAACTACCACAGTATTTTTTATTATCTCTGTAACAAGTTTTTTTGTATTAATTAGTTTACTTCTTCTTGACACTTTTTCGTGATATCCGCCGCTAAGCTTCCTAAGATAGATGGTATCGTTCCTTCAAGTAAGACAAATAGCTTATGCAGACTATAATGCAGTAAAAAATCTATTTGATTATTCATCAAATAAAAGGAAGTTAACTTCTTTAAAATAATTCTTAATAATTTTTTGGTCTTTTGAATTAATTTGATACATGTTATATACTAGTTCATTCAGTATTTTAGTTTTTGGAGATATGTCCTCATTTTGATTCTCTAAGAAAATGATCTCCTTGGTTACATTCTTGTTGTTTTTATATCGTTTTTCTTACTTTATTTTATGAAAGATTTGGAAATTGATTTGGAAAAATGAAAATTGCCGAAATAAATAATCCTTTTTTAAGGGAATTTAGCGAAGAGTAATTGTCTAACAAAAATTTATATAAATATGCTCTTCTTAAATACTAATCAGAACGATAAATCATTTTTAACATTGAGAATTCCATAAAATTTAAAAAAGTAAATTTACCTAAAACAAACCGATTTAAACGTGATTTACTTCTCTTATTCCAAAAATTATTAAATGTAAATCGATTGGAAGAATAAAAAAAATGAAAGATTCTAAAAAATGGTTCGATCGAGGTAATAGTTTATTTAAACAAACGATTTCTTATCAAAAAATCAAAGGTATATCAAAGGAAGATGAGCTCGGCTTAAAAAAAAAAAAAGTAAAAAAGAAATTAAGGTTGGTACAACATAAGTTATACCTATAATTTCACGCCACAGTTAGTGCAAAATACTGAATTCTCAATACTCCCACATGTACGGCAAATTATCTGTGTTAGGGAAATTGTTACCATTTCCTTTATTATTGGTATTTCTTTAGTTGGTTTAGAGACAAAAAATCCAATAATAACTAAAATGCTTCCAATAAATACGCCAATAATACCAAAACCAACGCTAAACAAATCCCAAAAACCGATTTCAATATCCAATTCTCGTTCAAGTTCTCTTACTAATGCAGAAAATATCATTACTACAATACTCAACCAAATTAAAACTGCAATTATTTGTAGAATTGCCATTCCGAACCAAGCCTTTCTGTTTTTTGTAACTATAAAAATTATTGAACTTGTAATAATTATCATAACACAAATAATTGAAATTAATAAAAATCCGCCATGAGGATAACCGCTATAAGTTGTTATACCATTTACTCTAATTACTACATAACCATATAGATAAATGTACATTTCAACACGCCAAATGAATATTGTAATATCCATATATACTGCTGGGAATAGTAAGGCTATTAGTGAAATAATGCCTCCTAGAATTGGTAATATTCTTAATTTTCTGTCCATTTTTAAATCAACTCCTTTTATTTCCATGAATCGATTTGAAGTCATGTTAAAAAAAACTAAATTTAAGTTGGTACAACGCAAGTCATAACTTTGAATTTCTTATAATATATAACTAAACTAATTATTCCAATGAGATATAAAAGAGGGTGAGCCAGAGGCTTTTTATAGGTAAAGGAGGGCGAAATCCAAAAGACAAAAATCCAACTGCCTCTGACTCGAATTAAAGATTAGCATTATAAAACACTGATTATTTTTCATAGTATAGTACCAAGATAATAGAAAAATCAATAATGATTCGGGAACAATGAGAGAAATCTAAATTGACTTATATTTAAGTAATTACTATTCTTCTTTCTCTTCCTCCTTTACTTCTTCTTTCTCTTCCTCCTCTTTCTCTTCTTGTTTCATGTTCTTTTTCTTTTCTTTCCTTTTCTTAACCATATTTTTCATACACCTCTATTTTTAATTGCTTTTTATACACTTTTTAGTGATATTCTCAAAAATTACCTTGACACTAAGCTTAATATCTTAGTATTTTCTAACTGAAAGCATTGCTTATTCCCTTGATTATGCGGAATAATCTCTGGTTTTTCAGGATTTTTATGACACATATATTTATCTTCTGTATCATCATAGGTACATATTTTACAAAACTTACATAGCGGTAATCTAATTTATATCATCCCCCTTATTCTCTTTTAAGATTTGATACCATTCAATTAATTTATTGATAAGGAAATTAATTTTTTCATATTTAAGATTATTGGATAAAAGTCGTAACCGTATTTTATTTATGGTTTTAACCGCATTAAGTTTTTTCAATCGACTAAATTCTTTTTCAAGTTTTATAATATCAATTTCTATAACCCCGAATATTCTTTTATTGTCAATTTCCCTAATCATTTTATCTTTATTGTCCATTTGAAATATCAATTCTGATGTCATTTTACACATCATTTTTGAATTTTTTGTAAAGAAATTGAATACAATTAAAATATATAATGCCAGCACATTTAATTTATCCTTTTTTTATCTTAATTGTCAGAAAATAGTCATAGAATACCTATTCTTTAATATTATTGTTTATTTTTATTTGATAAATGTTAAAAAAGAAATATGATTTGAAAATTAATTATGCTCTTTTTGAAGTTTTTAGAGATTATTTGAACGATAATCCCCAGCTAGGTTATCGCAGTGTTTCAGAATTCTTGAACAGTATATTAAGACAACGAGCTGTTCAAATTTTAGATTCTAAAAAAACTAAAGATTAAGTAAAAAAAAGTTTAATGTTAAATATTATGGAACCTTGTGCCAAATCCCTACAGTATTTATGATTATACTTATAATAAGTAGAATTAATAAAATTTTTAATCCTTTGAAAGTAATATCACGAGTTTTTTTGGCTATTCTATCATAATTCTCTTGATATTTATGTAAATTCTTAAGCTGTGTTTCGTAGTCCTTTTCAAAAGGAAACTCTTTAAAATTCTCAATTTTAGTAATATTAAAGTAAAAGAAAATTTAGTTAATTTTGTTCTGTTCCACAGAAAACACAAAATTGAACAGTATTTCCTATTTTTTCACCACATTGAACGCAAAATTTAAATCCTTCGGCAATTGGTTGTACTTGTGGAATTGGAAATTGATATTGTGGTTCAGGTGGTTTGACTCCCCAATTAGTACTATTACACATTGGACATTTTCTCGATTTGGCGGCATAATAGATCAAATAGAAAATTCCACCAATACAAGTACAAAATAGTAAGACAATAAAGGCAATTATGCTGAATTTCTTCTGTGGATTTACTAATTGTTGACAATTTAAACAATATTTCATATTTCAAGCCTCCTTTTTGTAGTTTTTATTATTTTTTAGTAGATCGCTCTATCGATTCGATAAGAGCTTAAATCTCCTCTTTTATATTTTCTATGTGAATAAGCTTCTCTTCAATTCTTTCAATCCTTTTTTCTAATTTCTCAAAATTATTTACTATATAGCGTAATTTAGCAAAATACTTGTTTGCTTCTTTCGTTGTATGAGCTATTTCGTTTAATTTTCTCTCATTCTCAATTGTTTTTTTTATTCTATAATTATCCTTATACATGTTTATTTTCACTTCCTTTTACTTCCCTAAGCTTTAAATAAGCAATTAGGGGCTTTTTTCAATTGAATACAATAAATATATAAAATACCAACAATATAACTATATCCTTTTTTTATCCTAATTGTCAGAAAAGAGGCATAAATGGCACACATTCTTTTATATTATTATACATTTTCATTTTGATAAAATGCCTAAAAAGAAATATGATTTGAAAATTAATTATGAATTATTCGAAGTCTTTAGAGATTATTTAAACGATAATCCCAAGCTAGGTTATCGCAGTGTTTCAGAATTCTTGAACAGTATATTAAGACAACGAGCTGTTCAAATTTTAGATTCTAAAAAAGATAAAAAAAAGTAAAAAAAAAGGCTAAAAAAGGCTTAATTTAAATTTGAATTTAGATTTAAAATTCATTTCTATATTAAATTTTTCGCATATTTTCTCTATTTTATTTTGGTTTAAATCAATTTTCCATGCTATAGTATTTCTTTCAATTGTTAAACTTAGAACAGAAGCTATATATACCCCCTTTTCTGATTTAATTTTCTTCATATCTTTTTTTAATTGTTTCTCTTTTATATTAAAATCTTTAGAGAAATAACCCTTTTTATTAAAATTTACCATAACCCAATGGGCTATTATTCTGTCCATACTATCCTTAGTTAATTTCCCTGAATTAAAAACTTTAAATTTAGAAGCAATATGTTTATTTGCGTGACAATGAGGGCAAAGAGTCATTAATTGACCTAATCGTTGGATTTGATTTTCATAGTCAAAACTAAATTCTTCGTGGCAATGAAATTTAGTGGGAGATTTATCTCCACAAATTACACATTGATTCTTATCTCTCTCGTATATTTTTTGTCTTAATTTATCCCAAGTAGTTTTAGTTAACAAATGCCTTAAATTAATTCCGTGGCTATGGTCAGGGATAGTATTCTCCCTTAATTTATATTTAGATAATTTCTCTTCTATTTTATTTATTTTTTTCATATCTTTTTTTATTATGGTTACATTTTCCATATTTTCACGTCTTTTCATTTTAAAATCTTTTGTTAATATATTACTTATATTATCTCCTCTTTTAAGATTTAATAAATAATGCATCCCTTAGAGAGATTTTACCTTGTTTTACATCATCAAGAACCTTTCTTATATATTTATCCTCTTGGATATTATATCTATCTTGTTGAATATTTTTTATACCTCATTTTTTTGATTTTTCTCAATTGAATACAATTAAAACATAACATTATGAATATAAAAATTCATTTGTCGTACAAAAAAAAGTAAAAAAAATTAGTTATTTTAATTCTTTATTAAGCTTTAGAACATATTGGATAATAGCATTCTCTCGTTTATCCCTCTCTTTACTCTCTTCTTCTGTAAGAATAACTCCATTAACTCTCTCGCCTATTGTATTGATTTCTAGTTCTAATTGATCATCTAAATTATCAATTTCATAAACTTTAGTGAATAGTGTGAGTAATACCCGCTTCATTTCTGTATTATCTTTTAAGATAAATTCTAATTTTTCATTATTTTTATCTAATTCTGATACTAAGTTTTTATTCAATTGTTCTAAATCATTAACTCTTTTATCTACTTTACTAATCTTATTATTTCCATTACCTAAAAGCGTTAATGATTCAATTTTCTCACTATATTCTTTAGCAAATCTATATTCATCATTTAAAATATCATAATAAGCTGTGCCTTTTGAAATATCAATCTTATGCCCTAGTAATCGTTCTATTACCTGAAAATTGATTCCTCCATTTGTTAATATAGTGTTAAACCACCTTCTAAGAGATTTTGGAGTAAGATTTTTAATATCTAACTTTCTACATACTACTTTTAATGACTCTGAGAATGTATTAGTTTTGCATTTGGTATATTTATTACTAACAAATAAATATTTATCGTTAGTAATTTCCTCTTTATTCTCTCTTTCTTTAAGATATAACTCAATCATTTTAACGCATTCATGATTAAAGAATGTTTGATAATACATCCCCGTTTTTATTCTAGTACCATTAAGATAACAAAGATCGAATTCTCCAATAATTCCGTCGTTAAAGTCTCCAATTTTTAATTTGAATAAATCAATATCATCTAAACCACTAGATAATTTAGCTAAAAATATGCATTTATCCCTTATATGTGAAAAAGTATCTCGAATTTGTTTTAAATGTTCAATTCTTTTAGCTTCTTCTATTCTTGAATCATCCCCATTTCTCCAAACCTTATCAATTGTACCTTTTTCATTATGTATGGGAATTTCCTTTTTATCAAAAGATATTGGAATGTTATTTCTTTTATAGAATGAAGCTAGCTTGCTAAACGCATATTGTCGTGCAGAGTTATTTGATACTTCTTTATCTATTTTCTTATTTTCTATGCTTTCATAGAATTTAGATGTTAATGGAAATTTAGTTTTGTCTATATTAGTTGTATTATTAGATTTATCACCTTTTAAATAATGAAAATAAGCTAATAATTGCTTTTTACCTATATTTTCCATGTCTAAAGGATCTTTTTGTAAAATATCGTTTCTATGCTCTAAAATTAATTCAGAAGGCATTTTTTCAGTGAATTCACAGAATTTCTCTATTAAACTTAATCTTTGGTTTTTCTCTTTTTCACTATAAGAAATAAGCCAATTTTGAACATAAGGATCATTTTTAATTGAATCCTTATAATCTCTTTTTTTAGGAAAAGAATTTTTATTCTTGGTTTCTTTTATATTATTTGAGTTTTTTCTATTATTTGTAATGATAATTACCTGGAATTTTTCTTTTATTTTACGCGTTAAATCATTTTTAAGCGTATTAACTTGAAATAATGGGAAATTTTTACTCAAACTGATTTCTAATTCTAAAAAAAAATATATCTACCGTAGGATCTTATTTCCAGATTATCAATTTTTTTAATTTCCGGTATTTGTTCGATTAAATTATAGAGTTCTGTTCTTTCTTCAAAATCTATTACAGCATCAAGCAAAGTTTTTGTCGATTCAATAAAAATTTCATATCCTCCCTTAATAATAAAACCTGCAATGATTAATCCGATAATAGAATCTAAAATGTAACAGTTGAATAAAACTCCTATAAATCCTACAAGCACTGATAAAGAAATAAAAATATCATATAACTTTTCATTCGTGTTCAGGTTGTAGAATTATGGAAACTGAACGTGAAAAAAGAATATACATCACATTGACTTCCCTTATTCCCTGTGCCGCCGTATTGATAGTGATAATGGGCTTAGTAGGACGCTATTTAGGGCTTGGTTGGGTTGCTTTTCTATTTTTAATAAATTTTATTGTAATAATTCTTGTCGGAAGAATACTAAATAAAGTGATGCCTGGTCAATGTACTGAATTGATAATGGAAATGCACGAGTATAGAGTTCCAAACTATAATGTTATATCGAAGCAGACATGGTTAAGGTCAAAAGAATTTATTAATAAATCCTTGCCCCTCATAATAATTATAGGAATTATATTAGAAGTTATGCTAATTTTTAGTCTTTTATCACCTATTAATTTAGTGCTTTCACCTATTACTGTATTTTGGTTAGGATTACCAATAGTTACCGGAGTTTTTTTAATTTATGGTATCTTAAGAAAAGAACTTACTTTAGTACTTCTGGTGATTTTAGCTAATTCTATGGGTTTAACTCTTTTAGAATTAATGACTCCGATCCAAATGATTGTGTTTTGCTTAGTTACAATGCTCTATGTCCCGTGTTTCGCCACGATTATTATAATAGCTAAACAGACAAATTGGAAATACGCCATTCAAATATCCATTATGGAAATCTGTGTAGCTTTACTAATTGGTGGATTAGTACATTTTGGATATCTTTTTTTCACTAGCCTTTAATGTTCTATATATCCTAAAAATTAAATAAGCTATAATGAGATTTTTTTGAAAATTTTCATCTCTTTTTTTATCAAACAGCCTAATCCAAAAAATTTTATAAATTGTTCTGAATATATATTCATAATAATAATAAAAAATAAAATTTTTAAACTTAACCGTAATAGAGATCAATTTTTAAGAAAAAGCAAACTATACTACAGATGGACGTTGTGCTTCAGTAGCGGCAAGAAGTCAAAAGATGCTTCTAGTTAAAGGTAAATTATTATTTATAACAAATTTAAGAAGAAAACATGATTTTAATATGGATTATATTATTTAGCATTTTAGGTAGTGTCGGAGCAATTATAACGGCAACTATTTTTTTATTATTTAAAGAGAAGAAACAAAAAGGACTTATTCCCTGTTTAATTTCTTTTGCCATAGGAACTCTCCTTGCGGCAGCTTTATTAGGGATGATACCTAAAGCTATATCCCAAAGCGATCCATTGATAATTATGTCAACAGTTTTAGGTGGTATTATTCTTTTTTTCATTCTTGAAAAAACAGTAATTTGGCACCACTGTCACGATCAAGAATGTGAAATACATAGCGCTGCAGGACCTATACTTCTCATTGGGGATACATTTCATAACTTTTTAGATGGAGTTGTTATTGCTGCTAGTTTTCTAATTTCTATTCCTATTGGTATAATAGTTAGCCTTTCAGTAATAGCTCATGAAATTCCCCAAGAAGCAGGGGATTTTACTATCCTCATTAATAGCGGTTTTTCAAAAAGAAAGGCTTTTTTATTAAATCTTTTATCAAGTTCAAGTACCATTCCCGCAGCAATTATTGGTTATTATGTTTTAGATATTATTAGTTCGATAATCCCTTTTATTTTAGCAATTTCTGCCGCCAGTTTTATTTATATTGCCTTAACTGATTTAACACCAGATTTACATCGTAAAATAGGATTGTGGCATAATATTAGACAAATCTGCTTAATTCTTGCGGGAATTGGAACAATTATTTTAATCCTATCGTTGCACTAACAAATAACACTAAAAGTTTTATCATAAGAAAATAAAACTAATAATAGTGTGAGTATTTACAATCCTAACATTAATCGATTATTTTTAAATCAAACATTAATCAAACATCTTTCATTTTATTTGCAAGTTCTTCAGTGTTGCCGACATAGAATTAAAGATAATTAACGACTTCATAATATTAACCAATTAACTCTGATATTAAGATTTTTCTTAGTTAACTAAGGATTTTTTTAAATTATATAATTTAATTTAATGGTTATTTCTTGTTAATAATTTCAAGTATATCAGAGTATGAACCCATTATTTCTTTAACTTTGGGATGATTTAATCCTTCAATTGGATTACCTTCAAAAATTCCATTTCCTTTATCCAAAATAAACATTTTATCAGCCCAATTTTCGACGAAAAATAAGTTATGGGAAGTAAATAATATTGTCATCTGCTCTTCTCTCCTCAGTCTTTCCAAGATTTCAAGGTGGCGATAAATGGATTTAAAATCAAGATTCGCAAAGGGTTCATCTAGTATTAATAACTTTGGTTTCATAACAAGTAAACCAGCTAAAGCAGCTCTCTTTTTTTGCCCCCATGATAAATTAAATGGCGAATAATTCTTATAATCTAATAGATCTACGGCTTCTAAAGCCCAATTAACTCTTTCTTTTACTTCTTCTCGATCAAGCTTTAAATTTTTAACTCCAAAACCAATATCTTCTTCAATTGAAGGAGCAAATAGTTGATCATCTGGATTTTGAAACAGGAAACCAATTTTTTGTCTGATTTTCCATAATTGGCTTTTTTTTCTGGTTAGAGTTTCTCCAAAAATTCTAATGATCCCTGATTTTGGTTTTAATAAACCAACTAATAATCTCAGTAAAGTAGTTTTTCCAGAACCGTTATTTCCAGATAATGCATACACTGACTTTTCATCTATTTCCAATGACAAATCTTTTATATTAAAATTATAATTATAACTAAAATTCAAATCTTTTACTTCTACGGCAATAATAAAGATACTACCTCCAGATATATTGATTTTAAATCAACAAAATAAATTAAATATATACTAATCCCTACAAATAAAATTAAAATTAGAATATCATGAAACATTATTTTCTTTGGAGCAAAGGTTAATTTGCCTGTAAAACCACGCATTTTAAGACTTTCATATAACTTTTCACTGCTTTCCATGTTCATCACTAAACTTTTCCCCATAATATATGCGTGGGCTTTTAGACGCTCCAAATAATTTGTGATTTTTTTCCCTCTAAGTTCTTGAGCATCTAAGATTTTTTTATTTGAACCAACAATAATAGGAATATAATGCAGCATTATCATAAAACTACCTACAAAAAAGGCTGGTAACCTTAATGTGGTTAACGCTTCAATGAATTCTGAATATGTTAATGAGGAAAAAAACGACATGAAAATATATGTGGCGCCAAAAATTCTCATGAAAGTAAGAAACGCTCGGTAAAGACCTTCCCTATACAATGTTATAGTAATTCCTATTTCAATTCGATAAGCAACTGTTTGTCCAATGTAAAATGGTAAGAAAATGGTTATTAATAATATGAAGGGAACTATACTTTTTAATCTCGATAAGATCCTTAACACGTTTAACCGAGTGGCTAAACTGAAGATAAATGTAATTATAATATAGCTAAAGATTAAATATACATTACTTATAAAGAGAAAAGGGATTATAAAAATAAATGGTAAGATCATTCTAACTAAAGGATGCAGGTTATTTAATAGCGTTTTCTCGTCTTCGTGCCTAAAGGGTAAAATAGTATCCAAAGAATATTTCCTTTTATTTTAACTAAATTTTATGATTTTATTAAATTAAGCTGAAAAATGAATATGTTATAATTCATTTTTTTTCTTTAAATGTATGATTAGATGGAAAACACCACTCACTAACACCATAGTTAAAAGAATTCCGAAAACTCCCGCGAAATAATCATTTTCAAAACCGCCAAATATGGATTCCCAAGGTGAAGATAATCCTTCAAGCCATTTTTCACCCTTGATATCAATTAAAGCCCTTTCTAATCCATCTGGGGCATCTGATAAAATCCCAATTGTATATCCAACTGCGATCATTACCATAAGGCCTGAAATAATTATCACGAGTGTAATAATTGGCCATTTAAAATTTTTTAACTCCTTCATTCTTTATTCAATCCCCAACTGTTCTTCTGTGGTTATTAATTCAGGTTTCGCCTTATATATGAAATAAACAATTAAAGCAGATATTACTGCTTCTCCGATCCCTATCAATAAGTGCCAAAAAATCATAATAGGGACAATTATTTCAATAGGTACCGCGCCACTAATTCCAATCTCAACCCCTGCAAAAAAGGCTGCTAATACGATTGCTATATATGACCCTATAGCTGTTGCAATAGTAACTTTAGTCTCCTTTTTGAGATTTGTTTTATTTAATATCAGTACTAACAATTTAACGATGTAAAATCCAACAATTCCGCATATCACTCCCATGTTAAATGTATTTGCCCCTATAGCGGTAATTCCCCCATCTCCAAAAAGAGCTTGAACTACTAAAACCATAAAGATTACGATCACTGCCACCCAAGGCCCAAGAATTACACTCACTAATGTTCCTCCTACTAAATGGCCAGACGTGCCCCCAGGAACTGGATAATTAACAAATTGGAATGCAAATATCGTTGCTGCTAATACCCCAATATAAGGAATCATCTTTTCGGAATCTTCTTCCTCAAAAACTTTACCCATTTTCTTAAATCCAAAAATCATTACAACAATAACTATAATCCATAATACAACAGTAGTAATAGGATCTAACAATCCGTCTGGGATATGCATTTTTTTTTTTAAGAAAAACCATTGTTTTTTGTGATTTCCTAGGCATTGATCCTTTTTAAAGAATGTTACTTTCTTCTAAAAAAGTATGAAATAATCAATTAATATTTTTTGAATAATTATTCATTAAACTTTTATAGAGTTTATTCTTTTTATTATTTAAATAGAGTTAATGGATATTTATTCATTATTCGTAATAAAAAAGGAATACTAATTTCCTTGAAAATTAGAGTAAATGAATAATAATATATTAAAGAATTATGATTTTAAACACTTTCAAATCATTGAATCATATAGACATAATTTCCATCAAAAGGTGAAAATAAAACTTGTCGATATAGGGAAATTCTATATCCATCCCGAAACTTACTATTCAATCTTTAGTAAAAATAACTTTTAAAAAAAATTATATATTATCAATTGAAAAGTAGTGAATTATAAGCCGATATAAGGTATGAAGAAATTTAAAATAAATGATTTCATAACACTCAAGCTTGAAAATGATGAAACTATTATTTATATAAAAAATGAAAAGTTTATCCAATGTAAATTTTTGATGATGAAAATTCCAATTAAAGAAATCTCTACATTCGATAGCATTACTTCTATCGATGAAGCTGAAGAATTTTTAGATGGTTCAATGGAAAATTATAAAGAAAAAAAGGTAATAATACCTCCAGAATGCGAATTCTGGGGTCATTGTTCTGTGCGACATGAAGCTGTATGATTGAATACGGAAATTTGAGAGATACCAATATGGTAAGTTTATTGAATAAACACTCAAGAAGCCGACCTCGAAATGGACGAGTGTGGCTACCCAGACATGGTGCGACATGAAGCTATACGGATAACTACGGAACTTGACTCATAACCAAAATGGTTTGAATATTTAGATATTCTAGTCAAAAGCCGATTCTAAGGTGAATAGAAGTGCCTACCCATAGGTGCGTCACTGGTAACGGTGGGGTGCTAAGCTTTGGGGACAATGTACTGACAGAGGGGACTATACTCCTGATGCAGGCTAGGCAAGACCCCTATGGTAAATGAAAATGAACCCATGATAAACCCCGTAAGATAGCCAAGGCGAAAGGTAGTGATACGCCTTACCAAAAGGTAAAACTGGTAGTAGACGGTACTCATGTCTTACCGTCCTTTCATCCGTAGTCCAGTCGGGGGAGAGTGGGTACCTAAGGGGGTTGTTGAAAGTTACCCATATGGAACATGGTAAGCCCTATGGATTCCATGAAGTTTTGTGGTATCCCGACCGTAAGGGAGGGGGATGATTCAGAGGGTAGAGGATGCTGGAAAAAGCGAATGCCACGCTTTAATGGCGTGGATAGGGACTACTATAATGAAAGAATAATTTATAGTAAAAGATACCCGATCTGAAAGGATGCTGACTTCCGATGCAGGTGTAAACGAGATAAAGATCTTCTCAAAAATCATAACCATTGTAATGTCGTGGGTGTATCCAAGAGAAGCACGACATTCAGAAAAGGAGAAGGTAGACTATAAGGATGCCATTGACCCAATCCGATGGACTGGAAGAAGAGGAAGCTTTGAACTCGTCATTCAATACTTTCTCTAATAATGAAAGGGAGAGTAATTGAGAAGGTGGAAATCTCGAGAAACACAATATCCTTTTCAAGGATGAACGGTGACGGGATTCCTTGACGGAATAACGGTGACGTGAGTTCCGGAGAAGGACACGGTGACGTGTTGGGCTCTTTACGCCTGAGCCACGTGCGGGGAAACCAGCACGCGTGGTTCTTAGAGGGGAAAGGATCAGTAATGATCCCGACCTACTCGACAACTTACAAGCGTGGGCAGAGAACAATTATGACACTCGCCTACTCCACCGCAATCTTGCTTTTCCATTGTTAAAAAGACTAGTAGATGTAGGAGATCCTAATGCAAGAATATGTTTTGCTGAAGAAATCGCGAGGAGAGCGGAAAGTGGATATCTACCAGTTATTCAATTTTTGGTTATGGGGGATTATTTTGATTATTTGCCGCCTGATTATATAAATTCGCTTGTAAGGAAGACAAATTTTTTAAATCAATTTGCATCTGAACATAAATTAATGTTTATGCCTAATTTTATCAAAATTATAGCTTCTTATATAAAAATGATTAATAAAGAGGATGTTGATTTTTCTCAAAATTCTCTTACCATTAATGATTTTCTAGAAGCATATAAGGAGGTCTATTTATTTTTTCATAGATATAGAGATCCTATTGAGGAAGAAGATTATTTAAATTTTGAAATTAGTCTTTTAAAGATCATCTATCAAGGGATTGGTCAAAAATACTTTATTCCCCCTCCTAATGTTGAAGAAGTTCTCTTTTCAGTTCTTAACGAAGTTCCAGAACTCCGAAATTGTCAAGACTTTAGAAAATCTTTTGTTATTCCGATTATAAGTAATTGTTTAGATGAATCTATAGCTATAATAAAAAAAATTTCTTGTGGTGAATTAAATGCACAGAACTTTGAGGAGCTAAAAAATTTAAAACATTTATCAGAGGCACTTGATTTTAACATAATTCTCAGTGAAAAATATAAGCGTATCTATGCTGATATAGTAAATTATACTGGGTAAGGTCTTTTTTTTTAATTATTGTTAAAAAAAAAAGGGAAGAAGGAGAAGGAAAGCGAGAATAGAAACGGAATTGGTTGAAAAATCTGAAAAAATTGAGAAAATCAAGAAGAAAATAACGAGAAAATTAAACGCAGAAATTCAAGTTGTGTGTCCTTTTTGTAATTTTTTTCTTAATATCACAGGCGATCAGAATATATTTTAGAGAGAAGGTGTGAAGGAGTTCAAGTGATTATCGCTTCTGGTATACGAAAGAATCCAATCCTTAAGGCATTGGCCAATGAGAATTGCACAATTATAACTGATTAATATTAATTAACTTCAAAAAATAATAACAACAAGAAACGGAAAAATAATAAAAAATGGAAATGAATAGTAACTAACTATTATAAATTAGTAATGTGATATTTATGGCTGAAAAAATATACGAGTCTGTAAAAAACAAGGACGGTAAGTTTGAATTGGAATGCTCCGAATGCTACTTTCAAAATGTGTTTGAAGATGCAGACGCAGAAAAAGACGATGTTTTTGAATGTAAGGATTGTGGCGCACCTTTCACAATTGTCGATGTTTCTGATGATAAAATCCAGTTCAAAGCCGTTGTTTTTGATGAAGAAGAATGGAGAGAATAGTTTGAAGTGTATGGATTATCTTATCCTACGCGCGTTTTGCGTTTAACGTTAGTACAGTTAAAGAATATACAAACTATCTATTTTACTCCAACCCATATTGGCCCAATCCACGCAGCTCCACCATTTGAATCTCGCATGCGAACATAATAATAATCAAAACCATCAGTATTTAAATCGCCTGGCTCTATAGGTTCTATTGATTTTTCATGGATGTACCATTTTCCGTCGCTTTTTTTAATACATTTATCCTTATCGTATTTTGTCCCCGTAATATTTACCGTATCATTGATCATTATTCTTTTCATTTTTTTATCAACGTCTTCGTAAGATTTCCACAGTTTTGAATTTTTATATATCTCAATCTCTTCAATCTCAGTGTCGCCATCAGGTCCCATAGCAATTCCATCTGCGCATACCAATATCTCGATTTGACGAGTAGAATTTGCTTGAGGAACATATAATGTAGAATCATTCATCCCAATTGTTAAATTATTAATTGAAAACTCTATATAATGCCGATTGACTCCAGTTGTACCATAGCAAGACCGAGTTTTCAATGCATTGAATATTTGACTTCGACTTAGCCTGGATGCAAAAATACCCGCTAATCCATTAGGATATGCATGACCGAGACGATAACCGGCCAAAGTATAAGGATATTGATTATAAGCATCAGCATCAGTATGACTAATGCTATGTCCTAATCTCCCATCATGAATATCTCCAGAAGCTATAAAGCCGAATTTCCTTCCCATTCTCAGAGCATCTCTCGCAGAATAGCCATCAATGTCATCCGGTAATTTACCTATTTCTTCGAAATATGTATCATCCTCAGAAGTCTCACATGAGCCATGAACAGAGTAAACTTCGATTAAAGTATTAATATCCTCATCATAAAATCCAAAATCCGAAGCATAATCCGTTCTTAAGGTGTGGTGAGTCCACGCAAGAAAGTCATCATCAGTGTTTTCTTTTATATAATCATATAATTCATATGGCGTTTCATGTGTTATACTACTAAAATAAGGAATAGTATCTCCCTCAACATATACATTCAAATGCCCATATACTGTGTCTTCATTTCGTTCTGTAGTACGAGGAGTCCATTCTAAACCAACTAAAGTAGCGAATTCTCCCGGATCATTATAAGAATTAGTAATCTCAATATAATTTTTAAAACTATCAAAAACATCAACATCTCCCATTCTCACAAAATATTCGGGATGATCAGTTAAAGCTGCGAAATCCAATAAAGCTACATCACGCCCAAATTCATAAGCTTCCTGAACTGTGCCAGAACCATCTGAAAGTTCAGTATGGCCATGAATATCCCCCCAATATAATCGTAAAAACTCACTATCTTTTGGTTTCACAATAATTGGATTACTTCGGAATTCCTCACCAGAATCTTCTACAATAATATAGTGAATACCTGGCGTAGATATACTTGCATCAAAAGTTTTCTTTCCATTATCTTCTCCAACAACTTTATACGCAGGAATAAGTCCACCCCAAATAAAGTTTGACTTAAATCTATGATCACTAGGCAAATCATGATTAGAAGGGATTCTTCTTAACGTCGTGTAATTATAAGATTCAATGCTAAAATAGATTTTACCAGAATAACCCCCGGCTAAGCGTTCATATTGATCCCATGCCTCAACAGTAATTTCAAACTCTTCATCTGCTTCTACTGTTGAGGGTGCATGAACCCATAAAGTAGTTTGGTCATTATTCAACATTACATTAAAGTCTATATATATTATAAGCCAAAGGATTAGAGGTGTAAGAAGTAGAACGATTTTAATAGTTGAAAATAATCTTTTTTTATTCATTCTTGATTTTAATAAATTAAATCTCATTACTATTCTTTTTATCCAAAATATTCAATATTTTTAATTAAAATGTATATAGATCGGAAGATTAGGCCAAACTAGGTGCTACTAATAATACCCACATTATTTGATAACTGACTAATATAAATCCTGCTATAGTTGCTTTTCTATTCTCTTGAAATAATAAAATTGCAGAAAATATTATACTAAATGGTAAAACGGTTGGCCATGATAACGCTATACCGATCAGAAAAACTAATGCTAAAAAAACTTTCTTTCTTTGGGATAGAGGTTGCTTGAGAGTATCGACCTTTGAGTTTGCACCGATATTTTGAGAAGCATCTTGAGGTTCTTTTGATGTTTCAGGTTTTTCAAAATTTTTATTATCCATTCTCAATTAAAATTAAAGGCGTAAATTAATATTAAAGTTATTACTAATTGGTCTATGGAAATTGACAAAAAAGTAAGAATATCTTTTTGTTGGATAGTAAGATTTATTAAAGGGTCAGCATTCAAAAAAGAAGTAATTAACTAAATTGAATTTACTTCATGATTCCCTTTTATTTATTACCTAACTTAACTTTTCTTGAGTTTCTAATTTATCAAATCGTTCAAACAATATTTCATTTTTTGCTCTTTATTTTATTGTTGTTCGGGGGGTTGTATCTTATACTAAGAGATAAATCTCAAATTGAGAGAAAGGATATTCTATTTACAGGCTTAATTGTAGAAATAGCGACTGCAATACTTGCATTTTTTTCTAGTTTTTTTTTGATAGGCGGGGCAGTCAGTTTAGTAACAAATATTATTATCAGTAATGTAGTTGATTTCTTGATATTATACTTGAGATATTATGAAAAAGATAGAATTTCAGAAGCTAAAGTACTTTTATTGTTTATAATTTCTTTCCCTCTAGCATATTTCATAAGCATAGCTTTAACAAATATAATATTACTTTAATTGGAATAAAGGATAGTTATGCCCCTATAAATATTTAAATTCATTATGTTGCAAGAAGGAACTCAGTTACTATTAATATAAAAAAAAGTAATTTTGTTATTCAGGAGTCTCCTCGGACTCTTCAACTTTAGGTTTAACAAAGTTTTGATAACTTCCTTTTACCTCATCGAGGTCTAAAGTAACGACTGTGTGCCCTCTATGGGTTCCTTCAAAATTTCTAATAAGATTTTGATTTTGAGGATTGTCGGCATGAATTATGACGTACTCACGACACCTTGTGCAAGCTCGTGCTCTAACTCAACTCACCTTGATTTTTTTATTTTTTTTTATCTTGAAAGATAAGATCAAGTAATTTATTTTAGTAATTTTTTTTTTGATAATAACTTTATGCTTTACTAAAGTGTAAGAAATGATAATATTAGAAAATTACGATTTAAATTAGCTTAAAATTTGTTCTAAATTTCCATTAGGCTTGGTATAGTAGTGTCATACAATTCTTTCATTTTCTTAACGTCAAGTATAAAATCTTTCTCCTTTAATCCTTTTACGCTAATTATTGATTCAGAATTTAAAACGCCAATATTCTTAACTTCAACATTGAATCTTTTTGCGATATCTAATATTTTTTTGGAATCATTAGGCTCTATCTCGATAATAAATCTTCCGACTGATTCGCTGAATAAGAACTCACTATCTCTTAATTCTTCGTTGTAGCATCCCTTAAAATTTAATTCTGCCCCAAATTTGTTTTTAAAGCACATTTCAGCTACAGTTATGATAAGACCGCCTTTATTAATATCATGATTCGCTTTTACTAAATTATTTTCATATAACTCAAACAAAAAATCCCAAGTTGCTTTAACTTGTTTCTCATCTACCTTAGGAGGGGCACCTCCTTCAAGATCATATATAACGGAATGATATTCAGAACCTCCTAGTTCAGCTTTAGTTTCTCCTATCAGTAAAATTTGATTATCTACATTCTTAAAAGGCATTGAGATAATATTTTCTTCTCCCTCAATTATCCCAACGATCATCATAACAGGTGATGCTTTAATGGCTGTGTTGGTTACTTCATCTTCATTATAAAAGGATACATTCCCTCCAACCACAGGAATCCTCATATTTTTACAAAAATCAGCCATTCCTTGGACTGCTTGGGAGAAAAACCAGTATGATTCGGGTTTTTCAGGATTTCCAAAATTACAGCAATTAACCATAGCACGGGGTGTAGCGCCACTAGCAATCACATTTGAGCAAACTTCAACAAGCCCTCCTTTAGCGCCGTGGTAAGGATCAAGATAACAATGTTTCGAATTTACCCCTACGCTTGCCGCTATGAATTTATTAGTTCCTATCACGCGAAGTACGCCTGAATCTCCTTCACCACATTTAACTATTGACCTTACGCCCACTTCATGGTCATATTGGCGATATACCCATTCTTTACTACAAATATTTACTGAAGCTATGAGTTTATAGAATATCTCATCCAAACCAATGGTTCGTTCAGGAGTTTTTTGACTGAGTAAATTGTCAAGGTAATCAGGTCTCCTTTCCTCTCGTTCAATAGGGGGTGCATCAGAAAGAGCGGTTGCGGGTAAATTTACAACTAAATTATTCCTATCATTTACTTTTAATATTTTACTACTATCAGTCCTGCCAATTACAGCATGGGCCATTTCAAATTTTCTAAAAACATTGAGTACTTCTTCTAATCCTTCTGGTTTTACAATAAAGGTCATTCTTTCCTGGGATTCGGAGAGCATTATTTCAAATGAATTCATTCCAGGTTCACGGATAAAGATCTTGGACATATCAATGTCAGCTCCTGTACCTCCGTCTCCCATTAATTCACTTAATGCACAAGATAAACCTCCTCCCCCAAGATCTTTTAACCCTCTAACATGCCCTGTCTTAATGGCCTCTAAGGTAGCTTCAATCATCATCTTTTTTGTGAAAGGATCACCAATCTGTACTGCAGGTCTATCTGCTTCAGACATTTCAGTTAATGTTCTGGAGGCAAATGTAACTCCGTGGATTCCGTCTCTCCCTGTTGATCCTCCCATTAAAATAACATAATCTCCGGGATTGTAAGCTCTGCTAGGAGCATGTTTAAAATCCTCAATTTTCCCTAATCCAATGCAAGCAACATTCACAAGACAATTACTTTCAAAACTTCTATCAAACTCCACTTCTCCACCAATAGTAGGAATTCCTGTACAATTTCCGTAATCAGCAATTCCTTTCACCACATATTTAAATAACCATTGTGAATGCGGATTATTTTTTAAAGGTCCAAATCGTAATGGATCCATTAGTGCTATAGGTCTTACCCCCATACAAAGAATATCTCTTATAATACCTCCTATTCCAGTTGCAGCGCCATGATATGGTTCGATTGCAGAAGGATGATTATGTGATTCTATTCTAAAAGCTAAGCAATATCCATCTCCAATATCTATAACTCCCGCATCTTGCCCTGGTCCTGCAAGTACATAATCATATTTTTCTTCCGCATTTTCAAATAATTTTAGTTTTGGACGAGAAGATTTATAGGAACAATGTTCGCTGTGCATTACATCAAACATGCCCCATTCAGTAATTGAAGGATCCCTATCCAACAATTCTTTAATCTCTTTAATTTCATGATTAGTAAGATCAACATCTAAGTTATCTCCGTCTACCTTAACTTTAGGCATTATGAAGACCTCCTTTTTATAAATTGTACCATCGAATCAAAAAAGAGTTTTCCATGTTCTGTTTTATCAGGGCTTAAGATTGCCTCTGATGAACGTTCTGGGTGAGGCATTACTCCTAAACAATTCTTTTCTAAATTACATACTCCTGCGATATTTTCCATTGAACCGTTAGGATTAGCTTCTTTGGTGAGCTCTCCATTATCATTACAATATTGAAAAACAATCTGCTCATTCTCTTCCAATTCCTTAAAATTATTAGTGAAATAGCGTCCTTCTCCATGAGCAATTGGTATGTCAATTATATCTCCATTTTTCATGGTATGAGTAAATGCCGTATTGGTATTTTGTACACGCATCTTTACCCATTTACAAATAAACTTAAGAGATTCATTTCGTAATAATGCACCAGGAAGAAATTGGGCTTCAGTTAAAATTTGAAATCCATTACAAATTCCAATTATAGGTCTTCCATCCTTTAACATAATCTTTGCCTCATCTAAAGCAGGACTGTGAGCGGCAATTATACCCGACCTTAAATAATCTCCAAAAGAAAATCCTCCTGGTAATATACATCCATCAAATTTAGATTCTTTAAAGTGATTATGCCAAATTAATTCTGCTTCGATACCATCTGCAATTACATTGTTTAAAACGTAGAGAGTATCTAAATCGCAGTTGGACCCAGGAAACTGGATTACAGCTATTTTGATGCTCATTTTTTCTAATTTTGTTTAGTTACTTTTAAAATAGTTAATTTTTGGGTTACTGGATTAAAGATTCGCAACTCATTGCACATTTTATCTACTGTAGTTTTTGCGGCTTCCTCATTTTCAGCCGTAATATTTATTCTAAGATATTGACCGCTCCGAACATTAGAGACCATATTATAACCTTTTTTTGCAAGAAGATCCTTTTTTATGGTTTCTCCAACGGGATCCCGAGCTGCTGGCTTGTTTTCCAGTACAA
>SDBT01005002.1_pt1 | contig 22384 bp, 21 predicted proteins | sample 2277101 | NCBI WGS metagenome assembly SDBT01 (sample SAMN10404973, study PRJNA504765) | marine sediment metagenome | isolation source: marine sediment core GS10_PC15, 103 cmbsf | place: Arctic Ocean: Southern Knipovich Ridge | collected 2010 | reverse complement strand
TTTGCCGGAGTGGTGGAATTGGTAGACACAAGGGACTTAAAATCCCTCGGGCTTTTTGTCCGTGCCGGTTCAAGTCCGGCCTCTGGTACCATAAAAAACCAGCTTGAAACGGCTGGTTTTTTATTTGGTAAAGAATTACTCTTTTATTTCTGAAACAATTTGTTTTGCCCAATCACTAATTTCTTTTTGTATCTCTTTTTTCTTATTTTCATTCTGTTTAATGGGATCTTTAAAACCGATTTCACCTAAAAATACATTTCCCATTAACTTTTTTTTCAAACTTTTAAAAGTTTTTCCTGGATTACCTCCATAACAGCAAAAGAGGGCAATTTTCTTATTTGCAATATTTACCTTTGAAAATAGTGAGCGAAGTGATGGTGTGAAATTGGATGCCCAGACAGGCGTGCCAATGAATAAGACATCATAATTTTCAATGTTTTTATCAAATTCCATTAAAGCCGGTTTGACTTTAAAAATCATCTGCATCCCACCCCAGAAAAATCGCAAAAAACTTTTCGGATTTAAATCTTTCTTCGGTTTCAATTCCAGAATTTCAGCATCGATTGCTTCTGAAATTGCTTCTGCTATAAAAGCAGTATTTCCTTCCAATGAATAAAAAATTACTAATTTTTTCATTCTTCCTCCAATTTAAATATTCTATAAGGATTCTGCATAATTCATATTGAAACCACTAAAGTGGTTCAGTGCGAGTTTGGTTTCATTTCATCCCACAGTTAATCCGGCAGCTGCCGGATAATGATATACTAAATATTAAATTAACCCACAACTTTTTAACCCGTGAAATCCGAAGGATATTTCTCTGGGTCAGTTGTGGGAATAATCAAATCCACGTATGAAAATTTCAACCATTTTAATGGTTTCTGAAATTTTGTCTAATTATGCAGAACTCATAATACTTTATTAAAAAAAATCAAACTTTTCCACAAATTGTATTCCCATCTGGCAACTGCCGGATAGGAACAAGGAGATTTTTCATCGTTACCAATCCCCTCAGCCTATGTAGAAATCTTTTCCAGGATTTTTTTCTTTCGTTCTTAATATTATTTCTTTTACCAATATAACTTATTCTTTTTCTATATCTTTAATCTTTTTTTGAAGATATATTATAATATTTTTTAGTTCTCCGGGATAACCGAAAAAACAAGAATCACCATTAATGTATATACCATCTGAACGATTAAATTCATTTCCAAAAAGTTCAATAAGTTTTTTCTCACTTAATGCATATTCTTTGATAATTACTTTATCTTTAAAATGATGTGCTGCTTTCTTTATAAGGTCATGCATTTGAAAGGCTGTCGGGCAGACTCCACTTCTTAATAAGTCTATAACGATTTTATCCTTTTTTAGATATGGTTTGTAAAGATTTTTCTGAGGAGGAAATTGAGGGTTTTCTACATTTTTCAATTTCAGAGTCATCCTTGAAATATCTGCTTTTTCATTTGTATCGATAAACCCGAATTTTTTAAAGAAGTTTTTTGGCATATGTTCCCATATAGTTGCATATACTATTACCCCCTTTGATTGTTTTACTTTGCAGTCATCGATACAGGCTTCTATCAATGCTTTACCAATTCCATGTCCACGATTTTTTTCCTCTACATCAATACATCCGATTGAAAGCCAACCTTGTAGATCTGTAGGATAATAATCAATCCAGCCTACAGATTCATTTTCTTGATAGATGATCTTTCCAAAAACTCTTCCCTCAGCCATCCGTTCAGAAAGGAATCTATGTCTTTCCTGCAGAGCTTCCTCTAACTTTGAATTTGTTTGAGAAAAACCGGTTCTCATTGAAACTGAGGGTTTAACACAAAAACCATCAAAAATAGTTTTTTCGTTTAAATTTTTTATTTTCAGCATTATTTCCCCTTCCATTATGGATAAATACAAATTATTGAATGATAAAAGTCAAAGGTTTTTCTTTCATTCATTATTTGATAAAATTTAATATATTTATTTTTCATAATGTTTTTAAAATATAGTATAAATTACCCAATTCTCCACTAATGTGAGTGTCAAGAGAGATTTGTTTATGCTTTTCATCATATATTGCTTCCAGTTTGAACTTTTCTGACTTACGAATAAGACCTTTTATATCCTTATAAAACCAGAGTCTTAAGATGTGGTGATCTTTAAATAAAATATGTTTACCATGATCATCAATTTCCATTTTACATCTCTGATAACTGATTTTATTCTTTATATCATATTTATCAATAAGCCAGGTAGTTTTGATTTTAATCCCTTCTTTTTCCAGAACCCAGCTATCGTCAGGTTTTTCTTTAAAGTTGGGATGAGCACAAGCACAGGCAAGGTGTACAATGTAAATCCCTTTGCTCTTCAATGAATCACCTGTATTTTTAAAATGGGATAGAATATCCTCATCTGAAAGAAGGTATCCAATACTGTTTATTGAATTTAAGGCTGCATCGAACTTTGTCTTGAATTTTGCTGATTTCATGTTCTTTTTTTTTACTGTTGCCATATTCTGCAATCCTGCATCGATTATTCGCTTCTTAGCATAAACAAGCATCTTTGGATTATTATCGTATCCTGTTATATGATAGCCATATTCAGGTATATTAACAAGAAAACGACCTGTTCCACATGCTGGTTCCAGGATGTTTTTTATTTCAAAAGGAACATACTTTGTAAAGAGTTCCTGAAAAAAATCAATTTCTCTGGAAATATCCCAGGAAAAAGCAACATCGTAATATTGGGGGAGTTTGAATAATTTTTCATTCATATATTTACTGAACCTCCTTGTTCCCAATCCCCTGATTGGGAACGCAGTTGAAACCTGAGTTTTGGGTTTATTTCATTCCCAAAGAGGGAACAGTTAAATATGCTTCGCATTTAACGTCCTAAAGCTTTGGGAACGAGGTTGCCTACTTCCTGCTTGAAGTAACCACGATAATAAGGCTGCATACTTTAAGCATAAGAACAACCGTACAGGTCTTTAAAAGCCCTAAAACAGGAAGAAGTACTACACCACCAATAAGACCACCTATCCAGCCACCCAGAAGGTCTGCACTGTAAAGTGAGCCGGCAGTTTTGCCAATATCAGTAGAGTTTTTCAAATATATCTTATTTGCTAAAGGAAACTGAGAACCAATCAAAAGACCGGAAATAAAAGAAAGAACTAAAAAAATAATCTTCAGGAGAATATAAATTACCGGGCGGTCTAAATAAGGATGGAATAAGAGAAAAATAATTGGAAGAATACCGGAAAAAAGAACTAGAGCAAATTCTATCCTGACAAAAGAAATAAGGTCTCTCTTGATCCGCTCTAAAAGAGAGGTCATGATCATTCCTCCCACTGCTACTCCAGCCATAAAAGCAGTTACCAGAAGTCCTATCCATAAGAAGACATACCCGTAAAGTATCTGAAAGGTAAAGATCAGAACCAAGTCAAATATCATACCAGCAAAACCTGTGAAGACTATACAGATAGGAATACTTGCCCTGGAAAGTTTTTTGATTCTCAGACGGATTAGTAAGAATATTCCAGTAAATATGGGAAGTATAATAATAAATAATTTTAAATTTGCTTTTTCAAACCAGTTAAATAATCCTCTTACAGAAGGAGAAAAAAGAGCATTCCAATAAGAAAGGCTGTAGAATAATCCTGAAGGCTGGAAATCTTGATTAATTTTCTCAGAGCTTTGTTCCAGGGATTTTAAAAACCAGTTCAACCATCTGGGGTGGAGCTTATATTCAATATGTGCCGGTGTCAGGAGATTCACTTCAAGATTCCGTTCGCTCAACCTCTGAATAAGTTCTTTTTTATCAATTAGAGAAATGGCTTCTGATGTGGATGCCAAAAAAAGATTTGTACCATCACCGGGGATTATCTTTAGATGAGGAAAGATGCTTTTAAGCGTATTTAAAATACATCTATTAAGATTTCGTAACTCGTCACCTAAATAGGTTAAAGAACCGGGAAGAGTGATAACGAATATACCATCTTCTTTTAGTTTGTCCTTTACTAAAGAGAAAAACTCTTTTGTAAATAGCCTGTTTACCTGCAGGTCCGAGGGATTGGATAAACCCAATAGAACCAGGTCGTATTTATTTGAAGTTCTTTTGATAAAGAGTCGTCCATCTGTGTATTTGATATTCACCCTCTTATGGTTGAGTTCGGTTTCAGTTAAGGGGGTAGGAAACTTCTCAATTACTTCCAATAGCAGCGGGTCAAGTTCTACATAATCGATTCTCTCTACCGGGTGTTTCAAGATTTCATTTATCACACCTCCTGCTCCACCGCTGATAATGAGCACCTCTTTAGGCTCAGGATGGAAAAGAAGGGGCAGATGAACAAATTCTTCCACAAATGTTATATCCGGATAGGGAGCAGTAATTATGGGGATTCCATCAGAGAAAAAGGTGTATTGTTCAGCTCTTTTGGTTACCACTATATTTCCGTAGATGGAGTTCTGGTAATGGACTAATTCCTGTCCTTTCCATTGATGCTTGATAGAGAGATTTTGAATTTCGTCTGCTTTTGGACTAAATAGAATATAAGCAACAAAAACTGTAAATATCAATGAAACACTTCCCAGAATTTTATTAGATATTTGCTTTTGCCAGAAACTTCCCGAAAGAAACACACACAGAATAAGATTCAATAAAGCAATACTTAAGGCTATTTGCAGAGAATGGAAATAAGGGATAAGAAGGTAAGTGAAAGCAACTCCCCCGGCAATTGTACCCAGGGTTTCGTAGATATAGACTTTACCAATACTTTTTGCACCCTGTTTTTTTGAGTACAAAGAATATATCTTACAACCAAAAGTAAATAATGCTCCATGAGTAATACTTACAATAGAAAGTATAAGAAAAGAGGAATAGAGCATGGGAATTAAACCCAGACCTTCACCTGCAGTATATCCAATTACCTCTTTAAAGATCCTGGTTAAATACACAGCAAAAGGCAGACTCAAAGAAAAGATCAGTTGAAGAATGATAAAACCTTGAATAGGTCTTTTAACCCGTTCAGCTCTTTTACCTATAAAGAAACAGCCAAATGCTTCCAGGATAAGCCAGTTAGCGAGAATAATACCGATAGATAATTCATTGCCATAGAAGGTTATGAGTAATTCTCTTAAAAGCAGTATCTGAGCAACAATACCGCTGAAGCCCATAACTAATAATGCGAGGATAAGGTTTTTTTTCATTTGGTTAAAGGTTTAAATCTTACTTGGTTTACTCTTGATACTCATTTGAAATTAGTAATTGGTGAATAGTTAATATATCGAAATGGAATTTCTTCAAGGCTCATTCCCAAATCCCCGGGATCTCATACCTGCAATATTTGCATAATCTTATCATATACAAGCTCAAAGTCTGGTAAATTCTTAAGTTGATGATTAAGTGAGTTCTTCCAGGCGTAAGCAAAATCATTTTTTCTTTTTTCAAGTTCTGTTATTTTTACTTTAACACCTTTGATTCTGCACTCAGCAATCTCCATCCAGCATTATTTCATATCCTCTAAGAGCTTCTTTCCTTTTTCTGTAAGGATATATCTGCCGGTTTTACGAGCTCCCAGAAAGTGGATGATTTTTTGTTCTTTAAGGAATTTTATATCCTTCTCTATTACTCGGGTAGTAACCCTGGTTTCAATAGCAAAATTAGCAATAGAAAATGTCTCTCCTTTGTGCAATATATCTAAAACATCTATTATTCTTTTTAATCTATTTCCTTTTATTCCGAACTTTATTCCGAACTTTATTCCGAACTTTTCTTTCTTCTCTATTTTAACATCCATTGGCTTTCTGAGTTTTGGTCTATGGAATGTTGCAGTAAAGAAAGTTCCAAACTCAAATTTTATTGGAGCCAGTTTTGCTTCAGCAACAAGCCTTTTCATCTTATTTATCCCTGTTCCCATCTTCTCAATGTATCCTATTCTGTGTAGAAGATTTGCAATATTAGGATTTCTTAAAACACTCTTTTTCCCAAAGTCTTCGGGTCTTAATCCTTTAACGAGTCCACCGGGATTTGTTATCTCTATTCTATCATCAAACATTTCAACCATTACATTTGCACCCCTTTCAAAATAGTCCCTGTGTGCGACGGCATTTATAACTGCTTCACGCATAGCATCATAAGGAATTTCTGGTATCTCTTTTCTTCTTGGTCCGCCTGTCATTTCATATCTTACTGGAATATATTGCTTAAGAAAATTCATTGCACCATCTATATTTGTAACTATGTCCTCATTAAAATCCCGTCTATCGAGAACATTTATCTTTTCTGTCCCTTTATACAAAGCACAGGTTACAGCAGTGTGGAAATAGGTTTCGTCCAGATTTTTAGAGAAAAAAAGAATTCCTGTATTATTAAAAATAATTTTTCCCTCTTGTTTTTCAGCAACTCCTAAATTTATCAAAATAGAAGAAGTATCCAGAACTTTTGAAATGCCAGCAAGTCTTAAATATTTATCAAGTTTTTTTAGATCAAAGTGTGTATTGTAATCAAATTTCAGGTTTATTAATTCGTCAAAGCGGATTTTCCCTTCTAACTTGAAAAAATCAATAATCTCGTCTCGACTAAGTTTTTGGGAATTTGGACCAACTCGTGTATAAAAACCTGAAGAACATTTATAAGGTTTATCAATACCTTCTCTTACTTGTATTATCAGTATGTTTTTAAACTCTTCAAATAGAATTTTAACAACAGGCTGGCAATTATTAGCAATATCCTGAATTTGAGATTTGAGTTTATTATATATCTTTATCCCTTTGATTTCCTTATTGTCGGTTATTCCAAGGTATATTTTCCCACCAGATGAATTGGCAAAAGCCACGAATTCTCGTTCAAGATTTACAGGAGATTCCTTAAACTCTATTTTATAACCTTCGCCTTCTTCAAGAATCATCCCAAGTTCTTTTTCGTTCATGCCGTCAAAGCCTTGTTAATTTCTTTTATAATTTTTAATAATTCTTTTCCAAATAATTTATATGCTTTTGCACCTTTGGTGCACCTTTCGCACAATTCATTGTCTCCTTTATGTACTCTCTGGGGCGTTTATGGGGCGTTTGATGCGTTTTTGAGGTGTTTTCAATTTCAGATATTCTTTATTCGTAATCCGTCCTTTCTTTTTAACATACATCACTGCTTTTACCTGCCTTTCATTCAATTCCTTTTTTCTTAAATATTCTTCTGTATAAATATCTTTGTGAAAATACACAGAAAATCCACCCATTTCTTCTTTATATTCCGGTTCAGGTAATGCTGCTTCCTTCATCCAATTAATCCTCTTTCTATCATTGATAAATTAGTCATTAGTCAATTATTAGTCCATTTAGTCAATTGATAGGCAATTCATTTTCTTCCTTTAATTATGGGTTGTTTGACCTTTTATGACTCATTTTTGGCTCATTAAAATTCTTTTGGCTTATTTTGGATTCATTTCTTTTCTGCTTTATTCCCTCCAATAATGTCCGATAAGTCCGATGTTTCCAAAAGATGCTAATTATTGTATTCATTTCCTAATAATTACCTTCATTACCTTTTCATTACTTTTTCGTTACCTTAAAAGTATAACCAAGTTTTCTTCCACTTCCCTCAGTTGTTAGAATTCCTTTTTCAGTAATATCAGATAATTCAAGATAAGCAGTTTTATTGGAAACAGAATTAATTTCTTGATATTCCTTATTAGTTATTTTTCCTTTTTTCTTCACATACATCACTGCTTTTACCTGCCTTTCATTCAATTCCTTTTTTCTTAAATATTCTTCTGTATAAATATCTTTGTGAAAATAAACAGAAAAACCACCCATTTCTTCTTTGTATTCCGGTTCGGGTAATGCTGCTTCCTTCATCCAATTAACCATTCTCACTGTTCCGCTTCCATATTGTTCAATGAAACCAGCAAGATAGAATACTTTTGCAATCAATGGATTTCGTAAATATGATTGATGTGGTTTTTTCAGTTGTTCAATTGTTATGCCTTCAGGAAGTCCACCCGGGTTGGAAAACCAGATGTGATCATCATACACTTTAATAACAATGAAATTTGCTATATTAAAGTAATCTCTGTGAGTGAGAGCATTAAGCAGAGCTTCACGAATAGCAGTAATAGGATAATCCCAGATGTCTTTTCGTTCTATTCCTTTTATCTCGTAACGGACACTTATGAATTGTTTTATGATTTTTATGGTTTCTTCAAATTGCTGAAAGAGATTTCCTTTAATCCATTTATCGTCAATTATAGTAGTTTCTGTTTTGAACCGACCCATTCTAACGCAAAGATTGATAAAGTGTTTTTGAGGATTATTTCCAAATAGGAGAACAGCACCGTTTGTCAGTTTTCCATCAACAAGAAGATCCAGTTTTTCCAGTATGATTTGTTGTGGTTCATTAAGGGATACATTAGTAAGTCTATTGTTATTCACAGCAAGATGAATAAAATTTTTAACAGAATCAGAATCAATCTCCTCCAAAGAAATATCAGTTGTTATTGAATCCCACGGTTTACCTTTCAAAAGCAGAACTTTGAGTTTTTGCTGGTTCATTTCTCTGGTTGTGTTTCCGATTCGTTCATAATAACGACCTTCATAAGAGACAAGATAGCCTGAATGAACAACCCTGACTGTAATAACTCGTTTTCCTTCAATATCTATTGTCTCGATATCAGGATAGAGAGATAGTTTATTTACAATGCGGTTAGTTAAATCCTCCAGAAATCTGGTTGATAATTCAATTCCTGCGGGATTGCTATTTTTATCAACTCCGAGAAGGATTATTCCACCTTTTGTATTTGCAAAAGCTGAGATAGTTTTATAAAATGCTTTATTGGGGATTTCTTTAAATTCTGCAGTGTTTGTTTCTCCTATTGTCAGTAGCTTTTTTAATTCTTTTTCATCCATACTATAAAAATTCATTTTATCAATCCTTGATTAGCAAAACTATAATAATCTTCTCTATTTTTACCAATAATAATATGATCAAGCACTTTTATTCCCACAAGATTGCAAGCATCGATGATTTTGTTTGTAAGTTTAATATCATCAGCAGAAGGTAATCTATTCTTCCTTTTTTTCTTCTTTGTGGTTTTCCATCTACAACATAAATACCTTTTTTTGTTTCTTCTCGTCTAATGAGGTCTTCAGTCCATCCACAACGATGAAGAGCAGGATCTATTAATTTTGCTCTTGTATCAGATTCGCTTAAGGGCATATTTATTCTTACCTTATTTTGTATGAACTCCAATTTATCTATAAAAAATCTTAAATACTAAATAAGTCAAATAAATTCATGATAACATTATTTGAACTATATAATATGATTAACTATAAATGAATTAATTTAACACTCTGTTTTATTAAAATGGAAAAGAGTTTAATTTAATCAATACCCTTTTAGTGATTTTATCCTTTTTTAATTTTTCTATTAAATAATGATTTTTAAATTAATCGATATTTATTTTAAAAAATCTCATTTGCATGCACCATCCTCGTTATTTTCATAGAGTATGGTGTATATGATTGAGAAATTTATTTTCTTATGACATTGTCAATAATTTCATTAACATTGTGTATTTTCATAAAATTCTCTGTTCATTCCCAAACCCCCGGAATCTTTTGCCCACAATATTTGCATTTCCCATCTATAATATCGTTATCCAATACCTGAAAATGAACTCGTTTAATCAGGCTTTTACCGCACTGCGGGCAGAAAGTTGAGTTATATTTGTGTCCGGGAACATTGCCGACTGTAACATATTCCAAACCCACTTCTTTAGCGGTATTGTAGGCTTTTTCCAGGGTTTTAATAGGGGTGGATGGAAGATGGGTCATTCTGTAAGCAGGAGAGAACCTGGAGAAATGCAGAGGTGTATCAGCACCCAGATTCTCTTTTATCCATTCACACATCCGTTTAATATCTTTTGGATCATCATTCATAGTGGGAATTACCAGGTTGACAATCTCCAGCCATATTCCTTCTTCTTTGATAGTTTTCAAAGTTTTAAGCACAGGTTCTAATTTTGCATTGGAAATTTCCTTATAGAATTTTTCAGTAAATCCCTTCAGGTCAATTGTAACAGCATCGGTATATTTCAAAAGTTCCTTCAAGGGTTCAGGATTGATGGAACCATTGGAATGCCAGAGGATTTTTATACCCTCTGCTTGTGCAAGTTTTGCTATATCATAAACGTATTCATAGAACGAAATCGGATCGTTGTATGTAAAAGAAATAGTGGGGATCTCTTTCTCTAAAGCAAGTTCAATCACTTCTTCAGGAGGTAAATTATAATAGCTCATTTCCTCGATAGACCTTTGTGATAGATGCCAGTTCTGGCAATGTTTACATTGGAAATTGCATCCTGCAGTTCCCAGGCATAAAATATCTGTACCGGGAAGCATATGAAGTTGTGGCTCTTTTTCTACAGGGTCTATATGAACAGCAGAAGGTTTTGCATAGACAATATTATATAAGACTCCGTTTCGGTTCTCCCTATTTCTGCATAAACCTCTTTTCCCTTCAGGAATAATGCAATTTCTAAAACAGAGCTGACACTTAACTTTTTTATCCTTATCAAGCGTCTGATAAAACATTGCTTCTCTAAGGAGAGCTTTTGGCGTGGCACCGGTCACAGGTTCATTCATATCTTCTCCTTGAACATAGTTTACATTAGATATTTCACTCTGCAATCCTGAATTTTTAAGGTTACTTTGCCCTAAGCATACTATGATTATAACTATAATCAATATTAGTAAAACTAAAGTGAAAGGAGTAAAAACTTTTTTTAATATCTGCATTTTAACTCCTTTTAAAAAGTTGCCATTATACAATTATGATGAAAACAGGACCTTACGGATAGTTAATCCGGCAGATGCCGGACTCTGTAATGGTCGGGTTCTGTTGTAAACCATTGCGGAGGTCTGCAACCATCCGCAAGGTTTAGTTTCATAGGAGTTTTCTAACTGAAATATATCCATTAACTCATCCATCAACCACCTGATTTCTCCATTTGACGTATTTTCTCAAGAGTCTCTTTAGCTTCCGGTGACTGAATATGTCCCCAGAGTTTTTCAAGTTTTTCACATGGATAGCTGTTACAATAAGCACAGTTTATAACATCCATTTCAAGACCGCAGTGCCTTACATTACAAATTTTACAAAATTTAGTTTGAGTTTTCTTTTCATCAAGGCATCCATAACAGGTGATATCTTCTGGCTTAAGTATCTCTTTGTCTGTTGACCAGAGTTCAGCAATTCTTTTCTTCTCTTTATCATCATTTTTCTGTGTTGCAATAAATGCTGGACAATCATTGCAAATAAGTCCACAAATAGCAATGATTTTTTGCATAATTTACTTCCTTCTTCTTTTTCTTCTCAATCAAATCCTCAAACCATTCTCGTTCCCATCCAGCACCTATTTGGGAGAATTATATTTGAAACAAACAAATAGGTGCTGGATGGGAACATTCTTAACTTCATTTTCTAAACCTTCCAATCCTTCCTGACACATTTACAAAAACCATGATAAATGGCACAGATTCCTCCAAAAATAGCAAAAAATCCCCAGAACAGCGGCATTGCAAAAATATAGAAAAGTGAAATCTGCCCATTATTAGCTTTAATCTGCTCTGCTATCATTGGAACATAATATATTCCTGTAGTAACCAGTATACATCCAACAACGATAACCATATGCCCGAAAATGATGTTACCGTAACGATTGCGAACAAACTTCAGCATAACCAGACCGGCACCAATCAAAATCTTGATAATAGCCCATAAATACAGCCCAATAACAAGATGATAAATTCCAAAAGCCAGCAAACCTATTCCTAAGATCAATCCTACAATTCCTTCTGATTTCATCTCTCCTCCTATTAATTTGCCACTAAGCACGCGAAGAAACGCGAAGATTGCTTATGTTTTTCTTTGTGTTTCTTCGTGAACTTCGTGGCTGTTTTTTTTGTTTCTTTCATAAATTATGTTACACACCCTTTGCTTTTTTACATTTAATAAAATACTTATAAATAAAACCATAGCTTACCAATCCCAGCGAAGTTGCAATTATTCCCATATAAAGTTCGTCAACATTCTGCCAGAATCCACCTAATTCAATGCTTCGCCAGAAACTTACTGTAATCACTCCTAATATACTTGCGAAAACAAATTGATAGTCTTTGATCTTATTGGGAAAAATATAACCATATAGGACAGGAAGAAGCAAACAACTGGCAGAATAGCTTCCCAAAGTTTTCCATACAGCTTTAATATTTCCTTTGAAAATAACACCCATCAGAACGGCGATTATTCCAACAATAATTATACCAAAGTTATGAATATATATTTTACCTTTTAACTTTTTAGGCATCATATCATAAGAAACTGTGGTTCCTGCAATGAACAGATATGAATCGAGAGTTGATAAAATAGTAGCCAGAATTCCTGCCAGCACAAGTCCTCTTATTCCATCCGGTAATATTTGAAGCGCATAAATCAGATAGGCTTTATCTGATGCGGCTTCCGGGATCACCGCTCTGGCATACATTGCTCCAGCCGTTGTACAAATATCGAACAAAACCCAGATAATTGTGGAAATGAGTATTCCTCTTTTTGCCACTTTAACATTCTTTGCTGCAAAAACTCTCTGATAAAAATTTGGATCGACTAAAGTAGATAAGGCAATAAATCCCCAAACGAGCGTAGTTGCAATTCCTACTCCTCCCGTAGGCGAAAAGTGAGAGGTAGGAAGATTTGCCTTTAAAAAACTGATTCCTCCAAAAATCTTATATGAAAAAGCAAGAACCAGAAAAACTCCCAGACACATCACAAAGAATTGCACAATATCAGAGAAAACAATTGCCCTGAAACCACCATACAAAGTATAAATAACAACGACTGTAACACCAATGATCATACTTTGTAGAAATGAAATGCCAAACAATGCTTGAATCAGAAGTCCTAAACTGATCACATAAGCGATGGGAAGAACATTAAAAAAATTAAAGATAGCACTCAGTTTTCCTGCTTTTGGACCGAACATCTGTTCCACAAGGTCGGGAAGGGTAACCGCTTTATATTTAGCAATTTTATTCGTGATAAAGAAGGCAAATAAAATATAGGCAATGTACCAGAACACACCTTGCGTGATAAAATTAAAAATACCTTGTTCAAAGGCGATCTTGGTTACTCCAAAAATTCCTCCATACCAGGTTGCCACAAGGGTTGCTACAAACATCGGAAGGGTGAGTTGCCTACCCATTAATAATATATCTATAAAAGCCAACTCTTTATTATTCTTCAGTTTTTTCTTTTTATATTGCCCATAAACAATTGCAGCTATGGTTAGGATCAGTATCGAAAAAAACACGATCCAATCTACTTTTGTTAAGATCGTTTTGTAGTCGATCGTTACGTCAAAGTTCAATTTTTGTAAACTCCTTTTTCAGCATTACCCGACAAGTCTAAGGGTCGCATGCTCTATACCTCTCAGCACTCTATGAGGCTCCCCTGTTCTTTCCTTTAAAATTTAAAGTAGCAGTTTGAAGGTCAATTTATTTCTGGTAAAAAAAAATATTTGACACATTTTATCAATTTTAATTTCTGAAGACAGATTTGATCTTTAGAAAATTGCGTAACGATTTAGGGGTACTGACCGGAAGCTATCGGAAAGTTGAGATCATACCCTTGAACCTGATCTGGATAATGCCAGCGTAGGAAAAATTGGATAAAAATTTTAAACCACATTCCGGTTTTGCTGGCTTGTGGTTTTTTGTTATTTTAGACGCAGATGAACGCAGATTGATTATGATTCATTATGAAAAATGATTTATTGAAAAAAAGTTAATGAGTCAAAGTAAATATTGAAATTGTAAGTGTAAGTCAGTGGCAAAGAAAATGGCACACGGATTTACCCCGTGAAATCCTGCAATACAGGAACAGCAAAGCTGTTATTTCACAGGGTGAACACGGATATTACAGATTTGCACGGATAAAATAAAAAAATATGATTTCTTCGTGTATTTGTGCCTTTGTGGTAATTTAAATAGAATCATATTAAATCATAAGAAATCAGAGTGAATCAGCGTCGAAAAAGAAGGAAACAGAGAAAATAAAATGGAGGAAATAATGAGAAAACTAATTTTAGTAATTTTAATTTTGTTCGTCAGCATATACGCAGCTTTTGCCGACACCTTAATGGGGCGAATATTATCAGAAGAAAATGAGAAACCAATTCCTTCTGTAATAGTAAAAATTAGAGATTTAAATTTATTAACCTACACGGATGATGAGGGCAAATTCTTTTTTAAGAATATAAAGCCCGGGGAATATTCAATTTCTATCGAGCGGATCGGGTATCAAAAAATTAAGGCAGTTATTCCAACCTCACAACCAAATGTTATCTATTTGAAAATTAAACCGAGTTTGATTGAAGGAGTAAGCATTTCAGCGACTCGGGCAAAGGAAAGAGAAACTCCGGTTACTTTTACAAATCTGGGAAAAGAAACCATCAAAGAGATAAATTACGGGCAGGATATTCCTATGTTGATGAAAGAAGTTCCCAATGTTTTTTCATATTCCGAAGCTGGGAATGGTTTTGGTTATTCGCATTTGAAAATTCGTGGATTCGATCAGAAACATATTGGTGTGATGATAAATGGGATTCCTCTCAATGATCCGGAAGATCACCAGGTTTACTGGGTCGATATGCCAGATCTTGCAGAAAGTACACAGGATATTCAATTTCAGCGTGGAGTGGGAAGTTCGCTTTATGGAGTTTCTACTTTCGGTGGTTCTTTGAATTTGCAGACTAATAATCCCACCGCTCCCAATCGAACAGAGATCTTTTCCAACTTTGGAAGCTATAATACTTACAAATATGGAATTAAAACAAACTATGAAATCCTCAAAGATTACAAACTAAATTTGAGATTTTCCCGTATCAATTCTGATGGATACCGCGATAATTCTGCAACAGAGCAGTGGTCATATTATGCAAATCTTACGCGAATCGGAGAAAGGTCTGTAACCGAACTCAATGTTTATGGAGGAAATGAACTTACACACGCTTCCTGGTATGCTTCCTGGGAAGGCGATCTGGAATTGAATCATCAGAATAATCCCATTACTTTTAAGGATGAAATAGATGACTTTTCCCAACCGCATTTTGAGCTGCATCACAGCTACTTTCTTGCTGATAATGCAAACTTGAAGAACACTTTTTTTTATATTCGAGGTAAAGGTTATTATGAGCAATATAAAGAAGGTCGTGACCTCTGGGAATATGGTTTAGCAACTGAACCGGATTCATTGGAAAGTGATCTAATTCGTAAAAAAAATGTGACCAAAAATCATCATGGTTGGATTAGCCAAATTAACTTTAAGCATAAAAACGGTGAATTGACTTTTGGCAGCTATCTTAGTCTTTTCAATAGCGAACATTGGGGTGAAGTGGAAAAGCTTATCGATTTTAATCTTCCCGGATTTAAAAAGGGATTTGAGTATTACAACTACACAGGTGATAAAAGTTATATCACTTTCTACCTGAATGAAATGTACAGTCCGGTTTCCAATCTGAACCTGATGGCAAATCTTTATTTCCAGCATATAAATTATAAATTCGAACAGCATGAAGCAGGTAATTTTGAAGGTGATTATTTAAATTCTTATGAAGTAGATTATGATTTCTTCAATCCACGTTTTGGAATAAATTATAACCTAAATGAGAATATAAACTTTTATGGTAACGTTTCCTTTGCACAGCGTGAACCTGCTGATGATGAGCTTTACGATACCTGGGATGGTCCGGATGATCTGGGAGTTGCACCACTTTTTGCAAAAGCAGATACAGTTTTTGCTGATGACGGAAGTGTGAAAAGAATTAACTGGAAAGATCCTTATGTTAAAGAGGAAAAACTGGTAGATTACGAGCTGGGAACGGGCTACATTTCCGGAATGTTGAATATCAAAGCAAATCTGTTCTGGATGAATTTCAAAGATGAGATAATTCCTTATGGCGGAGTGGATGATGAAGGAAGTCCGATTCGTGGAAATGCAGATGAAACTGTTCATCGTGGTGTGGAACTTTCCCTAAAAACGAATTTACCATATAACCTTCTTTTCTCAGGAAGTTTCAGTTATAATGACAACTACTTCAAAAAATTCATAATGTACGATTGGAGCGGTGAAATTGATTTTTCCGGAAATCAAATCGCTGGTTTTCCAGACATTTTAGCGAGTGGTAGATTGAGCTATAAAACCAATCCCATAATTATTTCTATTCAAATCCAGCATGTGGGAAAACAATACCTGGATAACACAGAAAATGAAGACCGAACTATTGATCCCTTTCAGGTGGTGAATGCTTTTGTTATCTATAAGCTTACGAAGTTATTTGGGAAATCGGATATCGAACTGAGCTTTAGAATAAATAATATCCTGGACGAAAAATATGAAACCGCTGGTTATTATGACCCGTGGGGTGGACCTGATGAGAGCGGTGGAAATTACTACTGGCCTGCTGCCGGACGTAATTTTATGGCAAGGGTTAGAGTGGGATTTTAGAGAGATTGAGACCTTTGCAATTTTCCTTTAGCAAATGGAAAATATAGAAAAGCTAGGAAAATATGGGGGAACAGATCATTGATCTGCCTTTTTTTTCTTATACTAATTTTTTATTTCTAAATCGAAGATTAATTCATTTCTATAGATAGTAAATAATAAATAAGGTAAATTTCTACACTCAATTTCTTTTCTATCACAAATTGTTGGAATTTTCTCTACGATTTTCTTATCCTTTTTTACAGTTTCCTCTGTGATCAAAATTGGTTGTAAACTTTGCTTCTTAAATTCTTCACATCAAGCAATTCAATACAAATCAGCATATTTGCTCATATAAAAATCTAATTCACTTTGAACAAATAAAGTATCACCTAAAAAATCAATCCTACTTTGAATAATATACTCATTAAACAACGGTTCAATATAATCTAATTAATGATCGGTAGAATAAACATAACGGTTAATGTTCTTTTTGAATTTACTTGTTTCGGGACTTTTTAATTCTTGATGAACTTTATCAATGATAATAATTTCTTCATTTTTTACTTTATTCAAGAAAAATTCTTCAAGTTTATCATTAATAATAGAAGATTCGTTTTTATCAAATGAATAGTACTTAAGGTAATTAATTATACTATCTGAATCACAAATTATTTTAATAGACATCTAATATATCACCGCATCAATACTTTTTTTATCACTAATGTGTAAATAATCTCTTAATCTACTCTCGTTGATATTTCCTTCAAAATAATTTATTTTTACAATTTCTTTAAATAAATTTGATTCTATAGGTTTTGGTGGAAAGAAATCAATTTTCTGTTCCTTAGCTAATTCTCTTTCAAGTCTCCTTTTTTGTTCTTCTTCATGCTTTAGCTTCTCTAAAATCGATTTAATCTCTTCAATTCTATTATCATAATCGGTTTGAGATATTTTATTTTCAATCCTCAAACGAGTATAAAACGCTGAATAGCTTAAATATGTATTTTTATAAAATTTATGAATGACATCTTTATGGAAATCATTATTTGAATTGGTTTTGCTTAAGTTTACAAATTCTTGTTTGAAAGAATCGATAAGAAAATAGAAGGAGAACTCATGGCACCATTTTTCTATTGTATTTTTATTATTATATTCGTTGTCATAGACATCATCAATTTCTTCAAACTTTAAGAGATAGTGAGCAAGTTCATGAAAGAGTGTAAATATTTCTCGCCTTAAGAATTTCTGTCGTTTTATGACAATTATATTTGGAGTAGTATAAAATCCATTAAAACTCGCTTTATTTTTTTTATTCCAAGTTTCAATAAATTCGAAAATGAAAATATTTAAAGCTTCTAAAATCCTGATTGAATTTTTAAGAAATTCTTTTGGAGTGTTTGCTTTTTTGATTATTTTTTCTTCAATCAACTTCTGCTCAGTTTTATTATACAAAGTCCTTACTTCATGTACAACTTGTTTTGGGTCATCTTTTATACTATATGATAAGATAATTTGTTTTGGTGTGAAATTAATAAACTTGCATAATGTCTGAATTTCGATTTTTAATTCTTCATATTTAGTTATCATTTTTTTTGATTCAAAATCTAATGCTGAATTGAAAGAGTTTTTTCTAAAAAAAATGCTACTTTTTTTGGGATCTGGTAAATCTCTTTTTGATATGTACCAGGTTAAACCTTTATTAAATGTTTTATCAATTAATTTTAAAACTGATATATCTACACTACCTTTATCTAAAGCGTAATCTAATTGTGAGACAGTTAATAATTTTGTTTTTCTTTTTTGATGTATTAATTCTATAAAATCATTACGTCTTAAATCGTATAGATCTAGAAGATATTGAATTCTATTTGGATTTAATTGAAAAGTACTCTGTTTTTTATTCATTAATTTGTGTCCATTGCTTATCTATGTTAAATATATCTCTAGTTTCACTAAACCAAAGAAAGTATTGTGTTATCAGTAGTCAAGTTTAATGTTTTAAATTCTTAACTCCACGCTTTGCTGTGAAGTCAATCCCAGCTTATAACCGTCCCTGCATAAAACGGATGGATCATACCGGGTTTATTCCAACGAAAAGAGTATTAATTTAACTTATCCAATAAATTCTTTAAAACCTTTGTTAAGTCAGGGATCAGTTCTTTTGCAACACGCCAGATTCTTTCATTTAAGATGTCTCCATATTCGTGAGCAAGAATATTTCTCTGACCTATAATTCCACGCCATGGAACTTTAGGAGTAGATTCCTGTAATTCTTTTGAAATACGATTAGCTGCTTCACCAAGAATCAGTAATTGTCGTTCTACAGCAGATCGTAATAATTTTTCAGAATCAAAATCTTTGAACTTCTTTTCCATAAGAAATTCATTAATACTTATACAAGCTTCCAGCATATCCCAAAGATATGCTTTATCATTTTTATTATACTTCATACACTACTCTGAAATTATTCATTATTTCTTCTTTTCTGTATGGATTATTTAGGGCATTTTTTTCTATAATATCTACTTCCCGGTGAAAAACACTTTTTAATTCATCCTGCATAACGACAAAATCTAATAGACTTATTTTTGCATTTAGAGAAAAAGTTAAAAGAACATCGATATCACTGTTTTCATCGAAATCATTTCTTAATATTGAACCAAACATTGCGAACTCTTTTATTTTCCATTTCTTTGAAAATTTATTAATAAAATCTTCAGAAATATCAATTCCATTTAATATCATGATAAATCCTTAATAATCATTCTTATGAACAAATTCAGAAACATTTTGATATTGATTAAAGTCAAGGTCTTTTATTTGTTTAAGTTAGTTTTGCTTGTCCCGTCGAAGTTTCAACGGAGACGGATTCTTTGCTTATTAAAACTTCGTCACCGTCCCTGCATAAAAAGGTTGAATCATACCGGGTTTCAGTTCTATGAGCAGAGCTCCACTTTTATTGATACCTTTGGCAATGCCCGAAAATTTATCGAAATCCGTATCAAGTTCCACTTTTTTCCCTTTAAGAAGGGAATATCTATTAAAATATTTCACATCCAGTTTTCCTTCTATGAACTCTGGAAGAGTCTCAGAAAAATTGTCAAAAATGTTTTCAACCAATTCCGAATTATTTATATCAGCTTTCATCTCTTTTTGTAATGATGTTGCAGTATCGGAAAGTTCATCTGGAAATTTATTCACATTAGAATTAATACCGATTCCGATCAGGTGATATTTCCTTGCTGTAAGATGTCTTGATAAAATTCCACAGAGCTTTTTATCGCTCAAATAAATATCATTTGGCCATTTAATTCTCAAAACATTTTCTAAATCAGGAAAAAGTTCTATTAAAGCTCGATGAATACATATTCCAGTAAAAATCGTTAAATTGGATTCCACTGAAAGACCATAAATGGCAGCAGTAATCCATATTCCACCAGCAGGAGAAAACCATAAATTTTTCTTTCTGCCAATTCCTGATGATTGCCCACCGGCAATCACCAGAAAATTTCCCTGAGCTTCATTTGTTTTGATAAGCTTTTCTGCACGCTTTGAAGTGCTGTCTAATTTGTTGTAATAAATTACATCATCAAAAAAAGGATGAGAGAAATTTTTCATTTTTTACCCATATTATTATTTTTCGCTCGTTACGAAAGTCCTCTTTCGTAATGCATTGTATTCCCAAACAGAGTTTGGGAACAAGCTAAGCTTTGGAAACTTATGAAAACTTTCCGAATCTTATTTTCAAGAATTTCTTTGTGGGAAGCTTCGGTAAGTGTGGCGATGTTTTTTTTTCAAGTTTCAGAAACAACACGCCTGCCCAGTGAAATCCTTTTTTTTTATTTCACAGGGGTTGTTTCACTCCAAAATTAAAGGATCAACATCGCATCGCCGTAACTAAAAAAACGATATTTTTTGGCAACAGCTATTTTGTAAGCTTTTATTATATTCTCGTATCCTGCAAAAGCAGAAACCAGCATCAGGAGTGTAGATTCCGGCATGTGAAAATTAGTTATGAGACCATCGATGATCTGAATTTTTTTTCCCGGATAGATAAAAATATCCGTCCAATGCGAACCGAAACATAATTTTCCATCATTAGCAAAACTTTCCAAAGTGCGAGTAGTTGTGGTTCCCACTGAAATTATTCTTCGTCCTTCATCTTTTGCTTTATTAATCTTTTCTGCTACATCTTTTGTAATCTGGCAATGCTCGCTGTGCATTTTGTGCTCCTGGATTTTATCAGTTTTTACAGGTCGGAAAGTTCCCAATCCTATATGAAGAATAACTTCCAGAATTTCAATACCTTTTCCCCTGATTTTCTGCATCAATTCCAGTGTAAAATGTAAGCCTGCTGTTGGAGCTGCAACCGAACCTCGATCTTCTGCATAAATCGTTTGATAGGTTTCTTTATCTTTTTCGATGGCTTCTCTTTTAATGTAAGGAGGAAGCGGCATTTTACCAAAATTTTCCAGAACATTCCAGAAATCTCCCTGCCATTCAAACTGAACGATTCTACCACCTTCATCTGCATAATCAATAATTTTACCTGAAAAATTATCAGAGAAATTTATTCTGGTTCCAACGCGTAATCTTTTGCCGGGTTTAACCAGACATTCCCATATTTTATCAGTTATTCGATTTAACAGAAAAACTTCAACTTTTGCTCCGGTTGGTTTCGTTCCAAAAAGTCTGGCAGGTATAACTTTTGTTTTATTTAAAACTAAAACATCGTTTGGTTTCAGGGAATTTATGATTTCCGAAAATTTGTGATGAGAAATTTTACCGGTTGTTCTATCTAATTTTAAGAGTAATGATTCCGACCTTTTATCTTTGGGATATTGGGCTATTAATTCCTGGGGAAGATTGTAGAAATAACTACTTGTTAGTGTAGGGAACGTTTTCTGCATCTTTCAATATTGCTTTGAAACTACCAAAAATTATTTTACTTTCCATCTTAACCGGAACTTTATATTCATCATTTGTAATCCAAACTAAGATATTGCCCGTTTGTTTAAAAATGGCTTCACCGAGCAACACAGGCTCGATTACCAGACATTCTTTCATTCCAAAAATAGTTTCTATTTCCTCTTTGCGGAGAATTTTAATTTCTGTATTACAATTTAATCCGTCAACCGTAACATTTATAAAAACGCTTTTCCCAACTTCCAAATCCTGGGTTCTTGTCCAATAAAAAGCACTCAGAATATCTTGTGTGTCGGAAGGAATTTCCATTCTCTTTTCTTTAAATCGTTTATGTTTTTTGCTGTATTTAAGATAAAGACTGAAATTCTGATCCGGGTAATAAAAATGAATTCTGTGCTGCCTGTATAATCCTTCCTTTAATTTTTTTGTAAATTTGTAGGATACAAACCTTTTTTTATCCAAAACAGATTCGATTTTATCGCGCACCTTGAAAACCGTATCAAAAAATGAATTCGTCCTTGAAGTTGACCTTATCAAATAGCAGTCGATTGTATCATGGTAAACAGTCTCACTCACTTCCAGAACTGCTTGCCCAGCTGTGATTATTCCATATTTGATAGAAAATGTGAGTTTTTCTCCTGTTTGGAATGCTTTCAAGTCTGTAAATGTGAAAATTAGAATTAATAAGAAATAAATTTTAATGAACTTTTTCATTATCAAAATGCTTCCATAGAGGTTAGTATCAAATCTGAAGAGTTGTTTCCAATAGCATAATCTATGCGTAAAGTCAGCTTTTCATTTGGGAACAGCATGAATCGCAAACCAGCTCCACCACTGCATTTAAGTTCTGAAAAACTGAATGATTCCAACTCGTTGGCAACCTGTCCGCTCTCAACAAAAAAGGCAAGACCGACTCTCTGCTGTAAAC
>SDBT01005001.1_pt1 | contig 22384 bp, 21 predicted proteins | sample 2277101 | NCBI WGS metagenome assembly SDBT01 (sample SAMN10404973, study PRJNA504765) | marine sediment metagenome | isolation source: marine sediment core GS10_PC15, 103 cmbsf | place: Arctic Ocean: Southern Knipovich Ridge | collected 2010 | reverse complement strand
GCTTGTGGCGATCACTGCCCGATGTCCAGGAGGAACTTGATCAGTTCTGAATTCTTTGACCCATCCGCGGCCTGGTTAAGAACCGTTATGCCGTACTTACCTTTTTTGAGGGGAGTACCATAAAACTTGAGCCTGAAACAGATGTGTTGATTCAGCAGATTACGAATGGTGTCGAACAAGCTCCTGTCATTGTTCTTACACAGTATACTGGAAAGACATGGAGCCGGATAGACCGCATGGCATCCCCGGACTCTTATTATAAGATTGATACACCCTCAGCCAGTGCTGTAGTGAAAGGTACACTCTTCACCACTGAGGTGGGAGAGAGTGGGCAAACTCGCATTGTGACTACGGAGGGTCTGGTGGGCGTATCCGCACAGGGCGAGGAGGTAGAAGTTAAGGCCTCCCAGCAGACCGATGTGGCAATTGTTCTAGGCGCCAACGATGTGGTCAACCCCGTGGCCCGCACCGATCCCAACAGCCCCATTGCAGGAATGCCTATATTGGACGTCGATAAGGCGCGGACGGTGGTGGTTATCAAACGTTCCTTAAGCCCCGGTTTCGCCGGCATACCGAACCCCTTGTTTGCCGCCGATAATACCCTGATGCTTTTCGGTGACGGCAAGAAGGTTATGCAGGATCTGATAGCGGCTGTGAAGGAGGGGTAAGATTGCGTTCAGAAAACAGAGAAAATCATTTCGCCACCATGACCCCGGGGACGTGCGCTTTCGGGGCAGCCATGATTCTGATTGGCGCCGTTGGGGTTTTCATGATGATAGCCAAGCCGGAGGTTAATCCCCTCTGGATAGTATTCTTCTACTCGATACCGTCCAACTGCGCGATCTCCCTATTCCCGCATGAGCCCGTTCTGGTATGGTACGGCAAATTCGTCAACCCCTGGCATCTTTCCATCGCAGCCACAATCGGCACTATGGTGGCCGCTTTTCTCGATTACAGGTTCTTCGTTCCCCTATTGAACCTCTCCTATTCGACAAAATATAAATCTCACCGCTATTATAAGAAAGCTCATTACTGGTTTTACAAGATACCATTCATATCTTTGATCATCGCTGGCTTCTCGCCCATACCGTTTGCCCCATTCAAGTTCATGGTTTTTTCCTCAAAATATTCTTTCTGGAAATATCTTCTGGCGGTAACGGTGGGGCGATTGCCACGATATTTTCTTCTGGCCTTCGCCGGATTCAAGCTCCAGATTCCAGGCTGGATAATATTCGGCAGTTTTGCAGCCATGCTGTTGATCATCTACCACGGGAAGGTTCTCGGGTTGCTATCCCGGGGGGCTGCCATTTTTCACAGCAGTCGTGGCAAGCCATAACACGCAAAAAAATCACTGGGAATGGCGGCTCAGATGGCCTAATTATCCGGAACAAGATGTCCACGATCATAGTTTATGGATAACGTCAAAACCAAGCCCCAGTTAGAAGGAGGATCTCGATGAATTTCCTGAAAAGCATTTCTCCCCACGTCCACTGGTTGCCAAGGATCGCCCTGGCCAGCGTTTTTCTTTACCATGGATTGGGAAAATTCCCTGTCGCCGCAGGCATGGCGCAGATGATGGGGATGCCGGTTATTATGATTTATATGCTTGCCATGGTGGAGGTAATCGGGTCATTGCTGATTCTATTTGGCGGTTTCGGGCCGGATTGGGCCACCCGGCTGGGCGGACTATTTTTCACTCCTGTTATGCTCGGCGCAATCTTTATGGTTCATCTCAAGAATGGCTGGAACTCGATCAATATGGGCACCGGCAATATGGGCATGGGTATGGAATTCCAATTCGTCCTGTTGTGTATCTCCCTGTTCTTCCTTTTCAGGGGCAATGATGTTAAAGCTGTAGCCTGAGCCCGATACATTATAATTTGACAGCAATAGATCCGTTGCGGAGGTCTTGGTTCCGCAGCGGATCTTCTGGTATCAGGTTATGACCGAATCGTTGAAACCGGTTTTCGATCGATAATGCTCTATGCAATTATTACCTTGCCCCACCTAATTCTTTACTATATAGTTGATACGTATTGATAGATCCTCTAAATTATAGGAGGAAACAGATGAGATCATTGTTACTTTATATCTGCGCCTTTACATTCATACTCTCTGGATGCTCGTCCCGCATCCAACTCGGAAAGCACAACCTAACGCCTCAAGCATCGACGCCTGAGCAAAAACAACTGATCGACGAGGGAATCAGCGCGCATGATCAGGGTAAGTATGGCGTCGCGATACAGAAATACGAGGATGTGCTTGCCCTGAATCCAGGCAATACTCTCGCTCTTTACGAACTCTCGTTTTTATATTTCACAAAACAAGATTGGCAAAAAAGCCTGGATATCGCTATTCGCGGTACAAGCTATGACTCTCCTCGCCTGCCTCATTTCTACATAGCTATTGGCAACAACCTCAATAGTATGGGCCGCCCGGATGAGGCTATTGCGGTTTTCAACGAAGCCTTAGGACAATTTTCTGATAATTTTATGCTACATTACAATCTTGGCGTTACTTATTATCATATGGGGGACATCGCCAGGAGTAAAACCAGTTTCAAAAACGCCGTCCTTATTAATCCCGCCCATTCAAGCAGCCACATTGGCTTAGGCAACAATCTCTACGATGAAAATAACGACATCGTAGCGTTAATGGCATATTGCAGATTTTTGATTCTTGAACCGGCCTCGCAGCGTTCCTCCCTTGCTCAGGAGAGAGTACTGGAAATTATAACCGGTAACGTAATTCAGGATTCTTCCGATTCCAGCCAGATCCACATGTACATTAGTCCTGACATGCCGGAATCAGAGGGTGACTTCCGCCCTGTCAGGGTAGGACTTACATACCAGGCCGCTTGGAGTCTCTACGAGCAATCCGAGACAAAGGAAGACATCCAAATAGCCATAGAAATCTTCGACGGTCTGTTCAAAATAATATCGGAGCATGCCGAGAACGACAAGAAGTCGGGATTCGGCTGGGAATATTATGTGCCATACTTCGTCCAGCTGCATAAAGACGGTTTTGTTTTCCCATTCGTGCAGCACATCTTTCAATATGAGAATTTAGACGAACCTCAGATATCAGAATTTCTCAAATGGTCGGAAGATTATTATTCGGGAAAACAATAACAGAGAGCATCGCCATGACCAAGTTCAATTATTTCATCGATAAGGAAAACACCCCAAAAATTGATCATGCCCCGGGTGTGGAGACAACCATCCTGGCGGGCCAGGACGGTGAGGGGATGATGATGGTCTTAACCGAGGTCTCCCCAGGCGCCAATGTTCCGGCGCATTCCCATCCCCACCAACAGATGGGGGTCGTGTATGCAGGTAAAGCCAAGATGCGTATCGGAAACGAAAGCCGGATCGTCGAGAAGGGCAACTTCTGTATTATGCCGCCTGATGTCGAACACGAAGCTGCTTGCGTCGGCGATGAGCCATTTGTCATGCTCGATATCTTCTACCCGGCCAGAAAGGACTTTATCGAGAAAATAAAGAAATAGCAATTGTCAGAATAGGACCATAATCCGGTAATACGTTTTGCCGTAACCGGCATAATGGAAGGTTCCTGGAGGTTCAAAATGTATGGTATGGCATTATTTGTTCAATTCATGTTCTTCATAGCTTTGATAAGAATCCTCCATATTGCCAAGAGCCCCATTCTGTGCGCTTCGATATACACTTTCATCGTTTTCTTCTTCGGAGTAATTTCCGGCGAACGGTTTTTGTATATAATTTTTAACTCCGGTATTGTTTTGGGGCTGTCATTCGTATACTACTGGCTATTGCTTCGCTATGAAGGATATTTTATTTACTGGATTATTCTAATTCTAGGCTTATTAATTCTATTTTTATAGAAGTTCCCGCAAAGGGGAGATTTCATATAAAGATAATATATTCAGCGGGAAAGGAGTGAACGGATTGTTACTCGCCTGCGGCTTTCCTGTCTCGGCGAGGGACCCGCGTATTGCGCGTTGGTTCGAGCAACTCAATTGAGTCGACTATGCCTTCGATGACTGCTTCCTCGCGATCGCGGTCCTCCAGCGGACAACTGTAACTTATATCCAGGGTAATCTTCCCGCCGATAACGGGAAATATGCGCCAGTAAACAATTTCGCCCTCGGCCTCATGGGAAACAAACTCGGCGGAGGCTATCAATAGATTGCGCGTACGTTTGAATATTAAAACTTCGTAACCGTTCAACAAGCCAAGCTCCTCTGCCCAGTCGGATATCATGTTCGAGGCTTTTTGCTTTTTGCTATTCCGTCCCACGTTAGTGAACAGGTTGATGCTCAACTCGCCGAAACCGGAAGGATCGAATACGATTACCTCGTCGTCATCATCCACCTCCCAGTTAGGGGGGATGAGAGCCTTAAAGCAGCCGTCGATATGAATCTCGTCCCAGGAGCTTCTATCTATCTTGTTAAGGTCAACCTTCATTTGTCAATGCCCTCGCGATACCATCTCCGGAGGTCCCTCTACCATTAAAGTAAGCCTGCAGTTGCCTGGCGGCAAGATAATTCTAAAATTTTTTTTACAATTTTAGAAGCGCGTCAATCATCGAAGACTATCTGGAGTCCTTTAAGGGTTAGAGCGGTATCCACTGTCTGTATGGATTCGGTTTCCTCCACGAATATATCTGCATAGCCGCCCGTAGCAATAACTTTACAATCGGCAAAGCCCAGTTCTTTCTTGATCCGGTTTACAATATATTCCATCTGTCCGATGAAACCGTGGTATATGCCGGATTTTATCGAATTGGCAGTATCGGTGCCGATGAATCCATCCGGTTTTTCGAGTTTTACGGGAAACAGTCGCGATGCCCTTTTAAACAGATTGGCGGCCGATGTCCAGACGCCCGGGGCGATCAATCCGCCGGCGTAGTTGCCATCGGAATCGATAATATCGTAGGTGGTGGCGGTACCCAGATCGACGATAATGGCCGGGTAACCATAAATCGATCTCACTGCGGTTGCGTTGGCCAGCCGATCAGTGCCTACCTGACGGGGATCATCGTAGAGGATCTTAAAGCCGAGATCTGTACGGTGGGTAAGAACCAGGGGCTCCATTTTGAAATATTTCATGGTCATGGATAGATATATTTGAGTCAGGGTCGGCACCACAGAACAGAGACCGATCTTGCTTACAGTATTATCCTTACCGGCATGGAATTGCAGCAGTTGATGGATCCGAATACCGCTTTCATCGGCTGTAACGGCGTGGGAGGACGCCAACCTGAAAGACCCTTTGAGCTCATCGGCCTCGAAAAAGCCTATCATGGTGGTGGTGTTGCCGATATCTATAGCCAGAAACATGCTCTAAGCCTCGCTTTCCCCCACCTTACCGCTGAAAACATCGAAGGGGGCAACATCCCATCACAACCTGTTCGTCAGGTATCCGCATCCGCTAAAAATACCAGAACTGCTTTTGAAAGCAAGTTCAAAAGCGGATCATACCGAACTCTGCCTGCAAGGGTTACCCGACATGGCAGGCTTATATTCCTGTAATCACTTAAGAAAATTCTGACGGTTTAAATATCGAATGGCCGGGAGACTCAATCAAGCAGCCTCAGCGGCATAACCAGGAAGAAATACTCCTCGTTTTCTTCCTTTTTAGCCGACTTGACGATAGCTGCGGTGGTGGGCGTATTCAGCTCGAATAAGGCCTCTTCGCCATCCACATGCTTGAGGATCTCCAGCACATAGTTGGCGTTGTAGCCAATTTCCATATCCTCGAACTTATAGCCGACAGCCACTTTTTCTTTGGCCTCTCCGCCGAAATCGAAATTCGTCGCCAGAAGCTCCAGCTCATCGGTTTTCAAAGAGAACTTGACCTGGTGAGTGAGAGAATTCGATAAAATCGCTACGCGCCTAACTGCTGCATTTAGAATCTCCCTGTCAACTGTCATAATCTTATTATTTTCCCGCGGAATCACCTGGTCGTAATTGGGATATGGTCCCTCAAGGAGCCTTGAGGTCAGAATCTCGTTTTCCAGGACGAAGACGATAGAGCTTTCGTCGATAATAATGCCCACTTCCCCGGGTTCATCGCCCATCAGCTTCACCAGATTATCAAGTACTTTCGGAGGTACAATGATATCCTTCGAATAGCCCCCAATCTTAATGTCGGAGCGAACGATCTTGGATAATCGATGACCATCTGTAGCCACAAGATTCAAACCGTCCTCCGACTCATGCCAAAAAACTCCGTTCAGCGAAGGCCTTGTCTCATCGCGAGATATTGCGAAGAGCACCTTTTTTATCATGCGGGCCAGTATAGATCCGTTCATCTTTATCTGCCGCGCTATATGAACATCCGGAAGTTTGGGGAAATCATCCGGCGGAAAGCCCGACATTTTATAAACACCGGAGCCGCATTTTATTTCCATTCTGTTCTCGAAGCTTGAAATTTCAAGCTCAAAATCCGGTAACTCCCGGACTATTTCAAAGAACACCTTCGCCGGAATAGCTATAGACCCGGACTTTTGAGATTCTACGGTAATGGTTGCTGTCATAGAAACATCCAGGTCGGTCACTTTGAGAGAGAGCTTATCTTTATCTAACTCAAAGAGTATATTCGAAAGGATAGGTAGCGTCGTTTTTGGTGGAACAATGCTGAGAAGTTTCGAAGTCGCCTGGTGTAGATTTGCCCTATCCGTTTTGAATTTCATTATACCCTCCTCTAAAAAACCACCACCACGATGTGGCCATCATGATTAGAGTACTCAGCTTTTTTGGCTTTCGTCTTTCTTCCTTCTGGTGGCTTTCTATTATTTAATTTAAATATACTATTCATAATAAAGGGTGTTGAAATGTTAATAAGCCTCCAACATCACCCCTTAACGCACGGCCATCGAGAGAGATCTGCCAATCAATGGCAAGTGAAAAAGTATTATCATGGCATAATTGTGTCAACAAAAATAAAGATCTTAGCAAAAAAGATCGGCACTCTCTGATAAGAGGTTATCAAGCAAGAAATTATCAACGATCAGAGGGGCGTTTTTAACAGGTTATCAACCGGGGAGGGAGACGCTGAGGGGATAAATTTATAGCAGTGCTTACAATATATACCCAAAAAGGCTCTCCCCTGATCTCTCCCGGATAGGCTTGCGGCGCTTTATGTTGCGAAAATATATTGCTATTATGATTTGAGGGATTCCTCAATTTTGTCAATGTCGGATTTAATGCTCAGATCGATCTTCATGCCCTCCTGAACACTGGTCAGGGCATGAATAACGGTGGAATGATCCCGCCCGCCGAATTTCTCGCCTATAGCTTTCAGAGAAGTGGATATATACTTACGGCATAAAAACATAGCTATCTGCCTTGCCCTGACAAGATCGGCAGTCTTTCTTTTGGATCTCAGTTGATCCGGCTGTAGCCTGAAGTGATTGCAAACCGCCTCAGTGATTGAATCAACGGTTATGATATGGTCGTTTGTAAATGCATTTTTCAAAACCTCACAGGCCAGGTTGGCATCGATCTCCTTGCGAGTCAGTGAACCATAAGCCAAAAGCCTGATTATAGATCCCTCCAGCTCCCTGATATTCTTGGTGATGTTGCTGGCAATATAAGTTATGACATCATAAGGAACAGATAGTTTCTCAGATTCTACCAGCTGGCCCAAAATTGCGATTCGGGTCTCCAGATCAGGTGGCTGGATATCTGTTACCAAGCCGCATTGGAAACGAGATAAGAGCCGCTCCTCCAGGCCTTTGATTTCTCGCGGAGTGCGATCGGAGGTCAGGGCTATCTGCTTGCCAGCCTGATATAGGGCATTGAAAGTATGGAAGAATTGCTCCTGCGTAGCTTCCTTTCCGGTCAAAAACTGGATATCGTCGAGAAGCAAAAGATCGACCCCTCTGTAAAGTCTGGCGAATTCTGACGTTCTGGCACGAGATATGGCCTCGATAAAATCATTGGTGAACTTTTCGGAGGTTACGTATAGTATCTTGAGAGTTGAATACTTTTCCCTGGCAAGGTTTCCGATGGCCTGCAGGAGATGGGTCTTCCCGAGTCCGACTCCGCCGTAAATGTATAGAGGATTATACTTAGTCTGCATTGGAGCCTCCGCTACAGCGAATGCAGCGGCCTGAGCGAACCTGTTTGATTCCCCGACGACGAAACTATCGAAAGAATATCGAGGATTAAGATGAGTTTTAGGAGAAGCCGCTTGCGGCCCGGCTGATTTCTGAACGGGCCTCACGCCATTATTGTCTGCGGATTCCTTTTCATTGGAACCTATAATGAACTTTACATTCCTGGCTGATCCCAGGTGAGTCCCCACAGCACTGGCGATAACGCCGCTGAATTTTTGCTCGATCCAACTGGAGGCAAATTTATTCGGGACCGAGACCTCTAAAGTTTCATTGTCTAAGAACGTACCCGCCGTTGACTTAAACCAGGTGTTGAAGCTCTGTAAGGGGATTTCGGATTTTATAATTTCTAAAACTTTTCTCCAGATATTTTCCGGAGAACAGCTAGCTTTAAGTTCCATATTGTGTCGTTGTCATAAAGAACATTTTCCGGGCAGTTTTAGGGCATTTTCCCTTCATCGACTCCGCGCCGTGGCGGGTATTACAATAAAGTCGTGATTCTATTTAACGTTTCGGTCGAGGACATCGAACTGCAGGATATCCGCACCCGTTAATTTCCAACGACTATAAAAAGTTCTCGCGAGAGTGAAAAGTCAAGAATAAAACTTGCGATAATTGTCAAAAGTTGTAACCGCAAAAATTGATGCCCCTTAGAGAGGGGAAGAAATTAAACCCAAAAAAAAGAACGTGAGTTATACGGATAGCTTGATGATCGGAGAAGTCATTGAAGATAATTCTCCAGTGAAAATGATCCGCCCGGGAGTTCTAAACATGTATCCAGCTATTGACACTGGTGGGCGATTGTTGTAATTTGGGGCTCAGTTTGCAACGGGGAGGACAGGATTCCGTGTGGCACACTTTGAAATATGGAAGGAATGGAAATACCATGTATAGGCTAACGTGCCTGTTAATTCCGCTTGTCCTCGTCGGGGGGATACATGCAGAGGCGCAGACACGGGAAGAATCTCTCGCGCTGGGTGATAGCCTCTACGGTTTATACGATTACGGGGGTTCAATACCATACTACCGTGAAGCCTGCTCCCTTGATAGCAATAGATTCGAATTGTTCTGGAAACTGGGGCGGAGTCTTAACATGAAAGGGGAAACAACGCCAAGGGATTCTCAGCTGGTAATTTTCGAGGAGGCCCGAGATGCAGAAAAGCGAGCCTTGGAATTGAATGAAGCTGATGCAGATGCTCATTTCCAACTGGCGCGAGCCCTGGGTAAGATCGCCCTGTTCAAGGGGATATTCAAATCGGCGAGTCTGGCCAAACAGGTAAGAAGAGAAGCGCAACGGGCTTTACAGCTTGATTCGCTTCACGACGGCGCCTGGCATATACTCGGACGATGGCATCGCGAGGTGGGGAAGAAACATAAGATATTGCGCCTTCCCATGGGACTCGGTGCAGCCAATAAAAAGGATGCTTTAGCATTTATGAAGAGAGCGGTAGAGCTCAATCCGGAATATGTCAACCATCACCTGGAGATGGGGATAACCTACCTCAGGTTCAAAGATAAAGACGCTGCCAGGATGGAATTCGAAAAGACACTGGAATTGCCATCGCAGCGCCCCCTTGATGAGAAATACAAAAGCGAAGCCAAAAAATATCTGGCCGAGATGGACCGAAAATGATTTATTACAGCATTTTGGGAAAGAGGAAAGGGAAAGAAGGATGAGAAGGAAATCGATTATAGGAGGCGAAAACATAATGTCAGGAGACACAGATGGCTAAGAGAATCGCAGGGGCCGTATCTGCACCGGGGCGGGCAAGATTCGGTTCTTCGCCAAAGTTAATCTTAACGTTAGTCATTGCCGCGATCGCTCTTATTGCAGAAGGAGTCATCGCCGGGGGTTTCGCTCTTTCCGGGGTCGGTTCCAGAGCCATAGGAATGGGTGGAGCTTTCAGGGCGCTGGCCGACGACTGGAGCGCCGCATACTGGAATCCGGCGGGACTGACCCAACTCGAGGAATCTGAATTCAATTTCATGCTGGTGGCCATATCCCCCCGAATCCAGTATACGCCACAGATCACTTATGGGGGGCTCGAGGTCGGATACAGGAATGGCCTTACACGGTACCCTAACGACAAAACAACGTTCATTCCCGATGTACCCGGCTTTTTCAAATTTGAGGGATTCGATGAATACACCGTGGGTCTTGCGATATTCGTTCCGGTGGGCCTCGCGAGTGAATGGGATCTCTTCAATCCGACCCCCGCCATGGATATCAGAAATCCATATGCCTGGTATGATCATAAGGCAGTGCTATCGGTAATCGACTTTCATCCCACCATCGCCAGATCCTTCATGGACGGTAAATTCAGCTTGGGAGCGGGATTGTCCATTCAGAGGGGGAAAGTAACGTTTAAAAAAACCTATTTAAAACCATCGGGCATCCCGATTCCTCATGAGTATCTAGTGATCGATTCCGAGCTTGAAGGTGATGGATGGGGTTACGGGGCAAATTTCGGGCTGCTTTTCAAGCTCTCGGACAAGGTTCAGTTCGGGCTTTCGGGCAAGACCGGCAGCACATTGAAGTTGGAGGGAACCGCAACTCAGGAATTGTATACGTTTGATAACGAAGATCTTAAGAATTCGCTTCTCAGCCGGGCTACCACTGAAGCTGAGAGACAGCAGATACTTTTCCTCTTCACCACCGAAAATCACCTGGCCACTCCCGACGGTAAGGCGGATATTAAGACGCCGGCCGATATAGGATTTGGCCTGGCCGTTAAGCCTTCAGAGAAACTGACCTTAACAGGTGAGGTCGTCTATACCAAATGGTCATCCCTGGATTCGATCTTGATTGAAATGGATGGCTCGGATCCATCGGGGCAGCCCGCCGAAGATACACCTATAATGTTGAACTGGGATAATACGGTGCGATTTTCCGTCGGAGGTGAATACCAGTTGGCAGATCCTCTGGCTCTGATGTTCGGCTATTATCTGGATCCAAGCCCGGTCCCCGACGAGACGTTTTCTCCCCTGATCCCCGATCTCGGCGATAAACATTCATTCAATATCGGAGCTGCTTTAGGCTTCAGCGACTTTGAGCTGTCATACAATTTCGAATATATAAGCTTCGCCGATAGAAACATTACAACCCTGGAAGATGTCAACGATGACGGGGCCTTTGATAATTATCCGGGTCTGTTTGAGAGTACGCTTTTTGCCTCTCACGTCTCACTTACTTATAGGTTTTAGAGGAGAGGATAGCGATGAAAAGATTGACGATATTATTGCTGATTGCGGCGCTTGTGCCGGCTTTGATTCAATGTTCAAAGAGAGACAATCCGGTTGACCCCGGCGATGTTCCCCACGGTCTTTACTGGTCGCTGGCATTCGATTCCGACGCCATATCCGGCGATATCTTGCTCAGCAACCCGGGCCGCGACGTTAAGGTCTATACGCCGCCGGGATATCCGAGGTATGAATCGATCACGCCGGGCGATACCACCGTTTACGGTGATCCCAATGATCCCGATTCGGTTGTGATCGTCCTTCCGGACACTACCTTTATCGATTATCCGGTCCTGTATCTGTTACACGGATACGGCGGCGATCATACTTATTTCAAAGGGTTATTCGGATTGGCAGCGACCGTTGATGAACTGGTCTACACCGGCCAGATCGAACCTATGATCGTAGTAACGCCCGATGCCTCCAACAAGTTGGGAGGAAGCTTCTATACGAATTCCTATATTCCGGATAGTTCGCAGTCATTCGCGGGGCTGTTTCAGGATTACATTACCAATGAGGTCGTGCCTTTGATAGATTCTACTTTCCATACTATAGCGGAAAGACAGAGCAGGGGAATAGCCGGCCATTCCATGGGAGGCTATGGAGCGGTAAAAATCGGTATGCTGAGAAACGACCTGTTTGGTTCCGTAGCATCCATGTCGGGACCGCTGGCTTTTATGGGCGCCTATCCCGATCAATCAAATCCGTACGCGCTTGGCCTGCTGACGCTTATGCAGGCGATGTTTGCTGAGAATGGTTTCACTCCTGTAGATACCGTAGTGTTTGGAGATCCTGACAACCCGGATTCAACGGTAATCACTCCACCAGATACCGCTGGTTTTTATTCCATAGCGCCGGGTACCGGCAAGGATCTCACAAACATGATGTTTGCCATGGGTGCTGCATTCACCCCCCATGATCCTGCCGATCCTGATACAACCTACGCCCATGCTTTCACAGTCCCCGGGTTTGCAGGGCACGTGGACCTGCCGTTTGATGTCAATGGGGTGTTGGCGAACTCGGTCTGGGCATTATGGATGGCTCACGATATCACGACGTTATTCTCCGCCGGTTATGGTGTCGTTTTCGATAATACCGATCTCTATATCGACTGCGGCGAGCAGGATGATCTACTCTTACAATACCAGGCCCTGGCATTTGCCGACGCCGCAGGAGCTGCCATTGATCAGTTTGAAATCTATTCCGGGTTCGAGGATATTTTCAACCCCGACCATTCGACTTTTGTGGCCGAAAGACTGAAAGAGGTTATTAAGTTTCACGATGACTCGTTCAACCAGTAATCTGGTAGATCGACTGTTTATGGGGCCGGCACTTCAGTCGGCCCCTTCTTATTTTGGAATACGTTTGATCGGGATAAGATAAAATGCCCTGCAACGATATCACAGAACAGATCCGGGTTGTCCTGGATCGAAACGACCGGCTCATATCATACAGGCTATTCAAGAAAACCTGCGGAAGTGCGGTGGGAGCGGAATCGCTTCTTTTGGATATGCTGGCAGGGCTGAGCATTGATGATATTTTGCAGCTCCATCGATCCAGATCCCACTGGCCACAGGCGGCTGAAGACCAAATAGAGGAATTCCTCAAATTAAAGCACCTCTTCGCGATTCGGGCTGCGCTGGTGTCGTTCACAGGCAAGGATTCGGCAGGTGTTGATGATACCTGCACTATCTTAAACGTCAGCTATGATGGCGACAACACCATAATCGTCGCTGAAATAAATATTAAACTCCTCACCGAGCAAATAGAAGCCTGTGCTCCTCCGTAGCGCTGGTCGCCCTCCAGGGTGTATTCGCACCCCTTTTTGAATCAAACATTATATTCATAAACGGTCGCCGATATGCTGTTACATGCGGTATCCGAATTGCGACCTGATTGCCGATGTTAACCTGTAATCCTTTAATAAGTTGGGAACCCGGCCGGAAAAACAAACGTTGAATTGGGAAATCCGGGAATGGCTCTATTATGATCTCAAAGCCATTCCATTGAGAACGAACTACAGGCTGGATAGTTTACAGCCTTGAAAGGAGATAACTTATGCAGGCTCTGTACGATCTGGAAACCGTTCGTCCCATGTGGGAAGAACTGGAAAATATAGGCGTGCGATCTCTTAAGACCCCGGAAGAAGTCGACGAATTCTTGAGCAAGAAGGGGACTTTGCTTTTGATCATAAACTCTGTTTGTGGGTGTGCGGCGGGTCACGCCCGTCCCGGAATCGCTTTAGCTCTTCAGCATAAGATCATCCCGGATAGGCTGGTCACGGTGTTTGCTGGAGTCGATCGTGAGGCGACGCAAAGAGCGCGCAAACATATTCCCAAAACGTCCCCGTCTTCGCCCTCCGTAGCACTCTTTAAGAATGGTAAATTAGTCTATGTTCTTCAAAGAAGCCAGATAGAGGTTATAAATGCCGAAGGAATTGCCAAAAACCTGATCAGGGTATTTAATTATTATTGTTCTGCGGGCGGGCCGTCAGTACCTAAAGAGACATTCGAAAAAAGCTTCGTATCTGCCAAGAGACGTTAGAGCACTCCGAGAGACCGAGGGATTGAAAGCCCCGGTCGTCATCCATCTTCCATAAGAATAGCTATTCCGGCACCGGTCTGCTCCCAGATTACGCTTGACGATGGGAAATCAAGGCCGATATTAGCTATTGAAACAAGGCAACTTTGATGAAAAAAATCAAATTAAGCACTTCGGAAAAGAAAAATGCCACTCTGGCAGCCGGCGAAAGTTCGATGAGGGGTCCGGGATTCTATATCGAGACCTACGGTTGCCAGATGAACGAGTATGATTCGGAGCTTGTGAGATCGATCCTCAAGAAAGACGGGTATGGAGAGGTCGAGGAACCGGAGAATGCCGATGTGGTTTTGCTGAATACCTGCTCGGTTCGGGAACATGCGCACAACAAGGTGCATGGGCGGCTCCAGCGATTGCAACGTCTCAGGGCCGAAAAGCCTCTTGTGATCGGTGTCCTGGGATGCATGGCCCAGAATCTGAAAATGGATCTACTGGAAGATTCCATCTATGTCGATCTGGTAGCCGGTCCCGACAGCTACAGGAATCTACCCCGCCTGATCGACGACGCCAGGGAAGGTAACGGCAGCGCAGTGGCAATCGATCTCTCGGAATTCGAGACGTATGATGATATCTATCCGGAGCGGAAAGAGGGAGTCAACGCCTGGATTGCGGTCATGCGCGGTTGCGATAACTTCTGCACCTTTTGCGTGGTTCCTTACACTCGTGGGCGGGAGAGAAGCAGACCACTGGAAAGTGTCGTGGATGAGACCCATAGGCTGGTATCGGCTGGCTATACACAGGTGACACTACTGGGGCAGAATGTCAACTCCTACGATCACAATGGCCACTCCTTTGCCGATCTCATGACAGCGACAGCCGAGGTTCCGGGAATCAAAAGAGTCAGATTCACCTCACCGCATCCCGGAGATTTTCCGGATGATCTGCTGGCTACGATCCGCGATAATCCGCTGGTCTGTAAGCACATTCATCTTCCCCTGCAGGCGGGGTCCGACAGGATTCTCGAGATGATGCGCAGGCAATACAAAGCCAGCGAATTTATGGCACTGGCCGATCGAATGAGGAATATGATCCCGGAGGTCACATTAACCACCGATATTATTCTGGGATTCCCCACTGAGACCCGGGAGGAGTTCGAAGAGACTCTTGCCGTTATGAAGAGAGTGAAGTTTGATTCCGCGTTCATTTTCAACTACTCCGAAAGGAAAGGAACAGTGGCCGAACGGAGATGGAGCGATGATGTGCCTGCGGAGGAGAAGAAATACCGGATTACCCTGGCGAATGAAATACAAAAGGAAATAAGCCTTAAGCAGAATGAACGCCATATTGGCGAAACGCATGAGATCCTGGTTGAGGCTTTGAGCAAAAGAAATCCAGACGAATGGTATGGCCGCACCGACGGTAACAAGATGGCCATCTTTCGCCGAACCGACGAGAAAGTCGGCGATTATATAAAAGTCAGGATCACCGACGCCAGCCCGAATACGCTGAAAAGTGAAGTAGTATCCCCTGCAGAATAGGCGAGCCGATCAAGCCCGCCATCTGTATTATATTCAATATGTTCTTGATCCGTTTATTTGATCAGGATCATCTTTTTTGCTATGCCCTGATCCGCTGCCATAAGATTATATAAGTAAACTCCGGATGGTATGTTGGCAGCATTCCAGGTAACCGCTTTCTCTCCAGGATCTTCATGCCTATCGATTAGCAGTTCGACCAGTTGACCATTAATATTATAGACTTCCAGCCTCACGTGACCTGAAACAGGCAACTGATAGGTTATTGTTGTCTGAGCATTGAAAGGATTGGGGTAGTTATGCATACTCAGGTGCGAGGGCATTGCGGCAAACGGGTTATCATCGATACCGACGGGGATAAGAGTAGTCGTGAAACTTGTGGTATAAATGTAATCGCCGGTACTCGAACCGTCAAAGTCGGCGGCGTTACCGGCAGCATAAAATATGACGGAATCCGGAGGATTTGAGGGCGCAGTCCAATCGAAGCTCCAGCTTACCGGCCCATCGGGAGTGGCAGCGTATGTTCCCAGTAACGTTTGCTTCACGTAGGTGTTACCACCGCTGCTTGATTGCTGGGTGTTGGTGGGATCGGTTATTGTGATGGTTCCGATGTCGAGAGGAGTGAGTTCGAAACCCCACTGGTTCTGACCGGGGTCGGAGATCTCGATGGTGATAGTGTATGTCTGACCCCCATCGAATTGCGCCGGACCGAAAATTGAAAATGAGCCGTCACCGCTGTTGAGCGGAAAGCTGTTGTGACATCCATCGAAGCAGGTAAGCTCTCCGGGAGCGCCGGTTCTGCCGTCCGGCGGTCCACCGGAATAGGCCATGGCGATTGTCGGAACTGCCAATAATAGCAAACCGATTGCCATCTTTCTCATCATGATTATCCTTTAGCTGTTATTACCTCCTGAAACGGCCTTGCAGCTAGTTCAGGATGGAAAACAGGGATTTCAAACAGATGGTTCCCGATAATGAGAGTCATGTGCACTTATATTGTAGATCAGGATCGGTGGTCGATTCTCTGTTCGCATTTTGAACAGCATGGCGAAACTTTGTGCAACTTTTCTGCCAGAGATCAACTATTATCTAATAGAAAGGATTTCACGGTGCAAACGGGGCGGGATTATACAGGTAACATATTGGTATGAAGCAAATTACAGTCTCTACGATGAAGCCTGCCGATATACAGAAAACTTGTTTCATGCGGCAACGTTTTTGCGGCTATTTATGATTCGATGGAGAGACAGAATATGCCTGATAAATATATTAGATTAGCAGCCCTATTTACGATAATTTTCGTCTCAATTCTACGGTATCAATTTGCCGCGGCGGACTCCACCTGGACAGTTTACAACATGACGAATTCACCCCTGCCGACCGACTGGGTAGCGTCCATCGATTTCGATGACGCTGGCAACCAGTATATAGGCACTACGGGAGGCGGGCTTGTTCTCAAGCAGGATTCGATATGGACTATCTGGAGTGAATCCGAAACGGGAGTACCAATAAATGCGACTCGAACCGTAGCGAGAGATCCTCTCGGAAATCTCTGGGTGGCGGCAGCCGCCGGTAACCTGAATTACGGTATTGGACTTGCACTTCTCGAAGGAACGGATTCCTCCTGGACAATGCAAAACGACGGTCTGGAAGCCAGCCAGATCGTGAGCGGCGTAGTCGTTCATGGCGACGTTAGGTATGTTTCCACATATGGCGGGGGACTGACCATATACGACGCTGAAGGCTGGGTAAGATACCGCTACGGCTCGCGAACCGAGTTCAGTTATGCGGATAATCAGCAGCAGATTTTCGACGTTCCCGACGGCACCTATATTCCCAGCGATTATATCAGGGAGATCGATATGGACCGCAACGCCGGGATATTGTGGATAGCGACAGCCGATGGCGGGGCGGTTAGTTATGATGGTGTGGAATGGACTACCTATAACTCGGGCAACAGCGGTCTGCCATCCAATCAGTTGCTCTCGGTGGACGTGAATCCTGAAAGCGGCGACGTCTACTTCGGAACGATGGGCTTCGGCGTGGCCATCAAGAGCGGTACCGTCTGGACAGTGTTTGATCCCTCCAATTCGCCCATGGTCAACGGCTATATATCGTCTATTGAAGTTCGTCCCGGAGACGGCGAGCTATGGCTGGGAACGGGGTATGGCGTGTGGGTTCTGCAGACCGACAGCCTCTGGCGCAGCTATATTTCTCCCGACAACGATTTCATCTGGGGCGATTATTATTCGGATATATCCTTCGATTCCATCGGTTCCGTCTGGGTCTCGGCGTTCGGCGGAGGCATGGCATCCCTCTGGCTCGATTCGTTGCCCCCGCCTCCCGATTCGTTATATATCAACGTCAACAGGATGTTTATATACTTCTATAACAATCGGCCCGTGGAGAGAATATTTACGGATATTGATGTAATCGGGGCGCCAGAGCTAACAGCCGACGACAGCATATCCTTCAGACTCGATTCTGATCTTGGAGAGCTTTACAGTTTTGAGATATCATTTGGAGACTTCCAGCCGGAGGACCAGGGACCGGATGGAAGAACCTCCTATACATATAAGTATGATAAGCTGATGGTCACTCTGGCGATAAGCAATGATGACCCATCAGATGTTATGGTTACAATCAAGGATACGGATGCGGGGATGAATCGCGATAATTATCAAAACACCCTCACCGTTACCATGGGCATGGGCGACGTGGTGGGAAGCCAGACAATATTTCTCAATGGCGGCAACCAGTGGGATGTCCCCGAGATGATGGGGGATGATATATCAGGCACGGCGCAGGTGTACGGGTATATTGGCATCACTACCGGGACGACAGATAACGAGCTTCCCTTGGCCAGAGAACTGGAGTTGAGGAACTATCCAAATCCGTTCAACGGGCGAACCAATATAAGTTTTAATCTGGCAGGCGAGGCGGCAGTCGATATAACTGTCTATGATATATTGGGCCGGGTGGTCAGCAGAGTGCATTCAGGATATCTTCCCGCGGGAACGCACAGCTTTGGCTGGCCGAAACAGTCCGGTGAATCCGAACTGATAAAAAGTGGAATATATATATATCGCCTCAGCGTCAATGGCATATCGGTAACGAAAAAGATGATGTATTTAAAATAGAATCGGACTGAACCAACGCAAGCCCCGGTAGTGAATACGCCGAGTTTTTTTCCAAAGCTTGATTCATCTGGAATAAAATTATAACATTTCATATATTTCTTTTATGCTGAAAAGAATACTGTTTATCTGCATGGGAAATTCCGCCCGATCGATTATGGCCGAGGTTCTGATGAATCATCTCGGGAGAGGTGAATACCAGGTGTTCTCCGCCGGGGCGGTACCGACCGGGATTGTTAACCCGCTGACGCTTCAAGCGTTGAAGGAGCACGGGCATGATACAATCGGCCTGCAATCCAAGCCGCTCGATGAGTTTATTGATGAAGAATTCGATATAGTAGTTACCGTCTGCGACGATGCAAAAGAGGCCTGCCCCGTTTGGCCGAAAAAAACCAGAGTATTGCACTGGAGTTTCGAGGACCCGGCGGCACTCGGAGGTTCGGAGAAGGAAATGCGTGCCTTTTTCGAGAAGATTTACGGGCAGATTGAGGAGAGAATCGGTAGGTTTCTTCGGCGTGGATAGCAATCAGGACGATTGATCTTGTAAAACAGAGAATACAAGCCGCTTTAAACTATGTGATCCTAAGCATCGAGTTTATCCGCTTAAGTTCATGAGGAGTTGCGGATTAGACCTACAGTATATAAAAGGGGCGAATTACATATCTAAAAGAGAAACGCAATTCGCCCTATACGCGTTGATTACCGCTTGGTGTAAAGGTATGTTACCTTGCGGCCCTTCATTTTCACTTTGCGTTGGAGTTTGCGGGCGCGGGCGAAGCGCAAAAGCTCCATTCGCAGTTGCGAGGGCTCGATCCTGACACGTCTTCTGGAGAGCTCCTTGAAAACCGTGGCGGCATCGCGAGCGGCCCTGAAATATCCGGCGGCCAATAGTTTGTTTAACGCAGTTGTTACTACGCCTCCGCCGCGTCGCCCCGGACGCTTGACCGCTTTCTTTCCGGCGACCTTCCTTACGGCTTTTTTCTTTTTCGGCGGACGTCCCGGACGGCGTCTTTTCTTCGTGGTCCTTCTTTTCCGGGCGCCGGTAGAGGCTGCAGCACCGCCGCCGGCCATTAGCTGTAATAAGAGAATCCGGAAAGCTTCTTTTCGAAGCTCTTTATCCTTGATTCCCTTGACGGCCTTTTCAGCCTGCTTCGCTAAATCGGCATAACTTTTTGCCATGATGCTCCTTTCTTGATTTTGTTACAAACGGGGCCGTGTTTACCCTCAAGTGATCGGTGATTCCAGGGATGCTTGCTTCGCAGAAACACCTTTTTTCCTACAATAAATAAAATACCTGAAGGCTCACAGACATGTCAACCTTAATCTTGCTATATCAATGGCGGAGGCGGGATATTACATGAAAAGATAAATATATATCGCCTATCAACTATCTTGGCTTCCTGATCTCGAAGGCGTCCATGGCGGAGAGGTTGATATAAAGTATCCTTTCGCCCTCAAACCGGATTTCCTCATCGGGGATTTTTGCCCTGACAGTCAGGCTGATACAATTGTAGCCGGGGATTACTTCTCTCAGGGTCCCCTCAGTCTCGAAGGATTTATCGCCGGAATGCCAGTTCACCCAGATGATACGATTTACGTATGGCTGCAGGACGTCAGGTGCAATCGTATTTTGTGCGAATGCGTTGGAGAAGGAAAGTATAGATAACAATATGATGGCGGCAGAGATTTTCGGTATGGTCTTGAAATGTTGCATAAGTTTCTCCTCTCGGTCAGAGTTGTCCAGGAAAGGAGGGTGGCCAGTTGCCACCCGGAGAGAAAAGATTAATGCTCCTGCGTGTATTCGCTCTTGCCTAGCACGGCGTGCGCCGCTGCCAGTCGAGCGATAGGCACGCGAAAAGGCGATGCCGATACGTAGTCCATGCCGATAGCGTGGAAGAATTTGATTGAGTCGGGATCGCCTCCGTGCTCTCCGCAGATTCCGATCTTCAAATCCGGCCGGACCTTCTTCGCTTTCTCCATCGCAAGAGATATAAGTTGGCCGACACCATTCGTGTCAAGTGATACAAAAGGATCTTGTTTGAGTATCCCTTTTTCAAGATATACCTTCAGGAATTTTGCGGAATCATCGCGCGAGTAGCCAAAAGCCATCTGAGTTAAATCGTTTGTTCCGAAGCTGAAGAAGTCAGCCTCCGTGGCGATCTCGTCAGCGGTCACGGCGCCCCGCGGCACCTCGATCATGGTACCGACGAGGTATTGAATCTCAACCTTGTATTTTTTCATAACCTCCTCGGCCACTCTGTTCACCACGTCTTTCTGGTTTTTCAATTCTTCAACCGTACCTACCAGCGGTATCATGATCTCGACCACTGGCGCCTTCGCCTTGCGACCCCGTGCCACCTCGCAGGCAGCGGAAAGAATGGCTCGGGCTTGCATCTCGGTTATCTCGGGATAGGTGATACCGAGACGGCATCCCCTGTGGCCCAGCATGGGGTTGAATTCCTTAAGCTCGTCGATCCTGGCAAGAATCTTTTCTCTTTGTTTTATCTCATCTTCCCAGGCGTCCTTTTTTTTCAGATCCGCGATCTCATCTACAACCTGGTTTCTGTCAGGCAAAAACTCGTGGAGCGGAGGATCGATGGTGCGAATGGTAACCGGCCGACCATCCATGACTTCGAATATCGCCTTGAAATCTTTTTTCTGGAAGGGCAGGAGTTTATCGAGCGCTTCCCGTCGTGCGATCTCGTCGGGAGCAAGTATCATTTCCTTCATAATAGCGATCCTGTCCGGGGCGAAGAACATATGCTCTGTCCGGCAAAGCCCTATCCCCTCGGCGCCGAAGGATACGGCTAGCGAGGCGTCTGCGGGGGTATCGGCGTTGGCACGAATCCCCAGGGTTCGGAATTCATCGGCCCATTTCATAAACGTGCCGAACTCACCGGTCATCTGAGGCGCGATGGTGGGGACCTGGCCGAGTATTACCTGGCCGGTGCTGCCGTTCAGTGTGATGGCATCTCCTTCTTTTACGACATTGCCGCCGACAATCATTTTCTTATCAACTTCGTAAACCTTGATATCCTCGGCACCTGCGACACAGCATTTGCCCATGCCTCTGGCGACTACGGCGGCGTGAGACGTCATCCCGCCCCGCGATGTTAGAATGCCCTTGGCGGCGTTCATACCATGGATGTCATCGGGGTTGGTCTCCTGTCTTATTAGAATCACATCCTCACCGGCCTCCGCGAATCGAACGGCATCATTGGCGGTAAACACCACCATGCCGCTGGCGGCTCCCGGAGATGCAGCCAGGCCTTTGGCTATGACGTTGACGGTTGCTTTGGGATCGATGGCAGGGTGCAGGAGCTGCTCTAACTGTTCCGGCTCGACCCGCATCAACGCTTCCTTCTTGCTAATGAGCTTGTCGCGGGCCATATCGACCGCTATCCTGACGGCAGCGGCAGCAGTTCGCTTACCGGTACGCGTTTGAAGCAGATATAATTTTCCTTCCTGAATAGTGAATTCGAAATCCTGGACATCTCTGTAATGTTTCTCCAGCTTCTGGGTAATATCCTTGAGCTGCTTGTAAATCTTCGGCATCTCCTTGGCAAGGTGTGAAATATGTCGCGGAGTTCTGGTGCCTGCCACAACATCCTCACCTTGAGCATTGGTCAGGTATTCACCGTAGAATTCCCTCTTTCCGGTTGAGGGATTTCTTGTAAAGCCCACGCCGGTAGCCGATGTTTCGCCCATGTTGCCGAAAACCATGGCCTGGATGTTTACGGCGGTACCCAGATTTGTTGGTATGTTATTTAAATGCCTGTAGGTTATGGCGCGAGGATTATTCCAGGATTTGAAGACGGCATCGCGGGCCTGGAT